>Ga0073934_10000940_pt1 | contig 75788 bp, 75 predicted proteins | sample LarsenN4metaG_FD_76834 | JGI IMG/M metagenome (GOLD analysis project Ga0073934, IMG submission 76834) | Hot spring sediment bacterial and archeal communities from British Columbia, Canada, to study Microbial Dark Matter (Phase II) - Larsen... ...
AAGCGCCGTACCTTCACTGCCGAATACAAACTGCGCATTTTGCAGGAAGCCGAAGCCGCGGTAGACACGCCGGGCGGCGCCGGCGCTCTGCTTCGTCGCGAAGGCTGGACCCGCGCACCCTTCGCAAAAGGGTCGCGCGAAGGATGCCGCACCCTCAACTTCTACCCACGGTGCCCTCCGGGTCAAGGGCTGCGCCACCCGCCCTTGACAAAATCCCTCCCCAAATCGGTTTCCTGCGCTTTTGGTCCTCCCTAAAAACTGCTTGACAAACAGCGAGCCTCGCTGTTATATAGCACCACGCCGCTGGGCGAAGGTTTGGTGTAGATTACTTGGCGATGGTCAGCACAGCAGCTACAAAACCTTTCACCCTTACATCACACGTCGTCAACGTTGCGTCGGTGCCTCAGCGCAGCGCGTTTCGATATCCCGGCGGGAAAACTTGGCTTGTGCCGTATATCCGTCTCTGGCTTCGCTCCAGCCCTAATCCAATCAAGCTACTCGTGGAGCCCTTTGCGGGCGGCGCCATCGTCGGGCTCACGGCAGCATTCGAGGCTCTCGCGGATAGAGTTTTGCTCGTCGAACTCGACACAGATGTCTCGGCCGTCTGGAAGACGATTCTCGGCAGGAACAACACCTGGCTGGCACAGCGCATTAAGAACTTCGAACTCAAACCAGAAACCGTTCGCCTGATACTTTCTTCACGTCACCGATCCACGCGTGAGCGGGCGTTCGCAACCATTCTAAGAAACCGCGTCCAGCGTGGAGGCATCATGGCTCCCGGCGCAGGACTTATGAAGAACGGTGAGAACGGAAAGGGATTGTCCTCTCGTTGGTACCCTGAGACCTTGAGCAAACGAATTACTGACATACGAGCACTTCGCGGGATCATTAAGTTTCATAAGGACGACGGTCTGAAGTTCATTAAGAAAAACCTTCACCGAAAGGACGCCGTCTTTTTCATCGATCCGCCGTACACAATTGCGGGAAGGAGACTTTACCGCCACCCGGACATAGACCACAGGGAGCTTTTCAACTTGATGCGTCGTAGCGCTGCAGATTTTCTTATGACCTATGATGACTCCAAAGAGATCCGAGATCTCATAATTGAATTTCGCTTTGACTGCGAGACCGTCGCGATGAAAAACACTCACAACGCCAAGATTGACGAACTGCTAATCGGAAGGAACCTCAACTGGCTTCGCCGTGCCCCGGCCTCCCAGCAACCTTCTCTCGGATTCGCGCCTCAAACACTTCCAGGCTGACCGGTACGCCACCAGTCAAACCCTCCACGGCCCGTTCCAGCGTCGTTAGCCGCACGAAATCCGGAGCTAGGGTAGCCCTCCCGCTTCTGTTTTCGTACTTAACAACGGACCAGGCGATATCGCAGTTGGAGACGTCTTTCACATCGTCCATCTCTCCAAGCGAATCGAAGAAGCTGCGATCAACAAGCACAGCCATCTTCTTGCCCCATCTTCTTAGCGTCGGGACTTTAATTTGAAGCTGGGGCATAAGTCGCTTGGGGCCACTGCTCCGAAAGTCCGGGCGACGATGTCCGACGGGAAAGGGAACGCCCAGAGATTTCGGGTTTCTCAGAACCGCAAACTCGCGTCCCATTTTGGTGCCCGAAAAATAGACGGCCTGAATCTCCAAAGCACACCATTGGAGTGATTCAAGCCTCGGGTGAACCAGAACGCTGTCTATTCTACCCACATCCTCATCCCCCGATCCAACTGTCCGCTCCAAAAGGCCAACTTCTCCGACTATGGCGGGTTGTTTATGACCCAACAGAATCTCCCCGACCCAGCCAAATACCGTGCCTGCCTCCTGAAACCTGTACGGACATGTCGTCACAAGTGGACCGAGATGCTCTGCTGCATCGCTCACTTGGTCCCCCTTGCCCTCTGTTCGATAGAGCCGAAGCGAGCAGACGCCGCCCTCTTTGGTACAAGTTTTGTCGTTCGGATCGAGCGTCTTGAAGGGGCAGGCATGAAGCGGTCGCTTCTTTTTGTGAAGGAATTGCTGCATGGCGTAGTCGCGACGTTTTGCAGGTGAAAGGGATACAAACAGGTCTCCATACCATTCCCCAATGCCATAGCGGCTACGGGGCTTCATTGCAATTTTCCCCTCTCCTATTTGCTTCCCAAGTCCCAACTTCTGTGCAACATGCTCGAAACGGGGGCTAAAGACTATGTCCCTTTTGGTCTTCCCCCCTTGCGCTTCCTTCGCAGAGATTGCAGCCAGCGAAAATATTCCGAACCACGCCGGGCGGTTTTCTTGCCGCCGAGTCGCCCCGCCTGCGCAACGATGATCTTATCTGGAATGCGCCTGCCACAGTATGGGCATTTCACGGTAGGCGCATGTTATTGACAAGCCCCTACTTCCGTCAACATTTCGTCTTGGCAATCGGCGGTGTGGCTACCCCTAGCACGGGGCCATGCGCTCGTTTTGTTGCGCACCGAGCACTGACCACCGATCACTGAGCACTGTTCCCTGTCATCCGAAACCTGCCGCCTGCTTTCCTTGCGCGGCGCGGTTGCGGTCCTTATACTTGTCCCCCGCTGTGGGAGAGGTTTCCGCGTCGCGCGTTCCGGCCGCATTCCGAAAGGGCCGGGGAGATCCTTCGGCTGGGCTCAGGACAAGTGCCGGCGTTACGATGCGCGGACACGAAAGAACCATACCGGGCTAAAGCCCGGCGCTACATGTGTCAACATCGCGGGCACGAGAGGAAGTCATGGCCACCGTCACCGTGAAGAACGAATTGAACGTTTACGAATCGGCCGAAGCTCGCTTCGAGCTGGCGGCGCAGAAGTTGAGCCTCGAGGAAGGCCTCTACAAATATCTGAAATATCCTAACAAGGAGATCACGGTGTACATCCCGGTGGGCATGGACGACGGCCGCCTGGAAGTTTTCATCGGCTACCGCGTGCACCATTCCATCGTGCGCGGGCCGTGCAAAGGCGGCATCCGCTTCGCGCCCGACGTCACCCTCGACGAAGTCCGCGCCCTGGCCGCCTGGATGACCTGGAAATGCGCCGTGGTGGACATCCCCTTCGGCGGCGCCAAGGGCGGCGTCATCTGCGACCCCGGCAAGCTCTCTCGCGGCGAACTCGAGCGCATCACCCGCCGTTACACCGCCGAGCTGATTGACTGGTTCGGACCCGAGCGCGACGTCCCCGCTCCCGACATCGGCACCAACGAGCAGGTCATGGCCTGGATCATGGACACCTACTCCATGCACATGCGCCATACCACCACCGGCGTCGTCACCGGCAAGCCCTTCGACATCGGCGGCTCCCGCGGGCGCAAGCAGGCCACCGGCCGCGGCTGCATGATGGTCTGCGACAAAGCGCTCGAGAAACTGGGCATGAAGAAAGATGGCTGCCGCGTCATCGTGCAGGGCTTCGGCAACGTCGGCTCCTGGGCCGCCACCTTGATGCAGCAGGCCGGCTACAAGATTGTCGGCGTCGCCGACATCCACGGCGCGCTCTACAACGAAAACGGCTTCGACGTCCCCAAACTCGTGGACTGGGTGCAGACCCAGCGCAAACCACTCCCCGGCTTCCCCCAGGGCGGCGCCAAAATGACCGCGCAGGAGGTGCTCTTCCAGCCCTGCGACATCCTGCTCCCCGCCGCCACCGAAAACCAGCTCACCAGCCGGAACGCTCAACGCGTCCAGGCGAAGATCCTCTGCGAAGGCGCCAACGGGCCTTGCACCGCCCCCGCCGACGACATCCTCGAAAGCAAGGGCGTGTTCGTCATCCCCGACATTCTCGCCAACGCCGGCGGCGTCACCGTCAGCTACTTCGAATGGGTGCAAGACCGCCAGGGCTTCTTCTGGCGTGAACGCGAGGTCAACGAGCGCTTGCAGGATGTCATGGACCGCAGCTTCGACTACGTCTCCCGCTACGCCGCCGAGCACGGCGTGCCCAACCGCATCGGCGCTTACATGCTGGCCATTGACCGCGTGGCCACTGCATTGAAGATGCGCGGCATCTACGCGTAAGCGCAGCGGTCAGTTGTCAGTGTTCGGTGCTCAGTACAGTACTGCCTTCATCTGCGGTGATTTGCGTTCATCTGCGTTCCTCTTCTTCCCTCTTCTCGACTTTCGGCCTCAAAATCAGTAATCTCTCCCCGGCTGCATTTTCCGATTCTCGCTTTTCGATTTTCAATGCTCAACGAATCCATCTCCCCTGGCGCGCTGAAGTCCGAAGACGAGCACCGCCGCGACGTCTGCACCGTCGGCCGCTGGGTGCACTCCCGCGGATACGTCGCCGCCACCGACGGCAATATCTCCGTGCGGCTGGACCCGCGCCGCGTGCTCACTTCGCCCACCGCCGTCAGCAAGGGCATGATGACGCCGGATGACCTGGTCATTACGGACCTGGAGGGCAAAAAGATCGCCGGCCGCCGCAACGCCAGTTCCGAGCTGGCCATGCACCTGCTCATCTACAAGCGCCGTCCGGACATTCACGCCGTCTGCCACGCACACCCGCCGGTGGCCACCGGCTACGCCGCCGCCGGCATCGCGCTCAACAAGGCGCTGGTCAGCGAAGTGGTGCTCGCGCTGGGCTGCATCCCCGTGGCGCGCTACGGCACCCCCGGCACGCCCGAACTCACCGAGGCACTCGAGCCGCTGGTGCCCAACTACGACGCCATATTGATGGCCAACCACGGCGTGGTCACCTACGGCCCCGACTTGCTCAGCGCCTGGTTCCGCATGGAGACCACCGAGCACTTCGCCCGCGTTTCCCTGGTCACCGAGCTGCTTGGTAAACAAGTCTTGCTCTCTTCCGAAGATGTAGATAAATTGCTGGCGGCGCGGGCGCGCTATGGCTTGACCACCGCGGCCCAGCTCGGCCCGTCGTGCCCGGTCACTGCGGAGACGGCTGCGCCCGAGCGCGTCACGCTTTCGCGCGAGGAACTCGAAGCGCTGATCGAAGACGCCGTGCGCCGAGACCGCGCGGAGCGGATGTAGGACCGGTCCTGCACAGCGAGGCCGGCATCATTCGGCTTGCACAGGTTGCCGAGGAATAGCTCACGGGCAGAGACCGCAAACGAATCGCTGGTCGTTCGGAGGAGACAGAATGGGTGAAGCACTGGGAATGATCGAGACGCGGGGCCTGGTAGCGATGATCGAGGCGTCCGACGCCATGGTCAAGGCAGCTAAGGTGACATTGGTCGGCTGGGAAAAGATAGGTTCCGGCTACGTCACCGCGCTGGTGCGCGGAGACGTGGCCGCGGTCAAGGCCGCCACCGACGCAGGCGCGGCTGCCGCGCGGCGCGTGGGCGAACTCATTGCCGTCCATGTGATCCCGCGGCCGCACCAGTCGCTCGAGGACGTGCTGCCCATCGGCAAGACCGCGATGGCCGCCTCCGCCAAGTAACTTCGCGGACGCATCGGTTGCGGCGGACCCGGGGCGCAGTATGCCGGGTCCGCTGGCGGTGGGGGCGAAGCCTTCGCCGCTGCTGGAACGTTCGAACGTTCGAACCTTCAAACGTCTTAAGGTTTCACTGGTCACGGGTCACCGAGCACGGATCACAGCATGATTCTCGCCCGCATCGTCGGCACCGTCGTTTCCACGCGCAAAGACCCGCGCCTGGAGGGCAAGAAGCTCCTTGTCGTAAAACCTGTCTCTCCGGAAGGCGCCGATGAACCCGGCTACCTGATCGCCGTGGATACCGTGGGCGCCGGAGCTGCGGAAACTGTGCTCGTCGTTTCCGGTAGTTCCGCGCGCATGGCCGCGGAGTGCAAGGATCGTCCGGTGGACACCGCTATCGTCGGCATCGTGGACACCGTCAAGCTCGACGCTCTGCAAGAAGCCAGCGTCTTTGCCGGACGCAAGCGGTAGCACGGGCGTCTCGGCGGCAGTGTTTTTCCGGTTTTCGTTGTTCGTATTTCGGTTTTCACTCGTCACTCGCCACTGGTCACTATGCAGTTAGGGCGCATCATCGGCACCGTTGTCTGCACCGCGAAAAACGCTTCGCTGGAAGGCAAGAAGCTGCTGCTGGTGCAGCCGGTGGACCGCCGCGGCCGCGACAAAGGCAAACCCTTCGTCGCCGTGGATTCCGTCGGCGCCGGAGCCGGCGAAACCATCTACTGGTGCCGCGGCCGCGAAGCCAGCTTCCCGTTCTTACCCAACGAGATTCCGACCGAGGCCACCATCGTCGGCATCGTGGATACGATTAACGTCCCCGCGCAGGATTCAAGATGATTCCGTTGGGGCGCTCTTTGCGGTGTCCCGCAAAGGGCAGCGAAGCATCTCCCTGTCGTATTTCGAGTTTCGGATGTGGAGTTTCGGTTTTTTCAGTCACTAGCCAGTAGGCACTCGTCACTATGCTCATTGCCCGCGTCATCGGCGACGTCGTCGCCACTCAAAAAGCCCCCTCCCACGAGGGCCGCAAGATTCTCGTCGTCCAGCCGTTGAATCTTGACGGCTCCGACCGCGGCGAAGCGGTGCTGGCGCTCGACGCCGTGGACGCCGGCGTGGGCGACCGCGTGCTCATCTGCACCGAGGGCTGGGGGGCCATGACCGCCGTCGGCCACACCAACGCGCCCATTGATATGGCCGTTGTCGGCGTCATCGATTCGATTGACCTGCACGGCAAAGTGTAGGGCCGCAGACTCGCCCGCCGGAGCAGACTCATCAGCGAAAACAGAAAAGGAAAAAGAGACAACAGGCTCGCGTGATAACGTGTGGCCTATTTCCAATAATCGGATTGTCCGACAATCGGACTGAGGAGGACTTATGCCGCCCCGAACGGCCGGAAGAATCCGCGTGGGCGCCAAGCGCCAACTGACTCTACCCCGAGAGGTCACCAAGAAGCTGCGCCTGAACGAAGGGGAGGACCTGGAATTGCGCGTCCACGACGACCGGATCGAGCTGGTGCCATTGGCGTTGATTCCTCGCGACCAGCTTGGGTTCTGGACGCGAGAGTGGCAGGAGGGAGAGCGGGAAGCAGACGCTGACCTTGCCGCCGGAAGCGTTAGAACCTTCAAGAGCGCCAAACAAGCCATCAAGCGGCTCAAATCGTGAAGCTACAGTTCACGCAATCATTTCGCTCCTGCTACCGGCGCGTACCGAAAGAAATTCAACTTCGAGTGGACTAGACTCTCCAATTGTTGGAGGGAAACCCTCGGTATGCACCGCGGCATAGCAAGAAAATCAGAGGTGTTGAGGGTATCTGGGAGGCTCGTGTGGCAGGCGGTTACCGCATTGCCTTCGCTTGGCTGGAGGAGATGGCCATTCTTCGTGGCGTCGCACACACCACCTCTTGAAGAGAGAATCCCGCTAATGCGTTCGCTGCGCGCGTTGACACCTGCGCTGCGCTCCTGAATAATCGCGGGCGTGATCGGGCAACTCCGCGGCGTGCTGATTGACAAGCGGCCCAGCCAAGTCCTCCTGGACGTGGCCGGAGTCGGCTATCAAGTGCACATCCCGCTTTCCACTTTCTATTCGCTGGGCGAACTCAAAGACGAAGTTTCCCTGCTCATCCACACCCACGTCCGCGACGACGCCCTGCTCCTCTACGGCTTCCTCACCGCGCGCGAGAAACACTTCTTCGAGTTGCTCATCTCCGCTTCCGGTGTGGGCCCCTCGCTGGCGCTGAAAATTCTTTCCGGCATGAGCGTGGACGACCTCATCCCGGCCATCCGCGCGGGGGACCTGCTCCAGCTCACGCGCATCCCCGGCGTGGGCAAGAAAACCGCGGAGCGCATTGTCGTCGAGCTGCGCGACAAGCTGGCCCAGATGGAAGCGGCGGAACCGGAGCGCCCCGCGGCCAAAGGCGGCCTGGCCGCGGACGTGGTGTCCGCCCTGCTCAACCTGGGCTACGACCGGCGCGCCGCCGAAAAAGCCACCGAGGACGCCCAGTCCCGAAGCCTCGGGAGCGGTGGCACTTCCTTCGAGGCCCTCCTCCGCGCCTCCCTCCAGAACCTCAGCCGCCCCTCCTCTCGCAATTCGTAACGTCGGTTTTGCGGGACAGGCTGAACTTGTCCGGCCCGCCATTCTCCGTGTCCTCTGCGAATCCTGCGCGTGCTCTGCGTTGGATCTCTTGCCTTCGTCACTTTGCAACTCGGTTTTTGGTCTGTGTTCGTCTGCGTTCATCGGCGGTCCTATTTTGTCCTCGCCTTCGCTTTTCCTTTTTCGTTCGTCTATACTCTGTGGCATTGTGAGGGTTTCGCATTTTGGAAATGCCCAAGCCTCCGCACCGCATCGTCTCCGGCCAGGCCTTCGATCCCGCCGAGCGGGACATCGAGGCCTCCGTCCGGCCGAAGCGACTGGGCGACTTCATCGGACAGTCGCGCGTCAAGGAAAACCTGGACATCGCCATGCAGGCGGCGCGCTCGCGCAACGAAGCTCTGGACCACGTCCTGCTCTACGGCCCGCCCGGCCTGGGCAAGACCACGCTGGCGCAAATCCTGGCCAACGAACTCGGCGTGGTCATCAAGACCAGTTCCGGCCCGCTGCTCGAGCGCAAAGGCGACCTCACCGCGGTGCTCACCGGGCTCGAGGCGCGCGAAGTTTTCTTCCTCGACGAAATCCATCGCCTGCTGCCTTCGATTGAAGAAATTCTTTATCCGGCGATGGAGGACTACCGCATTGACCTGGTCATCGGCCAGGGCCCCGGCGCGCGCATCCACGCCTACAAGCTCAACAAGTTCACGCTGGTCGGCGCCACCACCCGCGCCGGCCTCATCACCGCGCCGCTGCGCTCGCGCTTCGGCATTGTTCATCGGCTTGATTTCTACACGCCCGATGACTTGCACCACATCGTGCACCGCTCGGCGAAAATTCTGAACATCGAGATCGAAGACGCCGGGGCACAGGAAATCTCCCGCCGGAGTCGCGGCACCCCGCGCGTGGCCAATCGCCTGCTGCGGCGTGTGCGCGACTTCGCGCAGGTGAAAGCGGACGGCCGGATCACCCTCGACGTGGCCCGCGAAGCACTGCAGATGCTCGGCGTGGACCACCACGGCCTGGACGAGATGGACCGCCAGCTGCTGCTCACCATCATCCAGAAGTACAACGGCGGCCCGGTGGGATTGAACACGCTCGCCGCCTCGCTCAGCGAAGAAGAAGACGCCATCGAAGAACTCTGCGAGCCGTATCTGATGCAGATGGGCCTGCTGGACCGCACGCCGCGCGGCCGAATGGCCACCGCCCTGGCCTACCAACACATGGGCGTGGAACCGCCGCGTCCGCAGCACCCGCTGTTTTGAGGAAATGGAACCGCCGATGAACGCAGATCAACCGTTGCAGGTGTCACACAAGGAACCATCGGATGCGCATTCGAAGCAGCGAACAAGTTGGGATAGGGCAGTAAAGGCATTGGATGACGTCCACGCGGCGCAGTACGTGAATTACCTGAAGGCAACGGGCTTGACCGTTTGTCTGGTGATGAACTTCGGGAAACCGCGTGTAGAGATCAAGCGATTCGTCAACAGATACTGACTTTCCTTCTGCTCTCTATCCGCGTTCATCTGCGTTCATCTGCGGTTCCATTTCCGCGCCGTGATTGTGAAGAGGATCTACCTTTCTGTGGGCTCGAATTTGGGCGACCGTGCCGCGCACATCGCTGCGGCGCTGGACGCGCTGGCCTGCGCCGGCATACGCGTCACGCGCCAATCATCCTTCTACGCCAGCGAGCCGGTGGATCTGCCCACGCAGCAATGGTTCCTCAACTGCTGCCTGGAAGCGGAGACCGCGCTGCTGCCCGGCCAACTTTTGCACGCCCTGCGCGAAATCACCAGAAACATCGGCGCTCGGAAAATCGTTCGCAAGGGCCCCCGGGCGATTGACATTGATATCCTGCTGTACGGCGCGAGCGCCATCCGCTCGCCGGAACTGGAAGTCCCGCACCCGCGCATGACCCAGCGGCGCTTCGTGCTCGTGCCACTGGCCGAAATCGCTCCCGGGCTGCGGCATCCGCTGCTGAAACGAACCGTGGCCGATCTCCTCGCGGCCTGCTCCGATCCCGCCCGCGTGCAAAAGTGGCGAGGTGTGGAGTGCGGCGGGTGAGCGCCCCCGTGTTGTGGCACAGGTGAGCGCGACGAAGGGTCGCGCGACTTACGTCGGGCGATGACAAAGCGGTGCTGAGGCACCGCACTGCACAGGCGCTAATGTCGTGATAGGATGCGGCGCGATGCAATCCCTTTCGGAGGTGCCCCGTGTTGCGCAAAGGCAACGGCATCCTGCTGGCAGTTTTCGCGGCGGGCGTTCTCCTCACCGGCGCGTTGGCCGGCCGCTCCGCGCTGGACGCGCCCTTGCGCTTCGCCGTCGGCTTTGGAACGGAACTCTGCAAAGAGCCGCTGGACGGCCGGTTGCTCCTGCTGATCTCGAAGGACGACAGCAAGGAGCCGCGCTTTCAGATCAGCGACACCAGCATCAACTCTCAGCAGGTCTTCGGCATGGACGTGGACGGAATGAAGCCGGGTGAAGAGAAATTCTTCGATGCGCAGATCCTTGGTTATCCGCTGGAAACTCTCGCCGACCTGCCGCCGGGCCCCTACAACGTGCAGGCCCTGCTGCACAAGTACGAAACGTTCCATCGCGCCGAGGGTCACGCGGTCAAGCTGCCCATGGACCGCGGCGAAGGACAGCAGTGGGCGCGCGCTCCCGGCAACCTCTACAGCACGCCGCGCAAAATCGCCCTCGATGCGGGCAAGGGGGAGGCCATCCGCATCCAACTCGACAAAATCATCCCGCCCATCGCCGATCCGCCCGAAACGAAATACATCAAGCACGAGCGCATGCAAAGCCAGCTACTCACAAAATTCTGGGGCCGCCCGATGTACCTCGGTGCGCACGTTCTTCTGCCCGAAGGTTTTGACGCGCATCCCGAGGCGCGCTACCCGCTGGTCATCAACCACGGCCATTTCCCCTACACTTTCGGCGGCTTCCGCGAGACGCCGCCCGATCCGAACCTGAAATGCGAGTACAGCGAACGCTTCCGCCTGGAATGCTACAACCGCATCGTGGAGCAGGCCGCCTACGACTTCTACAAGGAATGGACCGGCGCGGATTTTCCGCGCGTGCTGGTCATCGAGATCCAGCACGCCAATCCCTATTACGACGATTCTTACGCGGTGAACTCCGCCAACCTGGGCCCTTATGGCGACGCCATCGTCAAAGAGCTGATTCCCTACCTCGAGAAAAAGTATCGCGGGATTGGAAAAGGCTGGGCGCGCTTCATGTACGGCGGCTCCACGGGCGGCTGGGAAGCGCTGGGCGCGCAGATTTTCTACCCCGACGAGTTCAACGGTTGCTACGCGGCCTGCCCCGATCCCATTGATTTCCGCGCCTACACCGTGGTGGACATCTACAAGGACGCCAACGCCTACTTCGCCGAAGGCCCCTTCAAAAAAGTCCCCCGCCCCGGCCACCGCGACTATCTCGGGCATCTCTCCGCCACGCTGGAGCAGTTGAATCGCCTCGAACTGGTGCTGGGCACGAAGTCGCGCTCCGGCCAGCAATGGGACATCTGGGAAGCGGTCTATTCCCCCGTGGGCCCCGACGGCTACCCCAAACGTCTGTGGGACAAGCGCACCGGGGTGATTGACCGCGCGGTGGCGAAATACTGGCAGGAGAATTACGACCTCTCCTACATTCTGCGACGTGATTGGAACCGCGGCCTGGGCAAAAAGCTACAGGGAAAGATTCACATCTACGTGGGGGACATGGACAACTACTACCTGAACAACGCGGTGTATCTGGTCGAAGATTTCCTGAAGACCACGAAGGACCCCCACTACGACGGCGAAGTGGATTACGGCGACCGCGCCGAGCACTGCTGGAACGGCGATCACACCCGCCCCAACGCCTACTCGCGCCTGCGCTACCACCAGATGTTTATTCCGCGGATTGTGCAGCGCATCCAGAAAAGCGCGCCGCCCGGCAGCGACCTCACAAGCTGGCGCTACTGAGCAGGAAATCCGCAGAGGGGGTAGAGGGGGAGAGACAAGAAGCGAAAATAGAAAAGAGAAAATTGAAAACAGGCCGCAAACCTCAGTCAGCGCTTATTTTCTCTTTTCTATTTTCTCTTTGCGCCTTCCGATTTTTCACTTTTCGAATTTCGTCCTAACTTGTTCTGTGCAGCTTCACCCAGTGCAGCAGCAGCGTCTTCGGCGCCAACGATTCCAGTTCGATTTCCGCGTAGCGTCCCTCTGTCGTCTGCCGCCAGCGATAGACGCCGGGCTCGCTTTCTTCGCTCACGCGCCCGCGCAGGGGCTCGAGGAATTCCCGCGCTGCTTCCAGCGCCGCGTGCTCCTGTGATTTCGGCCGCGCCAGCGCCTCCACCACGTAACTCTTCAGCAGCTTCGGCCAGTATGCGCGGAACAACTCATTGGACGCGAAGGCGTCGCTCCAGGCCACTTCGCCGCCGTAGGCTACCACCACGCCGATGACGTGCTCGCCCTTCAGCCCGGCGGTGGCTTTCGCAAATCGCTTCTGCACCTCTTCCGCGAAGGCCTCCACCGACGGCCCCACGCGCGAGCCGTGGTAAATCTTTCCGTACGATTCGGTGCGCGCCTCTGCCACGACAACGGTGTCTAGGGTTTCGCGCGTAATCGCCGGGCGCGCTGCTCCGCCGGCGATTCCACCCTCCGTGCGCGCAGTTGTCCCGCTGCGCACCGCGGCCCACACTTCGTCCTGCTTCTGCTCGACGGCGGCCTTCTCCCGCACGCTCGGGTGCACGATCACTTTCGACGCGTTGAACTGCATGGAAGCGCCCGTCCACCGCCCGTGCTCCACGCAGAACACGTCCAGCGGCAGCGGATCAGCGCCCGGCGGCACGATGCGGTCTTTGGCAATCACGCGGTCCTGCTTTCCGCCGCTGACCAGTTCCCCCGCCAGCAGCACCAGCGGCCGCTTGCCGCGGTTGATCAGCGCCAGCCGGTTCACCTGCGCCCCGCCCGACTGGATCGGCAGCGGCACCGGCCGGCCATCTCGCGAGCGCCGGATAATCTCCCCGCCGGTTTCCGTGACGATGGCCTCTCCCGACGCCAGCGCCTCGTCGAGCGTGGCATAGCCGCTGGTCTCCGCCGGCTGTCGCGTCACGACGGGAAACACGGTCAGGTTTTCGTAGCTTACGCCTTCGAGCACGCGCCACTCGCCTGGCCCGCCCGGTAGCGCAGCCACTCCTGGCTGCGCACCTCTGGACCCCGTGCCCGCAAACATGGCCACCGCAATCACCGACAGCCCGGCCACCACCGTCAGCAGGCTGCTCACCAGTTCAACCCACGAGTTCTTCGATCGCATGAACCCCTCCTTGCTGGCCCTGATCCCGCTCTGCGGGACAAAGGGCTCGCCAGACTCCACCCCTATGGACACCCCTCGTACACAGAACGTTCCCGTTCTGTTTTCTTGCAGCCTCTTTTTCCGGGGTGATTCGCGGAGACCGGCTTACGCCGGCATTTGTCCAGTTGGAGTCACGCTTTTCGCGATTGGTTGCCAGCCCGCTCCGCTTGCGCTTTTCGTAGGGACAGGATATGGTTCGACTTCGCTCACCACAGGTATCGTGCCCCTACGAAGATTCGAAGGCAGGTGCTCCCATGAGGGATCATTCGCGTTTGCGCTCCACGTTCATCCTGGCGGCCTTCCTTTTTCTGTTCTGTTTCGCCTCCCATTCGCAGGCGCCTGCGCGACACGTGAAGCAGTCGCGTCTTTGGTCCACGCTGGAAAAACTCTCCGAATTCGGGCGTCCCGCGGGCGCCGGGTTCGAAGGCGGTGTTACGCGCCTGGGCTTTTCGGAGGAAGACCTCGCCGCGCGGGGATACGTGATGAGCCTGATGCGCGACGCGGGATTGCAAGTCCGCGTGGATCCCGCCGGAAACATCTTCGGTCGCCGCCCATCGGCAAGCTCAGGGCAGGCAGCGGGCACCGAGAATTTGCCCGTCATCCTCTTCGGCTCGCACATTGACTCCGTCCCCCGCGGCGGCAACTTCGACGGCGACGTCGGCAGCCTGGGGGCCATCGAAGTCATCCGCGCGCTCAACGACCACGGGGAGAAGACGCGACATCCGCTCGAAGTGGTCATCTGGAGCAACGAGGAAGGCCACCACTTCGGCAAGGGCCTGCTCGGCTCGAGCGCCGCGGCCGGCCTGCTGGCCCCCGATGTGCTCGACCGCAAGGATGAGGAAGGGAAGACTCTCGCCGACTGGCTCCGCCGTTACGGCCAGAACCCGGCGCGCCTCGCTGACGCGCGCATCCAGCCCGCTTCGCTGGCCGCCTATCTCGAGCTGCACATCGAGCAGGGCGCCGTGCTCGACGAATCAAGGATTCAGATTGGCGTGGTGCAAGGAATTGTGGGCATCCACTGGTGGACGTGTACCGCTACGGGTTTCGCCAATCACGCCGGCACCACGCCCATGAACCGCCGCCAGGACGCGCTGGCCGCCGCCGCCCGCGCCGCGCTGGTCGTGCGCGAAGAAGTCCGCGCCGAAACCGGGCGTCACGTGGGCACCGTCGGCTACGTGAAGGTCGAACCCGGCGCGCGCAACATCATCCCCGGGCGCGTGGAGTTCCCCGTCGAGCTGCGCGACCTCGATGCGGAGAAAGTCCAGCGCATCTGGGCGCGCATTGAAAAGCGCTTCGCGCAAATCGCGCAGGAAGAAAACGTCAAGCTCGACTGCGTCGCGCTACAAGCCGACGAGCCCGCGCTCACCGATTCATCCCTCCAGGCCGCTATCCGCGAAGCCGCGCGCGCCGCCGGCTACTCCACGCTCGATCTACCCAGCGGGGCGGGTCACGATGCGCAGCAGATCGCCAAGCTCTGCCCCATCGGCATGATTTTCGTCCCCAGCCGCGGCGGCATCAGCCATTCTCCCAAGGAATACACCTCGCCCGAAGATGTCGCCAACGGAGCTGAAGTGCTCTACCGCACTGTGCTGTTGCTCGACGCCCGGCTCCACCGCAAGCCATGAGCGCAGGCGCGGGCACCCCCGCACAGGCCAAGACATTACAAGCTGTCTCAAAACCCCTTTGCTGAACTTCAGGGGCTAAAGCCCTGGACTTTTTGCGGGTTTTTTTGTCAGGGCTGAAGCCCCGACCTACCACCCAACTTCTTCAAAGGATTTCTGGGACAGGACACCAGCCGCTGCCTGCTGGCCGCGGCCTGGCTCTAGCCCCTGAATGCTGCATCCTAAATACCCACACTCCTCACCAAGCCGAGCGCCGAAGGCGCGAAAGAACCATAACACCCTGGTGAGAAATGCGGGCTAGCCCTTATATCCAGACCCCGGATCGCGCGTCTCTCCCGCCTTCTCTTTTTTCTTTTTTTCTTCCGCTTCCTGCTTCTCGTACTCCGCGATTTCTTCCTCGCTCATCATGTATTCCTCGCGCGAGGCAAACATGGTGGTCCGCCGGCGATCCTGGGCGGTGCGGCGCTCCTTGCGGCGGCGCTCCGTCATCAGCGAGCTCCGCCGCACCTGCCGGATGGGGCCCGCGATAGCCTGCGCATCCAGCAGCAGATCGCTGACGCGCTCGAGGAATTCGTGCAGGTGGAACGGCTTGACCACATAGGGCAGGTGTTCGGCCTCCAGCACGGGTTTGGCGTCTCCCGCGGTCAGCTCCGGCACGATGAACAGCACGCTGACGCGCAACCTCCCGGGGGCCAGCGGCGCCTGCGCCAGCTCTTTCAGCGTCTGGAACAGCGGCCCCTCGATGTCCACCATGGCCACGTTGGCAATCACCAGGCGCCACTCGCCCGAGGCCAGCCGCCCCAGCGCCTCACGGGCCAGAGGCGCAATGGTTACCTTCCAACCTTCCGAATCCAGCACGTGGCGCAGGGCGGCCTGGCTGGACACGTCGTCGTCAATGATGAGGATGCTGACCTTTTCCACCGCGGTCCTCGGTTTTTCTGGGCTAGTGAGCGCAGTATAGCGGGTTCAGCGGCGACCGTGCAGAGAATCTCCCGCGGCGGTACCGAAGTGCAACCAAGCAGCACCCACGGTCCACCAAGGCGACACAAAGGCAAGCAGGCCGCCCAAAAAAATGGGGGCGCGGTTTGCGCGCGCCCCGGTCAGTTCTCTTGCGCTGTTCGGCTTTCCGAGTTTCGTTAAAAGTCTGCCGCTCCTCCGGCTACCATCTTGGCCGGCTGAAACGCCACTTCCAACTGTTTGGCCTTCTCCACCGTCGTCTTGGAGTCCTTGGGCAGCTTAAATTTGAACATCAGCTTCTTGTCCGCGCCGGTGACGATCTGCTGCCCTTCCAGCTCGCGCGGGAAAAGAAAGTTGATCTGCTGCGCCTTGCCGTTCTGGTCCTTCACCACAACCACGTCTTCCGGCAAGATTTTCCTTTTCAGGCGCGGGGAGTCCAGCCATCCGGCCTTCTTCAGCTCGTCCACCGCGAGCTTGGAGGAGACATCCACCATTTTCCCCCCGCCGATCACCGAGACAACGTGATTCGGCATGTCCGATTCGGCAAACTGCTGCGCCTGCTCCTCGGCGATTTGCGCCCCGCCCAAGCGGGCCATGCGCACATAGGCGCGCCGCGTGGTCTTCGCCGACCACCACAGCACCATGGCAAAGTCGGTGGGCTGCATGTCGCCGCGGTCGGTGGCGCTGGTGAGCTGCTTGCCGCCGGTGGACTTGTTCTCCTCGCTCTCTCTCTTGAACGAGTAGTCGGTGGCGATCTCCCGGCCCCACGGCGAGTCCTTCATGACCTTGTCCACGTCGTCTCTCGACCACTCTTTATGCGAGCGTTTCACCCACGGGTCATCCGCGGCGGCCATCGCGGCCAGCAGCAGAATCGCCAAAACCACACGTATTGCGTTGGACTTCATCTCCCGCCTCCGAAAACTGGGCTGACGTTGCTTCCCGCCGGGCGCGTGCGCCCGGGCAACCGTCTAAGCGAAGCATGCGCGTACGCGCTTTGCGTGTCAATCCCCGGCAACCCCTCAACTGCGCACACTGCGGCTCCGCAATCGCGGGATCAGGGCAGGCGCAGACGCTTCTGATGCCGGGCTGGAAGCCCGCCGCTACATGGAGCTACACGGGCGAGCTGCCGCTCGCCCCTACTCTTCGCCCCGACAAGGGCCCCGCGGGTGGCGAGGCGGGAGCCAAACGGGCGCAGCATGCTGCGCCCCTACGGGCAGAAGAGCGGAGACGCAGTGGGCAGAAAATCCGCTTGACAAGGCGAACATAAAGCGAATATGATGGGGGTCTCCGGCGAGGCTGCGCATGACCACTTCACCCACTCCCACCTTGTTCCCCAACGTCTCTGCCGGCGACCTGCCCGGTGAGACTCATCGGGAGGCCGCTTCCCGAGACTTCGGGACGCTCGGCTGCGGGGTGACCGCACACGACCAGCGCCACGAGGCCAAACCCGCAACCGAACGCACTGGCCTGGCGCGCCTCGCCGCCTCCTCTCCCTGCGCGCAGGCCAAGCGCGACACGGAGTATTTCCTGCTGCCGGTGCGCTCCATCCTGAACCACTGCGATTCCGAGCGCGTCCCTTTCGCCTGGACCATCAACCCCTATCGCGGCTGCGAGTTCGGCTGCCGCTACTGCTACGCGCGCTACACGCACGAATTCCTGGACCTGGACGGGTCGGAGTTCGAGCGCAAGATTTACGTCAAGCAAAACGCGGCCGCGATTCTGGCGCGGGACCTGACGGAAAGGCATGCCCGGCTAAAGACGGGGGTTACGGGCGAAGATGCCGGGCTGAAGCCCGGCGCTACATGGGAGCACATTGCCATCGGCACGGCCACCGATCCCTACCAGCCCGCCGAGCGCGAATTCGGCGTGACGCGCTCGCTGTTGGAGCGCTTCGCCGAGCGCCGCGGGCTGAGCCTTTCCATCACCACCAAGTCGAACCTCATCGTGCGCGACATCGCCCTGCTGCGGCGCATCGCGGAGAACAACTCGCTCTCCATCAACCTCACGGTGACCACGCTGCGTCCGCGCCTGGCGCGCCTGCTCGAGCCGCGCGCGCCGCGCCCGGACCTGCGCCTGGCCGCGCTGCGTGCCCTGCGCGAAGCGGGACTTTCCGCCGGCGTTTTCGCCATGCCCATCCTGCCCGGGCTCACCGACCGCGACGCCGACCTCGACGCACTGTGCGGCGCCGCGCGCGACGCCGGAGCGCAGTGGCTGGGCGCGCAGGTTGTGTTCCTCACTTCCGCCGCGCAGAAAGAGTTCTTCCCGTTCCTCGCCGACAAATTTCCGAAGCTCGCGCGCCAGTACCACAAGTGGTACGCCCGCTCCAGCTACGCCCCGCAGTTTCTCCAGAAGGAAATCGCCGGGCGGGTGCGCGCGGTGCGCGAAAAGTACGGACTCGCCTCGCGCCCCTACGCGCCGGACCGCATGGCAGGGGCGATGGCCTCGCCGCAGATGGCCTTGCCGCTGGCCGGATGAGAAGGAGGGGCATCACCCAAAGAAAAGGGCACGGCCGCTCTCACGACCGTACCCCGATGCCGGCAGATGCCAGCCCCGTCCTGAAGCTCCGGACGGGGCCGGCGCTACACAGGCTTTCCTACTTCATGCTCGCCTCGCGGAAGATGATGGACCGCGCCACGAGACCCCGTGAAGCGGTTCCTTCCGTAAGGTTGGCGAAGGTCTGGGAGATAGCCGCGCGTTCCTCCGCGGAACGCGCGCCGCGGTCGGCCATGAAGGCCGCGCGGATCTTGTCCCAGGAGGCCAAGCTGGACGCGGCCACCCAGGTGAAGTGCGTGAAGTCGTTGGTCGTTTTGACCTCCTCCACGCCCAGCCCGTAGGCCGCGATGGTGCCGTCCTTGACCAGCTTGTCGTACACCGGCTTATTGTACTTCTCCCACGCCGCGCGGTAGTCGGCACCCTTGGCCGGCTTGACCTGCGTGAAGCTGTAGCGCGTGTAGGGCATGAACCCGGCCGGTAGAGGCGCGCTGGAGATGACGAACACCAGGTCCCGCGTGATCCAATCCCGCGTCTTGCTCACGTCAAAGATGTCGCCGATTCGCTCCGCTGTGCTCTTGTCCGGCACGCGGTTCTTCTTGCGCGCCTCGTCGGCGGCCTTGGCCTCGTCCGCGGCTATCTTCTGGAACTGCGCGGCCATGGCCATCTGCACCTTGTCAATGCCGGCCCAGTCCGCCACCGAATACCAGATAGTGTGCGTGCCGGGACCAAAGGCACCGCGGTTCACCGGCACCTCCATGCCCCAGGCCAGCACGACGCCCTCGGCCAACAGCTTGTCCCGCACCGGCGCGCCCACCTTGTTAACCAGATCCATGAAATCGGCCTCGCGGCCCGGCTTCACCACATAGTCCGACCAAAAGGTCAAGGGCTGCGGCATCTGTTGCGCCGCCGCCCCCGCCGCCCACGCCAACGCCAGCAGCAGCGCGGCGATGACTCGAAGACTCGTCCCTTGGACTACTCGCTTCATCATGTTTCCTCCTGCGGAGAGTTAGGTGCCCGTGAAAAGAGTCCGCTGCTCCTTTCGAAACGGTTGGGAATCGAATGTAAAGGGTACGCTCCTGTGTACCATCCGGGGGGCGGCAGGTCAACTAGTTCTCGCGCGCAGCGCAGGGGGTAGGAAGTAGGAAATAAGGAGAAGTAAACAGGAGCCCGGGAGCGGCGGCGCGACTGTGGCTCTTTCCCTTTCGGGCGATTGCGACTGCCATGCGCACTTACGCCGGAGAGGAAGGCCGGGCCGCGCGCAGCATCCCTGCGCACGGCGTGGTGCATCTCATGTGGTTCGCGTCGGCGATGCCGCTGCGCAACAAACTCGGCACCAAGCTGCGCCTGGCCCTGCTGGGCACGGCGATCTTTTCGATCCTGGCGTTCACGCTGGCGTCGGTGCCGGTGCTGATGAGCGTGATCCGCGAGGACCGCATCAAGCTGTTTGTGGAGCAGTCCACGCGGGTCCTGGCGGGAGCGGTTTCCCACCACCTGTGGCAATACGCGCGGCGGGTGCAGGAAAGCTCGACAAGTCTGGCCCTGCTGCGCGGCACGCAGGCCGACGAGCTGCGCGTGCTGAATAACGCGGCCCGCGAATCCGTTCCCAACTTGCTGGAGCGCGGCGTCTTGGACCTGCTGGCCATCGTTTCGCGCGACGGCATCATCCTGCACGCCCACACCTCCGACCGGTGGGGCCGGCCGCTCAACTCCATGCCTCTCTGGGGCCGCCATATCAGCGAGTTCCCGGAAGAGGAGCACGCCTTTCTGGGCGCCGGCACGGGGCTCGGCAAAACCGACAGGTACCGCTCGAAAATGCTCGCGCGCATCGCGCCTCCCGCTTCCGACGCCTACCTTGCCCGGCAGTAGGCCATCGCTTTCGCGGCGCCCGTTCCAAAGAGCGGCCGTGTGCTGCTGGCCGTCGTCAACTGGGAAGCCATGCAGCACATCCTCGACAAGGTCGAGCTGCAGCTCCGGCCCGCCGGTTTTCCTTCCGGCTACGCTTTCATGTTCGCCCGCGACGCCAACCACATCATCGCTCACAAGTTCCGCGATCCGGCCAAGCTCAATAACTACGGTACCCGCGTGCTGGAAGACCACCATCTTCCCGAGGTCGTGCAGGCCGCGCGCGAAGGAAAACTTTCCGCCCGCTACGAATATCCGCCCGGCACGAAAAAAATCTCCGGCTTCTATCCCGTGGACGACGCCGACTTCGGCACGGTGCCGGTGGGACTGTTCGAATCCGTTCCGGCCATCCAGCAGTCCGTGCAGCTCGCGCCGGGCGAATGGCTGGTGGCTTACTCCGATGGCTTGAGCGAAGCGCTGAACGACCAAGAAGAGGAATTCGGGCGCGACCGCCTGGTGGAATCCATCCTGCGCAATGCGGAGGCCAGCGCCAGTGAAATGCGCCACGCCATCCTGGCCAGCGTCCGACAGCACATCGGCTCCTCCTACCACACCGACGATCTCACGCTGATCGTGGCCCGCGTGCTGTAGTGCGGGAATCAGGATTTAGGATTCAGGGCTAGCAGGATGCCGAAGAACTCGGGAAGGTGTCATTTTGACGCGTCCGTCCCAAGCCTTCGGGACGAACGAGGAGGAATCTGCATTTTCCTTGGCTTTTCATCAAAAGCAGATTCCTCGCTCCGCTGGGAATGACAGGCAAAAGCAGTTTTTCAGCGCCCTGTCAGGGGATGACAATTCGCGGCGCTTCCTTGTCAATCTCCGGGCTTTTCGGATAATGCGCGCGCAGAAAATCGAGGAAAGCGCGGGAGCGCGGCCGGCCGTTCGAGCGGTGCTTCCCCACGCGCAGCAGGAAAACCAGCAGGCGGAAAACCTGCGCATCCTTCAAGCTGGGGAATCCGGTGCGCTCCGCCTCCTGCGTTTTCAGTTGCTGCAAAAAAGTCTGGAGCGCCGCGTAGAGCCCCCGCGGTAGCAGCGCCTGCGGCGGCTTCTCGTAGTAGATCCCCGAGCCCAGCGTGCGGTAGGTCTCCGCCAGCGCCTGCAGCGCGGCGAGCACATCGGCGTCGCTCAGCGCAGTGTTCTCCCGCGCAAATTTCAGAATCGTGAAGCCCAGTCCGGAGATCACCGGCTGCCGCTCGCGGATAAAGTGCGGCGTGAGCTCGACGTCCGGGAAGGGGATCTCTTCCGGCGTATGCTCCCGCGGATGCTCGTCCTCGTAGCGCCGCGCGGTGAGCAGGTGCGGGCAGTGGGAGGGACAATCAAAGGTCACCTCGCGCTCGGTCCCGCAGCACACCGCGCAAATGGATTCTCCCTTGGCCGGGCAGAAGCGCTTGGGCTTGCGTCTTTGGCAGATGGGACAGCTCACCCTGTCTCCCACATCGTAGAAACTACAGAAACGCAGCGTACGCGAAACCGTGTGCGCTCGCAACGCAGCAGGAAGGAGATCAAAATGGCCAACGTCGCGGACCGGTCCTTCGCCGCGGGGCTGGCCCTACAGAACCTAAAAGACGTAGCCCAGGCTGACCAGCGTCGTGTCCCCAGATCCAATGGGCATCATCCGCTCGGGCCGCGCCTGGAACGACTGGCCCGGAATTTGCGGCAACCCCGGCGAGGCGTCCACCACGCGCAGCTTCACCGGCGACCCGCTCTTCACCGTCAGCATCAATTCGATGCCCTGTCTCAAGGGGTTGGCGAAACGCAGCCGCCAGCCTCTGGCCGGCTGCCGCCGCGCGTCGGGGTCCTTCTCGAGCGGCTTGCCGTTGACGCTGGCGGCAAGCACCTCCGGCTCGGCAACGTATACGGTCAGCGAGCGAGCCTTGCGCGGCGACGTGACCAGCAGGCTCAAGGTGCGCGTCGCGCCTTCTTTCTTCTCTTCCACGAGCAGCACCTCCGGGCCGGCCAGGGCCACGCGCGGCGCTTCGTTTTTCAGAAACCTGCTGCCCGGCGCATCCGGAAAAAATTCGGGCACAGGTTCTCTGCTCGGCGATGGGGACACGTACTGCGCCGTCCATTCATCCGCCGCCTCGCCGGGGCTGAACCAGGTGGCCTTTCCCGTGTCCGCGTTCAGCCCGTAGAAAACCAATCTGGCCTGGGGATGCTCGGCGGAGTAGCGCGTGGCGAACATTCCGCCGACAAAAAGCAGCACGCACAGGACCCACGCCGCTCCCGGCAGCAGCCAGCGCCGCATGCGCGTCATCAACTCGATCTGCGGGATCAGCGCCCACAGCGCCAGGGTCAGGAACACGCAAATCGCTTGCGTGCCCAGGCGCGTCAGCCCCAGTGTCACAAACAATTGCTGCACGGTAGGCGCGAACAGCAGGACGCAGGGCAGCGCGCCGATCACCAGCGCCGCGACTTCTTTCGTCCCCGCGCGTTCTTCGTCGCCGGTCGAGCGGAACATCGCCACGGCCAGCAGGCTGCCCAGCAGCGGCCAGGTGAGCAGGTAGCTCGCTCCGGGCACTGCGAACGCACTGCACAGCGCCAGCAGCGTCCACACCAAAAGCCCGCCCAGCGCGAGTCCGGCCGCGCCCAGCTTGTTGCGCCACAGGCTGTACATCACCGTGTTCAGCGCCAGCGCCCAGGTCACCAGGCTCAGTAGGTACATGCCGCCGCGGATGACGTCTCCATCCGCCAGCAGCCGCCCGTGCAGGAAGGAAGCCTTCCAAGGCACGAGCGCGCCGGTCAGAAGCGTGAGCACGAGGCTCAGCACAAAAATTCCCGCGCCCCAAATCACGCCCAGCAGGATCGTTCTCTTCCGCTGCAACTCCCGTCGCAACACAAAGCCGTACAGCCCCGCCGCCCCCAGCGCCAGCGCGACTCCCGTTCCTGTCGAGTAATACACCAGCAGATTGCCCAGCACGTTGAAATAGATGGCGTCGCGGGATGAATTTTCCGGAAACTCCGCGTTGCCCAACTCCCGCGCCAGCGACACCATGTACTCCCCGTGATGCTGCAAGCTGCCCGAGTCGAGCCGCGCCGGTGAATCGTGCGGCGTGTGGTAGGCGTACCAGCCGTCCACGAAGGCGAAGTTCATCCCCTGCGCGCCGTGCTTCTTGAAAACGGTGAAGTCCGTGTCGTTGGGCAGCCGCTTGTAGATCTCGTAGGCCAGCGAAGAGCCGCGGGGGTGCGGCGCTTGCGCAAACGCGTGCACCAGCCAGGCATTGCTCGGGCTGGTCTCAAACATCAGCGAGGCCCCGCTGATCCCGCGGCCCTCAAAGTTCAGCAGCACCCCGATTTGTTTCGCCCACGGATGCTCGACCACGAACGCCGAGGCGCCCAGCAGGCCGTTCTCCTCGCCGTCGGTGAAAAGCAGAATGACGTCGTTCTTGAGCGGGCCAGCCGCCTTTAGCGCCCGCAGTGTCTCCAGCATGGCCGCCACCGCCGCGCCGTCATCGCCCGCGCCCGGCGCCGCGCCCACCGAATCATAATGCGCAGCGATGGCCACCGCCTTCCCGCCGCCGGTGCCCTTCAGGCGCGCCAGGATGTTCTGCACGTTCCCGGCCACGTTGTAGCGCGCCACGGCGCCGGTGGCGCTGTGCAGCTGCACGGCGAGCCCCGCTTTCTTCAGCTCGCCGACGATATAGTCGCGCACGCGGTCGTGTTCCGCCGAGCCCAGCGGGTGGGGCTCGTTGGCAATCACCTTCAGGTGCTCCATGGCCCGCGCGGCGGAAAACTCCGTCGGCGGGGCGCTGGCCGGCAGCGGTTCCGGCGGCCCGCCGGTCACAACCGCGATGGCCGCCAGCACCACCAGGAGCGCGCACAGGGCAATTCCCGCGACGCCTTTTTTCATGCAGCTCACCTGTTATCCCGCGCCGGCCGATGCTGCTCGCCCTTCGGCGCGGGGACGCTCTGAGAGAACATCTCGCGCGGCAGACTAGCGGGAATCTCTTCGCACTGCAAGGGCCTCTGTGGCTCCAAGCAAATGCTTTCTTAGGCGCGACACATATCTGTGTTCACCTGCGTTCATCTGTGGTTTCATTCTGCGCTTGGGAGGCCCCCATGAAGCTGACCATCGCCATTGCCCAGGCCACGCCTGTTGTGCTCGACCTGGGCGCATGCGTCGCCAAGGCCTGCTCCTGGATCGCCGAAGCGGGCAAGCGCGGCGCGCAGCTCGTTGCGTTTCCAGAAACGTGGTTGCCGGTGTATCCGTTCTGGTGCGACGCCGGCACGTTCGGCAAGTGGGGCCACGAGCCCTCCAAGCGCCTGCACGCGCGACTGGCCGGCAACAGTCTCGCGATGCCCTCAAAGGAAACCGGCCAGCTCTGCCGTGCCGCGCGCAACGCGCGCTGCGCGGTGGTGATGGGCGCCAATGAACTGGACCGCTCCGGTTCGCTCTATAACACGCTGCTGTTCATTTCGCCGGAAGGCGAAATCCTGGGGCGCCACCGCAAGCTGGTGCCCACCTTCGGCGAGCGCCTGGTGTGGGGCTACGGCGACGCCGCCGGGCTTCGCGCCTACAACATGGCCGGCGCCCGCATCGGCGGCCTGGTTTGCTGGGAGCACTGGATGCCGCTGGCGCGCCACGTGCTGCACGCCGATGGCGAACAGGTGCACGTCGCCGCGTGGCCGCATTGCAGCGAGATGTACCAGCTCTGCTCGCGCCACTATGCCTTCGAGGGCCGCGCCTTCGTGCTGGTCGCCGCCGCGTACATGACCAAGGGCGCGCTGCCCGCCGATTTCGAATTGGCGGAGGATTTTTCGGCCGCGCCGGAGGTGCTGCTGGCCGGCGGCTCCGCGGTCATCGGCCCCGACGGGTCGTATCTCCGCGAGCCGGTGCGCGGCGGCGAAGAGCTGGTCACCGCGGAGCTGGACCTCCAGCGCATCGCCGAAGAAAAACTGACGCTCGACGTGGCCGGCCACTACTCGCGACCGGACCTGTTCGAAGTGCGCGTGAATCGGGAGGCGCTGACGCAGGTACGGTGAAAGAGCCGTTCGCAAGTTAGAAGGTTGGAAGGTTAGAGCGCTGCGTGCGCCGACAGCGACGGGCTGCGCCCTGCATCCGCTGACCGTTTGGTTGTCACAACACCGCCACTCTTTAACGCTTTCATTTTGTAACTTGCCTGCACTACTATTCGCCCATGGAGACGCGGCTGCCCATGAATGCGGAGGTGCTGCGTGACACGCGTTTTGCCATGCGTCTCTCGTTGGCCTTCGGCGTGCTCATGCTGCTGGGCAAGACCGCCGCGTATTACATCACCGGCTCCGCCGCCATCCTCTCGGACGCCGCTGAATCGGTCATCCACGTGGTGGCCGTGGCCTTCGCCGCCTTCAGCCTGCGCCTGAGCACGCGTCCTGCCGACCACCGCTTTCTCTACGGTTACGAGCGCGTCACGTTCTTTTCCGCCGGCTCCGAAGGGGCGATGATTGCATTCGCGGCCATCTTTATCATCTATGCGGCCGTGGAAAAATGGATTCGCGGGCTGCAAATTCAGAACCTCGGCCTGGGCACACTCTTCGTGCTGGCCGCTTCGATCATCAACGCTGCGCTCGGCTGGTACCTGGTGCGCACCGGGCATCGCACGAACTCGCTCATCCTGGAGGCCAACGGCAAGCACGTGCTCACCGACAGTTGGACCAGCTTCGGCGTGGTCGGCAGCCTCTGCCTCGTCCTGCTCACCGGCTGGAAGCCGCTGGACCCGCTGGTTGCCATCGGCGTGGCGCTAAACATTCTCTGGTCCGGCGGACATCTTGTGTGGCGTTCCGTGCAAGGCCTGATGGACTACGCCGATCCCGCAACCGGCCGCGGCCTGCGCGAAAAGCTCGACGCGCTGTGCGCTGAAATCGGCGTGCAGTATCACGGCGTGAAGTTCCGCACCACCGGCTATCGCCTGATGGTGGAGGTCCACCTGCTCTTCCCGTACGGCCTTGCGGTTGGCGAAGCCCACCGCCGCGCCACGCAGCTCGAAGAGCGTTTGCCGGAAGTCCTCAGCATGCCCGCCGAGGTCATCACCCACCTCGAATCCCTCGAAGACCACGGCGAGGCCCACCGCGAAGAGCACTACACGGGCAAGCCTTCCTGAAAACAAAGCTGGAAGGTTGGAAGGCGGGAAAGTAGGAAGGTTGCGACCGCGTCGCGGGCCGCATCACGAGTCCGGAATTCTCACCAAGGCATTACGCGTGGAGGTCCGCAGGAGCGGAAGATTGTCAGCCCAGGGCTTGCGCCCGGGGCGATGGTTCTTTCGCGCCCTTGGCGCCCGGCGTGGTGAGGAATGCGGGCTAGTCCATAGACTTGTGGAAGCGGAACACGCTCACCGTCAACATCGCCGCACCGATCGCCGCCATGGCCGCCATCTGCGGCCACAGCACGTCGAGCCGCACGCCTTTCAGGTACACACTCCGGATCACGACCAGGAAATAGCGCAGCGGATCGCCGTAGGTGATCCACTGGAGGAACTCCGGCATCGTGATGATGGGGAAGCCGAAACCGGAAAAGGTAATGGCCGGCATGAGGAAGAAAAACGCCGTCACCATGGCCTGCTGCTGCGTGGCCGACACCGTGGAGATGAACAGCCCGATGCCCAGCAGGCAAATCAGGTAGAACACCACGCCCACCAACAGCACTTGCAGTTCGCCGCGAAACGGGATGCCGAACCAGAAGGTGCCCACCGTGGCAATCAGCGCCACGTCCGCAAGGCCGATCAGGAAAAACGGCAGCGTCTTCCCCAGGATGAACTCCGCGCGACGGATGGGCGTCACCATGATCTGCTCCAGCGTGCCGATCTCCCGCTCGCGCACCACTGCAAAGGCCGTCAGTGTGGTCACCATCACCAGCGTCAGGCTGCCGATCACGCCGGGCACGAAAAACCAGCGGCTCTGCAAGTCCTCGTTGTACCAGGGCCGCCGCTCCAGCTCGATGCGCGGCATCTGTCCGGCCAGCAGCGGCGCGGTGCGCTGCACCTGCTCGCGCTGGAAGTCCCGCGCAAAGCGCTCGGCGATCTGGCTGACGTAGCCCACCGCGATGAGCGCGGTGTTGGAGTTGGTGCCGTCCAGGATGACCTGCACCGGCGCCGTTTCTCCTTTGCGCAGGCGCTGGGCGAAGCGGGGGTGGATTTGCAGCACGATGGCCACCTCGCCGCGGTCAATCGCGTCGGCCAATTGCCGCGAGTCGCTCAGGTGCTTGCGCACCTCGAAATACGGGCTCGAGGTGAAGCGCGAGATGAACTCCCGGCTTTCCTGGCTGTTGTCCAGGTCCAGCACAGCGGTGGCGACGTGGCGGATCTCGTAGGTGGCCGCGTAGCCGAACACCATCATCTGCACGATGGGCGGCACGATCAGCACGGTGCGCGCGCGCTTATCCCGCAGTACGTGGATGAATTCCTTGATCAGCATCTGCCATAATCGTGCAAGCATGGCATTTACTCCTCAGCTCAGCCGCTTGTGAAACGTGCGCGTGGCTAGTATGCCCAGCACGAGCGCAAAAACGCCCAGCGCGGCGAACTCTGTCCGCAGCAGCGCCACCGCCCCGCCTTTCAGGAACACCGACTTCAGCAGCGCCACGTAGTAGCGCGCCGGGATGACGTGCGTGATGATCTGCAGCACCTGCGGCATCTGTTCGATGGCAAATAGAAACCCCGAAAGCAGAAACGCCGGCAGGAAGGTAGAAATCAGCGCGATCTGGCTGGCGGCGAGCTGCGACTTGGCCACCACGGAGATGAAAAATCCCATGGAGAGCACCACGGTCAGGAACAGCGCGGAGCCCAGGAACAGCGTGCTCCACGCCCCGCGAAAGGGTATCTGGAACCACCCCACCGCCAGCGCCGCGCACAGCGCGGCATCCAGCATGCCGACCACGAAGTAGGGGATCAGTTTCCCCAGCATGACCTCCAACGAGGTCACCGGCGTGGAGATGAGTTGCTCCATGGTGCCCCGCTCCCACTCCCGCGCAATGGTCAGCGAGGTGAGAAACGTCCCGATCACCGCCATCACCAGCGCCACCACGCCAGGGATGATAAATGCCTCGCTCTCCAGTTCCTCGTTGAACCACACCCGCGACTCGACCGCGATCGGCGCGCGCAAGCGCGCCTGTCCCCGGCGCCGCAGCCAGTCGAGCTGCACTTCGGCGGAATAGCCGCGCACCACCGCTTCGCTGTAGCTGAAGATCAGGTTGGCGGTGTTGTCGTCGGTGGCGTCCACCAGCGCCTGCACGCTGACGGCTCCGTGCGCGAGCTGCCGCGAAAAATCCGCCGGGATGACCAGCCCCAGACGGCAGCGCCCGTCATTTATGGCGGCCACCAGGTCGCGGTAGTTGTCCACTTCGCGCTCGATGTGGAAATATTCCGAGGCCGCAAAGCGCTTCACCAGGTCCTGGCTCTGCTGGCTGCCCTCGCGGTCGAAGACGTACACCGGGGTCTGCTTCAGGTCCAGGCTGACACCGTAGCCGAACAGCAGCATCAGCACCACCGGCATCACCAGCACAATGACCAGGCTGCGCCAGTCGCGCAGGATCTGGATCACTTCCTTGCGCGCCATGGCCACCAGCCGGTGCCAGCTCATGGCGATTGCTCCTTGCGCGCCGCGCCGCGCTCCGTTGTGAGCGACACGAACACATCCTCCAAGCTCGGCCGGATCCGCTCGATGCGGCCCACGTGCATCCCGCGCTCGCTCAGATAGCGCCGCAGCGGTGCCATCGCCGTCCGGGCCTCACCCACCACCAGGTGCAACGCGCTGCCAAACACCGCCGCATCCAGCACGCCCGGCGCCGACTGCAGCAGCTCCAGCGCCGGCCCCAGCGGCTCCGCTTCCACCAACAGCAGCTCGCCCTTCATGGCGCGCTGCTTCAGCTCCGTCGGAGTGCCCAGGGCCACGATCTGTCCGCGGTAGATCAGCGCCAGGCGGTTGCAGTATTCCGCTTCTTCCATGTAGTGCGTGGTGACGAACACCGTGACGCCTCCTTCCGCCATCTGGTGGATCAGTTCCCAAAATTGCCGCCGCGAAATGGGGTCCACGCCGGAGGTCGGCTCGTCGCGGAACAGCACAGGCGGCCGGTGCAGCACCGCGCAACCCAGCGCCAGCCGTTGCTTCCACCCGCCCGGGAGCGTGCCGGTGATGGCCGCCTCGCGCCCCGCCAGCCCGGCCATCTCCAGCGCCCAGCGCATGCGTTCGTCGAGCGCTTGCCGCGGCACGCTGTAGAGCCCGGCGAACAACCGCAGGTTCTCGATCACACGCAGGTCGTTATAGAGCGAAAACTTCTGGGACATGTAGCCGATGTTCTGCCGCACCCTCTCCGGCTCGCGCGCCACGTCGTAACCGGCCACCTGCGCGCGTCCGGCGGTGGGTTGCAGCAGCCCGCACAGCATGCGGATGGTGGTGGATTTCCCCGCGCCGTTCGGCCCCAGAAAGCCGAAGATTTCACCTGTGCGCGTCTCCAGGCTGATGCGGTCCACCGCGGTGAAGTCCCCGAAGCGCTTCACCAGGTTCTCCACCACGACCGAATTTCCGTTGTTGTTCGCCATTGCTCTTCGTTTCTGAAACTCTTCAACTCTTTACTTCTCCAACTTTCTTCCCCACCGCGGCGACAAACAGGTCTTCAATGCTCGGCGCGGCCTCTGCAATCTCGTCGAACGGCAAGTTCGCCGCCTCCAGCCGCGCGCGCAGCTCCGGAATGCGCCGCGGCGCGTCGTCCACGAACAGGTGCACGCCGTCTCCCACGAGCACCTGGTTGGCCACTCCGGCCGCGCTCTTCAGCGTCTCGAAGAGCTGCCGCGGCTCTTTCGAGCGCAACGACACGACCCCGCCCGGCAACTGCCGCTTGAGCGCCGCGGGCGTATCGCAGAACAGCAACCGCCCCTCGTGCAGCAGGGCCACACGGTGGCAGCGCTCTGCTTCGTCCAGGTACGCCGTGGAAGTCAGGATGGCCACGCCCTCCGCGACGAGCGAATAGAGGATGCGCCAGAAATCCCGCCGCGATACCGGATCCACGCCGGTGGTGGGCTCGTCCAGCAGGATTACTCGCGGCCGGTGGATCAGCGCGCAGGTCAGCCCCAGCTTTTGCTTCATCCCGCCGGAAAGTTTTCCGGCCAGGCGCTCGCGGAACTCGCTCATCCCCGAGGCGGCCAGCAGCCGCGCGGCGCGCTCCTGGCGTTCTTTTTTCTTTACGCCGAAGAGGTCCGCGTAGAAGCGGATGTTCTCTTCCACGGTCAGGTCTTCGTAGAGACCAAAGCGCTGCGGCATGTAGCTGATGAAGTGCTTCACGCGCTCCGGCTCGCGCGTCACGTCCATGCCGGCCACCGTCGCGGTGCCCGCATCCGGCGGCAGCACGCCGGCCAGCATGCGCAGGGTGGTCGTTTTCCCCGCGCCGTCCGGGCCCACCAGACCGAAAATCTCTCCCGGCGCGACGTGGAAGCTCAGATCGTTCACCGCCACCACGCCCGGGAAGGCCTTGCGCAACCCGCGCACCGCAATCGCCGCCGCTGTCTTCGCCTGGAGCATCTCTTTATTCACTTCCACACTTGTACATTTCCTCATTTCGTCGTTTCGCCGTTTCGTCACTTCGTCACCTGGATGATGGCATCCGCCGGCATGCCCGGCTTCAGCTCATGCTTTGGGTTCTCCAGGTCAATCTTGATGCGATACACCAGCGTGACGCGCTCCTTGTGCGTCTCGATGGTCTTCGGCGTGAACTCCGCTTTCGAGGCGATGAACGAAATGCGCCCGCGGTAGGTCTTCTCCGGAAACGTATCCGTGCGCACGGCGACTTCCTGTCCCAGGCGAATGCGTCCCAAGTCCGTCTCGGCCACGTACGCCCGCAGCCAGACGTTCTCCAGGTCCGCCAGCGTGGCCACCGGCGTGCCCGGCGCGACCACTTCGCCCAGCTCCGCCTGACGCACCAGCACTACGCCCGCCCTGGGCGCGCGCAGCACCGTGTAGCCCAGCTTGATGCGCGACAGCTGGACCGCTTCTTTGGCCTGCTGCACGCCGCTCCGCGCCACGGTGATTTCTTCCTGCCGCGTGCCTTCCAGGGCCTTGTTGTAGAGTTCTTTGGCGCGCGCATGGGCGGCCTGCGCGCGTTTCACGGCGGTGGCCGCGTGGTCGCGTGTCTCCGCCGGGATGACGTCTTTTTTGTAGAGGGTCTCGGCGCGCTCCAGGTCTTGTTTCTTTTGCTCGAGGTCCGCGTATGCGTCCAGTACCGTTTGCTGCGCGGCATCAATTTCCTGTCTGCGCGTGCCGGCCAGCGCCAGCGCCAGGTTCGACTCGCGTACGCGCACGTTGGCCTCCTCCAGGGCCACCTGCTGGCGGTAGTCCTGGTCGTCCAGCCGCGCGATCACCGCGCCGGCCTCTACCCACTGGCCCTCTTCCACAGCCAACTCGACGATGCGCCCGGAGGTCTTGAAGCTCAGCAGCGTCTCGTGCGCCTCGATGTTCCCGGAGAGCCGCAGCACGTTTTGCGGCGGCTTTTCCGGACGCAGCCGCGGAAAGTAGTAGTAGGCGCCCGCCGCCACCAGCAGCAACAGAATCGGAATGCTCTTCTTCATGACCCTCACTCCTCTTCACTCTGCAACTTCTTATCGAATGCCCAGAAAGCCCGGATAGTTCTTTTCCGTCGCGCCCAGCGCCCGGGCCAGCGCGATCTTCGCGTCGGCGTGGCGCGTGAGCGCGAGGATGTAGTTTTCCTGCGCGCGCGCCAGCGCGTCCTGCGCGGTCACCACTTCGATGTTGGTAGCCACGCCCGCCTGGAAGCGCTCCCGCGCCAGCTCGATTTCCTTCTGCGCCAGTTCCCGGCCCTGCTGCGACACGCCCACTTCTTCCTGCGCTGACTCCAGGCGCAGCAGCACGGCGCGGATCTCTTCCTCGATGCCCAATCGCAGGTCGGCCAGGTGGTGCTCCAGTCGCTGCACACGGCTGTCGAGCTCCTTCCGCTCGCCTTCGCGGTCGCGGTCGAAGAGCGTCATGGAGAGCGTGCCTTGCAGCACGCCGGTCTGCCGCACCTCGCCGAACGACCGCCCGATACCGCCCCAGTTTGCGCCCACGCTCGCGCGCGGCAGGTAACGCCCGCGGTTGGCCTTTTGCAGTTCCACGAGCGCCTCGCGCTGCTTTTGCAGGGACTGATAGTCGGCGCGGTTCGCCAGCGACGCGGCCAGTGCCGCGGCCGTTTGCGGAGCTTCCGCCGGCTTGAAGGCCAGCGGATCGGCCAGTTCGAGCGCCGTGCCCGGGCTCATACCGATGTGCCGCGCCAGGGCCAGCAGGGCCTGCTGCGCGGCGTTGCGTGCTTCGAGCAGGCGTTGCTGCTCGTTGGCCAGTTGCACCTGCGCGCGCAGCACGTCCACCCCCGTGGCCACGCCGGCCCCGCGCCGCTCTTGCGCCAGCTTCAGCAGTTCGTCAGCGGTGCGCACCCGCGAGCCTGCTGCCTCCACGCGCGCTGCGGCGGACTGCGCGTTCAAGTACAGCCCCGCGACCTGCCGGATGATGGTGTCGCGGGCGTGCTGGTAGTCCTGCCGGAGGGCGTCGTGCTGTTTTTCGCTGGCCTTCCACGCGCGATAGCTGGGCAGGTCGAACAGGGGTTGTTCCGCGTACAGGCGGAAGTCGTAGGTCGAAAATGGGTCCACCGTGGGCGGCACGCCCGGGAAGGACAGTCCGAACGCGCGCAGGTTGCGGTTCTGCAACGCCGCAGCGCTTTCAGCTTTGGCGCGCGGCAGCAGGTTCGCCAGGCGGCGCTCGCGCGCGCCTTCAGCCTCGTCCATGCGCGTCTGCGCCGCCAGCACGCGCAGATTCGCTTGCAGCCCGCGCTGGATGGCGTCCTGCATGGTCAGCTTGTACGGCTCCTGCGTCGCGGATCTTTCTCCGACCGCATACTGTAGTGGCGGCTTTAGGCCGCCCCGCTGTGCCGCGCTGCGCGGCGCCACGAGCAGCAGCATCGCTGCCAGCATCACCATCCCTCTGCCATTGCGCCTCATGAATGCCTCTCCTTCTCGCTCACGAGTGCTTGGCCCGGGCGCGCATCCCGGACCACAATAAGTCCAGCTCTTTTTCGAAGCGGCGCGCGAGCTTCCCCGACGGGTCCAGCGACCACATCAGCATGGCCCCGAAGAACGACTGCTGCACCACGCGCGCCAGCTCCGCCGCCGGCACGTCCCGCCGCACCTCTCCGCGCCGCTGTCCGAGCGCCAGCAGTTCCGCGAGCATCTTGCGCCCCGCGGCCACTTTTTCCAGAAACATCGCGCGCACCGGCGCGCTGGTCAGCAGCGCCCCGAGCAGGCCCCGCATGACCAGCGGGCTGCGCCCCGGCTCCTCAGCCATGATGCGCGGAAACTCCTCCAGCAGCCGCCGCAACGGCAGCGCGCCCGAGCGCGCCGCGGCCAGCCCCTGCTCGATCTTCCCCACCTGGATGTCACCCAACGTCATCAGCACGTGCTCCTTGGAAGGGAAGTAATTGAAGAACGTGCCCTTGCCCACGTCCGCCGCTTCGGTGATGTCCTCCACGGTGACGGCGTGGAACCCGTGCTCGGCGAACAGCCGGAGCGCCGCCCGGAAGATTTTCTCGCGCGTCTCCGCGCGTCGTCGCTCTCGCCGCCCGGGCCGGCCAGGGCCCAACGGGAGGGCCGTGCCGCGAAAAGCGGTCTTCGAGTTTCCGGTGCCCATATTGGACCTCCATCCATATATGACTATCGGTCAGTTTGCTCGGAAGTCAAGCGTTTTTTGGCCCTCTCCTTCCCCCGCCGCGGCCATGGGTCGTGCGGAGGCCCCAACTCCAGCGAGAGTGGTGCCCCCAGCCCGGATTTCTCACCAGGGTGTTGCGCTCTGAGCTCTGGAGGGGCGAAAGATCGCGCGGTGTTTTTCAGTGCGGCTATTCCGGACTCGAACGAGCCCTACGGGCAGACCTTCAAGGCTTGGTTCTTGCTGTCACTCGCCACTCGTGATTGGCCACTTGCAGCATGCTGAAGGTCTATTTGATGTCATCCCGAACCGCGGCAGGCGGTGAGGGATTTGCATTTGATGGAAAGCCAAAGGAAATGCAGATTCCTGCTCGTCCGTCCCGAAGGCTCGGGACGGACGCCTCGGAATGACACATTCCCGAGTTTTTCAGCATCGTGCTAAGTGGCAGAAATTCCTGCGAGGAGTTCCGGAACCTCAGGGGCTGAAACCCTGACCCACAAGCCGACCCCCTCAAAGGATTTTCGGGACGCGACACTAGCCGCTGTTCCTCGCCGGCAGCACGTAGAGCAGCACGGCCACGTAGTGGAAAATGCTTCCGGCCAGCACGAACAGGTGCCAGATGGCATGGTGGTAAGGGATTTTGTGCGCGGCGAAGAAGAACACTCCAAACGTGTAGGCCACCCCGCCGGCGGTGATCAGGGCGAGCCCACCCACCGGGATCAGCGTCACCACCGGCTTCCAGGCGATCACCACCAGCCAGCCCATGGAGAGATAGACCAGCGTGGAGGCAATCGGGAAGCGGTCCACGTGAAAAATTTTGAAACCGATGCCCAGCGCCGCGAGACCCCAGATCAGCGCGAACAGCATCCAGCCCACCCCGCCGCGCAGGTTGACCAGGGTGAAGGGCGTATACGTTCCCGCGATGAGCAGATAAATCGCGCCGTGGTCAATGATGCGCAGCACGCGCTTGGCGCGTGGCGATGGGATGCTGTGGTAGAGCGTGGAGGCGGCATAGAGGATCACCAGCGTGCTGCCGTAGATGCTGCAGCTCACGATGTGCCACGGGCTGCCTTTCATCGCGGTGAGCACCACCAGCACCGTGAGGCCCGCCAAACTCAGCCCCAGCCCGACGCCATGCGTCACGCTGTTGGCGAATTCCTCCGCAAAAGTGGGCTGGTCCGTTTGGTGCGTCATCGCGAATCAATTTCACGGGCGCAGCCCGCCGCGGCGGGCGCCCCCGCATCCACAAATCCTGTGTCTCTCCGCCCTTGCGCGTTCAACCTTTCAACTGCTATTGCAGCGACGACGGCTGCGACAAATTCCTGGGCGATTTCTTGTTCAGCAGGTCCACCAGCGCCCTGCCCGCCCCCGGCACGCCGACCTTGCCCTGTCGCACGATCTCTCGCGCGGTGACCTTGCGCCCGTACACCTTCTCGTTGGCGTTTTTGTCCTGCTGCAGGTTGGCGCCTTCCAGCGATATGCCGGCAAAGAGCCCGCGGGCGCGGGAATAGGTGAGCACTTCGGCGCGCATGACCTCGTTCGTCGCTGCGGTCGCCGCGCGGCCCTTGGGCCCCGCCGCTGCGCTGGCGTCCGCCCCCAGGCGCACCTTGCTGCGCAGGATGGAGTTGGCTCCGCGGTTGTTCATCACCAGCATCACGAAATCCGCCTCCTGCCCGCCAAGCTGAAAGCCGATGTTCCCGCCGATCAGGCGGAACATTGCCGGCGCGCCCCACGCCCCGGTGAAATTTTCGCCGCTGCGGCACACGATGGCCCCGCGCCCATAGCTCCCGCCGATGCCGATGGCCAGCTTCTTCGTGCCGGGAACCACAATCACGCACTCCGCTTTGTCCAGCAGCTCCTGGGGGAGGTTGTCCGGCACGTTCAGGATTTCCTTCAGCACCACTGCGCACGATTCCAGCCGCTCGTTTTCGCGGTCCTGCGCGTACAGCGCCGCGCTGGTCCCCAGCGCAAGCAGGGCCGAGATCACCATTGCCATCCCTTTTCTCATTGCTGTCTCCTCAGTCCCTTGCGTATTACTTTGCGTCCCTCTGCGCCCTTCGCGCCTCTGCGTCGGAATGATTTTCCTCGCCGCGGCCGGGATCCGGCTACTTGTTCGATGCCCGGCCGCTTCCGCGCGTTGGTTTTTCTTTTTCGCTCTGCCAATTTCCCCTTCGACTATAATCCCGCGCCGGAGATTTTCCTACATTCGAAAGGGACCGGAATGACCCGCTCTCGCCGCCGTGCCCTAGCGCTAACGCTGCTTTTGAGCCTGTTCACTGTTGCGCCCGCAGCCCGCTCGCAACGTAAACCGGCCAAACCCAAAGAACGTGCCGACGTGGCCAGATTCCGCGCCCGCGCCGAAGCCCTGCTCTCCGAGGCCAAAGCCGACAAGGGCCACTGGGGCGTGCTCCTGGTGGACGCGGCCAGCGGCGAAACGCTCTACTCCCTCAACGCCCAGAAGTACTTCACGCCCGCGTCCAACACCAAGCTCTACACCACGGTGGCTGCCCTCGCGCTGCTCGGTCCGGACTTTCGCTGGCGCACCAGCGTCGAGTCCCGCGGCACGCTTGATAAGCACGGCCGCCTCCGCGGCGACCTGGTGCTGGTCGGCCGCGGCGACCCGAACCTCTCCAACCGCAAATTCCCCTTCGACACGAAAGTCGAGCGCGAGGGCCGGGCGGAGAAGATTCTCATCGAACTCGCCGAGCAAATCGTGGCCCGCGGCGTCCGGCAGATCGAAGGCCACATCGTCGGCGACGACAGCTATTTCCCTCCCGAGCGCTACGCCTCCGGCTGGGCCATTGACGACATCACCTTCGGCTACGGCGCGCCGGTTAGCGCGCTCACGGTGAACGACAACACGCTGGCCGTGGAGCTGCTCCCCGGCGAACGCGAAGGCGATCCAGCCTGGTTCGGTGTCGAGCCCTGGGCCGAGTTCTACGAGTTCGTGAATGAGGTGCGCACCGCCGCGGCCGGGTCCAAGCCGGAAATTTCCGTGGCGCGCGAGCCCGGCTCCCGCCGCGTGGTGCTGCGCGGGGCGATTCCACTGGACAAGGAATCGCAGCGCCTCACGCTGGCCGTCGAGGAGCCCGCCGAATTCGCCGCCGCGCTGCTCAAACGCATACTCGAATCGCGCGGCGTGCGCATTTACGGTCGCGCCACCGCGCAACATGTGCCCCGAGCGGACCCGAGGGACGCGCCGGACAATAATTCCGGCGCAGCCGTGGTCCTCGCCGAGCACACCTCCGGGCCGCTGCTGGACGGCGTTCGCCTGGTCAACAAGATCAGCCAGAACCTGCACGCGGAGCTGCTGCTGCGCGCCATGGGGCGCGAGAAAAGGGCCGCCGGCTCCACGGAGGCCGCGCTGGAAGTGGTGCAGGAGTTTTTCAAGTCCATCGGCATTGCCGAAAAAGACGTATCGAGTTACGACGGCTCCGGGCTCTCGCGCCGCAATCTGGTCACGCCGCGCGCCACCGTGACGCTGCTGGCCTGGGCCGCGAAGCAGCCCTGGTTCGAGCAGTTTCTCGACACGCTGCCCGTCTCCGCGCAGGACGGCACGCTCGCCGAGCGCATGAAGGACACCCCCGCCGCCGGCCGCATCCAGGCCAAGACCGGTTCGCTCGCCAACAGCAACGCGCTCTCCGGCTTCGCCACCAGCCTGCACGGCGTGCGCGTCATTTTTTCCATGTTTGGTAACACGCACAACCTCCGCGGCACAGACGCTACCGGCGTGCTGGATTCCCTGTGCATCGCCATGGTCGAAGAACTCGGCGCCCCGCCGCCGAAAAAGAAGAAAAGACGCTGAGCGCTTCGTCCGCTGAGTGCGCATTGCTCAGCAAGCCGAGCGCCCAAGGCGCAACACCTTAGTGAAAAATCCGGCCTGGAAGCGGTCCCTTCGGCATTTCTACACCGCGACGCTTCCACCCTTGCTTCGACTTGACCTTTGCTGCGCCTGCCTTCAGTATTCCTCTTTCCACGAGTCGCGGGACACGGGTCACGGTGCACTCGCCACTCGTCACTCGCAACTTTCTTGCTATGCCCGAAGGCAAAGGCCTGCTCATCATTTACACCGGTCCCGGCAAGGGCAAGACGACCTGCGCCCTGGGCACCGCCTTCCGCGCCGTGGGACAAGGCTTGCGCGTGCTCATGGTGCAATTCATCAAGGGTTCCTGGCACTACGGCGAACTGGATGCGGCCAAACTCCTCGGCGACGACAAGTTCGATATCCGCGTGATGGGCCGCGGCTTCGTGAAAGTGGGCGGCGCGGGGACCCATCCCGAGGACATTCGCCTCTGCCAGGAGGCCTGGGAATTCGCCCGCCAGCAGATTTACAGCGAAAAGTACGATGTGGTGATTCTCGACGAGATAAATTACGTCATCAGCTATAAAATGCTGGATGCGGAAAAGATTGCCGAGGCGCTGGCCAAGCGGCCCGCGCGCGTCCACGTCATCTGCACCGGGCGCAACGCGCATCCCAAGCTGGTCGAGATCGCCGACCTGGTGACGGAAATGAAGGAAGTGAAGCACCCGTACACAAAAGGCATCCTCGCCCAGCGCGGCATTGACTATTAGGCGCTTGGTTGTTGGCTGTGGGATGTAGGGGCGCGGCACGCCGCGCCCGTTGACTTTGCAGGTTTCGCTGTTTTCCATTTTCTCTTTTCGGTCTCTCACATGGCCTGGTTCAAACGCGAGAAGAAAGCAATCGAATCTCCCACCCCGCCTGACGAGCGCCGCGTGCGCACCGAGGGCATGTGGACCAAGTGCGAAGCCTGCGGCGCCATCCTTTGGAAGAAAGACCTGGAGGCCAACTGGCAGGTGTGTCCCAAGTGCGAGCATCACTTCAAGCTCGGCGCCGTGCGCCGCCTCGAGCTGCTGCTCGACGACAACCAGTGGACCGAACACGACGCCGCGATTGCGTCCAGCGATCCGCTCGAGTTCGTGGACACCCGCCCTTACCGGCAGCGCCTGAAAGAAGCGCAAAAGAAGCTCGGCATGGCTGACGCCATCCTGACCGCGGAAGGAAAACTCCACGGCCGCCAGGTGATTTGCTGCTCGATGGAGTTCGGCTTCATCGGCGGCTCAATGGGCGCAGTGGTGGGCGAAAAGGTGACCCGCGGGATTGAACTGTGCGTGGCGCGCAAGCTGCCGCTGGTGATCGTCTCCTGCTCCGGCGGCGCGCGTATGATGGAAGGCACCATCAGCCTGATGCAACTGGCGAAGATCTCCGCCGCGCTGGCTCGACTCGACGACGCGCGCCTGCCCTTCATCTCCGTGCTTACCGACCCCACCACCGGCGGCGTCACCGCCAGCTACGCCATGTTGGGCGACCTGAACATCGCCGAGCCCGGCGCGCTAATCGGCTTTGCCGGCCCGCGCGTCATCGAGCAGACCATCCGCCAGAAGCTCCCCGCGGGCTTCCAGCGCGCCGAGTTCCTCCTCCAGCACGGTTTTCTTGACGCCGTCGTGCACCGCCGCGATCTCAAAAACTACATCTCCAAATCGCTCGACTTCTTCCTTGCCTAGCGCGAATTCCGCAATTCTGGCTTACACTAGTCACTCGCCACTCGCCGCTCTGCTATGACCTACGACGACGCCGTCCGCTACCTGTTGTCTCTGGGCAAGGAACTGGCCTCGCCGCGCCAGGCGGCCGCACAGAAATTTGATTTGCGGAACATCTCCGTGTTGGCCGACCGCCTGGGAAACCCGCACCGCGCGCGGCCCTGCGTGCACATCGCCGGCACCAACGGCAAAGGCTCCACCGCGGCGATGCTCGATTCGATTTTGCGGCAGGCCGGCCTGAGGACCGGCCTCTACACCTCGCCGCACCTGGTGCGCATCAACGAGCGCATCTGCGTGGACGGCGAAGAAATCTCCGACGCCGATTTCGCCGAGACGTTCACGCGCATCCACGCCTTTATCGAAGTGCTCCTGGCCTCCGGCTCGCTGCCCGCGCACCCCACCTACTTCGAATTCCTCACCGCGATGGCGTTTGATCATTTCGCCCGCGCGCCGGTGGACTTGGTGGTCTATGAAGTGGGCATGGGCGGGCGTCTGGATTCCACCAACGTGGTCACGCCGGAAGTCGCGGTCATCACGCAGATTGATTTCGACCACGAGAATTATCTCGGCCATTCGATCGAGCAGATTGCTGCGGAAAAAGCGGGCATCATCAAGCCCGGCGCGTGGGTGGTCTCCAGCGCGGAGCGACCGGAGGCTCGCGCGGTAATCGCCCGCCGCGCGGCCGAGCAGGACGCGCTCCTGGTGGAAGTGGACTCTGCCTACGTGCTCGACGCCGTGCGCTCCGAGCACGGCTGCTACCGCGCCGTTGCATCGCATCTGCGTTCCAGGCGCCGCGTGGAGCTGGCGCTGCCCTTGCCCGGCCGCTATCAACTGCGCAACGCGCTTACGGCGCTAGCCGCCGCGCGCCTGCTGGCCGAGCGCGGCTTCCCGATTGACGATGCCGCCATCGCCCGCGGCATCGCCGCCACGCGCTGGCCCGGCCGGCTGGAACGCTTGCAGGAACGCCCGGCCGTCTATCTCGACGGCACGCACAACCCCGCCGGCGCGCGCGCCCTGCTGGCCTTCTGGGAGGAAAACTTTTCCGGTCGGCGCATTCACCTAGTGTACGGCGCGATGCGCGACAAAGCCGTGGACGAAATCAGCGGCCTGCTCTTCCCCCGCGCGGCCAGCGTCACCCTCACGCAACCGCGCCAGCCGCGCGCCATCTCCGCCGCCGAGCTGGCCCGCATCGCCGGGCACTTCGTTCCGCCGGCGCACCTGGCGGTTTTGCCGGAGCCGGACGAAGCGCTCGAGCACGCCATCGCGCTGGCTGCGCCCGATGACGCCGTCTTTGCCACCGGCTCGCTCTATCTGGTCGGCGACCTCCGCCGCTACTGGCTGTCTCGGCCCGCGCGGACGCCGGAATTGCTGCGCGCCGCCCGCAGCGCCACGTGACGATGTCGCCCGCGCTCCGCGCCCTCAGCTATTTCCGCTCGCTGGCGGTCACCATTCCGGTTTGCTATCTGGCTACGATTTTTTGGGGCACGCTTTCGCTGCTCGTTTCCGTGTTCGACGCCACGGGCGGCTTGCAGCACGCCTGCGCGAAGTGGTGGTCGCGCACGCTGCTGTTGGCCAGCCGCGTGCGGGTTTCTGTGCGCGGCGCGGAACACCTGAAGCCAGGATGCCCCTACGTATTCGCCTCCAACCACCAGAGCTATTTCGATATCCCCGTGGCCTTCGGTTATCTGCCCGCGAATTTCCGCATCATGGCCAAGGCCTCGCTCTTTCACATCCCGTTTATCGGCTGGCACCTGCGGCGCTCCGGGCACATGCCTATCGAGCGCGATAATCCCCGCCGCGCTGCGCGCAGCTTGCTGGAGGCCGCCACGCACGTCCGCGAAGGCACCTCCGTGTTTGTGTTTCCCGAAGGGGGCCGCTCACTCGACGGCCATTTCCGCGAGTTCAAGACCGGCACGTTTCTTCTGGCCATCAAGGCCGGCGTGCCGGTGGTGCCGGTGACCATGAACGGCACGCGCGCTGTGCTGAAGATGAACTCCTTCCATGTGCATCCCGGGCGCGTCGAGCTGATCCTCCATGCACCCGTTTCCACCACAGGCATGCACTCCCACTCCGCCGAGGAGCTGTGCGCTCGCGTCCTCGCCATCATCGCCGCAGACTTCGACGAAGCCTCCGCGCTGGCCGCAGAAAGAACGTAGCGCCGGCCAGACGCCGGCGCTGTTTGCCACTGGATACGGTTGTCCCGCTTTCTGCTTTCAGATTTTTTCTTTTCACTCCCCCTGTTTCGTCTCGCCGGTGCCCAATCGTTGCAGATTCAGGATCACGCGGAACCACCAGTTGGGCTGGTAATCAATCTGCACGGGCGCCCCGCGCAGGTCGCCTTTTGTCCCCAGCAGCAGCTCGAACCGCGAGACTTTCCCGGTGTTGTGGTTGTCGATGCGGAACTCCACGCGCAGCAGGTCGTTGTACTTGCGCTCGAACGGCTGCTCTTGCCCGCGCAGGCTCACGCTGATTTTCTTTTCGCGAATCGCTTCCGTCTTCACCACCTTCATGGTGAAGCGCGCGCCGTGATAGAAGTAGCAGGTCTCGAACGGCGGCTTGCGTCCCTCGAGCGCCGCGTCCACCAGCTCCGCCACGGAGGAGAGAAACCCGTTGGCCTTGGCGCAGGCCGCGCGCATCTGCGCATCCACGCGCTTCACGCGGCCCGCCTCGCCGGCCAGGCGGTCGAACACCACCTGCTGGGTCTTCTCCAGCTCGTGCAGGTTGAAATCCTGCTGCGAATGGAAGGGCACAACTTTGGAGATGCCGCCGTTCCCGTCCACGCGGTTGATGATAGCCTCGAAGAGGTGCGCGCCGCTCTGGCCTTCCTTGGAGAGTTCCTTCTCCATCTCCGCGACACTGGCTCCCCTGGAGGCCTTCATGAACCCGAAGAATGCGCTGGCCTCCGCCGCGCCGCTCCCGTTCGGCCCGCGCCGCACCACTTCCGTTGCCGCGCCCCAGCGGTTGATGCCGCGCGCCTTGGCCGGCTCCGACCCGAACAGCAACTGGAACATCTCCATCTGCGGACCGGCGGCCGCGCTGCCGCGGTTCACGTACCCGCCGCCCACGTCGTCTTTGCCCACCCAGAAGAACAGCAGCCGCAGCTTGGCCGTCATCAGGTAGTCGTACTGCACGCGAAGTTTCTGCCCGCCGCGCACCCAGGCCACCGCTTCCTGCAACACGGCCTGCCCCTCCGGCGGCACCGGCCCCTGTGGCCGCGCCACGGCATCACCGGCCAGCAGAGCAATCCCCACGCTGAGCAGCACGCTCGCCGCCCGCCGCATGTGCCGTTTCTTTTTCCGGTCTGCCAACCCGCTCTCCTTGTTTGTTTGCGCGCGGAGGTGCGGAATTCCCTGCGCCCGCCCCAACAACTCTATCTTACGATGCCTGCACGGGCCTTGTTGGATTCCTCTTCTCGAACTTCTGCGCGCCTGGGTGCCGCTGTGGCGCGTTTCATCTGTGGCCGCTCGTGCTAGGATACTCGCTCCACAAACCCGGAGGAACGCATGACGCCCGCGGAACGCAGACAAAGAATCGAAGCTTACGGAGGCGCGGCCGCGCTGCTGGAAGACGCCTTGAAGCAATTCCCGCGCGAGATGTGGCAGTGGAAGCCCTCGGCCCATCGCTGGAGCATCCACGAAATCCTGGTTCACCTGGCGGACAGCGAAGCCAACGCCTACCTTCGCGCCCGGCGCTTCATCGCCGAGCCCGGCCAGCCGGTGATGGCCTACGACCAGGATGTGTGGGCGCAGAAGCTCAACTACCAGGCGCAGAGCACGGACGACGCTGTCGCTCTGCTGCGCCTGGTCCGCCGCATGACCTACCACTTGATCAAGTCCCAACCCGACGAAGTGTGGTCCCGAACGGCGCTACACCCCGAGCACGCCGACTACACCTTCGAGCGCTGGCTGGAGATTTACTCGCACCACGTCCACGGCCACATCGAGCAGATGAAGAAAAATCACGCCGCCTGGCTCGCCCGACGCATGTAGCGAGGGCCACGTGCCGAGGCTGCGGGACGGGGCGGGCATCTTTCGGCGCTGACTGGGTTAGCGAACTTTGGCTGCGGTCGCGAGGTCTGACACCACAAAGACCAGTCCCGCCTTCTTCGCCTTCTTCGACACGGTGCCGTACGCCGCAGTGATATTGATGCCCTTCGCGGCGAGCTTCCCCGCGTAGGCGCCCAGCGCTCCGGGCACATCCGGCAGTTCGACGCGCAGCACGGTATCCTCCGTATATGAGAACCCCGCGCTCTCCAGCGCCTTCTTGGCCCTGTTCACGTTGTCCACCAGCACGTGCACGCGCCCTTCGGCCCCCAGCGTGCCCGCCTGAAAGGCCAGGATGTTCACCTTGGCCTCGCCCAGCGAGCGCGCCAGGTGCGCCAGCGTGCCGGGCCGGTTTTCGCACTCCACTGTGAGCTGTATTGCTTTCGCCATGGGCAGATACCTCCTTGCTTGCGCTCATTCTAGCGCACGGAGCGCCCATGCCGCGCGGCGAGTTGTCCCGCTGCGCGTGCCGATGCTAGGATGGCTGCTTCATGGCCCCTGAAGAAACCCGCAAACCCCTGGTGGGCGTGCCCTTCCGCGCGCTCAAGGAAGAAGCAGACCCGGCCAAGGGCGATAAGATTGAGCCTTATCTCCGCGCCGTAGAAGCCGCGGGCGGGCATCCGGTGGAGATTTCTCTCCGCCTGCCCCGCGAGAAGCTGGAGCAGTGGGCCGCCACTCTGGACGCGATCCTGCTCCCCGGCAGCGCCGCCGACGTGGACCCCGCCTGGTACCACGCCGCGCGCCGCCCCGCCTGCGGCGAGTCCGATCCGCACCGCGAGCAGACCGACTTCGCCCTGCTCGATGCCGCCTTTGCCGCGCGCAAGCCGGTGCTGGCCATCTGCTACGGCACGCAGCTTCTGAACGTCTATCTCGGCGGCACGCTGGTGCAGGACATCCCCAGCGAACTCGCCAAGGCACTGAAGCACGACTGGTCCGGCCGGCAGAATGGTGCTCCGGAACCCTTCCACGACGTGCAGATTGAAGCGGGCTCGCAATTGGCCACGCTTGCCGGCGGGCTTACTGCGCAGGTCAACAGCTCGCACCACCAGGCGCTGGGACGCGTGGCCCGCGAGCTGCGCGTCGTCGCTCGCGCCCCCGACGGCGTCATCGAAGCCGTCGAATTTACCGGCGATGGTTCGAGTTCGCTCACCTCAGGCGGCCCCTGGATCCTCGGCGTGCAGTGGCATCCCGAGCGCATGACCGGCGATCTGCTCGCGCAATTGCTATTCCGCGGGCTCATCGCCGCCGCCCAAAAGCAGGCAGTAGGCAGCAAGTAGCAGGTAGCAGGTTTCGGGTTTTCGAGTTTCGAATTTCGAGTTTCCGATTTCGAGTTTGGCGTTTCTTTTTTTGGTGCTTAGAATTTGCGTTAATCTGTGTTCATCTGCGGTTAAATTCCTTTCTTCGGGGGTTACCGTGATTTCTCTGGCAGGCAAGGCAGCACTCATCACCGGTGGGTCGCGGGGCATCGGCGCTGCGGCGGTGCGCATGTTCGCGCAGGCCGGTGCCGATGTGGTGTTCAACTATTACCGCAACAAGGACGCCGCCCGGCAGGTGGAGCAGGAAGCCCGCAAGCAGGGCACGCGCGTCGAATCGCTGAAGGCCGACCTCGCCAAGATGAAGGACGCCAAGCGCCTGGTGGATTTCACTGTCGAACGCCTGGGCAAGATTGACATCCTGGTGGCCAACGCCGGCATGTGGAACGTCGAGGACCGCCCCATCGAATCGCTCAGCGAACGCGAATGGGACGACATGATGCGCGTGAACTTGAAGAGCGTCTATGCCGTGACGCATTTCGCCGCCGCGCGCATGATCGCGCAGAAGTCCGGCAAGATCGTCGCCATCAGCTCCACCGCCGGGCAACGCGGTGAAGCTCTGCACACGCACTACGGGGCGTCCAAGGGCGCTATCATCAGCTTCGTCAAGGGGCTGTCCACTGAACTGGCGCCGCACAATATCCTGGTCAACTGTGTCGCTCCCGGCTGGGTGGACACGGACATGGCCCGCCCAGTGCTCAAAACCAAGGCCGGGTGGAAGTTCGCCACAAAGCCCATCCCGCTGGGCCGCGTGGCCACCGCCGAAGAAATCGCCGGGCCCATCCTTTTTCTGGCCTCCGACCTGGCAACCTTCATCACCGGTGAGATCCTCAATGTAAACGGAGGTGCCGTGCTGTGCGGCTGATGAGGCATCCATGGGGCTTGGTCATTGCAGGCTTCGGAATCTTTTTGCTTGCCCTTGCAGGGGCGCAATATATTGCGCCCCTACAGGCCGCGAATGGGTCGGGGCGCGTCCGGGCTTTGTTGCCGCAGAACCCCGACACGATGCTGCCGGAGCAAAGCGCGGCCAAGGCCCGCGAACTTATCGCCGCCGCCATCCAGGCCCTCGGCGGCGACGCCTATCTCAAGGTCCGCGACATCACCCGCACCGGACGCCTGGCCCAGTTCAGCAGCCAGGGCGAACTCGCCGGCTACATCGGGTTCGTGGACTACTACAAGCTGCCGGACAAGAACCGCACCGAATACTCCAAGAAGCGCAACATCATTGACGTCTTCAACGGCGACAAGGGCTGGTCGCTGGACCGCGAAGGCGTCCAGGAAACCCCGGTGGCCGGCACGGCGCGCTTTCAGGAAGGCCTGATGAAAGATGTGGACCACTTTTTCCGCTACCGCCTGGGCAAGGAGGAGGGCCTCTCCCTGCGCTACGGCGGAAGCGACATCCTCGAACTCAAGCAGGTGGACTGGATCGTAGTCCAGGATAGCGAGCGGCGCGTCATGCGCATCGCGCTGGACCGCTCCACGCGGCTCCCCGCGCGCGCCGTTTACGTCACCCGCGACCCCGAAACGCGCAACCGCATGGAAGAGACCGAGCTCTTCGCCAACTACCATTCCTTCCAGGGCATCATGACTCCCAAGCAGATCACCCGCGAACGCAACGGCCGGCCCGTCTATCAGGCGTTCTTCGAATCCGTGCGGTACAACTCCGGCCTCGACGATTTCTTCTTCACCAGGGAATCCCTCGAACAGGCCTGGGCCAAGCTCGGCAAGAAGAAGTAGGGGCGGACCTGCGTGTCCGCCCGGCAGCGCCGGGACCTGCCCTGAGTCCGCCGCGGCGGATCGAACGGTCCCGCCGCTGGTGTTTTCATCGTAGGGGCACCATCCCGAGGCCTCGGGGTGGTGCCCCTACGTCTCTTGGACTTTTCGTCTCTTCGCTCCTTCGACTTTGTGTTAGATTCCGTGCATCATCGCCGCCCTGCGGAGGTCGCCATGTCTGCCTTGCGTGTCCGGAGCGAAGTCGAGGGAAGAGGAGCCAAGGGGCTTCATCGCCGCGAATTTATTCAGCGCGCCGCCATCGGCGCCGTGATTCTTGGCATTCCCGTCGCCCGCGCCGAACAGATGTTTTCCCAGGAAGTGCCCCTGCCTTCGCCGAATCTTTTCAGCACCGACCCCGACCGCTACTGGGCCGAGCTGCGCCGGCAGTGGCTGCTCGCGCCGGACCGCATCAATCTGAACTGCGGGTCGGTGGGCTGCACGCCGCTGCCCATCCTGCGCGCGATGATTGACCACATCCTGTACGCGGAGTCCTACCGCGAAGCGCCTTATCCCTGGTTCGGCTACGAGGAAAACACCCGCCTGCGCGATCTGCGCGACGCCCTGGCCACGTTCATCCACTGCAACCGCGACGAGCTGGCCCTGGTCCGCAACGCCACGGAGGCCAACAACGTCGTCTGCAACGGCCTGGACATGAAAAACGGCGAAGAAGTCCTGATGACCGACCAGGAGCACCCCGGCGGGCGCTGCTGCTGGGAGCAGAAGGCGCAGCGCTTCGGCACCAAGATCAACTACGTGCCGCTGCCCAAGCCGCCCGCGTCGAAGCAGCAGATCGTGGATCTGTTCGAGCGCGCCATCACGCCCAGGACGAAGATCATCCTGTTTAGCCACATCACCACCGTCACCGGCCTGCTTCTTCCCGCCAAAGAAATCTGCGCCATGGCCCGCAGCAACGGTGTGCTCACGCACGTTGACGGCGCGCACGCCATCGGGCAGATCCCGCTCGACATGCACGATATCGGCTGCGACTTCTACGCCTCCAGCCCCCACAAGTGGCTCTGCGCCCCCAAGGGCACCGGCTTCCTCTATGTGCGCGACGGCTTGCAGGACAAACTGTGGGTGAACATCGCCACCGGCGACTGGAACAAACACGAGCTGAAGGCCTATCGCTTCTCCAACTTCGGCACGTCGAATCTCTCTGTTTTCGTGGGCCTCAAGGCGGCGCTCGACTTTTTCCAGCACATCGGCCCGGAAAAAATCTACGCCCGCGGCCACCAGCTTGCCACGCGCGTGCGCGACTTTATCGCCAAGCAGCCGCAGCTCAAGATCGTCAACGCCTCCAGCGACGATTTCTTCGGCACGCTGGTGAGTTTTGAGCCCGCTCCCGGCTCCGGCCTCAAAGATCTCTCCCGCATTGCGCAAGAATGCGCGGCGCGCAACATCCGCATCGCCGGCGGCGGCGAACGCATGCGCATCGCCACGCACATCTTCACGCAGCCCACGGAGCTCAATTCCTTTTTCGACGCCGTCTCCGCTGGTTTACACTGAGGCGGGGCATGCCGAAGTGCTTGCGCTCAGGTGAATTACGCCGAAGCGTCTCCGCGCATAGGGGGGCGGAGCGGAATTTATGCCGAGCGAAGCCGAGGAAGCTCCGACAAGCCCGCCCGCAACAATCAAAGGGGCTTCAGCCCCTCAAACGGACGCGGCGACCCGCAGGTCGCCCCTTCGCTCCCTCCCTTCCTCCCTTCCTCACTTCCTCGCTTCCTCACTTATCTTGCTTCGTCCCAGTTTCCGTCTTCGCTCCTCCGCTCAATGCCCGGAAATTGGAATACGAATACACGCTCTCCTGCACGAACTTTGTCTTCTCAAACACCCGCACGGTGATCTCCCGCGGCAGCCATTCTCCGATTTCTTCGGCCAACGCAAATTCGACCGCGGTCCAATACTTGGTCTGTTTCTGCTCGAACTCTTCCTCGATGCGCGCCACGCGCCCGGTATCCGCGTCCACCCACGCCTGCCCCGCGGCGTAAACCGCCTTGTCATCCACGACGAGCAATCCTTCGCCCGCCACCTGCCGGTAGCCGATCAGCACGTGATGTGAAGCGTCGGAAGTGTCCTGCGCGAAAAAGTATTTCATCTTGGCGTGGTTCCGCGTGGCCACACGCCCCGCCAGCAGCGCCAGCCCAGAGAACTCTTCCGACGTGAGCAGATATTTCCCTGGCCCCTCGACCAGCCCGGCAATTTCTTTCCCCGATTGCGCGGCGACGATCTTCGGCCACTTCGCGCTGCGCTTCTCTGCGCTCAGGATCGTCTTCCCGTCCACCGCGAGGACGTCGCGGAACTCCCAGCGTCCCCGCGGCCCGCCCATAATGCGCACGAACAGGTAGTCGGACGTAATCACCCGCCGCTCCCCGCCTTTCGTGGCGCGCAGCGTCTGCGTCAGCGTCTCTTCCGCCGCGTAGCTGGGCGACCGCTCCAGGAAATATTCCGCCCACTCGCCCATCCGCTCCAGCAACTCCTTGGGGATCGGCGGCTCCCGCTGGGGTAACCGTGTGCCGCCGCCACCTGGAGCGGCGGGGTTTAGCCGGGCATCCTCAAATGTAGCGGCAACGTGCCCGGCTTTTGCGCAGGTTGCCACCCTGCAACCCGCACTCGATTCAAAGCATAGGGCGCCCATTTTCGGCACGCCATCATGGGGAACACTGACAATACAGAAAATGACGAAGGCTGTGCTAAACAGGGGTCGCATCCCGCGCGATTCTAGCATGCGCGGCATACATTCCTGATTGACTTCGCTATGGTAGAAAGCAAAATACGAAGCGAACCATCTTCTGATGGACCAGGGCAAGAAATAGCTCGTTCCAAGAAAGCGCTCTCAAGAGAAGCTGCGGCAAGGAGGCTGACCGCCCTTGCCATGGAGCACCTCTCCCAATACACCCCGGCAGAGCGGGACGCTCGGATCAGAGCCTTCGGACGTGCCGTAGCTAAACTCGCCGAGAAGCGCGCCAAATCTTCAAAGCATTCTTCAGCTTTTGAGGGTCGTCGCCGAATCCGAGCTCACGGATAGCCTGAACAAATTTCTTTCGTTTTCCAGTTCCAGAGCCCGCCGGAACTTCTCCAGCAAATCTCTTTCCTGACGTTTGGTTTCGGGATCTTTGGGCCGCCGCGCTCCGCGTGCGCGCTCCGTGGCCATGAAGTCGCGGATCTCGCGATCTTCGGTCACAAAATTCCCTCAAATACGCGCGCATTGTAGCACCCCTAGGACGCACACCGGCCTTTCTCGCGCCTCAACTTCACCCACGGACCCGCCCGGAATAGGAGAGCCAGCGGGCACGCTTCTCTTGCTTTTCCCGCACTCACGGTATAATGGTCAAATGCCTATGGCTCAATGGACTCATCAGATGCCTCGCAGCAAGCGCCACGGGGCGATGCACGGCACCACCATCTTGTGCGTGCGCCGCGACAACAAGGTGGTCTTGGCCGGCGACGGTCAGGTCACCCTCGGCGACAGCATCATTAAGCAGACGGCCAAGAAAATCCGCCGCCTGGCCAACGACAAGGTAATCGCCGGCTTTGCCGGCTCCACCGCCGACGCGCTCTCCCTGTTCGAGCGCTTCGACAGCAAGCTCCAGGAGCACCACGGCAATCTCCAGCGCGCCTCCGTCGAGCTGGCCAAGGACTGGCGTCGCGACCGCGCCCTGCGCCACCTGGAAGCCCTGCTCATCGTCGCCGACGGGAAATCCACCTTCATGCTTTCCGGCAATGGCGACGTGATCGAGCCGGACGACGGCATTTGCGCCATCGGTTCCGGCGGCTCCTTTGCTCTCGCCGCCGCGCGCGCTCTGGCGCGCCATACCAAGCTCAGCGCCCGCGAAATCGCCCAGGAGGCCATGCGCATCGCCAGCGACATCTGCATCTTCACCAACGCCCAGTTCACCGTGGAAGAACTATGAGCGCGCGGAGACGAGCGCAACAACCATGACCTCCAAGAACGACAAGGACCGCGTCCTCCTGCTCAACAACGGGCAGGCCGCCCCGGAGCCCGAACCGGAGCCTTCCTTCGACGAGCTCACCCCGCGCGAGATCGTCGCCGAGCTGGACAAGTACATCATCGGCCAGAACGCCGCCAAGCGCGCCGTGGCCATCGCCCTGCGCAACCGTGTCCGCCGGCAGAAACTCTCGCCGGAGATGGCCGAAGAAGTTCTCCCCAAAAACATTTTGATGATCGGCCCCACCGGCGTGGGCAAAACGGAGATCGCCCGCCGCCTGGCGCGCCTGGCCGGCTGCCCGTTCGTCAAGGTGGAAGCCTCCAAGTACACCGAGGTCGGCTACGTGGGCCGCGACGTCGAATCCATGGTCCGCGACCTGGTGGAGACCGCCATTGACATGGTCCGCGAGGAAAAGCTCGACGAAGTGGCGGAGCGCGCCGAGCAGGCCGCCGAGGAGCGCCTGCTCGACCTGCTGCTGCCCGCCATGCCCGCCAGCGTCGAAATCACCGGCGCGGGCACCGAGGCCCAGCGCCAGGAGCAGGCCAGCCGCACCCGCGAAAAGCTCCGCCAGCAATTCCGCGACGGCAAGCTCGACACGCGCATGGTCGAAGTCGAGGTCCGCGAGCGCTCCATGCCCGCCTTCGAGATCGTCTCCAATCAGGGCATCGAGGAGATGGACATCAACATGAAAGACATGCTCAGCGGCTTCTTCGGTCAGCAGAAAAAAAAGCGCAAGATGAGCGTGGCCGATGCCTACGACTACTTGATCCAGGAAGAAGAGAACAAGCTGATTGACATGGACCTGGTGACGCGCACGGCCGTGGAGCGCGCCGAGCAGATGGGCATCATCTTCATCGACGAGATGGACAAAATCGCCGGGCGCGAATCCGGCCACGGCCCGGACGTCTCCCGCGAAGGGGTGCAACGGGACATCCTGCCCATCGTGGAAGGAACCACCGTCAACTCGCGCTACGGGCTGATCCGCACCGAGCACATTCTCTTCATCGCGGCGGGCGCCTTCCACGTCAGCAAGCCCTCCGACCTGATCCCCGAACTGCAGGGCCGCTTCCCCATCCGCGTGGAACTCGCCGCGCTCACCGAGCAGGATTTCATCCGCATCCTGACCGAGCCCAGGAACGCGCTCATCAAGCAGTACACCGCGCTGCTCGATACCGAGGCCATCAAGCTCTCCTTCACCGAAGACGCCATCTCCGCCGTCGCCCGCTTCGCCGCCCAGGTCAACGAGCAGACTGAAAACATCGGCGCGCGCCGCCTGCATACCATCCTGGAAAAAGTTCTCGACGAGCTGTCCTTCGAGGCCCCCGACCTGAAGAAAAAAACGGTGAAGATTGACGCGGCCTACGTGGAAAAACAGCTCGCCGATATCGTCAAGGACCAGGACCTGAGCCGCTTCATCCTGTAGAACCAGAAAATAGAAGATGGAAAACAGAAAAGAGCGAGTCCGCCCACATGGAAAAGTGGTTCGCGCGAGGGCAGGCTTTCCTATTTTCTATTTTCTATTATCTATTTTCTCGCTCAGTGTGCTTTGCGCGCTGAGCTCGTGCGGCACTCCCGGCGATCCCCAGCCGCCCCGGCCGCCCATCCCCGTCGCCATCACCGATCTCTCCGCGCGCCAGCAGGGTGAAGCCGTCGTGCTGACGTTCACTTTGCCGGCCCAGACCACCGAGGGCGATCCCCTCGCCGCGCCGCCCGACGTCGAAATCTTCCGCGGATTCCTCGCGGCGGGCGCGGCGGCGAAAGCGGGCGCTTCGCTCGCCCTGGTTTACACAATCCCTTCGGCCGTCGCGGACACCTACATCGCCGAAGGCCGCCTGCGTTTTGCGGATCCGCTCCAGCCCGCAGACCTGGCCAGATACGCGAGTGAGCGGCTCGTCTATTTCGTGCGCACGCGCGCCTCCAAGCGCGCAGCATCCGCCGACTCGAACCGCGTTGCGCTACACGTCTATCCCGTGCCCGAAAAAATTTCCGATCTCGCCGCCACGGTCACGGAGCCTGGCGTGGAGTTGCGCTGGTCGCGGCCCTCGCGCACGACTTCCAGCACGCCCATCAGCGCGCTGGGCGGCTTCCGCATCTACCGCGCCGAAGTGGAGCCCCCGGCCATTGCCGAAGCTGTTGCCGATCCCTCCAAGGCGAAGCTGAAGACACCGCTGGAAATTCTCGGCGTCAGTCCGTCAGCGTCCTACCGTGACACGCAATTCGAATTTGACCGCACGTATCTCTACGTCGTGCGCAGCGTGGCCCAATACGAACTCGATTCGGTCGAGTCCGCTGACTCTAATACGCTTCTCCTCACCCCGCGGGACACTTTCCCGCCCGCCCCGCCGGAAAATCTTGTGGTTGTCCTGGTGCCGGCCACGCCGGAGACTCCGGCGCACTTCGAGCTTTCCTGGGGCATCAGCCAGGAGCCCGACGTGGCCGGCTACCACGTGTACCGCAGCGAGCAGCCCGGCCAGCGCGGCACGCGCCTGAACCGAGAACTGTTGCCTACTCCCACGTTTCGTGATATGTCAATCGCCGAAGGGCGTGGCTACAACTACACGGTGACTGTGGTAGACCGTGCCGGCAACGAGAGCGCCCCATCCGCCTCGGTCTCTGCTTCCGTTCCAATTTCGGGGGTTGCCGAAAAGGAAAAACCATGACCCATTCCCCTCTTTTTGGCGGTCACTGGTTGGAGTGGGTTCGCAACTTTACGTTGCGCGTGGGCATCCTCACCGGCGCCTATCTCACGGCAGTCATGGTCATCTCCGTCCTGGCGGCCACACGCGTGCCTTTCCTGGAGCCTTTCGCAAACTTCCGCAACGCTGCGGCTTACGCGGCCTTCGCCTTCTTCATGCTCATCCCCGCGGTGTGCTTTCTGCGCAAGCCGGTGCAGCTTTTCTTTTCCGGGATGTGCGGCTGGGTGATCCTCTCGCTGGGCTACGCGGTGATGGGCATGTTCTTCGACCACCTGCACACGCGGCTGCGCTTCACGCCGTTCCATCTTTTCATCCTGGGCGCACTCCTCTACGGCCTCGCCGCGGTGGTCTCCTGGGTCCTCGGCATGGCACTTTCCTTGCGCCAGCAGACCATCGCCGCGCGCCACCGCCGCCCGTAGTGTCTTCGTTGCGCCGCCCCTGGCGGCTCATCCTGGCGGGCGGGATTTATGTCCTGAAATAGCACCCGGCGCTTTTGCCCGGCATCTTCTTGAAGAAGGAGAGGGTGGCTGCCGCGCACTACGGGTGGGAAAGGTTAAAGAGTTGAAGAGGCTCCGTCGAATCCTCGGCGCAGCCGGATGTGGAGTGCGGCGTGCCGAAACTTCGGGACGCCGCTTTGCTTGGCGCCAAGCTGGCTTCGCCTGCTCCGTTCTTGACAGTGCCTCAGCGACCTGCCGCAGTCCAGGGCGGCAGCCCTTCGACTGCGCTCAGGACCAGCTTCGCTCCCGCACTCCACACTCCTCGCCTTCGGCAAATACCCGAGCAAATCAACAGCGCCAGTCGAAGAGCTGAAGAGTCGCAGAGAAAGATGCCGGGCTGAAGCCCGGCGCTACATCTACAAGACCTGATAGAGCTGGATGAGGTTACCGCAAGTATCCTCAAACACGGCGACCATCACCGGTCCCATTCTTGTCGGCTTGGTCTTGAACACAACACCCAGCTTTTCCATCCTTGCGTACTCTTTTTGGACATCCTCAACAGCAAACGCCGTCAGCGGTATTCCTTGCTTGAAAAGAGCTTTTTGGTATGTCCCGGCAGCAGGGTTGGCGTTGGGCTCAAGCAGCAGCTCAATATCATCCGGGCCTTCAGGCGAAACAACAGTCAGCCATCTGGCTTCCCCGGTGGGAAGATCCGTTTTCTTCACAAAGCCCAATACCCCTGTATAGAACTTCAGGGCTTTGTCCTGGTCATCCACAATTACGCTGCTCAGTTTGATCTTCAAGAAGCCTCCTTTGGCGGTCTGCCGATGCGGTGATGCAGGAAAGTAGCGACGCGTGCCGGCCCGTAGCGGCATGCTGAAAAAGTCTTTTGCTTGATGTCATCCCGAACCGCCGCCGGCGGTGAGGAATCTGCATTTAATGGAAACCCAAAGAAAATGCAGATTCCTCCTCGTCCGTCCCCCCGACGCGGGACGGACTCCTCGCAATGACACACTCCCAACTTTTTCAGCACTCCGCTAACCGCCGGCAATAGCCCCGATGATGAAAAAGGGCTCCGACCCCGACGCAACCGCGTCCGGCAGCGGCGCATCCGGCGGGTCAAGGGACAAATCCTGCTCACAGGCGAAGAACCGCAAGAACGGCCGGCGCTGCCCGGTGAGGTGGTCGCGGATGGTCCCGCGCAGCATCGGATAGCGGGCCTCCAGCGCGTCGAGGATCGCGCGCTGCGTGACCGGTCCGGCAACTTCGAGCTCCACGTCGCCGTCAACGCGCGCCAGCGTTCGCAGATGTTGCGGGAGCACGACGCGGATCATGCCAGCGTCTGCACCTCGACGGAAAGTACGGCCGGAAGGTCGCGGACGATGGGCGACCAGTTATCTCCGGCATCGGGCGAGCAGTACACCTGTCCGCCGGTGGTGCCAAAATACACGCCGCATTTGTCGAGCGCGTCAACGGCCATCGCATCGCGCAATACGTTGACGTAGCAGTTGCTTTGTGGAAGACCTTTGGTGAGCGCCTCCCATTCGTTTCCGCCCGTGCAGCTGCGATAGACGCGGAGCTTTCCTTCGGGCGGGAAATGCTCGCCGTCGCTCTTGATGGGAATGACGTAGATGGTCTCCGGCTCGTGCGCGTGCACGTCAATCACGAACCCGAAGTCGGTCGGAAGGTTCCCGCTGACCTCATGCCACGACTCCCCGGCGTTGTCGCTGCGCATCACGTCCCAATGCTTCTGCATGAACAGCACATTGGGGCGTGACCCGTGCATGGCGATGCGGTGAACGCAGTGGCCGACCTCAGCATTCGGGTCGGGGATATATTCGGACCTCAACCCGCGGTTGATGGGCTTCCACGACTTGCCGGCGTCATCGCTACGGAAAGTGCCCGCGGCGGAAATGGCCACGAACATTCGCTTGTGATTGCTCGGATCGAGGAGGATGGTGTGCAGTGCCATGCCGCCGGCGCCGGGCGACCATTGCCGCCCCGTGCCGTGTCCGCGCAGGCCGGCGAGCTCCTGCCACGTCCGACCGCCGTCAGTCGAGCGGAACAGCGCGGCGTCCTCCACTCCGGCGTAGACCGTGTCCGGATCGGTGAGCGAGGCCTCGAGATGCCACACGCGCTTGAACTCCCAGGGGTGTTGCGTGCCGTCGTAAAACTGGTGCGTGGTCAGCGGCTTGCCGGTTTCGGGAGAGGTGTCGTAAACGAACTTGTTGCTCTCGCCCTTGGGCAGGCCCTCTGGCGTGGTGGTCGGTTCGCCGGGAGGCGTTCCGGGCTGGTGCCATGTTTTGCCGCCGTCATCGGAGCGTTGAATGATCTGCCCGAACCAACTGCTGGTCTGCGACGCATACAGCCGATTCGGATCCGATGGCGAGCCTTTCATGTGGTAGATCTCCCAACCGGCAAAGTGGGGGCCGCGGATGTCCCACCGCTCGCGCTTGCCGTCCGACGCCAGGATGAACGCGCCCTTCTTCGTGCCGACCAGCACCCGTATTTTGCTCATCGTCTGCCCTTTGTTTTGGATTTTTCAGTTTTGCCCAAGAGTATTCCGTACATCAACCGCGGGTCTGCGCGATGCGAACCTTGACCAGTCTGCGCACAAGTGCGACGGGCAGAGGCTGGTCCGCTGGAAAGCGAATGGTGCCCTTGCTCGTGTTGTAGGCCCTGAGCGCATCCCTGTGGACTGCTATCGGGGTGCTCCCGGGGAAGAAGGAGCAATGCTTCGCGGCGGCGCCGAAGGCGACGAGAAAGCGCCCCTCCAAACGAAAAGCAGGAACCCCGTAGCTGATACACTCCTCAGCTTTCGGCACCGCAGACTTGATCGTCTTGCGAAGCTTCTCGAGCGCGGCGCGCTTGTCATCGCTCAACCTGGCGAGGTACGCGTCAATGGTTTTGGGCCTTGCTTTCACTGCTGGCAAGGTTGTCGGCTCCCTTATCGCTGCTCGTAGGCCTGCTTCAAAGCATTGATGTCGATCTTATCCATTTGCAGCATGGCCTGCATGACTGGTTTCGATTTCGCAGGATCCGTGTCACTCAACATCGCGCGTAAAGCAGAGGGAATAATCTGCCACGAGACCCCAAACTTGTCTTTCAGCCAGCCGCATCTTTGTATTTCCCCGCCCTCGGAGAGCTTCGCCCACAACTCATCTACTTCTTCCTGTGTCTCGCAGTTCACGAAGAACGATATGGCCGGCGAGAAGGCGAACTGTGGACCGCCGTTTAGGGCCATGAATTCCTGTCCAGCGAGCTGGAATGTCGCGGACATGACCGTTCCCTTCGGTCCAGGCCCTGCTTCTCCATAACGCGCGACACTCCCGATCTTTGAATTCTTAAAGATCGAGACGTAAAAATTCATCGCCTCTTCAGCTCGGCCATCGAACCACAAGAATGGGACGATTTTTTGCATACGGTCTTACTCCTTCAAAGGAAGTGAAGTGCACTGCCAATTCTTTCGCTTCCTGTTGTTCATTTCTCTTTTCGCAAAGGGATAAGCGCGCCCAGCCGAGAGGCTTGGCGCGATCCGTGTCCACAGTGGCAAATCCCAGCAGCTCATAGAAGCGGATTGATCTCTCGATCTCTGCCACATGCAGCAGCGGAGTCGAATATCCGACTTTAGCGCTCATCAGGCTCCCCAGTGTGCGCCTTCCAATTTCTTCCTTCGATGGAGGTCTGAGGCCGCCTTGCGCCTCCTGCGGTTCAAAGCAACCTGCTTGCGGTTGCTGCGGTCCGCAAGTAACCGACCCACTGCCCTTTTTTACGTAGGATTCGCAACGAGTCTAACATCAGCAAACCGGGCCGCTGAAGGAAAAAAATCAATCAGGATCTGACCGCCTTTGTTTCTTCAAGGGACGCGGGCGTCCACCCGCGGAAGGCAAAGCGGCAGCAAGCTGCCGCAGTGCACTCAAGGGAAAAGGGCCGACCCCGCAGGGCGGGGCCGGAGCGACATGTGGCTTTTCCCTTGACTCTGAACACTCAACTACCGACTATGAACTCGCGACGTTATGAAACTCTGCCGCTTTCAACCGCTGGTCTTCGCCGCGGACGCCCTCGGCGCCGCGCAGCACCCCGCGCCCGCTTTCGGACGCATTGAGGGCGACGCCGTGCGCGAACTTTCCGGCGACATCTTCTCCGAGCGCCGCGAGTCCGGGCGATGCTGGCCGCTCAACCAAGTGAAGCTTCTTCCGCCCGTCACGCCGAGCAAGATCGTCTGCATCGGGCGCAACTATCGCGAGCACGCCGCCGAACTGGGCCACGACGTGCCCAAGTACCCGCTCATTTTTCTCAAGGCGCCCTCAGCCATCATCGGCCCGGACGAGCCCATCGTCCTGACGCCCGATTCCCAGCGCGTGGACTACGAAGGCGAACTCGCCGCGGTCATCGGTCGGGCGTGCTCGAAAATCGCCGCCGCAGAGTTTGCACCGTGCGTCCTCGGCTACACGTGCCTCAACGACGTCACTGCGCGCGACCTGCAAAAACTCGACGTGCAGTTCACCCGCGCGAAAAGCTTCGACACGTTCTGTCCGCTCGGCCCGTTCATCGAGACTGAACTCGATCTGCGCGCGGCGACCGTGGAGACCTACGTCAACGGCCAGCGGCGGCAACAAGCGCCGGTGACGGAAATGATTTTTCCCATCGGTGCTATAATTTCGTGGATTTCGCGGGTGATGACGCTCGAGCCCGGCGACGTCATCGCCACGGGCACGCCGGCGGGCGTGGGCCCGCTGCACGCCGGCGAGGTGGTGGAAGTCGTGGTCAGCGGGATCGGCACGCTGCGCAACCCCGTGGTGGCAGCAGAAATGTAGCGGCGTCCTTCAGGTCGCCCTATGCAGCTTTAGTAGCGCCGGCATCTTGCCGGCGGTTTTTCAGAATAGTAAGGGCACGCCAGCTGTGGTGAGCAAAGTCGAACCATGTCGTGCCCCTACAAAGTGAGGGTGAACGGATGAAAATTTTCCTGGACACTGCCAACCTTGACGAAATCAGCCAGGCGGCCGCCCTCGGCGTGCTGGACGGCGTGACCACCAATCCCACGCTGGCTGCCAAAGAAAAGAAACCCTTCCGCGAGCTGATCGTCGAAATCTGCGAAATGGTGAAGAACGGGGCCATCAGCGCGGAAGTGGTGTCCACCGATTTTGAGGGCATGCTGCGCGAGGCGCGCGAGCTGGCCTCCTGGCACCCCAACGTCGTGGTGAAAATCCCCATGACGCCCACCGGGGTGCGCGCGTGCCACGAAGTGTCGCGCGAAGGCATCCGCGTCAACATGACGCTGGTCTTTTCGCCCTCGCAGGCGGTGCTGGTGGCCAAAGCCGGGGCCTGTTTTTGCAGCCCGTTCCTCGGCCGCCTGGACGACATCTCGCAAGACGGCCTCGCGCTGCTGAAGGACATCATTCTGATCTACAAGAACTACAACTTTTCGACGGAAGTGCTGGCCGCGAGCCTGCGCCACCCCATGCACGTGGTGGAGGCCGCCAAGCTGGGCGCGCACATCGCCACCATGCCCTTCAAAGTTTTCGAGCAACTCTTCAAGCACCCGCTCACGGACCGCGGGCTGGATGCGTTCCTGAAGGATTGGGAAAAAGCGCGCGAAGCGCTGGGCGAGATCGTCGAGCCCGCTCGCCCTGAGCTGGCCGAACGGCCGCCGCGCAGAAAGTAGGGAGTTGAGCTTCCCGACCCTCGATTGGCGTCTGGTGTTGCTGGCCGGTGCGGCCGTGCTGCTGGCCGCCGGCGGCATTGTCGCCTGGTGGCGCCGCCGGCCGCGCGACCCACAGGAAATCGAACGCCGCCGCCGCGCCTACGTGAACCAGATTGGGCGCATCGTGGAAGGCGCGGTGATGGAAATCCGCGAAGCGCCGCCGCTGGACCGGCGCTGGGCCAAAGGCTTTACGTTCCGCAGAACAAACAGCGCCCCGCACCGACGGGCTACGGATGGCGCTTCCTCCAGCGGCGTCCTGGCGTCCTCTCCGCATCGTGCCTCGCGAAGCGGTGCCGCGGATCGTCCCCCGCGCAACATCATTGTGTACAGCTATTCCATCTCCGGCGTCACCTACGAAACCGCGCAGGACATCACCGGCCTGGAAGAGCGGGCCTGCTTCGAACGCCTCGTCGCGGGCCTGCCCATCAGCGTGAAGTACGACCCCGCCAACCCCGGCAATTCGATTCTGGTGGCCGACGACTGGTCCGGGGTGCACTAATTTAGTCGCCAGTGGTCGCTTCCGAATGGAGTCTATCGCTTTTGGGGTTCGTGCTTGGAGGCAAGGGCCTTGTTTATGTTTTCTTCCGGATCTCGGCTTTAGCAAGGGTGGTTGCGACGTTGCCCTCGCTGACAAACTTGACTAACTTTTCCCAATCGATGCGACCATCTTTGAAACAAAAGAGCGTTATGAATTCTGCGGTAAAGCGATTTACAGCTTTAGCCCACTCTTCTTGGTGCTGTTTCCGATGCCTCGCGGGGATGTCCTCCATCAGGCGGATGATTTTGAGGTAAAAGTCGGGGTCTCCTGTGATTTCCGTCCAAAATACTTGGCCGGAAAGCTCTCTGAAAATCCATTTCCCGGAAGCCTCCCGGATGCGTTTTCCGTAAGCATATGCAAGAAGGGGATCGAATTGTTTGTGGATCTTGACCAAGCGGCTTCGAAGTTCTCGGAACTCGTCGTCTTGGCGCTTCCTTTGACTTGCATTGAAGATGTTAGGTCCGGATTTTAAGGCCACAGGCGTGTACCGCTTTGGTTTCTCTAGGACAAAGTCCACGCCACGTGCATCGGAAACCTTACCGCCCGACGCTTCACGTGCGATTGGTTCGAAGAAGGCGTCGCCAAAGATAGTTTCATCGGAGGCGCTGACGAAGTCCTGCAGTAGGCGCTGGACAATCTCCGCGGCCACCTCAATGCCGAGTGCGCGGAAGAGGTAAGGGTTCTTTCGCCTCATTACCTTCTTGAGCTGGAGCTTTTCCAGCATAGCAAGTCTGCGGCGATAAAATTCTTCGAGCCCTGCCGCGATTAGGTTTTCGAGTTGCTCACTGGGGATTTTAGGGGTCACGCGATCACTCCAGTTTGATCGAAGGGGAGCCGAAGAGCTGCTTCTTTTAGCTTGATGCGTTCGAGGGCGAGCTTATAGTACTTGTCGAGGAGTTCAACGCCAACAAAGTGTCTGTCGAGTTCGATGCAGGCGACCGCAGTTGTTCCAGAGCCAATGAAGGGGTCGAGAACCACGTCTCCGGGTTGCGTGAAAAGTTTTATGAACCAGGCCGGAAGCACGATGGGAAATGTGGCGCTGTGGTTTCGGTTCGAGCATTCTGTGGCGAGATGAAGAACGTTTGTGGGATAGACCCAGTTCTTGCCCACCCAATTTGAAACGTTTTTCCCGAAGCCACTCATCACGCGAGATTCGTCTCTTTTGCGGTCGGTTTCGCTCAGCTTCTTAAGACGCTTCTCGGCCCAGCGACCCATGGGAACGCGGACCTGGTCTTGGAACATTCGGAAATGTCTCTGTTTGGTGAAATGCAGGCAGCGCTCCCAGGCATCTCTAAAGCGATTGGGCCATTTGCCGGGGTAGCAATTCTTCTTGTGCCAGATGTATTCCTCAGTCCACAACCATCCCTGCTGCCGCATTGCCAGGACGAGTTCCAAAACGTACGTATGACGCTCACCGTCAACTACTCTCTCCTTGATGTTGAGGACAAAGGAGCCTTTTCGCTTGAGCACGCGCTTCAGTTGGTAGGAAATCGGGAGAAACCAGTCAACGTATTCGCGAATTGGAATGCCGCCGTAGGTTTTCCTGCGGTTGTCCGCATAAGGTGGGGAGGTAAGGATCAAATCTACAGTTTCGTCAGGAAGAGTTCCAACAACGTCGAGGCAATCCCCCTTGATGATTTGATCCAGTGGGAGCTTCTTTGGAATAGGGCGGCTAGTCACGCTAGAGATTATAGAACATCCTGGGCGCAGATTCGTCAGCCACTCGCGACGCAAGTGAGAGCGAGCCACAAGCCGCCAGTGTGCCGAAGAGCGGAAGGTCAGGCGGGCGGAGAGTCGACGGGCGCCGGCTAGAAGCCGATACAACGGAATCAAAGGCACCGGAGCGCTGGCGGCGATGAATGGCTGACGCCCTGTTTCCCAGTGAAAGCCTCACGTCCGTTCGGCTCAAAGTCCGAGCCGAACGGGACGTGAGCTACAAGGCTGCCAGTCTGCCGGGCAGGGCCGCCAATCCCGAAGCCTCGGGAGGCGGCGATACGCCAAGTGTCGCCGGCTTCCAGCCGGCCCGGCCTTAGGTTGAAAAAGCCCAGATCCTCACGTCAGCCCCGACACAAACCGTCGGGGCCCCTCGGCTACGCTCTCCCTTCGCCATGGCTCAGGGCGAGCGGGACAATCGGGATGTAAGCTGCAAATGCGCTTCCAACCACTGGTCGGGCGTGCACCAGCCCGGCGTTTCGTGAGGATTTGTAGGGGCGCATCTTCAGTGTTAATCTCCGAGTTACTTCCGCGACAACCCGGTGTTCCCCTTGACTTGAAGTGGCCTTGCTTTCATACTGCGTCGCAGGTGGGGCGTCCCGCCCCGAGCTTCAACCCCTCATTGCTGCGAGAAAGGATCACCCCATGAAGAAAAAAGAAAAGAAAGCAGGGAAGAAGAAGGTCAGCTTGAAGGTTACGTCGCAGGAGAAGCGCAAAGCACCTTTCCTGAAGTTTCACTAGCCAGTTCCTGCTGAGAGATGGTCTTGTCGGCGACGCTCCTGCGCGGTCCAATTCAGTGGGTGTTGCTGGGAGCGTCGCCCTTGTTTTCGCCTGGATTCCGGTTCTTCTTCCGTCTTAAGTCGCGCTCGTTACTTGCCCTGCTTTTTCCGCGACGATCAACAGGTGTTTGGAGTCTTTCTTCAGCCGCGTCTTTTCAAAGCTTCCGAAGATATCAACCACCCTGAATCCGCAGCGTGCCAGGAGATGTTCGGCCTCATACCGAAAGATGTAGCGTAGCGGGAGGGCCTCCGCCACGCGTTCCTTCCGCCTCCCCGGGCAGGAAACATAAAAGACTGTTTCGAAGTCGTTGTATTGCTCCAGAGGATGAAACTTGGCGACGCGCCAAGTCATCCGGAACTTCCTGCCATCCGGCAGCGTCACAACCGGGCTGACTTCCCCTTCTTTGAAGCATCGCGGATCATCAATGTACGATGCCGGGGTATGGAACAAGTCCAGAATCAGCTTTCCCCTGCGCCGGAGATGCTGATGCACGCACCGCAAGCAGCAAAGCTGCTCGTTCACGGTTAGCAGGTGCTGAAAGCCCCGATAGGGGATGGTCACCAGACCAAACTTCTCCCCCAGGTCGAACTTCACCATGTTTCCTTGAATCAGCCGCACCCGCTTCTGAACTTCTGGGGGTTCACTCTGGAGCTTCGCGCGACATTTCGCCAGCATGGCGCGGGAGAGGTCCAAACCCACGATGGCGCAACCCGCTTTCGCTGTAGGGATCAGGATCCGGCCGGTGCCGCATCCCAGCTCCAGCGTGGGCCCGCGCGCCGCCCGCGAGTAGCCGATGAAGAATTTCCGATCGGGCCGCGCGACGCATTGTGGAATGTGGTCGAAAAACTCGCAGAGCAGGCGTTCGTAGCGGGACATGGAGTGTTTCGTCCGAGCCGGAATTTCTATTATCACTACGTTTGACCGAGAACATACATCTGCCCGCCACTGAAAGCAATTGTCCGTCGGGCTGGCAGTCCCAGGTGCTTCCACCGGCCACGGAAGGAGCCAGTTTTGCCTCTCCCGAGAATCCCAAAGCCCGAAAGTGGCCCCCGCTCAACCCTGGCCTCCGACACTTTTCCCGCCCCTGCCTCCCCAATCAATGAAATCCGCTCGGTCGGCGGCTCGCCTACCCCGCTGGCATGGGCAGCAAGGCGATCCGCCGTACCACGGCCTCGAAGAGCGCGCCTGCCTCGCACGCCTAGTCGCCGGCCTGCCCATCAGCGTGAAGTACGACCCTGCCAACCCCGGCAACTCCATTCTTGTGGCCGACGACTGGTCTGGGGTGCACTGAACCCAAGGGCTGGTGCCGGGCTGCCCGACAGACAACGTCGGAATCCGCCTGCGGCGGACGAAAGCCCGGCGCTACAGGCTCCCGAGAAAGTAACATTTCACGCCGGACAGGCTGGAAGCCTTCGGCTTCGCTCAGGGCAGGAGCCTGTGCTACAAAAGCGAGGGCGAGGCTCCGCAGGGAACGGCACAGGCACCGGCTGGTGCGGTGTCGGGACTCCGGTGGAGTCCACCGGACTCCAGGAACCAGAGAAGCCGGCGGTACCAGAGGCAGCGAAACCGGCCTGGGCGGAAGGCCACGAGGGGCGGCAGCGGAGGCTCGCGGTTGCGTGTTAGCCCTTTGCTTTACTGTATACTTATATTATAGCATATTGGAGAGGGGTTTTAGCCATTTTCAGGCAAAAATTTTCCGGCCTGCAACTGCCTCTTGCAACAGGGGTTAGCAGAAATCGCGGCAGGTAAGCAAGGTGCCCGGGGTCTTGACAAGAAAGCAGGGGTGCGAGGCTGGGGTTTGGCAGGATGCTGAAAAAGTGGTTTTGTTGGTCATCCCGAGTCCCGAACCTTCGGGACGCGGGATCTGCACTTAATAGAAAACCAAGGAAAATGCAGATTCCTCGCTTCGCCCCACACTCGCGAGGCATCGGGACGGTGCAGGGCTCCGCTCGGAATGACAACGTAAAACGCATTGTCAGCACCGTGCCCATCGCTTGCCACTGATTTCCGCGGTTGCCACCGCTGTTCATGCCGCGCTATTCTCTGCCCGCGCATGAGACGCTTCCTGGTGGCATCATTCTCCTTCCTCGCCGGCGTGGCCATGCTGCTGGTTTCCGTGTTCGTGCTGGTTTGGGTGGCCGTGCGCATCGAGCTCATCGAGCAGCCCTTTCTCCACGCCGCTGCCGTCCTGGGGGCCGTGCTGCTGGGCATCCCGCTCCTGGTCGGCATCACGTATCTGGCCACGCACCTTGTGGTGCGCCTCTACCGCCAGGACACACCTCCGCCGCAGCCCTGACGCGGCACTGCCCGCTCTGCAACGCTTCGACTCTTCTGGCCTTTCAACTTTGCAACCGGCCGGCCTCCTTGCCGTCTCGGGCCGCCTGTGGCACGCTACCTTGCGGCCCGCTTCGCCACGAGAGGCATTCCATGTCGCCCGAAGAGAAAGTGAATGCGAAAGTTCCCGACTTGATGGACGAGCTGCGCCGGCGCAACGCGCTGGCCGAAGAAGGCGGCGGCAAAGAGCGCCGCGAGCGCCAGCGCAAAGAAGGCAAGCTGCCGGCGCGCGAGCGCATCGAGCTGCTGCTGGACGAAGGCAGCTTCGAGGAGCTGGACAAGTTCGTCACCCACCACTGCACGGACTTCGGCATGGAGGAGCAGAAGCCATTGGGCGACGGCTTCATCACCGGCTACGGGCGCATGGACGGCCGCCTGGTGTACGTCTTCGCGCAGGACTTCACCGTCTTCGGCGGGTCGCTTTCCGAAGCCAACGCGCTGAAAATCTGCAAGATCATGGACCTGGCCATGCGCAACGGCGCGCCGGTGATCGGGTTGAACGACTCCGGCGGCGCGCGCATCCAGGAAGGGGTGATGTCGCTGGCCGGCTACGCGGATATTTTTCTGCGCAACACGCTTTGCAGCGGCGTCATCCCGCAGATCAGCGCGGTGATGGGGCCGTGCGCCGGCGGCGCGGTGTATTCGCCGGCCATCACCGACTTCATTTTCATGACCCAGGAAACTTCCTACATGTTCGTCACCGGCCCGGACGTGATCAAAACCGTGACGCACGAGGAGGTGACCAAGCATCAACTGGGCGGGGCCATGACCCACAACGCCACCAGCGGCGTGGCGCACTTCATCGCTCGCGACGACGCCGATTGCCTGGCCATGATCCGCGAGCTGGTGAGTTTCCTTCCTTCGAACAACATGGAAGACCCGCCGCGGCGCGCTTCGACCGACCCGGTGGACCGCGCCGATCAGTCGCTCAACTCGATTGTGCCGGTGGACCCCATGGTGCCCTACGACATCAAGGACGTCATCACCGCGGTGGTGGACGATCACTACTTCTTCGAAGTCCACGAGCACTTTGCGAAAAATATTGTGGTGGGTTTTGCGCGGCTCGACGGACGCCCCGTGGGCATCGTCGCCAACCAGCCCGCCATCCTCGCCGGCTGTTTGGACATCAACGCATCGGTGAAAGGCGCGCGGTTCGTGCGCTTCTGCGACGCGTTCAATATTCCACTGATTACCTTCGAAGACGTGCCCGGCTTCCTCCCCGGCACGCAGCAGGAATTCGGCGGCATCATCAAGCACGGCGCGAAACTGCTGTTCGCGTTCGCCGAGGCCACCGTCCCCAAGATCACCTGCATTACCCGAAAAGCTTATGGGGGAGCGTACTGTGTGATGGCTTCGAAGCACATTCGAACGGATACGAACTATGCGTGGCCGACGGCGGAAATCGCGGTAATGGGGCCGGAAGGCGCGGTGAACATTGTGTACAAGCGCGAACTCGACAAAACGCCGGAACAGGCCCGCGAACGCCTGCGCGCGGAAAAAGTGGCGGAATTCCGCCAGCGGTATTCCAATCCTTACGTCTCCGCCGAGCGCGGGTACATTGACGCGGTGATCGAGCCGGCGCAGACACGGCCGAAATTGATTGCCGCGCTGCGCGCCCTGGAAAACAAGCGCGACAGCAATCCCAAGAAAAAACATGGGAACATCCCGCTGTAACGCCGGCGTCCCGATCGCGCAGAGCGGGGTCATCGGGATTCAGGATGACGAGCGGAGCGTTGAGTGCCGGACGGGCTGAAAGCCTGTCCTACAAAACCGCCGGGGAGGAATCTGAATGAAGGCAAAGGGGCGCAGGATACTGCGCCGCCACAACCCTTCAATCTGAATTGCCGACCGAAGGGTCGCCGCTACATTAACGGGCACGGCAGGCCGTGCCCCTACAGAACGATTGCCGCAAACGGCGCTGTGCTATGATTTGCTCTCGCCATTGGCCGGGCTAAAGCCCGCCGCTGCAGGTGCCGTGGTAGCTGGACGTTCAATGTTCAAAAACAATCCCAGTAAACAGGCGAAGCGAAATGGCGTAGGCGAGTGATGTTCAAGAAAATCCTGATTGCCAACCGGGGAGAGATTGCGGTGCGCATTGTGCGGGCGTGCCGCGAGCTGGGGATTACCAGCGTGGCGGTGTACAGCGACGTGGACCGCGCCTCGATGCACGTGCGACTGGCGGACGAGGCCTATCCCATCGGTCCCGCGGCGTCGCGCGAAAGTTACCTGCGCATTGACAAGTTGATTGACGCGGCCCACCGCGCCGGCTGCGACGCACTGCATCCGGGCTACGGCTTCCTGGCCGAGAACGCGCAGCTTCCCCGCGCCTGCCAGTTCGCGAAGATCGCCTTCATCGGCCCCACCGCCGAGGCCATGGAGCAGATGGGCTCGAAGACGGCGGCGCGGCATCTGGCCCGCCAAGCCGGTGTGCCCAGCGTCCCCGGCACGCTCGATCCCATCGAATCGCTGGAGCAGGCGCGCCCCATGGCGCGCGAAGTCGGCTATCCGGTACTGCTCAAGGCCATCGCCGGCGGCGGCGGCAAGGGCATGCGCCTGGTCAGCGCCGAATCGGAGCTGCCGGGATGCTGGCGCGACGCCAGCTCGGAAGCGTTCAACGCCTTTGCTGACGGCCGGCTTTATCTTGAGAAATATCTGGCCCGGGCGAGACACATCGAAATCCAGGTGCTCGGCGACCTGCATGGCAACGTGGTCTATCTCGGCGAGCGCGAATGCTCCATCCAGCGCCGCCACCAGAAGGTGATCGAGGAAGCACCCTCCCCCGTGGTGGATGCGGCCATGCGCATAGCGATGGGCGAAGCTGCGGTGCGCCTAGCCCGCGCCGGCGGCTACACCAACGCCGGCACGCTGGAGTTCATGGTGGACGAGCAGAAGAATTTCTACTTCCTGGAGATGAACACGCGCCTGCAGGTGGAGCATCCGGTCACGGAGATGGTCACCGGGCTGGACCTAGTCAAGCTGCAGATCCGCATCGCTGCCGGCGAGCCGCTGCCGTTCCAGCAAGAGGACATCACCATGCGCGGCCACGCCATTGAGTGCCGCGTCTATGCCGAAGACCCAGACAACAATTTCTTCCCCTCGCCCGGAAAAATTCTTGCCCGCCGCATCCCCGCCGGCCCGGGCATCCGCATGGACGACGGCGTCTATCCCGGCTGGGTGGTGCCCAACGACTACGACCCGCTGCTGGGCAAGCTGATTTCCTGGGGCGCCACGCGCGAGGAAGCCATCGCGCGCATGCGCCGCGCGCTGGACGAGTATTACGTCAGCGGCATCAAGACCAACATCGGGCTTTTCCGGCGCATCATGGGCGAGCCGGATTTCCTGAGCGCGCAGTTGCACACGCGCTGGCTGGACGACCTGCTCAGTGCAAAGCCGCCGAAAGCCGCGGACGCTGCCGCACCCGCCGCGGAAGCCCCTTCCGCCGAAGACGCCGCCGTTCTCGCCGCTGTGCTTTATCATCTGTCCGGCAACGGAAGCGCGCCCGTGGCCGGAGCGCCCGCGCAGCCCGAATCGCGCTGGAAAATGGCGGGTCGCGAAAATCTCCTCAACCGCGACCCGCGTGGGTAGCGCGGAAAGTGCTCAGTTTCCAGTGCTCGGTGCTTAGGGCATAGTTTTCGATCGTCAGGTTTCGAAATTCGAGTTTCGAGCTCCCCATTTCGCTCTAGGATTGTCCCTTCATGCCTTCTCTTCGCGATCGCTTCCTGATTTACGCCGCGGCCTTCCTGCGTTCGCTGGGCATCGGCATGACCGGCGTGCTCCTCGCGCTGCACCTGCATGCGCTGGGCTGGGACGTGCGCCAGACCGGCCTGCTCGTCAGCGCGGGGCTGGCGGGCATCGCCACGGCCACGCTGCTGACCAGCTTCCTTGCCGATCGCGCCCGGCGCCGCACGCTGATCCTGCTCGGCGTACTCAATTGCCTGGGCGGGCTGGCGCTGGTGTTTTCGCCGGCGGCGAACGGCACGCACGCGATGCTTCTGGCCGCGGCTTTCTTTGGCATGATCAACGGCCTGGGCCGCGACCGAGGTCCCGCCTACGCGCTCGAGCAGGCCCTGCTCCCTTCCACCACCACCGCCGAGCGCCGCACGTGGACCATCGCCTGGTACAGCCTGCTCATGGACGCCGGCCTGGCCCTGGGCAGCCTTGCCGCCGGTTTGCCGTTCCTCTTGCGCAGCTCATGGGGTTGGGAGCTCGCCGCCTCCTACCGCGCCGCCTGGTGGCTCTACACTTTTCTCGCGCTGGCCTCGCTGGCTCTTTGCGCCACACTCTCGCCGGCGGTGGAAGCGGCGACACGCGCGGATTCCGCCGCGCACTCCGCGAAATCCCCCCGCCGCGAGCACCTGCCGGTGGTGTACAAACTCGCCGCGCTCACCGGCATGGATAGCCTGGGGGGAGGATTTCTTTCCAGCGCGCTGGTCTCCTATTGGTTCTTCTCCCGCTTTGGCGCGGGCGAGCAATTGCTGGGCCTGCTGTTTTTCGGGGCGCGGGTGGCCAACGCGATCTCGCATCTGGTCGCCGCCTGGCTGGCGCGGCGCATCGGCCTGCTCAACACGATGGTGTTCACGCATCTCCCGTCCAGCCTGTTCCTGATTGCCGTGCCGTTCGCGCCGAGCCTGCCGTGGGCCGTGGCCCTGTTCATCGCGCGGGAAGGACTGGTGGAAATGGACGTGCCCACGCGGCAGTCCTACATCCTGGCCGTGGTTCCGCCGGAGGAGCGCGGCTTTGCCAGCGGCGTGACCACCTTCACCCGCAATGTCTCTTATGCCACCGCCCCGGCTTTCGCCGGCTGGGCCATGAAGGGACTTTCCCTGGCCAGTCCCCTCTTTCTCGGTGGTGGGATCAAGATCGTTTACGATATTGTGCTCTACACCGCGTTCCGCCGCGTCAAGCCGCCGGAGGAGCTGACGAGAGAGTCTGGAAGGCAACGCTCATGAAGCAAGTGCTGAGGGCGATGGTTTTGATTCTTGCGGCCGCGGTTCCCGCGGCCGCCCAGCAGCCGACGGAAACGGCATGGTCGGGGGTGGAGAAGGCTCTCGGCCGCGCAGGGGAAGAGAAGGAGGGAGTCTATCGCGTGGCTTTCCCGCGCACGGACCTGCGCGTGCGCGTCGGCGGGGCGTTCCTGCGTGCAAGCCTCGCACTCACCTCGTGGGCCGCCTTCCAGAAGGCCGGCGGCGCGGCGATGGTGATGGGCGATATGGTTCTGCTCGGTGCAGAAGTTCAGCCAGCGCTCTCCAAGCTGGCGGAGGGCGGACTGGAAATCACCGCCGTTCACAACCACCTGCTTGGCGAGGTGCCGCGCGTGATTTATCTTCACTTCCACGGGCACGGCGATGCGGCGCAACTCGCCGCGGCCCTGCGCGCTGCGTTCGCGCAGACGGCCACGCCGTTGGGCACGCCCCGCCCGCGGGCGACGCAGGAATCCCCCGCGCTTGATCTTTCCCGCCTTTCGCAAGTGCTCGGCCACAGCGGAGCGAGCCAAGCGGGCGTGGTGAGCTTCAGTATCCCGCGAGCAGAGAAAATCCTCTGCTGCGGCGGCGTGGCGTTGGGCCCGCGCATGGGCGTGGCCACGGCGATCCATTTTCAGGTGGAGGGCAGCGGGGCGGTCACCACCGGCGATTTTGTCCTGCTGGCCGCGGAAGTGCAGCCCGTCATCCGCGCCCTGCGCGCGCACGGCCTCGAGGTCACCGCCGTGCACAATCACATGATCGACGAACAGCCGCGCCTGTTCTTTGCGCATTTCTGGGGCCGCGACGCGGCCGAAAAACTGGCCCGCGGGCTGCGCGCCGCGCTCGATGAGACTGGCTCAGTGAAGGCCAAATGAAGCTCGAGGTCCAAATCCACGGGAAGAAACGCACCGTGGAAGTGATCAATCGCGAGGGCCGCCTGGTGTGCGTGCTGGACGGGCGGCCGATTCCGGCCGACGCCGTGGAGGTGGCCACGGCCACCTATTCCATCCTCATGGGCGGCCGCTCCTACGAGGTCCGCGTGCACTCCGCGCCCGACGGCCTGCACATCAACGCCGGCGGCGAGGAGCTCATCGCCCGGGTGCTCGACCCGCGCCAGTGGCGCGAGCAGCGCAGCGCGCGTCGCGGCGGCATCGAAGCCGAAGGCCGCCAGGAAATCCTCGCGCCCATGCCCGGCAAAGTGATTCGCCTGCTGGTGAAGCCCGGGGAGGGAGTAGAATCCGGCCAGGGCCTGCTGGTGGTGGAAGCCATGAAGATGCAGAACGAAATCCGCGCGCCCAAGAGCGGCAAGGTGGAGAAAGTTTTCGTCGCCGAAGGGCAGGCCGTCAACGCCGGGGAAACCCTCGCGGTGGTTTCGTAACCAGCCGAAAATCGAAATAAAGCCGGCTGCCTCGCGGCATGCATCTCGATTGACAGGATTCTTTCGCCCCTCCGGGGCTTGTATTCGGCAGGAGCCTCTCCGACCCAGGGCTGACGCCCTGGGCTAACAATCTTTCGCCCCTCCGGAGCTCAAAGCGTAACACCCTGGCGAGAAATCCGGGCTAAGGGCGTGCCCTGACGGCGCCACCACGAAGAACGTGTATGAAACGTCCCCATTCGAAAAGGGAAACTTGCCTGACGAATTCATGCAGGGCACACGTGTGGGTCCGTTTGCAGCTTCGGAGAATGCTGGGAGGGAAGAACGATTTTCGATTTTCGATTTTCGATTTGTGGCTATTGCTTCTTTGGCTGGGCGGGCGGCTTGGGAGCAGGTGCGGGCAGTTTTCCGGAGGACTCGAGCACCTGCTTGGCCAGGAAGTTGAGCACCTTGGCTTCGTCGCGGGCCACGCTGAGGTAGGCGGAGCGCAGCAGTTGTTCCTTGCGGTTGCGCAGGGCATCGCGGATGGAGTTCTGCACTTTGACATCGGAGAATTCGCGCTGCCCCGGGGCCTCGCGGGCCACCAATTTGAGGATGCGGTATCCGCCGCCCACACCGATGATGGGGCTGGTTTCGCCCGGCTTGAGCGCGAGCACGGCCCGCTTCAGGGCGGGGTCGGTCTGGGCCAGCGCAGACTCCGGGATGTATCCCAGGTCGCCGCCGTTGACCGAGGTGCTGGGGTCTTCCGAGTAATCCATGGCCACCTGTGCGAAGTCGCCCCCGGCGTTCAATTGCGCCAGCAGGGCCTGGGCCTTGCGCCTGGCGTCGGCGTCGGTGGCCGCGTCGTCGTTCTTGCGGTTGCGCACCTGCGGCTCTTTGCGCGGGGTGACCACAATCTGCGAGACGCGGTACTGCGTCTCCACGACATTGAACTGCGCGCGGTTCTGATCGTAGAAGTCGCGCACGTCCTGGTCGGTGAGGCTGACCTTGGCGACCACCTCGCGGTTCAGCAGCTTCTGGATGGTGAGTTGCCGGCGCAGGTCGCGTTTCATGTCGTCCACGGTGACGCCGCGTTCCTTGAGTTGCCGCTGGAACTCGTCCTCGGTGAAGGGGCTCTTCATCTCCGTGAACTTGTCTTCCACCTCGCCGTCGCCGGCCTCGAGCCCCATCTTCTTGGCGCGCTCGAGCAGGATTTCGTTGTTGATGAGCTCGTCCACGATGTTCAATTTCAGGGACAGCTCCTCCTCCTGCGACGGCTCCTGCGCCTCCGGGTTCACCCGGCTGCGGTAGTACTTTTCGACCTCGTCCTTCTTGATCTCCTTGCCGTTCACGGTAGCCCACACGTCCGGCCCCGGCGGCGTTTCTCTCTTGCACGCGCCCAGGCCCAGCACCAGGGCCAGGATCCCCGCGGTCAGGAAAATGCGCTTTTGCACAACGGCTCCTCGGGAAGGGTTCTGCGTGGAAGGGTAATCAGGCGGCCTTCTTCACGCGTCCGGAACGCAGGCAGGCGGTACACACCTTCACGTACTTCCGCGCGCCGTTGACCAGCGTGCGCACGCGGCGCAGGTTGGGGTTCCACCGCCGCCGGCGCGCGTTGTTGGCGTGGCTGATGATGTTGCCGTACTGCGGCCCCTTGCCGCACACATCGCATCGTTGGGCCATGTCTGCTCCCGCAGGTCACTTGCCGCTAAAACAAACCGCTATGCTAGCAGAGATTCCTTTCCTTCTCAACCCGCGCCGGGGCTCGCGGCAGGATTGCCTTTGGCCACTTGCTCGTAGATGTGCAAACACTCCGCCACCATGCGCTCCTGACGGAACAGCCGCAAGGCGCGTTGCCGCGCCCGCGCACTCAGTTCCGCGGTGAACTCCGGCTGTTCCATCGCGCGGCGCATGCACTCCGCCAGGGCCGCAGCGTTCCCCGGGGCGAACTTCAGCCCCGCATCACCCACCACTTCGGCCAGCCCGGCCAGATCGGAGGCAATCACCAGCCCGCCGCGCATCATCTGCTCGATGGCGGCGTTCCCGCCGGTTTCGGCGCACAGCGAGGGCATCACCAGCGCTTGCACATCTTCGAGTTCGCGGCGCAACGCCTCGGCGCGCAGAAAGCCGGTGAACGCCACGCGGCCGGCCAGCCCGCGGCTTGCGACCTGGGCCTCCAGTTCCGGACGCGCGGGGCCATCGCCGACCAGTTTCAGGCGGAAGTCGCAGCCCGTCTCGCGCAGGATCTGCGCCGCTTCGAACAGCACGGCAACTCCCTTTTCCGGCACCAGCCGTCCAACGTACCCGAAGCAGAACGGGCTGCTGCGCGGGCGCACCACCTGCGTTTGATTCCCTGGATTGCGCGCCGGCGCGGGCACATCGGGGATCCCGGGGTAGAGCGTGCGCATGCCGGGCAGCTCCACGCGCTGCGCCACGTAGTCCGTCACCGCCAGGTTCTGCGCCACGCTGCGGCATAGCCAACGCCGCGGAAACGTCGCCAGCAGCATCACCGCGCTCCACAGCCAGCCGTGGCGGCCGGCGTTGCACCGCAGGCATGCGGCGTAGCGTCCGGCCAGAAAATGTCCCGGGCAAACGCATCGCTCCGGCGCGTAGAAGAGAAGACCGTTGGGGCAGGCTGCGTTGAAGACGTGGTGACGCACGACCACTTTTTTCCCGCGCAGCCACGCCAACAACAGGAGCGCCAGCACCGGCCCGCTGAGGTGCACCACATCCGCTTCGCCCAGCAAGCGCCACAGTGTGCCGAGACTCGGCCGGCGCACCACCCGGCAGGGCAGCGTGGCATCATCGAAGCCGTCGCCCGGCGTGGGCGTCACCAGCGTGAGGCTGCCGGCCTGCGGGCTGCGAGCCGCCAGTCGCGCGGCAACTCCCTGCACCAGCGCTTGCAGGTGGGTCTCTTCGCCACCGATCAAAGGAGCAAAACTGAGGGTGTAGATGACTATTTTCACGGAGCGCCGGCTCGCTTACTGTCGCAAACTCCCACCAATCTTCTCACAACTGCGGTACGCGCGCGCACAATCCCGTCCACCGGCTTGACCCTCATCGTGGCCTGCTTCACAATTGTCCCTGGTCAGCCGTGGGCGTGTAGCTCAGTTGGGAGAGCACCTGCTTTGCAAGCAGGGGGTCGGGAGTTCGAATCTCCTCACGTCCACCACCCCTTCCGGGAACGCGCAAGGCTTGGAGCCTTCCTAAGGGTTCCAAGAGACGGCTCGTGTGGCGCAGAAGCCGCGACGCGCCCTTTCCAGGAGGAACGCGCATGGACGCACCGCAATCCGGCAACAAAGAAGAGGTCAGCAGGCGATTAGAGGCCGTGGCCGCCGAACTAAAAGAACTGGGACCGCTCATCCGCGCGGGGGACATTGATGCGCGGGTACTGCGCGAATTCCGCGAGGCGGTGGACTACATCCGCAATACGGCCTGGGCCATCGAGCAATGGATAGCGCTGCGCGAGAAAAAACAAGACCCCTACAGCGTCCTGCCCATACTGGCCATAGAGCGCGTCCGCCGCGGAACGCAACTTGCGCAGGACCTGACCCTGGACCTGGAATCCACCGATGTCAGCTTTGAAACGCCGGGGCTGGAAGGGCTGTTTGGCGCGGTAGAGGGGTTGCACTCGCGGCTGTCTCACCTATTCGGGGGCAAGGCCCGCTGAGACGAGCCTGTCTTATAAATGCCTCAAATCCTCGAGATAAGCTAAAGCCTGTCCCACATGAGAACGTGGCGACCTGCGCAATCCCGAAGTATCGGGACGGCGCAGGTCACCGCTACATTCTTTGTTGATGCAACATTTGCGGCACGGTTTCCCGGTCAAGCAAAAGACGAGGAAGCCGTGCCCTGACGAAAAGCAGGAGAATGTGAACAGAGCCAGACGGCGTCATCGCCTCCGCGGGCAAGGCGGGGTCCACGTCGGTGCGGCTGAAATCTTTTCCGCAGATTGACCTGGGGAAGCGCCAAACATATCATCCCATTGTCCGTCCAAGAGGTTGGACGAACGCGTCCCGACTTCGGGGTGGGGTCCACGCGCCCGCCGTCCGCGCATCTCTTTCAGGAGGAAACTGCCGTGTTTTTGCGCCACGTTCTCCGCGTCTCTCTTGGCGTTGTCCTGGCGCTGCTTGTGCTTGCGCCGGTCGCCACGGCGCAGACCAAGCTGCTGCGCTTCCCCGATGTTTACGGCGACAAAGTCGTCTTCAGCTACGCCGGCGATCTGTGGATGGCCGCCATAAGCGGAGGCACCGCCCGGCGTCTCACCGCGCATCCCGGCGTGGAGTTCTTCGCCAAGTTCTCTCCCGACGGGAGGTGGATCGCCTTCACCGGCCAGTACGACGGCGATGAGCAGGTGTACGTCATGCCGGCCGAGGGCGGCGAGCCGAAACAACTCACCTTCTATCCCGCGCGCGGCCCGCTGCCCACGCGCTGGGGTTACGACAACCAGGTATATGGCTGGACGCCGGACGGCAAAGCCGTGCTCTTCCGCTCCCTGCGCGACAGCTTCGAACTCGGCCACTCCCAGCTCTACACCGTGCCGCGCGAAGGCGGCCTGCCGGAGGCGCTGCCCATGCCGCAATCCGGTGCGGGGGATTTCTCTCCTGACGGCAAGAAGCTGGCCTATTCCCCACTCTTCCGCGACTTCCGTACGTGGAAGCGCTACCAGGGCGGCTGGGCGCAGGACCTGTACATCTACGACCTGGCCTCCCACACCGCG
>Ga0073934_10000945_pt1 | contig 75508 bp, 69 predicted proteins | sample LarsenN4metaG_FD_76834 | JGI IMG/M metagenome (GOLD analysis project Ga0073934, IMG submission 76834) | Hot spring sediment bacterial and archeal communities from British Columbia, Canada, to study Microbial Dark Matter (Phase II) - Larsen... ...
ACCTTGTGCATCGCATTTCATGCCGTCCGGTACGCCCGGCTCGGTGGCCGCATAAATGCCCGAGGCAAAAACCCGGCCTCGCGCCAGCATGCCATCCGGCTGGACCTCGAAGACCCGGATCAGCTGCTGCACTGTATCGTTGACGTAGAGCAGTTTTTCATCCGGCGAGAAACAGAGCCCGTTCGGCTGTTCGAAAAGATAGCGGTCCACCAGTAATTCCGGCTTTCCGCCGGCTGGCGGCACGCGATAGACGCCCTGGAAACCAAGCTGGCGCGGCCGTTCGACGCCATAAACGGGCATTCTGCCATACCAGGGATCGGAGAAATAAATCGAACCGTCCGATTTCACGCAGACATCGTTGGGGCTGTTCAGCTCCATCCCGTCGAAATGCGAGGCGAGTACTTCGCGCCGGCCGTCCGGCCTCTCGCGCACGAGGGTGGAGGTCGCGTGCTCGCACACGATGAGGTTGAGTTCGGCATCATAGGTCATGCCGTTGCACTTGTTCGCCGGCTTCATCACTTCCCGGATGCCGGTCGAATCGTAACGGCGACGCACATCGCCCGGCATGTCGGAGAAAAGCAGGAAGCCTTCACGCGGATGCCAGATCGGTCCTTCCGTGAACTGGAAGCCTGTGCCGATCTGGCGTACTGGCGCCCAGAGATCGATGAGATCGGCAAAGCCGGGCCGGACGGCGACGTGCGTTGTCATGGCGAATCCCTCGACAGCGGGCGGGCGGCTGTTCATGCCGCCCGGCCCCATTCTCACATCGGGAACCAGTTGCGCGTTGGCAGGCTCTGCACCACCGGGCCGGGAACAGCCATGTCCATGCGCCCGATCACCTGCCCGCCGGCAATTTTCGCGGCCTTGTCATGCACGGGCAGCAGGAATTTGGAGCCGGCAAGCAGCTTCTTGATCGCGGCTTTCTCCTCGCGCTTGGACACGCCGTGATTGCCGGTGACTCGCGGCTCATTGGCGTGAATTTCGTGGAAGGGGTTCACGATCTGGTCGTTGAAATCGTAAATCACGTCACCGCAAATCGTGGCGCGGCCCTCGACTGTGTCGACATGGACATTCATCGAACCTTCGGTATGCGCGCCGGCCGCTTCCATGTAACAGCCGGGGAAGAGTTCGATCATGCCCGAGAGCTCGAGGTCTTCCAGGCGCAACGCGTCCTTCGTGTGAAGCCGGTCGATCAGATGTTTGATGTCGGGCGCGGGATATTGCGGATGCATCAGGCCCGAGACCGAATATTCCAGCTCGCGCCGGTTGATGATCACGGTCGTGTTCATCGGGAACAGTTCGTCCTTGCCGGCATGGTCGATATGCAGATGCGTGTGCAGCACGTAGCGCACGTCGCCCATCCGCACGCCGTATTTCGCCAGCTGGTTCTCGATCATGTTCTCGTGGAACTGGAGGCCGCGCATGCCGAGGCTCTCCATGATCTGGTTGTGGCGATAGCCGGTATCGACCACGATGGGCCAGGGTCCGCCCAGGATCAAAAAGCCATAGGTCGGCACACGGCGCACGCGGCCGCAATCGCGCCCCAGCACGAGGAAGCTCGATTCAAGCTCGATATCGCCATAGTCGAGCACCTTGATTTCCAAAGCCATCTGGCCCCCCATTCGTTCTATCAGCCGAGCCGGCAGACCCGGCGCGCGGCACTGTTGAAAACATGATCGCGATCGGTTGCGCCGACGAGGCCCGTCATGCTGCTCGTGCCTCCGCGATGGCAAGGATCGCCCGGCACAGGCGCGATGTGGAACTTGCGTCGCCCAGCGAAGCGAGCAGCGGGCGGATGGCGCGCAGGGCTTCAGTCTCAGGCCGGTACTGAGGATCGACGGCGAGCGGCGTGAACCAGTCGATCCTGAAGGCGCGTGCGGCGAGACGATGGACGGCACGGATCATCGTGGAGGGGTCTCCGCGTTCGAGCCCGTCCGAGATCGCGATGACATTCGCGCCGCGCGCATAACCGGCAAAGCGCGGTACGGAGAGGAACGCTTCGAGCGCTTCGCCGATCCGGGTGCCACCGTCCCAGTCGGCCACGAGGCCGGAAGCTTCGGCTAGCGCCTGCTCACGGCTCTTGAGCCGCAATGCGCGGGTGAGGCGCGTGAGCCGGGTGCCGAAGGTGAAAACCTCCACGCGTGGCATCGCATGGACTATTTCGTGCGCCAACGCCAGATGCGCATCGCTGCGCCGCTTCATCGAGCCGGACACGTCGATCAGGAGAAGAACAGCACGGGGGCGAGTTGCGCGTCGCAGCCGTTTGAGGCTCATTACCTCGCCTTCGTTCCGCATTGCCGCCCGCAGGCTCCGCGCGAGGTCGATCGCCTTGCCGCGGCGCGCCATCTTGTGGCGATAACCGCGCCGGCGGGGCAGGGCATTGGGCAGGGCATCGCCAAAACGCCGCAAGGTCTCCGCATCGTCGGGCGCGTGCAGAGTGCGTATCGCGAGCGCTTCCGCACCGGTGGTGGCCTGGCCCGTCTCGTTGACTTCATCGCCGAGTACGATTTCTTCTGTGCCGATGTCGTCATGCACCTGCGTCTCGTCATCGGGCTGCCACTCATCCTCTCCCGGCCCGCCAGCGGCGCCCAGGAAATGCATGTCGAACAGAGCGTCGAAGCGCGCCCGTTGCTCGGGACGGGGTGCGAGCGTCGCCACGGCAGCCTTGCGGACATGCTCGATCGAGCGCGGGCCGAGCAGTTCCACTGCTTCAAGGAAACTCACCGTCTGCTCGGGGGCGATCATGAATCCATGGCCACGCAGCAAGGCCGGAAAGGCGATCAGCGAGCGGACCGCACCAGGCACCTTCGCGATCATGCCGCCATTCCCGGGATGAATTGCGCGAGGCGCGGGCGCAGATGGGCGAAATCTTCCTCATCCTTGATTGCCACGCCGAGGGAACGGAGGAACGCGTCCGGCCAGGATGCACCGGTACGTGCGAGGGCCGTCGCGGCTTCGGCCCAGTCCACTGCCTCGGCGATGCCGGGAGGCTTTGAGAGCGGCTCGCTGCGCAGGATGCCGACAGCCGCGACCACCGCGCGCGCGGTGCTTTCCGCGACGGCGGACGAGCGTAGCATGATTATTTCCGCTTCGCGCGCCGGATCGGGATAGGCGATGTAATGATAGACGCAGCGCCGCCGCAGCGCTTCATGCAGGTCGCGCGTGCGATTCGAGGTGAGAATGACGACCGGGCGTTCCGCCGCGCGCAGTGTGCCGCGCTCGGGGATCGAAATCGAGAAGTCGGAGAGGAATTCGAGCAGGAAAGCTTCGAACTCATGGTCGGAACGGTCGATTTCGTCGATCAGAAGCACGGTGGAATCCGGTCGGCGCAGAGCCGTGAGCATCGGGCGCTCGATCAGGAATTCATCACGGTAGATATCCGTGCTGGTGCCGTCCTGCGCCTGCCGGATCGCCAGCATCTGGCGGGGATAGTTCCATTCATAGAGCGCTGCCGCGGAGTCGATCCCCTCGAAACATTGCAGTCGGATCAACTGTCGCCCGAGAATGCCGGCGAGCGCCTTCGCGGCCTCCGTCTTGCCCACGCCCGGCGCGCCCTCCAGCAGCAACGGCTTGCCCAGGGCAAGCGCGAGATAGCCGGCGGTCGCGATCCCGTCGTCCGCGAGGTACAAAGCCGCCTTGAGCGCTTCAGCGAGTGCCTCAGGGCTCGAAATGCCGGCGATCGTGCTGCGCAGCGCCATGCTCACCCGCCTCGCCTTGTCTGCTGGCGTGCACCGCCATTCGCGCGGATGCCGCGCAACACCTTTTCGGGCGTGATCGGCAGTTCGTCCACCCGCACACCGACGGCGTTGAATACGGCGTTGGCCACCGCCGGCAGTACGGGATTTGCGCACATTTCGCCGGGCCCCTTGCCTCCGAACGGGCCATCCGGCGCGGGGCGCTCCAGCACGCTGACCGAATAGGGCGCGATATCGCCCGGCCCCGGCATCAGGTACTCGTTGAAATCGCGCGGACCGTGATCCGGATTGGGATAATAGGGTTCCGGCGTTTCAAACAGCACATGGCTCTGGCCCATCCACGCGCCGCCGACGAGCTGCTGTTCCACCATTTTCGGGTTGAGCGCACGGCCAAGCTCATAGGCGCTCGTCATGCCGAGCAAAGTCACTTCACCGGTCTCGTCATCCACCTCCACATCCGCCACGAGGCAGGCATGGGCGAAGGCGGTGTTGGGATTCATCTCGCCGGTTTCCGGATCGACCGCGGAGAGCGGGATCAGAAAAATGCCGCGTCCGGCAATCGTCTTGCCCTGTTTGAACTGTGCGGCCTGTGCAGTCGCGCGCACGGTGATCGAGCGGGAAGGGGCACCGCGCACATGGATATTGCCACGCCCGTCGGTGACGAGATCGGCGGCGTTGACCTCAAGCTCCTCCGCTGCCGCTTCAAGCAGAACGCCACGTGCTTCGCGCGCCGCCGCAATCACCGCGTTGCCCATGCGATGCGTGCCACGCGAGGCGAAAGAGCCCATATCGTGCGGGCCGGTATCACTGTCGGCGGTATCGACATAGACATCCTCGATCGGCACGCCGAGCGTTTCCGCTGCAACCTGCCGGGTAACCTGTTTCATGCCTTGGCCGAGATCGATCGCCGAAAGCGCCACGGTGAATTTGCCATCAGGGTTGGAATGGATCAGCGCCTGACTGGGGTCTCCACCGAGATTCATCCCGATGGGATAATTGACGGCAGCCATGCCGCGACCTCTGTGCCGTGCCATGTCATCGCCTCCTTGTTCCGAAAACCGAGGAGAAGCGCATCGCACCGTGTTGAGGTGGGGCGGCCGGGGAGGGCTGGGCAGGAGGTGCTGCGGCGTGCTGCGGCGGCGAGGCGGCGGGCGGCAGCGGAGCGAGCGGTGCGGGGGCCTGCACTGCCGGCTGTGCCATCGGTCGGGCCGGCTCGTAACGCGGCACGTTTGGCGCCGCTGGCCGCCGGTCGCGGGTGCCCTCCGGCTCCGGTTGTTTTGTCAACGGGATGCGCATGGTTCCGGCGGGCAGCGTCTGTGTCGGAGGTGCGCTGCGCGTCTCAGGGCGGCCGATTTGCCCGCGCTGGTCGATGGGCGTCGCGGGAATCAGCCCGCGCTCTCCCTCTCCGCCGCCCTCGAGGGAGGATTGCCGCTTAGCGCTTTCGGAAATCGGCCAGTGGGCCTTTTCCGCCGCCACCTGCAAGCATTCGATCAGCGCCGTGTTCTTCGCCACACGCCGATGCGCTTTCATGTCGCCATCGCGATAGGCGTTAAGGATGCGAAAATCCACCGGATCCATATTCACGGCATGCGCGAGCTTGTCCATTTGCACTTCGAGCGCAAAGTCGACCGCCGTGATGCCGAAGCCGCGCATCGCGGTGGAGGGGCAGCGGTTCGTGTAGGCGACGTAGATGTCCGACGAGACATTAGGAATCCAGTAGGGCCCCGGGACATGTGCCGTGCATTTGACGGCGGCATAGGAGGAAAGGCGGGTATAGGCGCCGGCATCGAAATAGGAACGGATGTGGCGCGCTATGATGCGCCCATCGCGCATCAGGCCGTCCTTCACATAGATGCGTTCGGCTCCGCGCGGCGAGCCATAGAGCATCTCCTCCTCGCGATCGAGCACGTAGCGCACAGGCCGACCCGTCAGCATCGCACCGAGGATCGCGAGCGGTTCGGTGAGCGTGTCCACCTTGCCGCCGAATCCGCCGCCCACCGTGCCGCCGATGAAATGCAGCCGGTTTGAATCGAGGTCGAGAATCTTTGCCGCCGTGCCTAGCGAGAAAAAAAGCCCCTGCGCGCAGGAATGCACGACGAAGCGATAATTCTGCTCCGGCGCGGCGATCGAGCCGTTGGTCTCTGTGGGCGCATGCTCGATGGGAGAAGTCTGGTAACGCTCCTCGATCACGAGGTCGGCTGTACGGAAAGCCTTTTCGGTATCTCCGAAGCGCAGCTTCTGATGGTCGAACTTCTCGTGATATTCGAAGTAATTATGCGGATAGGTTTCGTTGACGACGGGTGCGCCGGGCTTGAGCGCATCCTCGACGTCGAAGACAGCTGGCAGGGTTTCGTAATCGATCCGCACCAGCTTGCGCGCAGCCATCGCCGCCGCCTCGCTCTCGGCGATGATCGCCACGACGGGCTCTCCCTTGTAGCGCACTTTGTCGACTGCAAGCGATGGTTCGTCATCCTTGCCGAAATTGATCAAACTCAGCAACGTATTCTTGTTCACCGGCACATCCGCTCCTCGCAGGATGCGCTTCACGCCCGGTGCGCGCTCCGCCGCGCTAATATCGATGGAACGGATGCGGGCATGGTGATGCGGGCTGCGCACGACCTTCAGATGGAGCAACCCCTCGAAGGCGTGATCATCGAAGAAGCGGGAACGCCCCGTGACATGGCCTGGCATATCCTGACGCTGAATTCCTTTGCCAATGACGTTGAGATTGTCGTCGCGCTCATTGGCGAATAGGTCCTTCCGGATATCGAGCATCGCGTTCTCCCTCAGGCGCGTATCTGGCCGCGAGCGCCGGCTGCGGCGAGAATGGCGCTGATGATCGGCTCATAACCGGTGCAGCGGCAGATATTCCCCGCAATCGCTTCGATGACATCCTCCCGGCTGGGGCTTGGATTGCGGTCGAGAAGCGCACGCGCGGACATGAGCATGCCGGGCGTGCAGAAGCCGCATTGCGCGGCGAAATGATCCATGAAGGCGATCTGGAGCGGGTGCAGGTTCGGCCCATCCGCCATGCCGGATGCCGTCTCCACATGGCGGCCTTCGCAGGCGACCGCCAGGGTGAGACAGGCGAGCTGTGGTTCACCGTCGATCAGCACGGTGCAGGTCCCGCATGTGCCTTGGCCGCAGCCATATTTCGGTGCGAATTCATTGAGCCCCCGCCGAAGGGTCGTAAGGAGATTGTCGGCGCCGTCGATGAACGCTGCGCGGTCAGATCCATTGAGACGAAACTGGACGGGAACCTTTGCCATGCTGGCCTCCTCAACGTCCGTCACCGGTCAAGAGCCGCCCGAGATGCACCGGCAGAACCTCGCGCCGGTACCATTCGGTCGCGATGGCGTCGGTAGCTGGACGGGTGCCTTCAAGCGCGGCGGCCTTCGCGGCCTGAATCCCGGCCATATCGAGCGACTTTCCTTCGAGTGCGCGTTCGACGCCCCGCGCGCGCACGGGAGCAGGAGCCATCGCGCCGTAGGCGACGCGCGGCTGGCTGATCCGTCCGCCCGAATTCGGCAGATGGGCGGCGATGCTCATCACCGAGAGGCCCTTGGGTTTCACCCGGCTCACCTTGGCGAATCTGAAGTCCCCTGCGTTCTGCGGTCTTGCAAACTGTACGCTGGTGACGAGACCGGAAACGCCGCGTTCACGCGCGTTGAGAAATTCCTCGAGTGCGATGGGACGAGGCGAGCCATAGCCTGACTGCACCATCACCAGCGCATCGAGCGCCAGCAGCGCAACGGCAAAATCGCCATAGGGCGTTGCGGCGAAGAGATTGCCGCCGACCGTTGCCATATGCCGGATGGCCGGGCCGCCCACAGCGCGCGCGGCGGCATGGAGATAGGCAAGATCGCGGTTATTCATGACCATCGCCATCGTCACACCCGCGCCAAGCTCGATACGTGCGCCGGAGGTGTTCATCTGGCGGAAGGCGGGATCGGTGACCCGCAGCAACGTGCCATCGAGGAGCCGCCCCTCGTTCACATCCCGCATCACGAGTGTGCCGCCCGCGAGGAGTCTTATCCGCTGATCCGCGGCAAGAAGGCCGGCGGCTTCCGCCAGGCTGGTTGCAACGCGTGCGTCGAGCGGCATATCAGATACTCTCCCTTTGCAGTTGAGGGAGCTGGCGCACGGCCTCCATGCCGGCGACATAGACCTCTTCTCCGACCATGCGGGCGAATTCCTCCTCGCGTCCCGGCGGGGTGGTGAAGCGGCTTTCCCAATGCCAAAAGCTGCGATTGCCGTCGGTCACCGGCAGCAGGCGTATATGCGCGACATAATTGAAGAGAGGGATGGGTGTGTCCAGCAGGCAATAGCTGTAGGTCATCTCGAGGTCTGAAAGGGAGAGCAATTGCTCGCGCAACTCGCTGCCATCGGCGAGCGTGAAGCGGCGGATGCAGCCGACCTTGTCCACCGGATGGTCGCGTTCGATGAGACTCGTGGCCACGATGGGGTGGTATTGATCATGCGCATTAAAATCGCGCACGACGGCCCAGAGGCGGTCAACAGGCACATCGACGATCGTGCTGCGAACGACCTTCGGCATGTCAGCCTCCGAAGGCGCGCTTAAGCGCGTCAAAGCCGCCCTGGAACACGTTGCCGCCGATACCGGAGACCAACTCAGCTTCCTTGTCGGGCGCGCAATCGAAATCGGCCGACCATTCGATGAAGGTCCGGTCGTGATCGGTGATCGGCGTGAGCCGCAACGTCGCCACGTAATTCGTGAGCGGCATGGGCGATTCGAGAATCGAGTAGGTGCAGAACATGTCATAATCGGAAAGCCCGAGCATCTGCTCGCGCAGCCGGTCACCATTCCTGAGCGAGAAGGCGCGGATGCAGCCCACCTTGTCCGCCGGGTCGCCATTCTCGATCCGGCTTTCGGCGATCGCGGGATGCCAGTTCGGCAGCCCGTTGAAATCGCGCACGCGGGCCCAAACTCGAGCTGCGGGGGCGTTGATAACGCTGGATGCATAAACCCGGGCCATGCCCCTTACTCCTTGGTCTTGCCGCCCGCGCCACTGCCGGCTCCGCCATCCTTGGGCTTGGCACCTGACGCATCCTTCGCTTTCGCACCCGGCGCCTCCTTGCCAATGCGCTGCATGTCGCTGGCCTCGCGCATAAGCCCGCCCATCTTCGCAAGGCTTCCGCCCTCGATGCCGATCTCCTTGAGCACCTCGTCGATCAGCGGTGCCTGCACGCGGTAGCGCAATGCGCTTTCGATCACCTCGTCGGTGGGCGTGCGGGCGACCGAATTGCCGCCCCCGCCAGCCAGCCCGTCAACGTGCAGGATCTTGATGCCGTCGATCTTTTCCATCGGCTTGACGCTCTCGCGCACGATGCCCTCGATCCGATCGAGCAGGCGGCGGCGGAACAGGCCGTAGCGCGCGCCATCCGAGAGAACATTCTCGGCTTCATAGAGCAGCTTCTGCGCTTCCGCTTCCACCGCGCGCCGCACCTTGTCGGCTTCGGCGGCGATCCGGATTTCTTCCGCCGCCTTCTCGGCGAGCGTCACTTCCACGGCCTTGCGGCGCTTGGCGCTCTCGCTCTCCTGCACGGTTTTCACGAGCTCTTGCGCTTCCACGGCCTTGGCACGGGCCATTTCGGCCTTTACCTGCGCGGCGGATTCCTCCAGCGACTTGGCATAAAGCGCGATGGCTTTCTCCATCGCGGCGTTCTCCACGTCGCGCTCACGCTCTATCTCGAGCTTGCGCAGATCGCGCTGCCGCCCCACGCGGGCCTCGTCGAGCCCCCGGTCGGATGAGATGCGCGCACGCTCTACTTCTTCGTTGGAAGTGATTTGCGCCTCCTGCAGCGCCTGGGCGCGCGCGATCTCAAGTTGTTCGAGCATGCGCCGGCGCTCTACCCGCGCGGCTTCGAGCGCTTGTTCGCGAGCGATATCGGTTTTCTCGACTTCCTGCTTCGCGACGATTTCCGCCTGGCGCAGAGCCTTGTCGGCATCGGTGCGTTCCGCCTTCTTGGCAGCGAGCGTAATCGCGCGCTCCTCTTCGGCAATCTCGATCGTCTTCTTCTGGTCGATTTGGAGCATCTCGCGCGCCTTGGTAGATGCGATGCGCTCCTGCTCGAGCATGAGTTCGGTCGCGATGCGCGCTTTCTCGACGGTTTCTCGCGCGGCAATCTCCGCCTCGTCGAGGGCCTTGTTGCGTACGATCTGCAGCGCACGCACACGCTCCTCCTGAGTGATGCGGGCCGATTCTATGGCTTCGCGCGCGGCGATATCTTCCTGCTCGAGAGTCCTGGTCCGTTCGATTTCGCGGTTGCGCACCTCCTGCTCGCGGGCAATGCGCTCGGCATTCACCGTCGCTTCCTGAAGGATACGCGCCTTTTCCGTGGCTTCGCGGGCCGCGATCTCTGCAGCTTCGATCACTTTTGCACGCTCGATTTCCTTCTGACGGATTTCTCTCTCGGAGGAGATGCGGGCGGCATTGATTGCCTGCTCGTTCGCGATCCGGGCCTTCTCGACCAGTTCGCGCGCGGCGATTTCAGCTTCTTCCACTGCGCGGGTCCGTTCGATTTCCTTCTGGCGGATGTCGCGATCTGATGCGATGCGTGCCTCACTGATGGCGCGTTCGTTGGATATCCGTGCCTTCTCGATTTCCTCGCGTGACTGGATCTGTGCCTGTTCGGCCTCCGTATCGCGGGCGGCTCGCTCGCGCGCCACCTCTGCGCGCTGCATGGCGCGGCGAATTTCGATTTCGCGCTGCTGTTCGAGCCTTGCCGATTCGCTCTCGCGCTCGATATCGAGCGACTGGCGTTCGGCTTCGAGATTGCGGGTGCGGATCTTGATCATCGCCTCCTGCTCGATGTCGTTCCGTAGCTTCCGCTTTTCTTCGATCTCCTCGATGATCCTTGTGAGACCTTCCGCATCGAAGCGGTTGGAGGGGTTGAAATATTGCAGATCTGTCTGGTCGAGGTTTGTGATCGCAACGCTTTCGAGCTCGAGCCCGTTCCGGTCGAACGCTTCGGCGGCGGACTCCTTCACGCGCTGCACATAGATGCCGCGCTGCTCGTGCATTTCTTCCATCGTCATCTCGGAGGCGATCGACCGCAGTGCCGAGACGAGCCTGCCGGAAAGGAGCGTGTTCAGTTGATCTGGCTGGAGCGTGCGCCGCCCGAGTGTGGCGGCTGCGACAGATACAGCCTCGCGTTGTGCGCGCACGCGCACATAGAACTCGGCGTCGATATCGACTCGCATTCGGTCGCGGGTGATGAGCGCCTCGTCATTCGCGCGGGTCACCGCCATCCGGAGGACGTTCATGTTGACGGGCGTGACGTCATGAATGATCGGCAGCACGAAGGCGCCACCATTGATTACCACCTTTTCCCCAAAAAGACCGGTGCGGACGAAGGACACCTCCTTCGATGAGCGGCGATAGAGCCAGTTCACCAGATAGACGATGATCGCAATGACGATAACCGCCACGATGAGCCAGAGAATGAGGGTTCCGATCAATTGCCCCGTCATGTCACGTTTCTCCCGTCCGCTGACCCGGCCTTACCGGGCAGCGCTTGAACGGCGGGTTGTCCCCGCCGGGTTTTCATCTGTGCCGCTCCTGCGGCTGATCTTCTTGAAAGCTCGCGTCTGATCCCGGATCGCCACTTCCACCGGCAGGCGCTCCATCGAAGAGGCGCCATAGAAGCCATGACAATGCCGCGTGTTCTTCATGATGAAGTCGGCATCCTGCGGTTCGGCCACCGGGCCGCCATGCACGAGGATGATAGCCTCGGGATTCACCGAAAGTGCCGCCTCGGCCCAACGATCGACGATCGCGGGGCAATCGGCGAGCTTGAGCGCCGTTCCCGCCCCGATCGAGCCGCCGGTCGTGAGGCCCAGATGACAGACAATGATATCGGCACCGGCCCTGGCCATGGCGACCGCATCCCCTTCCGAGAAGATATACGGTGTGGTGAGAAGCCCCTTGCGGCTGGCGAGCGCCACCATCTCCACTTCGAGGCCGTAGCCCATGCCGGTTTCTTCGAGGTTCTGCCGGAACACGCCATCAATCAGCCCGACAGTTGGGAAGTTCTGCACACCGGAGAAGCCGACCCGCTTCACGTCGTCGAGAAAGACGTCCATCGAGCGAAACGGATCGGTGCCGCAGACCCCGGCGATGACCGGGGTTTGCTTGACCACCGGCAGGACCTCGCCGGCCATGTCCATGACGATGGCGTTGGCATCGCCATAGGGCATCAGTCCGGAGAGAGAGCCGCGGCCGGCCATGCGAAACCGGCCGGAGTTGTAGATGACGATGAGATCGATCCCTCCCGCTTCCTCACATTTGGCGGAAAGGCCGGTGCCGGCGCCACCGCCGATGATCGGTTCCCCGCGCGCAATCATGGCGCGATAACGGACGAGGAGGTCGGATCGCGAGAAGCTGGGCATTGATCAGATCCTGCTGGATGCGCCGCGCGAGCGGCTCTGGTGCAAGGCGCGGAACTGCTGGGCCAAGGCGGCGGCGAAAGCGGGATCGTTGATGTGATGCGGGAGCCGGATGACCTGCCGGTTGGCCGTGGTCCGCACCGTCTCGGTGATGGTGCTGAACAGGGCGGCATCCGCTTCCGGATCCCAGAAGGCTTGTCCCGGCGCATCGAGCGCGGACACGCCGCCTTCCGGGATCAGGAAGCGCACGGGGCCTTCCATCTGGTTGAGTTTCTCACCGATCCAGCGCCCCATCCGCCGGTTCTCTTCCGGCGTCGTGCGCATCAGCGTGACCTGCGGATTGTGCGGATAGAGATTGCGGTTGCGATAATGTGCCGGGACCGTGTCCGGTGCGCCGAAATTCACCATGTCGAGCGCTCCGACCGAAGCGACATAGGGAAGGCGGGTCCGGACGATGGCGCCGAAGCGGTCCTCCGTGGCCGGAAGAATGCCGCCCATCATCATATCGCAGATCTCGGTGGTCGAAACGTCGATCACGCCCCGCATCAGTCCGGAATCGATCAGCTTCTCCATCGATCTCCCGCCGATGCCGGTGGCATGGAAAACCAGCGGCTCCCAGTCTTTTTCGATCAGCTTGATGACCTGTTGAACGCAAGTCGTCGTCACGCCGAACATCGTCATGCCGACAAGGGGACGATCGGCGGTAGCGCGCCTGCCCGGATTTGGCGCATTCTGTTCGATCCAGCTGCGCGCCATTGCCGCAATCGCATGCGCGCCGTTGCCGAGCACCGCGCGCGAAACGCGGTTGAGGCCCTGTACGTCCGTCACCGAGTGCATCATGGTGATGTCGGTCGGTCCAACATAGGCGGCGACATTGCCCGCCGCCATGGTCGAAATCATGATCTTCGGCACGCCGACCGGCAGCATCTGCATGCCGGCTGTCGCAATCGCCGTGCCACCTGAACCGCCGGCTGAAATGATGCCGGCGACGTTCTGCTGTTTTCCGATCCAGACGCGGAACGCCTCTGTCATCGCAGCCATCGCCGTGCCGCGGTCGCCCGAGGTGATGCCAGCGGACCCCATTGGGGATGCGAGTGCGACTTCTTGTGCCGAAACATCGGCACCCTGGTTACGGCCAACAGTGGACAGGTCAACAAGCCGAGTGCGAAGTCCCGCAGCCTTAATTATGTCGCGGATGTAACGCAGTTCCTCGCCCTTGGTATCAAGCGTGCCGGCAATGATGACATGCGGCTCCTGCGGGGCGCGCGCCGCAAGCGGAGAAACATCGCCCACGCGCCGACCATCGAGCGTTGCGAGGGTGGGGCGCGAAACGGTGCGCGCCGCAGCCTCTATCCGTGCTGCAGGGATGTCCTGCGACCAGCGCGTTGGCAGCACCGGGTTCGCGTTGTAGAACCGGGTCGGTCCCTGCGGCCGGTTTTCGGCGGACTTGCGCGGGGCGGCGGCGTCCGGCGTGTCGACCCCTTCGGTTTCGTCGTTGCTGTGTCGACCAACACCCAGCAGGCGCTGCTGCAAGTCGTGATCGGCCGCGAGCGTTTGCGAGGCGATCACGCGATGGATCCGCCCGTTGACCATGATGGCCACGGGATCGGACATTTGAGTTGCAACGCCGATATTCTGTTCGATGACGAGGATCGAGACATCGCCCTCCGCGGCGAGCCGCACCAGCGTTTCCTCGACATGCGCGACGATGACCGGAGCGAGGCCCTCGGTCGGTTCGTCCATGATAAGCAAGCGCGGGTTCATCAAGAGCGCCCTGCTGATCGCCAGCATCTGCTGTTCGCCGCCGGAAAGTTGTCCCGCGCCATTGCGCCGCCGCTCGGCTAGGCGCGGGAAGACCTCGTAGATGCGCTCCGGCGTCCAATTGCCTTTGCCCGTCGATATCAGGTGCAGATGTTCGTCGACCGTCAACGATCGCCAAAGGCGGCGCCCCTGTGGAACATAGCCGATCCCCATCCGGGCGATCTCTGCCGGCGAGCGCCCGATGAGTTGCTCGCCCATGAAGCGGATCGATCCGGAAGAGACTCGGACAAGCCCCATGATCGCCTTGCACATCGTGGTCTTGCCCATGCCGTTCCGCCCGACGACAGAGAGCACGCCGGAATGAAGCGAAAGATCGACTCCCTGCAGGGCATGGCTTCTTCCGTAGAAGACGTTCACACCCTGCAGCTGCAGGATGGGCGCGGACGGACTCGTCGGGTGGTGCTGACGTTCAGTCATGCCCACCTCCGAGGTAAAGTTCCTGAACCTCGGGATCGTCTTCGATTTCCTCGGGTCGCCCTTCCTTGAAGATGCGGCCATTGTGCATCATCGTGACACTTTCGACGACGCGCAGAGCGACATCCATGTCGTGCTCGATGATTATGTAACCGATGTGGCTCGGCAGCGAGGTAAGGATGTGAATCAGATCGCCTCTCTCGGTAGGCGAGAGCCCGGCCGCCGGTTCGTCGAACAGGATGAAGCGGGGAGCGCCCGAGAGCGCGAGCGCAATTTCGAGCTGTCGCTGCTGGCCATAAGCCAGTTCGCCGACCAAGCGGTCCTTCTCGCCGGTCAGATGCACAGCCTCGACTAGGATTTCCGCCGCGTGCAGGAGTGCATCGTCGGGACGAGGCCGGATCAGTGAGAAACGATTTCGAGAAACACCGCGGCAGGCAAGATAGATATTGTCCATTACGCTCAACCCGGCGAAGAGCGAGGATATCTGGTAGGTGCGGCGCAAGCCCCGGCGGATACGCTCGTGGGGCGGGAAGACCGTCACATCCTCGCCGAAGAACCGGATGAGACCTGCTGTGGGCAGAAAATCTCCGGTGATGCAGTTGAACAGCGTGGTCTTGCCGGCACCATTCGAGCCGAGAACGGCCCGCTTTTCGCCTGGCTTCACGGAAAGCGTCACGTCCGAGATTGCGGCCAGTGCGCCGAACATCTTGGTGATGCCGCGCAGTTCCAGCGCATTTCCGGAGCTGGCAGTGCCAGCCCCGAGCGGGCTCATCCGGGAAGGCGCGGCGGGCGCGTTCATGCCCCGCCTCCCGTTATGTCGGGTTTGCGTGCCGCAACCCGCGCACGCCAGCGATCCCACAGGCCCAGCACGCCATCCGGAGAGAACAGCACGACCGCCAGGAAGCCGATGCCGATGATCAGCTTGAAACGGTCCACCGAGAATCCGAAAAAGCCGAGAATGTCGGCCGAGAACACCTGTAGCAATACATAGATAAAGGCGCCGATAAATGGTCCGAGGGGGCGGCGCATGCCGCCAACCACCGCGACCACCAGCACATCGATCGCGGAGGCAATGCCGATTGTGCCCGGCGCAATCTGCGCATTCTGCCAGACCAAAAGAATTCCGCCTGTAGAGGCGAAAACGCTCGCCAAAGCGTAGGCTGCCACGCGGTGGGCGGTCACGTTGAAACCCAGTGCCGCCATGCGGCGCGGGTTGTCGCGCACGCCCTGAAGAGCGAGCCCGAAGGGAGAGCGCGCGATATAGACGACCGCGCCGTAGCAAAGGGCGGCGCAGGCGAGGCTGAGGTAGTAAAAGGGCAGAGGGTCGCGCCAATTCACGCCGAAAAGCTGGGGCGGCAGCACAAGGTTGAAGCCGGAATAGCCATTGAAGATCGAGTAGTTTTGTCGTGTGAAATAGAAGAAGGCCGCCGCGATCGCGAGCGTGATCATGATTGTGTAGATGCCTTCCGTCCGCACGGCGAGTGCGCCCGATATCGTCGCGAAAAGAGCCGCGATCAGGAAGGCGGCCGGAAGCACGACCCACCAGGAGAGGCCGAGACTGACATTGTGCGCGCCGGATGGACCAAGAATAGCCACCATGTAGCCGGCCATTCCGGCAATCGACATTTGCAGCAAGCTCACCATTCCGCCGTAACCGGCGAGGAACATCAGACTGAGACCGATCATGCCCAGAATGAAGGTCCAGCCCATCACCTGGAACAGCCAAAAATTGTTGGCCACGATCGGCAGGAACAACAGGATTAACCCGACGATCCACCAAGCGGTGGGAATGCGCTCGGACCATATCCAGCGGTCGAAGCGGCTGGCGAAGCGAGGGGCTTGATCGGCAACCGACATGTCCTATCGCCTCGTTCCCAGAAGGCCCTGCGGCCGAAACGCCAGCACCGCAGCCATGATGAGGAAGGTGAAAACGACCGAGTAGGTCGGCGCATAAACAAACCCCATCTGCTCGGCCACCCCGATGATCAATGCGCCCAAAGCCGCGCCAACGATCGATCCCATGCCTCCGACGATCACCACCACGAGGCTTGCCAACAGGAAACGCGTATCCTCGCCCGGCGACAGCGACTGGAACGTCGCACCGATGATCCCCGCGATTCCCGCGAGTCCGGCGCCGAAGCCGAACACCACCAGAAACACGAGTTGGATGCGCACACCGGAAGCGGCCAGCATCTCGTGGTCATCCACGCCCGCACGGATCAGCATGCCAAGTGCGGTGCGGTTCAAAACAAGCCACATCGCGATCCCGATCACGATTGCCGCGATCAGTATCCAGACGCGCACGGCTGGGTAGCGCAGCCAGATGACGGCCCCGGTCGAAGTGTTGATGTTGCTCACGATAGGCAGTTCCGTCGGTCCCTGGAGGAATTGAGGGGCGAGGATCGAATAGGATTGCCCGCCCCACCACCAGAGCATGAGGTCGGCAAACACGATAGAAAGGCCGATGCTGACCAGTGTCTGGCGGAGTTCTTCGCCTTCCATCTTCGAGAAGATGAAGTGCTGCATCAAAAGCCCGATCAGCGCCACAATGACGAAGACAAGGGGAAATGCCAGCAGCCACGAACCCGAGGCGGACGCGATCTCATAGCCGAGATATCCGCCGATCAGGAACAATGAGCCATGCGCGAGATTGACGACGCGCATCAGACCGAAAATCAGCGTGAAGCCGGCTGCTACGAGGAAATAGAGCGCGCCAAGGGTGATGCCGCCCAAGAGTGCATTCAGGAAGATCTGCTTTCGGCCCCACCACCCCACCAGTTCAGGCGGCCAGGGCGCTAGCACAAGCCACAGGAACGCTGCGACCACGAGGACAATGATCAGGCTCCAGAGAGGATAGCGCTTGATGAAATTGTTCATCTCAGAACGGCCCGACCGCTTCCCGTGGCGGACCTTCGCCACCGTTGGAACGAAGGCTAGATCGAAGTTCCCGACGTGTCTTTTCCCAAACGTCTTTTCTTTAGCCCCTTCCGTTCTCAGTGCGTGAGGCCTGCGACACTGCGCCGGTAGGCGCTCGGCGGCACGACGCCATTGGCGGCGAAGAACCGCGAGAAGCTCGCCGGGGTCGCAAAGCCCAGATCAAGCCCGATTTCAGAAACCGTTTCCTTGCCTCTGGCCAATCGCTCGATCGCGCGCTCCATGCGCAGGGCGTTGAGGAAGATCGTGGGAGGCAAGCCCATCTGTTCACGGAACAGCTTGAAGAAATGCGGGCGCGAAAGGCCGGCGTTCCGCGAAATCTCCGCAAGGTCAATGGGTTCACCGAGCCGCTCGCTCAGGAGGTTTATCGCGCGTCTCAGGCGGAAATCACGCAATCCCGAGCATTGGGCAGCCGGCCTGTCGCCCGCGCTCGTCCACTGCCAGGTTTGATCGAAGGCTGCCTGGGTGAGAGCACTGAGCCGGTCTTCGAAAGAGCCATCGCAGCCGCCATGGGCAGCGAGAAGTCGTGCGGTTTCCGAGGCAAGCCGGGTGATGTGGTCGCTCATTTCGACGGTTGAGCGGCCGAAGCGCAGGATTTCGAAGGCCGTGTGACTCGCGTCAACAAACCAGCCCGGGCGGATGTAGAGAACGAGTGTCAGGGTCGGTTCCCGGCGGTCAATCGGCGCGAAATAATGCGGTTGCCACGGGCTGATTGCGGTCGCGCTCCGGGGCGTGAGCGGCAAAGCTTTGCCATCGACAACCACGCTGGCGACCGGTCCCCTGACGTGAAAGATCAGATGCCCCTCGCGATGAGCATGCGGCGCCATCGGCCGATCCAATTCGTAGAGACAGGCGCGCCCGAACGCACCATGCGCCACCGCGTGAGCAATACTCATCGGTTTCCTCCCTGCCCGTTTTTGTGCGCGGTTTTGGACAAGTGTATAAGGAGATCGCGTTGCGACAACGGGCAAAATGCCCTAGCGGCGGCCTGCACAGGCCTTCCGCCCCGCGCCATGTGTTCCTCGTTCGTACTCACCATGCAGCCTCGAGAATGCGACGGCAATCGCCAGGGGTTAGTCGACGGGGATTGGCCAGGGCTCCGGGGTCGTTTGCTGCCATTTCCGCAAAGCGGTCGAACCGAGCCCGATCGATCCCGATCTCGCGCAAAGAGCTCGGCAGGCCGATGGCGCGGGCGAACGCTCCGATTGCGGTGCTGAAGTGCGGCTCCGGCGTTGCTCTGGCGAAGGTTTCCGCCATGGTGGCGTATCGATCACCCACCGCCTCGGTGTTGAAGTCGGCCATGGCTGCCATCAATGGCGCATGGAGATCGCCGTGCAGCACGCCGGGCCCAAGTTCAACCGTGAGCGGATGTGCAAGCGCATCGACCCCGCCAACCGCTTTTTCCAGCGCAAGCCCGGCCGTCAATGCCGCAGCCATCAATTCGCGGTGCGCTTCCCGGTGAGTGGGCGAAGCAAGCGCCACGGGTAGCCAGCGCGTGAGTCGCTTTGTCGCCTCCAGCGCGAGCGCGTCTGCCGGCGGGTGGTAGACGGGGCTGGCATAGGCCTCGATGGCATGGACCAGCACCTCCATGGCCGCCGCGGCGAGGCGGCGGGAAGGCGCCCCCTCAAGTACTGTTGGATCGGCGATCACCCGGTCGGGACGAGGGCAGGTGACCGATTGGCTTTGCCCCAGGCGCACGCGCCGCGCCAACCCGAAATCGCAAAGGCTGGCAGGCACTGCGATCAGCGTGAGGCGTTTGCCGGCCCGCGATGCGTGTTCCGCAACGAGCCGCGCCTGCCCGAGAGCTGCAGCGCCACCCACAGCGATGAGCGTGCATGTCCGGATGTCGCTCAAGGCGCTCAGGATCCGAGAGGTTGCTTCTCCATGAGGGCCAGCACGATCGGTCCGCGCCAGGCTGATCGCTGTCTGGCCAAGTGACTCCTGCACGCGAGCGCACACGGCCGCGCTTCCCGGTTCGTCATCAACGAGGACCAGCGCCCGAGGGAGGGGTCCCACCTCTTCGGGAAGCGCATCTTCGATCGCAGCTTCTGCGAAATGGGTGCGTGTGAGATAGCCTATCAGAGTCATCCGACACGCTCCCGGCGCGTCCGCTGCATAGAGCCGGCAATGGCGAAATTCTCGAAGGAAGGGGCGGCCGGCTTAGAGGATCACCGGCCACCGAAGATGACGTGAGAAGCAGGCGGGCTCAGCCGCCCGAGCGCAGCTTGGCGCAGTCCACCACATCCCGCGATGGTAGCCCCAGGGCCCGGAACTGGTCCGCGGTCATGCCGAGCGTCTGGTTGACGTTTTCGGTCTTGCCCACCATCTTGCTGGTCATGTTGCCATCCGGCCCATCAACCACTTCGTTGATGAAGACCGTTCCGGTCGCCTGCCGGTTTTCGTTCAGCGTGATCTTGCCGACGGGGCTGTCAAGTTGAAGCTTGTTCAGAGCTTCCTTGAGCTTTGCTTGCCCGTTCGAGAGATCTCCCCCGGCGGCTTCAAGCCCTTTGATGGCGGCGAGAGTGGCCGTGTAGTAGCCCAAACCAAATAGCGAGGGCGAGGGGAAGCGCTGATTGGCGGGAAAGCCTTCCTGATAGAGCTTCACATACGCGGTCCATGAGGGGTCGGTATTGTCGGCGGCGAAGGGACCCGAGGTCGGCGTGCCCTTCAGCGCATCTTTCGCCCGGCCGCGCGCTGTCAGAACGGTCTGGTCGGCCATGATGGTGCCGCCGATCAGGCGGGTCTTTTCACCGGCCTGCTGATATTGATTGAGGAAGTTGATCGCATCCGTGCCGCCGAGGCCCAGATAGATCGCATCCACGTTGTCCGGCAGCTGCGCGATGATCCCGCCGAAATCCGACTGGCCGAGGGGCTGCCAGAATCGCTGGACGATATCGCCGCCCGCCTTACAGAAGTCCACCGCAAAGCCCATGAAGTTGGTGTAACCGAACGAGTAATCGGCTGCGATCGTTGCCACCCGCTTCCAGCCTTTGGTCTTCACGACGTAGCTGCCGAGACCAAAGCCCCATTGCGAGCCATCGAGGTTGAAACGGTAGAAGTTCGGTGCGGGATCAACCCAGGTCGTCTCAAGCGCGCCGGAAATGCCGTTGATCACCACCTTGTCGGGGATGGTCTTGGCGAAATCGCGCATGGCAATACCTTCCGAGCCGGAAAGCGGGCCAATAATAATGTCGACCTTGTCCTGCTCCACAAGCTTGCGGGCCATACGGATCGTTGTGTCGGGTTTGGTATCCGTCGGAGCGACGACGGTTTCGATCTTCTTGCCGGCAACGGTGTTGTTCACCTGCCTCAGAGCCAGTTCGACATTGCGAACACCATCTTGGCCACCGGCAGCGAATGCGCCTTCCAGCGCGACCAGAATGCCGATCTTGATTGTGCCGCTCTGGGCGAGAGCTGCGCCGGGCAGCATAAGGGCGACCACTGCGACGGCGCTAAGTAGAGACTTGCGCATTGTTGTTCCTCCCTGTGAGGCGGCCGAGAGAACCGGCACCCACGCCGGAACTTCCCCACGCGCTCCTGGTAACGCGCCCTGGGGCGCGCCTTCAGGAAAGCTGCCGCTCAAACGCGAAGCCGCCCATATCCAAGCGTCTCATTTTCGCGGCCCGCCATATGAGAGGAGGATCGGCCTCTCGCTCTTGGCAAGCAATGAAGCCGCATCCCTGTCCAGCGAGAATGTTCGATGAGGGGGATCTTACGCGGCCTGGACTTCCCAATTTTAAGGCCGAACAGCTGGCGTGAGGCCATCTCACCAGAGGCGCGATCGCTGTTTTCCGGAAGCCGGCGGCTTGCTCGAGCTTGTTTCAGTAAGTTGCCCTTCCGCCGGAGATATCGAAGACAGCGCCGGTTGAGAAAGAGCATTCGGCAGACGCGCAAAATGCGACGAGCGCGGCAATTTCTGCCACGGTCACGAAACGCGCGCGCGGAATTTTCGACAGCATGAATCCGATATGCTCCTGGCTCATTTGCTCGAAAATCGCAGTCTTCGCCGCGGCTGGGGTCAGGCAATTGACGGAGATATCATATTCGGCAAGCTCCTTGCCGAGCGACTTCGTCAGGGCAATGACGCCCGCCTTGGAGGCCGAATAGGCCGACGCGTTCGGATTGCCTTCCTTTCCGGCAATCGAGGCGATATTGACGATACGGCCGTAATTCTGCGCCATCATTCCCGGAACAAGGGTGCGGCAGCAATGAAACGAGCCGTCGAGATTGACGGCCATGATCTTGCGCCAGGCTTCCGCTGGATATTCCCATGTCTTCACATTGGGCCCGGCAATGCCGGCATTGTTCACAAGGATGTCGACCCTTCCGAAAGTGCCTGTCGTTTCGCTATTCGCGCGCTGGACCTGCGCCAAATCGGTGATGTCGACGGAGATTGGGACGACACGGCCGCGCGGTTTCAATTCGAGCGCGGTTTTTTCCGCCAGCTCGGCGTCCTGATCCCAGATGGCGACGGACGCTCCCGATTCGAGAAACCGCTCGACGACGGCAGCGCCGATCCCCTGTGCGCCGCCGGTCACTACGGCAACCCGGCCGGAGAGATCGATCCTGTTGGTCATTGCTGTTCTCGCGTCTATTCCTTCACCGCGCCGGTCATGGCCGAGACATAATGCTCGACGAAGAACGCATACAGGATCACCAGCGGCAGCGAGCCCACCAGCGCGCCGGCCATGAGCGAGCCCCAGCGATAAATGTCGCCATCGACGAATTCGTTGACGATGGCGACGGGGACAGTCTTGTTCTGGCTCGAAGAAATGAAGGTCAGCGCATAGATGAATTCGTTCCAGCACAGCGTGAAGCAGAAGATGAAGGCCGAGATCAGCCCCGGCACCGCAAGCGGAAGCACGATCTTGGTCAGGATTTGCCAGCGGCTCGCGCCATCAATCAACGCACATTCCTCGAGCTCGAACGGAATGGTCTTGAAATAACCCATCAGCAGCCAGGTTGAGAACGGGATCAATATCGTCGGATAGGTGAGGATCAGGGCGAAGGGGGTGTCGAACAGGCCGTACTGAAACACGACGGTCGAGAGCGGGATGAACAGGATCGACGGTGGGACGAGATAGGCCAGAAAAATGGCGCCGCCGACCCATTGCGCGCCCTTGTAGCGCAACCGCACGATCGCGTAAGCCGCAAACACGCTCGCGATGATGGACAGAATGGTCGCGCAGATCGCGACAAACATGGTGTTCCACAGCCACAGCGGATAGTTGGTCTCGAACAGCAGCTTGTTGATGTGCTTGAGCGTCGGTTCCCAGGTCCAGAGCGGGTTGTAGCGCTCAAGATCGAGGAGCTGTTCGTCAGGTTTGATGGACGTCAGCGCCATCCAATAGAACGGGAACATCAGCACGACGAAGATGATCGACAGCGGCAGATAAAGCGTCACGAATCGGCGCGGCAGCGTTTCGAGATAGTTCATACCTTCGCTGTGATCGGCTGTCGGCGAAGATCCGGTCAGGATGGTTTTTGGATCGGCAACCTTGGGAAGAAGCGCGTCAGTCATTGCTTTCTCCCTGCTGCCATTTGCGCCGCTGCAGGCCGAACCATGAAATTAGGATGGCGGCGAGGAGGAGCGGGATCATGGCGCTGGCAATGGCTGCGCCTTCGCCGAGTTTGCCACCAAGGATCGCGCGCTGATACGAGAGTGTCGCCATCAAGTGCGTGGCGTTGGCCGGTGTCCCGCGAGTCATCGTCCAGATCAGCTGGAAGTCGGTAAACGTGAACAGGACCGAAAAGGTCATCACAACGGCAATGATTGGCGTCAATAGCGGATATGTAATGTATCGGAACATCTGCCAGCGGCTTGCTCCATCGATCGTCGCTGCCTCATAAAGCGATGGCGGCACCGTCTGCAGCCCGGCGAGCAGCGTGATCGCAATGAAGGGGACGCCGCGCCAGACATTGGCAAAGATCACCGACGCGCGCGCATTCCAGGGCTCGCCGAGAAAATCGATATTCGAGGCGATCAGTCCGGCTTTCTTGAGCATCCAGGAGAGGACCGAAAACTGGCTGTCGAACAACCACCAGAACGCGATGGCGGAAAGCACGGTTGGGACAATGAAGGGGATCAGCACCACGGCACGGATGATCGCCTTGAAGGGCATGTGCTGGTTGAGCAGGATTGCAAGGTACAGTCCAATCGCAAATTTGAACACGCTCGCGACACCGGTGTAGAGCAGCGTGTTGAACACCGAGAGCCAGAAGACGTCGTCCTCGCGCAGCCAGTCGTAGTTCTCAAACCCGACGAATATTCCGGACCGGCCAATCCGTGCGTCGGTGAAGGACAGCCAGACACCGAGCCCCAGCGGATAGGCGAGAAAGAGGATGAGAAAAGCCGCCGCCGGCAACATGAACCAGAACGACAGCCAATGGCGGTTGACCCTCAGCCGGTCCCACGCACTCACGTGGTCCACGGCCCCTTTTATGGTTGGCGTCGCGATGTCGGTCATCGACGTTCCTGCTTTGACAGTCCGACAGCAAGGGCGTGGGAGCGGATCGGGATACGGCCGCGCTCCCACGCCTTGTGCAACTGCTTGTCTACCGATACAGGCGCTGCGCTTGTCGTTCTGCCATCCGCATCGCCGACTTCGCGTCTTCGCGTCCGGTTGCCACATTCGCAAACATGTCGAGGACGATGAAATCGGCGAGGGCGGCCGCCGACTTTTCGCCGACCGAGCCAAGATGTCCCGCCGTCAGGGTGTTCCTGGCGACGTCGCGACATACCGTGAGCTTTGGATCGGACGTCCAGACCGGGTTTTTCTCGTAGGCGGTCAGTCCGGGCGTGAGGTAGCCGACCGATTTGATCACCCAGGGATCGAGATTCTCGGCTTCCATCATGAAGGCAATAAACGCCTTCGAGGCTTGCGGGAATTTCGAATAGGTCATGACTGCGATCGGATAGGCGATATGGAACTCGGTCGGCTTGCCGACAGGACCGATGGGCCAGGACGCATGGTAGACGTCCTCCTCCATCTCCTTCATCTTCTGAGCCTTGGCGGCAGCGTAGATAGAGACGCCGTTGTTGGTCCAGTGCACTTCGCCAGAGAGGAAGGCCTTGTTGTTGAAGGCATCGTTCCAGGATGCCGTGCCGGGGACGAAGTTCTCGTAGAGTTGCCTGGCGTAGGTGAGCGCCTTCTCGGTTTCCGGCGAGTTGATAATGACCTTGTCATTGGCGTCGACCAGATTACCGCCGAATGCCCACAGACACCAGTGGACCCAGGCGTTGCCGTCCCCGGACGCATGGCCGAGTGCCATGCCGCCCGGCGTGTTCTGCGCCTTCATCGCCTTGGCATAGGCGAGAAATTCGTCTGTCGTTTTCGGGAATGTCTTGAAGCCGGCCTTCTCGGAGGTCGACTTGCGATAGTTGATGACATTGCCGTTATAAGCGACGGGGATGCCGATCCATTTGTCGCCGCTCTTGCCGTAGGTGACGGCCGACGGCACCCACCCGCCATATTTCTTGCCGAGATAGTCGGCGACGTCAGTGAGATCGACGCATTTCTGCGGAAAGAGATGCGGCAGGGAATACAGGCCCCAGAACATATCCGGGCCCTGGCCAGTGTTGGCGGCGACGGAGGCTTTCGGCTGCACGTCGTCGAGCGATTCATTCGTGACGTTGACCTTGACGCCGGTCGCCTTGGTGAAATTCGCAACCAGTTCCATGAAGGCGTCTTCTTCAGCCTGAATGAACCGTTTCCAGCGCAGAAGCGAAAGTTGCGCTCCATTTTCGGGTTTCCAAGGCGCTGTTTGCGCCCAGGCCTTCGCCCAACCGAACAAGGCAGAGCCGGTGAGCGTACTGGCTGCTGCCAGCGCACTGCCGCCCTGAATGAGAGTGCGGCGGTTCATGATCGTCATGGCCTTTCCTCCCTGTTTCAAGCAATGAGTCGTTGTCCTGAGGTCTGATCGAAAAGATGTACGAGGCGCGGATCCGGTTTCAGCCGGATGCTGTCGCCAGGCTTGAGCGGATGACGCTCGCGGAATGCTGCAGTGATATCGGCATCGCCGAGTTTCGCGATGACCTGGATTTCCGGGCCGGTCGGCTCAACAACCTGTACGATAGCCTCGGCGCCGTCGTCCGCGATCGTGAAATGCTCGGGACGCACGCCGTAGATCGCCGAACGCCCGTCGCTGCCCGTCGGCGCCGCGGCCAGCGGGAACCTGGCGCCCCCCGGGCCTTCGAATTCCGCTGTCCCGTTGACGTGGATGGAGCCGCTGAGGAAATTCATGGCCGGCGAGCCGATGAACCCAGCGACGAAGAGATTCTGCGGGCGGTCATAGAGTTCGAGAGGCGTGCCGATCTGCTCGACCAAGCCGTCGTGGAGGACAACGATCTTGTCGGCCATCGTCATGGCTTCGATCTGGTCATGCGTCACATAGACGGTCGTGGTCCTGAGCTGCTGATGCAACTCCTTGATTTCCGTGCGCATTTGCACGCGCAATTTGGCGTCGAGATTGGACAGCGGTTCATCGAACAGAAACACCTGCGGATCGCGCACGATGGCCCGTCCCATGGCCACGCGCTGCCGCTGCCCGCCGGATAATTGCCGCGGAAAACGGTCGAGATACGGCTCCAGTCCCAGGATTCCGGCCGCGCGTTTCACACGGGCGTCGATCTTTGTCTTGGCCTCGCCGCGCAGCTTCAGCGAAAAGCCCATATTGGCGGCGACCGTCATGTGGGGATAGAGCGCATAGTTCTGGAATACCATCGCCACGTCACGCTCCTTGGGGGGCAGACGATTGACGATGCGCTGGCCAATGCGGATTTCGCCAGAGGTGATGTTCTCAAGGCCGGCGATCATGCGCAGCAAGGTCGACTTGCCGCAGCCGGACGGACCGACCAGCACTACAAATTCGCCGTCCCCGATCGCGATATCGACGCCGTGAATCACCCGCACGGAGCCAAAGGCTTTCGTGACGCCGCTGATTGCGACCGGAGCCATGCGTTCCCTCCCGACCGGATTTCGGTCGCGCCCGTTCTTGCGTTGGATCGGTGCACGAAGGGAAGCAACTAGTTCCCCACACAACACCGTCAGCGGGCAGGAAATCATCGTTCTTTCACTATGCCGAAATCAAGTCGTATTCCGTCGGCAATGAAAGAAATCAGTCGGGGAGACAAGCAGCGAAGCCAGCCGCGGCTTTGAGGTCCGGTGGCGCCATCATTGGTGAAAAAAGGCCAGCGGTTGCAACGCTAAAGCGCCATGCCGCCATCCACGAGATGGGGCTGTCCCGTAATGTAGCTTGATTCATCGGAGGCCAGGAAAACGGCAAGGGCGGCGACTTCAGCCGCGGTGCCAAGCCGTCCCATCGGTTGCCGCGCGATAAAATTGTTCCGCACTTGCTCGATCGATGCGCCGGTTTGTTCCGATAGCGCCTTGACACGCTCTTCCAGAGACGGCGAGACGATAGTGCCCGGACAGATGGCGTTGCATCGGATGCCTTTGCTGATGAAATCGGCGGCGACCGCCTTGGTGAGGCCGATCACCGCCGCTTTGGTGGCGCCATAGACATAGCGATTGGGCAACCCCTTGATGGAGGAGACACCCGACGACATGTTGATGATCGAGCCGCCGCCATTCTTCAGCATGCCGGGGAGGAACGCCTTGATCGTGCGGTGCATGGATTTCACGTTGAGGTCGAACGAAAAATCCCAGTCGCTCTCTGTACATTCCAGCACCGTGCCTTGGTGCACGTAGCCGGCAACGTTGGCTAATATTCCAAGGCCGCCGAATTCCTGGCCAATAATTCCGGCAAACGCCTCGACGTCCTGGGTTGAGCGAACGTCGAGCCGGGCGGTCTTTGCGGCTGGAATGTCCTGTAGACTAGCCGGCTCAATGTCGGTCGCAATCACTCTCGCGCCCTCGGCGACAAAGGCTTCTGCGATAGCGCGGCCAATACCCTGTCCGGCGGCCGTCACCAGCGCGACCTTGTTCTGCAATCGTCCGGCCATGGATACCCCTTTCGACGATCAAAATCCGATAAGAAATTCTTCATTCAGAATCTGGTCGTTGCAACTGTTTTCTGCCTCAGTTTCAAGCTTCCTTCACTGCGACCGGCCGACCAGTCTCAGCTGTCGCCAGCAATGCATCGATCAGCCGGTGAACGCGCAACGCTTCTCCACGCCATTGACCGGCGGCTCTCGATCTTTCTCCACCGCATCAAGGAAATCCGAGATCAGCGCGCGGTGGTAGTCGTGCGGGAAAGCCATCGGGTCGGCGCCCGTGCCTCCCGCCGTGAGATCGGATTTCACTTCGGTGACGCGACCGTCCTGATGAAATATCTTGAGTTCCGTGCCGGGGATAATGGCACTTGCGGTTTCGCCGACGAGTTCGATGCGTTCGGGAAAGCCCGGATAGGCTGCGGTGGTCGCGTCGATCACGCCGAGCGCGCCATTCGCGAATTTCACCGCCGCGCAAACCAGATCCTCGTCTGCACGCCGATTTTCCTGCCCGTGATCAAGCAGTCCGGGATTGATCCGGTGCATTTCGGGATGATCATGACCCTCAATCTCGGCATCGGCCTGCTGACGCCGCCGGTCGGGCCGACCCTGGTCGTTGGCTGCGCGATCGGAAAGGTCACCATGGAGGCGGTGACCAAAAGCATATGGCCCTTCTATCTTCCGATGCTGATCGTGTTGCTCCTGGTGACGTACATTCCTGAGCTTTCATTATGGCTGCCGCGTATCCTGCTGAACTAGTCATCCGGTTGCGTCCGCAGGCCCGTTGGTTTCAACTCTGGAATGCAGCGTGAAGTTGCACGCACCTTGCGCCGATGTGGCCACCGGCGCGGCGAACGCAGAAGGACGATCGTTGCGGGACCTCGCGACATAGGGCACCCGCGGCAGGGCCGGCTGCGTCGGCACGATCCGAAGCTTGCGCTTGCTGACCAGCGGCCTGAAATACCGGACTGGAAGATAGCGCGCGTCGATCCCGGCGGGCGAGGAGGTCAGGGCATCTGCGCCGCGCGCTGTCCGGCGGTGGCGCCGGCGATCTTCCCGAATACGGACCCGGCCATCAGCCCGGTGCCGCCGGGATAGTTGAAGTAGAACAGGCCGCCGACCAGTTCGCCCGCCGCATGCAGGCCGGGGATGATGTTGCCATCGGTATCGATCACGCGTGCAGAGGTGTCGATCTTGAGGCCACCGAAAGTGAATGTCACGCCGCAGGTGACGGCATAGGCCTCGAACGGCGGTTCATCGATGGTGTTGGCCCAGTTCGATTTATTGACCGGCAAGCCGACCGTGCAGCGTCCGTCCTTCACGTTCGGGTCGAACTTGACGTCCTTTCGCACGGCGTTGTTGTAGGTCTTGATGGTTTCCAGCGCGCGCTCGGCGTTGACGTCTTCGAGTTTCTTGACGAGTTCTTCGAGCGTGTCGGCCCGAACCTTGGTCACCTGCTTGATGCGATATTCGTCGCGCAGCATCGGGATGATCTTGTTGTCGAACACCTGCCAGGCGAATTGTCCCGGCTGCATCAGGATGACGCGGCCATGCTTGGCATAGGTGTAGTTGCGGAAGTCGGCGCCCTCGTCGACGAAGCGCTCCCCGTTGGCATTGATCATGATGCCCCACGGATAGGAATGTTTCTGGAAATTGTCGCCCACGGCGAGGTCGCCGAATTCCGGCGCGTTACGGTCCCAGCCGACAGCGTGACAGCCGGACCAGTTGCCGGTCGGCATGGCGCCGATGTCCAGCGCCATCTTGATCCCGTCGCCGGTATTGAAACGGGTGCCCCGGATCTTCGCCAGTTCCCAGGTCGGGCCGAGATAGCGGGTGCGCATTTCGGTGTTGGCCTGGAAGCCGCCGGCGGCAAGGATGACGCACTTAGCCATCACCTCGACGGTGCGGCCCTCGTGCTTGACGCGGACGCCTTTCACACCATCATCGTCAGCGATCAGCGACAGTGCACGGGCGTTGTAGGCGATCGAAATGCCGTTCTTTTTGGCGATCTTGGTGTGTGACTCCACAAGGCCTGGGCCGCCGCCCCACGCCTCGACAGTGAGGCCGCCCCAGAACTTGAACTTGCCGTCGACCTTGTACGCCTGCCGACCGTAGATCGGGATGAAACGGATACCCTTTTTCTGCATCCAGCGCATCGTCTCCTTGCTGCGGGTGACAAGCAGCTCGCAGAGGTCGGGATCGGTGCGATATTCGGTGACGCGCCCCATGTCGTCGAAGAATTTCTCTTCGGTGTACGTGCCAAAATCGGTATTGGCGATTTCTTCATCCGCAAGATCGGGCATCAGCGCCTTCAGGTCTTCGACGCCGTCATAGACGCAGCGGAATGCGCCGGCGGTGAAACGGCTGTTGCCCCCCGATTCCTCTTCGGACGCGCGTTCGAGCATCAGCACCGAGACCCCATGTTCGGCAGCTGCCAGGGCTGCACAGAACGCCGCGTTACCGGCACCCACCACGACGACGTCGATTGACGAAGGCAACATCTTGCTTGTGACCTGCAGTTCGGATTGAAAATCGGTGAATTCGGCCTGCCGCGGATTGCGGAGCTTCAACTCTTATCGCTGCCAGAACGCCTCCCGCAAGCCTTGCGGCGCGAGATCGATGAGGTTCGGCACTCCGCAATCGCATTCGACGATGGGGAATTCGATACCGAGGTGGGTCGCGTCGCGACACCGGTGCGGGATTTCGGAGCCGCGCTGACCGCCGAATAATGGCCGTCTGGCGCACATCTCGACCCGCGTTAAACGGCCGTGCGCACCGGCCGCAAGTGCCGCATGGGCGCTCCCGGTGCGACTTGCTGTGCAGCTGCGATGATCGCATTCGTGTCGATGCCATAGTGCCGGTAGAGGTCGGGGATCGAGCCGGTCTGTCCGAAATGCTCGACGCCGAGTGAGCGGACACGATGGCCATAGACAGCGCCGATCCAGGAAAGCGTTGCCGGATGGCCATCGAGCACGGTGACGATGCCGCAATTGCCGGGCACGCCGACCAACAGTCGCTCGATATGCGAGCGCGCGTGCACAAGCCCGCGATCGCGGGCGCGCTGGGCGGCGGTCCACCCGGCATTCAGACGGTCGGCGGAGGTGATGGCGAGGAGGCCGACATCGCGCCGGTCCTCTGCCATCAGGCCGACGGCCTGGATCGCTTCCGGCGCCACTGCGCCGGTATAAGCCACTACGACCTGGCAATTGGGGCCGGGCCGGCGCAGCCAATAGGCTCCGTCAATAATCTGCTGACGCAGCTCCGGTGTGACACTGCGTCTGATTTGCTCGATCGGTCGCGTTGACAGCCGCAGGTAGACGGAACCGCCGGTTTCGTCGCGTAGCCAGTTCCGCTCGGACGCGGTGCCGTTGCCGCTTTTCTGGATGTAGTCGAGCGAAAAGCGCAGGATCTCGGCAAGTTCGTCCACGAACGCGGGCTCGAACGCGGCAAGCCCGTCCTGCGCCATCCCGATCAGCGGCTGAGCGATGGATTGGTGCGCACCGCCCTCCGGCGCCAGCGTGATGCCGGACGGCGTCGCGGCGACGATGAAGCGGGCATCTTGGTAGCAGGCATAGTTCAGGGCATCGAGGCCGCGGGCGATGAAAGGGTCGTAAAGTGTGCCGATCGGGATGAGACGCTCTCCATGGATCGAATGCGACAGCCCAAGCGCGGACAGCAGGATGAACAGGTTCATCTCGGCGATGCCGAGCTCAATATGCTGACCCTTCGGTGAGAACTCCCAGTTGAAGGTGGAGGGGATGCGCTCGTTCCTGAATGTGTCCGGCGTCCTCTCGTGCGCAAACAGGCCGCGCCGATTAACCCAAGGGCCGAGATTGGTCGAGACGGTCACGTCCGGCGATGTTGTGACAATACGGTCGGCGAGCGGCAACTGTTCGCGGGCCAATTCGTTCAGCAGGGCTCCGAAGCCGGTCTGGGTCGACATGTTCGGCGCGACCGTCACCTTCAGCTGCAACGGCACGTCGATCTGTGGCGCAGTGAGCCGACGAGTTCCGCCTTGCGCAAATGGAACGTTCTTCAGGAAAGATTCGAGTTTCCTCTGCGGCGTGGTCAACCCTTCAAACGGCTCCCATTCATGTCCCGCGCGGATAGTCATGGCCATACGGAAGCTGTCCATCTGCGATGGCGTCATCAGTCCGGCGTGATTGTCCTTGTGGCCGGCGAACGGCAGGCCGAAGCCCTTGACCGTGTAGCAAATGAAACAGGTCGGCTTGTCGTGATCGACCTTGTCGAAGGCCTCGATCAGCGCCGGCAGATCGTGGCCGCCGAGATTGTTCATCAGCTGCGCAAGCTCGTCATCACTGCGCGACTCGATCAGTCTTGTGACGTCGCCCTGATCGCCGATGTCGTCGAGCAGATGCTTGCGCCAGGCTGCGCCACCCTGGAACACCAGCGCGGAGTAGAGCTGGTTCGGGCAGGCATCGATCCAGCGCCGCAAGGCCTCGCCGCCGGGCTCGCGGAATGCGGCTTGCTGCAACGAGCCGTATTTCACGATCACGACATTCCAGCCGAAATTCCTGAACAATTGTTCGTAGCGCTCCCACAGACCCTCGCGCACGACCGCGTCGAGACTCTGCCGATTGTAATCGACGATCCACCAGCAATTGCGCAGCCCCTGCTTCCAGCCTTCGAGCAGGGCCTCGAAGATATTGCCCTCATCGAGCTCGGCGTCGCCGACCAGCGCGATCATGCGGCCTTCGCGACGATCGGTGCCCCAGCCGTGCGCGCGCACATAATCCTGTACGAGCGACGAGAACAACGTCTGCGCGACACCGAGGCCGACCGAGCCGGTCGAGAAGTCGACGTCGTCGGCATCCTTGGTGCGGGAGGGGTAGCTCTGCGCCCCCTTGTAGGCGCGGAAATTTTCCAGCATCTCGCGGGTCTGGCGGCCGAGCAGATACTGGATAGCGTGATAGACGGGCGACGCATGCGGTTTCACCGCCACGCGGTCCTGCGGCCGCAAGACATGGAAGTAGAGCGCCGTAAGGATCGTCGCCATCGAGGCCGACGAGGCCTGATGCCCGCCGACCTTCAGACCGTCGGTATTCTCGCGCAGATGATTGGCATTGTGGATCATCCAACTCGCCAGCCAGAGCACCTTGCGCTCAAGCTCGCCCAGGATTCGCAGGTCTTCGGCAGAGAGGGATTTGCGTGCGTCGGTCATGACATGGGCCCGCGTGTCACCGATGGGGATTATCGGTCCGATGGAGCGGCCGAACCTGCCAATTTCATCTGCAAGTCTATGGAATCTTGATTTATTATACCAACATCGACGCGGATTTGGGTGAAATATGCCAATATCAGAGCTGGATGCAATTGACCGGAAAATCCTTGCCTGCCTGCAGGCAGATGGACGGGTGAGTGTGGCCGATCTTGCGGGCAAGGTCGGGCTGTCGCCGTCGCCCTGCCTGCGCAGGGTGCGCAACCTGGAAAAAGCGGGTGTGATCTCGCGCTACGTGGCGGTGCTGGATCAACGCGCAGTCGGATTGCCGGTCAGCGTCTTCGTCTCGATCAAGCTGGAAAAGCAGCGGCAGGAATCGCTCGATCGTTTCGAGAAGACGATCGAGCGCTGGCCGGAGGTTCTGGAATGCTACTTGATGACGGGCTCGCGCGATTATTGGCTGCGTGTCGTTGTGCCCGATCTCGACGCCTATGAGCGTTTCGTGAAGCAGAAGCTCACGCGGATTGAAGGCATCGCCTCGATCGAATCGAGCTTCGCGCTCCAGCAGGTCAAATACACGAACGTGCTGCCGTTGACATAGGTCGTGCGGCTCAAGGCAGGACAGCCCCTAGAAGTCGAGCGGCGCATTGTCGACGACTTCTTTCATGACGAAAAAAGTGCGGGTCTGGCGCACGCCGGGCAAAGCAATCAACTGCTCGCCATGAAGCCGATTGAAGTCGGCCATGTCCCGCACCCGAATCTTGAGGAAGAAGTCGAAGTCGCCCGCGACGAGATGGCAATCGAGGACGACTGGCAGGCGCCGGATCGCGGTTTCGAATGCCGCAAAACTTTCCGGCGTCGATCGATCGAGCACGACACCGACAATAACAAGAGCACCGCGGCTCACTTTCTCCGGCGCGATCTCGGCGCGGACAGAACGAATGTAGCCTTCGTCGAACAGCCGTTGGGTCCGGCGATGGCATGTTGCAGGACTTATGTTTGCAGCCTTGGCCAAATCGGCATTCGTCATTCGTCCGTCGCGTTGCAGCCGATGAAGAATGCGACGGTCGGTGCGGTCCAGCGATAAGGGGTCGGAAGAATCTTTCATAGTTACCCATTTCATCGAACTATTCGATCATAAAATATCTCAGAATAGATCATCTGTGTAAAGATGGTGTCGCATTTCGGGAGCACCTTTCAATGGCTTTTGGCTACCCTTCGGGTCGGTAATGACCTGGAGATCGAGATGCTGAGGCTGGACAAGTTCGAACGCTACCCGCTGACCTTTGGCCCGACGCCCATTGAATATCTGCCGCGGATGACGGAAGCGCTCGGTGGGAAGGTGCGGATTTATGCCAAGCGCGATGATTGCAATTCCGGTTTGGCCATGGGTGGGAACAAGCTGCGCAAGCTCGAATACATCGTGCCTGACGCGATCGCTTCGAACGCCGACACGCTGGTCTCAATCGGCGGCGTTCAATCGAATCACACGCGTATGGTCGCGGCAACGGCCGCCAAGATCGGCATGAAATGTGTAGTCGTGCAGGAGAGCTGGGTTCCGCACGAAGACGCAGTCTATGACCGCGTCGGCAACATCCTGATGACCCGATTGATGGGTGCAGACAGCCGGATTGTTCCTGACGGGTTCGACATCGGGATCCGCAAGAGCTGGGAAGACGCCATCCAGTCGGTGAAGGATGCAGGCGGCAAGCCTTATGGAATTCCGGCCGGTGCGTCAGTGCATAAATATGGCGGCCTGGGCTATGTCGGTTTTGCCGAAGAGGTGCGTGCGCAAGAGGCGCAGCTGGGTATCAAGTTCGACTACATCGTCGTCTGTGTCGTCACCGGATCGACGCAGGCCGGCATGATCGTCGGCTTCGCGGCAGACAATCGTGCCGACCGGGTGATCGGCATCGATGCCTCCGGCACGCCTGCCCAGACGCGTGACCAGGTCCGCGAGATTGTCGATCGCACCGCTGATCTGGTCGAACTTGGCCGCAAGGTGCGCGACGACGAAATCGTCATTCTCGAAGATTATGCCTATCCCGCTTATGGCGTGCCGAGCCACGAAACGAGCGAGGCGATCCGCTTTGCCGCGCGGACCGAAGCGATGATCACCGACCCGGTCTACGAGGGCAAGTCGATGCAGGGCATGATGGATCTCGTCAAGAAGGGGTTCTTCCCCGATGGATCCAAAGTTCTCTACGCCCATCTAGGCGGCGCGCCGGCATTGAACGGCTACAGCTATACTTACCGAAACGGATAATGCGGCGGGCGTCGCAATGTCGATGTTGTGCAGGATGATATGGTTCACGGAAGCGGCACGATGTGAACTCTCGGAATAGGCATGGATTTTGCTTTCGTTTCGTGGGCGAGGTTGAATTCTTGTCTGTCTGGGCGAAGCTGGGAAGATTGCTGTGGGGGTATGACGCTTGGTCGAGGCAATACAACATGCAATGTCGAATTAGCAGGAGCGTGCAGATGAAGGCGTTTCATTTCACCTGGACAGGTATGCTCGCGGCGATTGTCGTGGCCGGCGCTCCGGCCATCGCATTGGCGGGCAAGAGCAACGATACCTTGATCTATGCGTCGGATTCCGAGCCGGAAAACATCAGTCCCTACCACAACAATTTACGCGAGGGCGTCATCGTTGCCAGGCATGTCTTTGACACGCTCATCTATCGCGATCCGGCGACCGGCAAATATCTGCCGCAGCTGGCGACGAGTTGGAACTGGATTGACCCGAAGACACTCGAACTGACGATCCGCAAAGGCGTCGCCTTCCATAACGGCGACCCGCTAACGGCGGACGATGTGGTGTTCACACTGAACTACGTTGTCAGCCCGGAAGCCAAGGTAGTCACCAAGCAAAACGTGGACTGGATCAAGAGCGCCGAGAAGGTAGGCGAGGATATTGTTCGCATCCATCTGGCCGGCACATTCCCGGCGGCTATCGAATATCTTGCCGGTCCGGTTCCGATTTACCCTGCCAATTACTTCAAGAAAGTCGGCCTCACGGGATTTGCCAAAGCGCCCATCGGCTCCGGTCCCTATCGCGTCACAGCGGTAGAACCGGGAAAGGGTGTCACGATGGAGAAGAACACCAATTACTGGAAGGGCAGCCCGCAGGGACAGCCGTCGATCGGAAAGCTGGTATTCCGCATTATTCCCGACGCCGAAACCCGCATGGCCGAACTCATGATCGGCGGTGTCGACTGGATCTGGCGGGTGCCGAACGACCAGGCCAAGCAGCTCAAGACGGTTCCCAATATCTCTGTGCTGTCGGCCGAAACCATGCGCGTCGGCTTTCTCCAGTTTGACTCTCTTGGGCGCACGCCGGGCGCGGAGCCATTCAAGGATGTGCGGGTCCGGCAGGCCATTGCTCACGCCATCGATCGCAAAAGCATGCTGACCAATCTTGTGGGCGATGGCGCTCGCATCATGAACGCGGCCTGCTTCATCGATCAGTTTGGCTGCACCGACAAGGGCATCCCGACCTACGATTACAACCCCGCCAAGGCGAAGCAACTGCTGGCGGAGGCGGGCTTTCCCAACGGCTTCAAGACCGAGCTCTATGCTTACCGCGAGCGTGAATATGCAGAGGCGGTGGTCGGCTATCTGCGCGCGGTCGGCATTCAGGCCAACCTCAATTATCTGAAATACGCGGCCATGCGCGAGCAGATCCGGGGCGGCAAGGTTCCGATCACCTTCCAGACCTGGGGGTCGTTCTCGGTCGCTGACGCCTCCGCATTCACCGGCGTTTGGTTCAAGGGCACGCAGGACGACATGTCCCACGACGATGAGGTCAAGAATCTGCTCACTGTGGCGGACACCTCGGTCGACAGCGAGAAGCGGCTGGGCACCTATGCGGAAGCTCTGAAGCGGATCGCCGAGAAAGCCTATCTGTTGCCGCTCTTCTCGTATCCGGCCAACTATGCCTTCACCAGCACCCTGCAGTTCGCGGCGCAGCCCGACGAGTTGCCCCGGTTCTATGAGGCGCGCTGGAAATGACATCGCCCTGGCACGCCTTGTCTTGTCGCTTGGCGTGCCGGGTTTGCGTGTTGCGGCGCGATTGTGCCCCGCTTCATTTCAGGCCTTGATTGAGTCCTTCGGCAGGGGGTGATCAATGCTCTCCTTCACCTTGCAGCGGCTACTGGTCGCCATCTCCGTTGCGGTGACTGTATCGATCATCGCCTTTTTTCTGCTGCATCTCTCCGGCGATCTTGCGATCGCGATCGCGGGGCCTGAAGCCTCTCCGGTACAGGTCGAGGAGGTGCGGCGCCAATTCGGCCTCGATCGGCCGCTTGTACTGCAATACCTCGATTGGCTGTGGCGAGCGCTTCACTTCGATTTCGGCGATTCCTTTTACTTCCGCGACAGCGTGACCTCGCTCATCGCGTCGCGGATGCCGGTGACACTGACGCTCGGCGCCATCTCGCTTGGCATATCGCTCATCGTGGCCGTGCCGCTCGGCGTGCTGGCCGCGGTCTACAATGGAACGATCATCGACCGGCTGGCGCTCAGCTTTTCGGTGCTCGGACAAGCCGTGCCCGCCTTCTGTCTCGGTCTTGGTCTCATCATCGTGTTCGCGGTGAACCTGCGCTGGCTGCCGGTATCGGGCACGGCCAGTTGGCAGAGCTATATCCTGCCCGCCGTGGCGCTGGGCTGGTATGCCGTTCCGGCGGTCATGCGCCTGTCGCGCAACGGCATGCTCGAGGTGCTGTCCGCCGATTACATCCGCACCGCACGCGCTAAGGGGCTTGCCCCGCGCGTGGTGATCTTCAAGCACGCGTTGCGCAACGCCATTATTCCGGTGGTGGCGCTCGCGGCGGTGCAATTCGGTTTCATGCTGGGCGGGTCCATCGTCATCGAGGCGGTGTTCTCGATGCACGGCCTTGGCTATTTCGCCTGGGAGGCCATCGCCCGCAACGATTTTCCGGTGGTGCAGGCGGTCGTGCTGATCCTCGCGACCATCTATGTCGCGCTCACTTTTCTCGCCGATGTCGCCAACGCTTTCCTGGATCCAAGGATCCGCCTGGCATGAGCGAGATCGCTTCCACGGTCGACAAATCCACGGCGATCGAAGTGCCGAACGGCACGCCGCCGGCCAGCCGCCCGCTTGCCGCCGGGCTGTTGCGACGAAGTCTGCGTCACCGCGGACTCGTGATTGGCGGGGGCATTCTGTTTGTGATCGTCACGCTTGCGCTCGCGGCGCCGCTGATCGCGCCGCACGATCCCTATGAACAGGACCTCTCACGGCGCCTGTTGCCGCCGATCTGGCATGCGAAAGGCACGTGGGAGCACGTCCTGGGCACCGACAAGCTCGGGCGCGATTACTTTAGCCGGCTGCTTTTCGGCGCGCGTATTTCGCTGCTGATCGGCATGCTGACTGTGGTTATTTCCGGCACTATCGGTACGCTCCTTGGTGTCTGTGCCGGATATTTCGGCGGGCGTGTGGATGCGGTGCTGAGTTATGTGGTGACGACGCGGCTTGCTTTGCCGGTCGTGCTGGTGGCGCTCGCCTCTGCGGCGCTTGTCGGCAGTTCCTTGCAGGGCGTCATCGTCGTGCTTGGATTGCTGCTCTGGGATCGCTTCGCGGTGGTCACGCGCTCGGCGACCCAGCAGGTGGCGCGGACGGACTATGTGGCGGCCGCCCGTGCCATCGGGTGTTCGACGCCGCGCATTCTCTTGTCGGAAATCCTGCCGAACATTCTCAATGCGCTGATCGTGGTCGCGACGCTGGAGGTTGCGCACGCCATCCTGCTTGAAGCCGCATTGTCGTTTCTCGGACTGGGAGTCCAGCCGCCTTTACCGTCCTGGGGACTCATGATCGCGGAAGGCAAGCAGTACATGTTTTTCAGCCCCTGGGTGATCGGAATCCCTGCGACCGCGCTCGTATTCCTGGTGTTGGCCATCAATCTGCTCGGCGACGGGCTGCGCGATGTCACCGCCCCCGAGAACAGAGCGTAACCGCCATGGCGCTGCTGGAGGTTCAGGATCTCGCCATCGATGTGGCAACGGTGCATGGCACGCTGCACGCCGTGAATGAGGTTTCGTTCACCCTGGAGCGCGGAGAAACGCTGGCTATCGTCGGCGAGAGCGGCTCGGGCAAGTCGATGACCTCGCTTGCCGTGATGGATCTGCTGCCGCGCCTTGCAGCGCGGCGTGCAACCCATCTCTCATTTGACGGGACGGATCTTCTGAACATCGACGAGCCAGGCATGCGAAAATTGCGTGGCAACCGCATGGCGATGATCTTCCAGGAGCCGATGACGTCGCTCAATCCGGCTTACACCATCGGCAATCAGCTTACCGAGGCGCTTCGCTGCCACCAATCTGTCAGCGCGCGTGCGGCGCGCGACCGTGCCGTCCAGCTTCTTGAAAGGGTTGGGATCGCGGGCGCTGATCGCCGCCTCAAGCAATATCCACATCAGCTGTCCGGCGGGTTGCGGCAGCGGGTGATGATCGCGATGGCGCTGATGTGCAATCCCGACCTCATCATTGCCGACGAGCCGACGACCGCGCTCGACGTGACGATCCAGGCGCAGATTCTGCGGCTGCTGGACGACCTCAAGAGAGAGTTCGGCATGGCGATGATTCTCATCAGCCACGATCTCGGCGTGGTCGCGCGCGTTGCCGACAAGGTCGCCGTAATGTATGCGGGCAGTGTGGTCGAGTGCGGCCCGGCGCGGTCGGTCTTCAGGGAGCCGAGCCATCCTTATACGCGCGGGCTGCTGAACTGCATTCCGGTGCCAGGCCGCACCGTGCCAGGCACGCCGCTCGGCGCAATTCCGGGGCAATTGCCCAGTCTGATCGGCCGCCTGCAAGGCTGTGCATTTCGTGATCGTTGCGATTTTGCCGGGCCTGAATGTTCCGGCGAGATTGAGTTGGCAGCCCTTCGGCCAAACCATCAGGTGCGGTGCATCCGTCTGCCGGTACTCAAGGGAGCCGCATGACCGACACCGTGCTCGAATTGCGGGATGTGACGCGGCACTTTAACGTTTCACAAGGTGCCTTTCGCCCCTCCGCGACGCTCACAGCAGTCGCGCAGGTGTCGTTGCAGGTGAAACGAGGTGAGGTCTTCGCGCTGGTCGGCGAGAGCGGCTCGGGCAAGTCGACGCTCGCCAAGATGCTGTTGGGGCTCTTGCCTCCCTCGTCAGGCGAGATATTCATCGACAATGTGCCGATCGCAAATATCGATCGTGTTGCGGTCGCGCGGCGCATTCAGCCGATCTTCCAAGATCCGTATTCCTCGCTCAACCCGCGCAAGTCGATCGCCCAGCTCATCGCATTGCCGCTCGTCGTGCATGGCATCGGCGACGGCGCGTCTCGGCGTGCGAAGGTGGTGGAGATGCTGGATGTAGTCGGGCTGCCCCGGCGCATGCTCGACGCCTATCCCGGACAGCTCTCTGGTGGTCAGCGGCAACGGGTTGCCATTGCCCGAGCGCTCGTGATGCGGCCGGAGGTGGTGATATGCGACGAACCGACCTCCGCGCTCGATGTTTCGGTTCAGGCGCAGATCTTGAACTTGCTGCTGGAGCTGAAGCGCGAGCTTGGGCTGACCTATTTCTTCATCAGCCACAACCTCGCCGTCGTGGAGCATCTTGCCGATCGGGTGGCGGTGATGTATCTCGGCCGGCTTGTCGAAGAGCGAAGCCGGGCAGGGCTGTTTGCGGGGCCGCGCCATCCTTACACGCGTGCATTATTGGAATCAGTGCTCACGCCTGATCCGGATCTGAACGTGCCGGATACACGGATCGGTGTTGTATCGGCGAATCCAATGTCCGTCGAACGGGGCTGTCCTTTTACCCCACGCTGCCCGAGCGCGATGGATATTTGTCGTACGATCGCGCCCAGCATTCATGCGCTGCCGGATGGCAGCGCCACATGTCATCTGCTTCAGGAAGAGGCAATACCTCAAACATGAGCCGCCAGGATGCTATCGCCCGCGCCGCTGACTATTTCGACGGTGGCGCCTTTCAATCCGATCTTGCACGCCGTGTGGCGCTTCCGACTGAAAGCCAGGGCGGCGACCGCCTGGATGTGCTGCGAGCTTACCTAACCGACGAGATCATCCCTACGGTCGAGCGTCTCGGCTTTCGCTGTCGTGTGCTGAACAATCCTGCTGCCGGATATGGCCCGTTCCTCATCGCCGAACGCCACGAGGCTGACGGCTTGCCGACGGTTCTGACATACGGTCACGGCGATGTGGTATTCGGTCATGCCTCCACCTGGCGGGCGGGTCTCGACCCTTGGCACGTTGTTGTCGAAGACGATCGTTGGTATGGGCGCGGCACCGCCGACAATAAGGGACAACACACGATCAATCTGGCCGCGCTTGAGCATGTGATGAAGGCGCGTGGCGGCCGCCTCGGATTCAATTGCAAGCTTTTGCTGGAAATGGGTGAGGAGGCGGGCTCGCCCGGCCTGCGGGCCATTGCTGTGGCCGAGCGCGATGCACTTGACGCCGATGTTCTGATCGCGTCCGACGGCCCGCGTCTGTCGGCGGAACGGCCCACTGTGTTTCTTGGCTCGCGCGGCGCCATGAACTTCGAACTGAGCGTCGACCTTCGCGCCGGGGGCCATCATTCGGGCAACTGGGGCGGTGTCCTGGCCAACGCGGGCACCTTGTTGTCCCATGCCATAGCCTGTCTAGTAGATGCAAAAGGCCGCATTCTTGTCGACGCCATGCGCCCCGCAAGCTTGCCGGCGCCGGTGCGGGCGGCCCTCGCCGATGTCAAGATCGCGCAGGGACCGGGCGACCCGGCTGTTGATCCGAATTGGGGTGAGCCGGGATTGTCCTCCGAAGAGAAGATTTATGGCTGGAATGCGCTGGAGGTCCTGGCATTCGAGACCGGCACGCCGGCCGCTCCAGTCAACGCGATCCCGCCCACGGCCAAGGCAACCCTGCAATTGCGCTTTGTGGTCGGCACCGATCCCGAGAGCATTCTTCCGGCGGTGCGCGCGCATCTCGATGCGCACGGGCTGCAACATGTTGCAGTGAAGGCGGGCCGCATGGGGACTTTCGCGGCAACGCGGCTCGACCCCACCGACCCTTGGGTCGGCTGGGCGTTGGCGTCAATCGCCAAGACGACTGGCAAGAAGCCGGCTTTGTTGCCGAATCTGGGCGGCTCGCTCCCCAACGACGTGTTTGCCGATATTCTCGGCCTGCCCACGATCTGGGTGCCGCATTCTTATCCGTCCTGCTCGCAGCATGCTCCCAACGAGCATCTTCTCGCTTCCGTGGCGCGCGAGGCGCTGCAGATCATGGCCGGCCTTTTCTACGATCTTGGAGAGGACGGGCCGCGTATTCTGACGGAACGCCGCAAATGAAAGCACAACTGGCTGAGCGCGCCGTTTCTGCGGTTCTGGCGAACAAGGTGTTTGCCTGGCTTGCGCCGCGGGCGGCCGAGATGGAGGCGCTCCTGCAGCGGCTCGTCAATATAGACTCCAATAGTTTCGACAAGGCCGGCACTGACGCCGTCGGCGCAGCCATTTCCGAAGTGCTGGAGGCTGATGGTATCGCGGTGAGCCGAATCCCCAAGACCGGATTTGGCGATGTGTTCCGCGCGGAAGTGCGGGGCCGAGGCGAAACAGGGCACGTCCTGCTGCTCGGGCACCGCGATACAGTATTTGCCAAAGGCACGGTGTCGACACGTGGATATTCCCGTTCCGGCCACCTCGCCTTCGGTCCGGGCGTTGCCGACATGAAGGGCGGCCTCGTTGCCAATATCTTCGCATTGCGGGCACTGAATGCGGTCGGTGGGCTGTCATTTCCGGTGGTTGCCCTGTTTACCGCGGACGAGGAAATCGGTTCGCCAACAGGTCGTGCGGAGATCGAGAGCGCGGCGCGGGGAGCTCGCGCCGTATTCAACAGCGAGCCGGGACGTGTCAGCGGCAATGTGGTGACGGGCCGCAAAGGCGGCGGTTCGTTCCATATCAAGGTCACCGGCCGCGCGGCGCATTCGGGCGTTAATCACGAAGCGGGCGCAAGCGCCATCGAATCGCTGGCTCGAAAGGTTGTGCGCCTGCATGCGCTCACCGATTATGCAAGCGGGATCACGACAAATGTTGGCCTGGTCAGGGGCGGCAACACTCACAATACGGTGGCGCCCTGGGCCGAGGCAGAGCTCGATCTCCGCTTCATGACCCTGGAGCAGCGCGCGCAGATCATGCCCGAAATCGAAAGGATTGTGAACGCGGAGGATGTGCCCGGCACGATAGCCGAGATGAAATCTGGCGCAATGTTTCTGCCGCTTGAGGAACAGCATTCGAAGGCATTGTTCGCCGTCTATCAACAGGCAGCATCACGCGTCGGCTTTTCCGTCGAAGGCGAGTTCACCGGCGGTTGCGCGGATTCCGGGTTCACCGCCGCACTCGGCGTGCCGACCCTGTGCGGTCTCGGCCCGGTTGGCGGCAAAGCGCATACGGATGAAGAATTCTGCCGGCTGGACACGCTGCTGCCGCGTACGCAGGCGCTGGCCGCGACAATCTGCGCGCTGAATGACTGAGCGGCGGCTGTAGTCCCCCAGCGATTTCTCACGGAGCCTTGCGCTAGATCAAACACAGCCAGGCCGTCCTGCGGAACTCTCCGCCGACATTCCTGGAGAGCGGTCATGTCGGTCCTGGAGCGGATCGATCGAAAGATCCGAAACATGAGCGCTATGCTGTCGCGGATCGGCATCGATCCTGCCGTGTTGGCGCAGCGGCCGCTGGGCACAATATTCACAACATCGATGCGCGCATGCTTGGCCTGCCCGAATGGAGACATCTGTACGGCGTGGCTGGATCAGGCGCGTGGGCCCATCGACCATGTTCCGGAATTCTGCCCGAACGGGCGCCGTTTCGATCGGACTCGAATGCTGGTTGGCGTGTCGGGTACGATGCACTGAACGGTGCGGGCAATCGGCTTCAAAATCGAGGTGAACATGCAACTCAATGCGCCGGCCGCGATCATGGCCGTCATCTACACGGACGGCCTGGCTGCGGATCGCTTTCTGGCCGATCTGGGATACTCGCTGCGGTCGAAAGGTGTCACGGTGGCCGGTCTCGTTCAGCTCAATTCGTTCGAACGCGATCCCGAAAAATGCGACATGGCCGTTGAGGAACTGTTTTCCTCGACTGTGCTGCAATTGTCGGAAGATCGCGGCCGCAACGCGAGCGGGTGCCGGCTGGATCGCGCCGTCCTTTCGCACGCGGCTGGGCTGTTGATCCGTGCCGTGGAGGAAAAACCGGATATCCTCGTCCTCAACAAATTTGGGAAAGTCGAGGCCGAAGGAGCGGGGCTGCGGGACGTGATCGCTCTGGCCGTGGAGGGGGATGTGCCGGTTGTCATTGGTGTTCCGTTCCGCAATCTTGATCAGTGGCGCATCTTCGCGGGCGATCTGGCCGATGAATGCGCGGTTGGTTCCAACGAGCTGCGCGAATGGCTCGAGCTGCGGAAGGTTCTTCCTGCCGAGGAACGGGTGGATGACACTGACTTTCCCGCCTCAAGCGCAGATTTCAGCACATGCTAGCATTCGGTCTCAGCCGTCGATAAGCGGAGTCGGCCGGGCATAGGCCGCCAGCTCCGCATGGCTCTCTATCGTGATGTTCCCACCGTCGTTTCTGACGCCGTGCTTGGCCAGGAGCGAGAGATTGCGGGAAAAGTTTTCCGGCGCCATGCCCAGCTGCGATGCCAGGGTGCGTTTGTCGCAATCGAGGGAAATTCGTCCCGTTTCGCCTTGCTGTTTGTCTGCTTTCAATAACCAGTTGGCCAGACGCTCCGGACTCGTGCGCAGCTTTTCATTCTTGAGTGCCCGCACGATGCCGCGGTAGCGCAGTGCGAGCTCGTTGACCACGGCGCGCGCAAAAGCAGCATCTTGACTGAACACGTCGCGCACGCTCTTAGCCGGCAGCATGAGGATGCGCGACTCCGTCAGCGTCCGTGCGGATTTTAGATAGACTTCGTCGCGGATGACGGCCGCCAGAATGAACGTGGTCACCGGCCGGACAATGTCGATCGTGGTTTCGCAATCATTGTGTGTGGCAAACAACTCGACGGTGCCGTCGACCACGATATGGAGAAAATCCGGCAACGCACCTTCATGAATCAGTGTGACATGCGGCGGAAACCTCTGCAGCAGAGCCGCCTGCGTCAGAAGTTCGAAATGCGAATCCGCTACCTCGTGGAAGAGAGGCAGATCGCGCACGAGGCTGATTTCCGACATCCGCATTTCAATTTTTTAGCATCCTCCCAGCCAAGGTGCTTGATGTTTGTCAATTCGGTTCACTGCAAAATTCAACACAGTATTTGACAAATACAATTCACTGTTTTGGCGCCGCGCTGACGTATTCGCCTGTAGATTTGAGTTAGCGCAAAGTAATTTTGCTCCACCCCTGATGTCTTGCGTGCGTTGCGAAATCACCGGCACCGGCAGGGGGTCTTCATGCAAGCCAGAGCGCAATCGGTTCCCGAGGGTCAAAGAGGCGCCCTTTGGATGTCCACCATTGCCTTCACCGTCTGCTTCGCTGTCTGGACGATCTTTTCCATCATCGGCATCCAGATCAAAAAGGATCTCGGCCTGAACGAGACGCAGTTCGGCCTTCTGGTCGGAACGCCCATTCTGACCGGTTCGCTCATCCGAATCTTTCTCGGCATCTGGACAGATCAATATGGCGGACGGCTTGTCTACACACTAACCATGCTCGCGGCGGCAGTTGCCACCTATCTGCTCACCTACGCGACGACCTATCCGCAGATGCTCATCGCCGCGCTCGGCGTCGGCATCGCCGGCGGCTCCTTCGCCGTCGGCATCGCCTATGTCTCGCGCTGGTATCCGACCTCGCAGCAGGGCACCGCGCTTGGCATTTTCGGCGCGGGCAATGTCGGCGCAGCGGTCACCAAGTTTCTGGCACCCTTCGTGCTCGTCGCCTATGGCTGGCACGCGGTCGCGCAGATCTGGGCCGCGGGCATCGCTATCATGGCGGTGGTCTTCTGGCTCACGACCAAGGATGATCCGGTCCTGGTGGCGCGACGGGCCAAAGGGGAAAAGCCGAAGAGCGCCTGGCTCGAGCTCGAGCCGCTGAAGAATGTGCAGGTCTGGCGCTTCTCGCTGTATTACTTCTTTGTGTTCGGCGCTTTCGTGGCGTTGGCGCTTTGGCTGCCACGCTATCTGATCGGCGTGTACGGCCTCGACATCACGACCGCTGGCATGATCGGCGCGGCCTATTCTGTGCCGGCTTCGATCTTCCGTGCCTATGGCGGTCATCTCTCCGACAAGTATGGCGCGCGCCGCATCATGTACTGGACCTTCATCGTCTCGGTGCTGGTGACGTTTGTCCTGTCCTATCCGCCGACGCAATACACCATCAAGGGCATCACCGGCCCGATCTCGTTCCACATGGAAACGGGAGTTGCGACCTTCACCGTGCTGGTCTTTGTGCTCGGATTCTTTATGAGCCTGGGTAAGGCTGCGGTCTACAAACACATCCCGGTCTATTACCCGAACAATGTCGGCGCCGTCGGTGGACTGGTCGGCATGATTGGTGGGCTCGGCGGCTTCGTGCTGCCGATCGCCTTCGGCGTCCTCAACGACCTCACCGGCATCTGGACCAGCTGCTTCATGCTGCTGTTCCTGCTTTCGGTCGTGGCGCTGCTGTGGATGCATCTGGCGATCCAGCGCATGGAACGGGAAGCGCGGGAGCCGGAACTGGGGAAACTGCCGCAGCTTCCGGAAATGGAATCGATCCACGAGCCCAAGCATGCCGGCAAGCTCGGCCCGGCCGTGATCGAGGACTGGCGGCCGGAGGACAGACAGTTTTGGGAGGAGACCGGTCGCGCCATCGCCCGGCGCAATCTCTGGATCTCGATTCCGGCTCTGTTGCTTGCCTTCGCCGTGTGGATGGTGTGGTCGGTCGTCGTCGCCAAATTGCCGGCCGTCGGATTCAAGTTCACGACCGACCAGCTGTTCTGGCTCGCAGCGATGCCCGGCCTCTCGGGCGCTACATTGCGCATCTTCTATTCCTTCATGCCGCCGATCTTCGGAGGACGGCTGTGGACATCGATCGCAACCTGGTCGCTCTTGATCCCGGCGGTCGGGATTGGCTTGGCCGTGCAGAATGCTGATACGCCCTACATTATCTTTCTGGGGCTTGCACTGCTGTGTGGTTTCGGCGGCGGCAATTTCGCCTCTTCGATGGCGAATATCAGCTTTTTCTTCCCGAAATCCGAGAAGGGCAATGCGCTCGCGCTGAACGCCGGCCTCGGCAATCTCGGTGTCAGCGTGGTGCAGTTCGTTATCCCGCTGGTGATCACGGCTGGCGTGTTCGGCTGGCTCGGCGGCGATCCGCAAATCGCGACCGAGGCCACCGGCACCACCAGGTTGTGGCTGCAGAATGCCGGCTTCGTCTGGGTGCCCTTCATTGCCGCGTCGGCAACGGCCGCATGGTTCGGCATGAACGACATCGCCGCGATGAAAGCGTCCTTCGCCGATCAGGCGGTGATCTTCCAACGCAAGCACAACTGGATCATGTGCTGGCTTTATACCGGCACGTTCGGATCCTTCATCGGCTATTCGGCAGGCTTCCCGCTGCTCGCCAAGACGCAGTTCCCGCAGGTCGACTCGCTGAAGCTGGTCTTCCTCGGACCGCTTGTCGGCGCGCTGTCGCGCTCGGCGACCGGGTGGCTGTCCGACAAGTATGGTGGAGGCCGCGTAACGTTTTGGGTCTTTATCCTGATGATCGCGGCGGTGGCTGGCGTGCTCTACTTCCTCGGCATCAAGGATCAGCCCTACGCCTTCTGGGGATTCTTCGCGATGTTCATGCTCCTGTTCTTTGCAACGGGGGTAGGCAACGCGTCGACCTTCCAGATGATTCCGGCGATCATGCGCGCGGAGATGCCGCGGCTGGAACCAAAGCTCAGCGCTGTCGACCGCACCAGGCAAGCCGACATGGAATCGGCGGCGATCATCGGTTTCACCTCCGCGGTGGCAGCCTATGGCGCCTTCTTCATTCCCAAGAGCTACGGAACGTCCATCGCGCTGACCGGCGGGCCGGAAATGGCGCTGTGGGGATTCCTGCTGTTCTACGTCACCTGCGTAGCAGTGACCTGGTTCTACTACACCCGGCGGGGCGGTCTGCTTCGCGATGTCGAACGCGGCGGCAAACTGCCCGCGGCTGCGCAGCCCGCGCAATAGGAGGTACGACGATGAGTCATTTTCTGGATCGCCTGACCTTCTTCAATCGTGTCACCGGAAATTTTTCCAACGGACACGGCACCGTCACCCGCGAAGATCGGCGCTGGGAAGATGGCTATCGAAAGCGCTGGCAGCACGACAAGATCGTGCGCTCGACGCACGGGGCGAATTGCACCGGCTCCTGCTCGTGGAAGATCTATGTCAAGGGCGGCATCGTCACCTGGGAGACGCAGCAGACCGACTATCCGCGCACGCGCCCCGACCTTCCGAACCACGAGCCCCGGGGCTGTTCGCGCGGCGCGAGCTACTCCTGGTATCTCTATTCCGGCAACCGGGTGAAATATCCACTCGTGCGCTCGCGCCTGCTGAAACTGTGGCGGGAGGCGAGAGCAGTCCGCACGCCGGTGGCGGCATGGGCTTCGATCGTCGAGGATCCGAAGAAACGCGCCGCGTACACAACCAAGCGCGGGCTCGGGGGGTTCGTGCGTGCGACTTGGGACGAGGTGACCGAGATCATCGCCGCGGCCAATGCCTATACGGTTAAGGCACACGGACCCGACCGCGTGATCGGCTTTTCGCCGATTCCGGCAATGTCGATGGTGTCCTATGCGGCTGGCTCCCGTTACCTGTCGTTGCTCGGCGGCGTTTGCATGTCCTTCTACGATTGGTATTGCGACCTGCCGCCCTCCTCGCCGCAGACCTGGGGCGAGCAGACCGACGTTCCGGAAAGCGCCGACTGGTACAATTCCGGCTTCCTCATCCTATGGGGCTCGAACGTTCCGCAGACCCGCACACCGGACGCGCATTTCTATACTGAGGCGCGCTATCGCGGCGCCAAGAGCGTCGTGATCTGCCCAGATTATTCGGAAGCATCGAAGTTTGCCGATCTATGGATTTCCGTGAAGCAAGGCACCGATGCGGCCCTCGCCATGGCGATGGGGCACGTGATTCTGCGGGAATTCTATATCGACCGGCAGGCACAGTATTTCGAGGACTATGTCCGCCAATACACCGACATGCCGATGCTGGTGCGGCTCGACAAGAAGGACGGCAAGCTGGTTCCGGGGCGCCTCGTGCGTGCGTCCGACTTCGCGGGCAGCCTCGGTGAGACCAACAATCCCGAATGGAAGACGGTCGCCTTCGACGAGTCCTCAGAAAGCGTCGTCGTGCCGCGCGGCTCGGTGGGCTTCCGCTGGGGCGAGAAGGGCAAATGGAATCTGGAGGAGAAGGACTCCGACGGCCGCGACACCAGCCTCCGGCTGACGCTGGAAAGCGCGCATGACGAGATCGTTGACGTGTCCTTTCCGTATTTCGGCAATATCGATCACGAACACTTCACGAACGACGCCCATCCCAGCGTCCTCGACCGGCGCATCCCGGTGAAGAAGGTTCAGCTCGCCGATGGTGAGACGCTGGTTGCGACCGTCTTTGACCTTTTCGTTGCCAATTACGGCCTCGATCGCAAGTTCGGCGGCAAGCATGTCGCTGAATCCTACGACGAAGATGTGCCCTATACGCCGGCCTGGGCGGAGAAGATCACCGGCGTGCCGCGCGACCAAATCATTACGGTCGCGCGCGAATTCGCACTCAATGCGGAGAAGACCAAGGGCCGCTCCATGGTCATCATCGGCGCGGCGATGAACCACTGGTATCACTCAGACATGAACTACCGTGGCGTCATCAACATGCTGGTGATGTGCGGTTGCGTCGGCCAGTCGGGCGGCGGCTGGTCGCATTATGTCGGACAGGAGAAACTACGTCCGCAATCGGGCTGGTTGCCGCTGGCCTTCGGGCTCGACTGGAGCCGGCCGCCGCGACAGATGAATTCGACTTCCTTCTTCTACGCGCATACCGACCAGTGGCGTTATGAGACCGTCGGCGTCGAAGAAATCCTGTCGCCCACGGCACCCGCAGGTCCGTGGGACGGTGCGCTGATTGACTACAATGTGCGCGCCGAGCGCATGGGGTGGCTGCCATCGGCGCCACAGCTTCGGCAGAATCCGCTCACAGTTGCGGAAAAGGCTGCGGCCGCAGGGCTCGAACCCAAGGACTATGTGGCGAAAGCGCTCAAAACGGGCGAGTTGCAGATGTCCTGCGAAGATCCGGATCATCCAGATAACTGGCCGCGCAACATGTTCGTGTGGCGATCAAATCTGCTCGGATCATCTGGCAAGGGTCACGAATATTTCCTCAAGCATTTGCTCGGCACTACGCACGGGGTTCAGGGAAAAGACCTCGGAGAAACCGGGCGGAAAAAGCCTAAGGATGTCACATGGCGCGACGATGCTCCGATCGGAAAACTCGATCTTCTGGTCACGCTCGACTTCCGCATGTCCACGACCTGCGTCTACTCGGACATCGTACTGCCGACCGCGACCTGGTACGAGAAGAACGATCTCAACACCTCCGACATGCATCCATTCATCCATCCGCTGACTGCTGCGGTGGACCCCGTCTGGGAGGCGCGGAGCGATTGGGATATCTACAAATCCATTGCCAAGGCGTTCTCGAAGGTGGCGCCGGAAGTGCTCGGCGTGGAGAAGGACGTGGTGCTGACACCGATCCTGCACGACACGCCGGCCGAGATCGCCCAGGCGCTCGACGTGAAGGACTGGACGAAGGGCGAGGTCGAGCCGATCCCCGGCAAGACCATGCCGGCCGTGACATTGGTCGAGCGCGACTATCCGAACCTCTACAGGCGCTTCACCGCGCTTGGCCCGCTGATGTCGAAGCTCGGAAATGGCGGCAAGGGCATGGCTTGGAATACCGAGCATGAGGTCGACTTCCTCAAGAAGTTGAACGGCATCGTCACGGAAGAGGGGGCGACCAAGGGCCTCGCCCGGATCGAAACCGACATCGATGCGACGGAGGTCATTCTTACGCTGGCGCCGGAAACCAACGGCGAGGTAGCGGTCAAGGCATGGGAGTCGCTGTCCAAGACGACGGGCCGCGATCACACCCACCTCGCCATTCCCAAGCAGGACGAGAAGATCCGCTTCCGCGACGTCGTCGCGCAGCCACGCAAGATCATCTCCTCGCCGATCTGGTCCGGCCTCGAGTCGGAGAAGGTCTGCTACAATGCGTGCTACACGAACGTTCACGAGTTGATCCCCTGGCGGACCCTATCCGGCCGGCAGCAGCTCTATCAGGACCATCTGTGGATGCGGGCCTTCGGCGAGGCGCTTTGCGTCTATCGTCCGCCAGTCGATCTAAAGGCGGTGAAGCCGGTCATCGACCTGAAGCCGAACGGCGAAAAGCAGGTCGTGCTCAATTTCATAACGCCGCACCAAAAATGGGGCATCCACTCGACCTATACCGACAATCTGTTGATGCTCACGCTCTCGCGCGGCGGGCCGATCGTGTGGATCAGCGAAATCGACGCGCAGAAAGCCGGCATCGTCGATAATGACTGGATCGAAGCCTACAACGCCAATGGCGCGCTGGCGGCGCGCGCGGTCGTCTCCCAGCGCGTGAAACAGGGCATGTGCCTGATGTATCACGCTCAGGAGAAGATCGTGAACGTGCCCGGCTCGGAGGTGACGGGCCAGCGCGGCGGCATCCACAATTCTGTCACGCGCGCGGTGGTGAAGCCTACGCACATGATCGGCGGTTACGCTCAGCAATCCTACGGCTTCAACTATTACGGCACGATCGGCACGAACCGCGACGAATTCGTGATCGTGCGCAAGATGGCCAAGGTCGATTGGCTCGACATGCCGACCGTCGATCAGCCCGAGCAACTCACCGTCGCGCGCAATATGGAGGCCGCAAAATGAAGATCCGCGCTCAAATCGCGATGGTGCTCAATCTCGACAAGTGCATCGGGTGCCACACCTGTTCAGTGACCTGCAAGAACGTGTGGACCAACCGCGAAGGCATGGAATACGCCTGGTTCAACAACGTCGAGACCAAGCCCGGAATCGGCTATCCGAAGGACTGGGAGAACCAGGGCCGCTGGAACGGCGGCTGGGTGCGCAAGAGCAACGGCAAGATCGAGCCGAAAATCGGCTCGAAATGGCGGGTGCTGGCGAAGATTTTCGCCAACCCCGACCTGCCGGAAATCGACGACTATTACGAGCCTTTCACCTTCGACTACGAGCATCTGCAGAAGGCGCCTGAACTGTCGGCCTTTCCGACCGCGCGACCGCGCTCTCTGATCACCGGAGAACGCATGGAAAAGATCGAATGGGGGCCAAACTGGGAGGAAATTCTCGGAGGAGAGTTCGACAAGCGTTCGAAGGACTACAATTTCGAGGGCGTGCAGAAGGACATCTATGGACAATTCGAAAACACCTTCATGATGTACCTGCCGCGGCTGTGCGAGCATTGCTTGAACCCGGCCTGCGTTGCCGCCTGTCCCTCGGGCGCCATCTACAAGCGTGAGGAAGACGGTATCGTTCTGATCGATCAGGACAAATGCCGCGGCTGGCGCATGTGCGTGTCCGGCTGCCCCTACAAGAAGATCTATTACAACTGGCAGAGCGGAAAGTCCGAGAAGTGCATCTTCTGCTATCCGCGCATCGAGGCGGGGCAGCCGACCGTGTGTTCGGAGACCTGCGTGGGCCGCATCCGCTATCTCGGTGTTGTGCTCTATGACGCGGACCGCATCGAAGAGGCGGCCAGCGTCCCCAACGAGCAGGATCTCTATGAGGCGCAATTGTCCGTTTTCCTCGATCCCAACGATCCGCGAGTGATTGAGCAGGCGCGGGCCGACGGTGTTCCCGACGCCTGGCTGGAAGGCGCGCGGCGCTCGCCCATCTGGAAGATGGCGATGGAATGGAAGGTCGCGTTTCCGCTGCATCCGGAATACCGCACGCTGCCGATGGTCTGGTACGTGCCGCCGCTCTCGCCGATCCAGTCGGCCGCGGCGGCCGGCAAAATCGGCCACGATGGCGAGATGCCGGATGTGCGCTCCCTGCGGATTCCGCTCAAATATCTCGCCAACCTGCTGACGGCGGGCAAGGAGGAGCCGGTCGCGCTGGGCCTGGAACGCATGCTGGCGATGCGGGCCTATATGCGGGCGAAAACCGTCGACGGCGTGATCGATGAGAATATCGCCAAGCGCGTCGGCCTCACGGGCTTGCAGATCGACGAGATGTATCAGGTGATGGCGATCGCCAATTATGAGGATCGCTTTGTCATTCCGACCGCGCATCGCGAGCTTGGCGAGGACGCCTACGACCTGCGCGGCTCCTGCGGCTTCTCGTTCGGCAACGGCTGTTCGGGTGGCACCAGCGAAGCCAATCTATTCGGGACACCCAAGCGTGCGAAAACACCGATGGAGGTGGCGTGATGACCAAGACCTTCAAGGTGCTCTCCGCTCTCCTGACCTATCCGACCGCCGATTTGCAGCGGTCGGGGGCCGAGATGAAAGCGGTACTGGAAGCGGAGGCCCTGCTGCCCGCGGCTGTCTTGCGGCCGGTACTGACATTGATCGAGGAGATCGCGAGCCGAGACATCTACGACCTGCAAGAGCGTTATGTGCTGCTGTTCGATCGCACACGTTCGCTGTCGCTGCATCTGTTCGAACATGTTCATGGCGAGAGCCGCGATCGCGGCCAAGCGATGATCGATTTGCAGAATCTCTATGCGGAGAAGGGACTTGAGATCGGCGCATCGGAATTGCCGGATTTCGTGCCGCTGTTCCTGGAATTCCTGTCGACGCAGTCGCGCACCGAGGCCTACGACCTGTTGGGCCAACCGGTTCACATTCTGGCGGCGCTGGCTGAGCGGTTGCGCAAGCGCGACTCGTCTTATGAATCGGTGTTCCGAGCGCTGGTGATCTTGGCCAATATCAAGCCGAAAGGTGAGGACATTGCCGCCGTCCTCAGTGAGCCGGATCCGGAGCCTGACGATCTCGCGGCGCTCGATGCCGCCTGGGAAGACGAGCCCGTACAATTCGGTCCGGGTGCCGGCGATAGCTGCAAGGACGGGCTGATCGCCCGCATCCGCGCCGGTCGGAGACCCGCGCCGGGCATGCCCGCAAATTCCCCGCGACCTGTTCTGCCCACCCGCTGAGGAGACGATCCATGCGCGACATCATCAATCATATCGTCTTCGGCTGGTATCCTTATTTCTGCTTGACCGTGTTCATCGTCGGGAACTGGCTGCGTTTCGACCGCGAACAATACACTTGGAAGGCGGGTTCCAGCCAGCTTCTGCGCCGGCGGCAACTGATGTGGGGTTCCAACCTGTTCCATGTCGGTATTCTGGTCATCTTCTTTGGTCACTTCGTCGGGCTGCTCACGCCAATCTGGGTATTCGATGTCGTCGGTATCTCGCATATGGCGAAACAATGGATGGCGATCATCGTCGGCGGCGTCGCTGGCATCATGTGCTTCATCGGCATCACACTGCTGGTGCACCGGCGGCTGTTCGACGTTCGCATCCGCAGAACCTCGTCGTTTGGCGACATCGCGATCTTGCTGCTGCTCTACGCTCAGTTGATACTCGGGCTCGCCACCATTCCGGTGTCGCTCGGCCATCTCGATGGCCACGAGATGGTGCGGTTCATGACATGGGCGCAAGGCATCCTGACGCTGCAGCCGGGTGTCTCCGCGCTGGTTGCCGATGCCAACCCAATTTTCAAGCTGCACCTGTTTCTCGGCATGACCATCTTCCTGGTCTTTCCCTTCACCCGCCTGGTGCATGTCTGGAGCGCGCCGGTCTGGTATCTTGGCCGCCGCGGTTATCAGGTGGTGCGCAGCAATCGGGCGCAGCAGCGCACCCCCGTTTATCGCAACACCGAAACGCGTATGATCCAGGCGCGCTCGCCGGCACCGCGCCCCGCGCCAGCGGAGTAAGCATCATGAGTTGTTCCGTTCGTGATGCGCTGCTTCCCAAACGTGATCGCATTGCGGTTAATGGCGTGACTATCGGGCGGGATGCCATCGCGCGTGAGAGCCAGAATCATCCCTCGGCCTCGCCGATCAAGGCGTGGCAGGCGGCAGCGCATGCGCTGGTCGTGAGAGAATTGCTGCTGCAGGAAGCGCGGCGGATCGGCGTGACGGCCGTTTCATGCGACGACGGCGAGGGACGGCGGGAGACCGAGGAGGAGGCCCTGGTCCGCGCCCTGATCGACCAAGAGGTCGCGACGCCGGCGGCCGACATCGAGACCTGCCGGCGCTATTACGAGCAGAATCGGCACCGTTTTCGCTCCGCCGACCTGTACGAGGCGGCGCATATCCTGATCCCGGCGGCGCAGGGTGACAAGCAGGGCTACGCCGCGGCGCATGCGCTGGCTGCCGGCCTGATCGTGCAATTGCGCGAACGGTCGGAGCAGTTTCCCGATCTGGCGCGGGTGCATTCGGCTTGCTCCTCGGCGGCGCAGGGCGGCAATCTTGGCCAGATCTCGGCCGGGCAAACCACGCCTGACTTCGAACGTGCACTGCTTGCGCTCGCGCCTGGGACGATGACGCAGGAGCCGGTCGAAACCCGCTACGGCCTTCATATCATCCGGCTCGATCGGCGGATCGAAGGCCGCGAATTCCCGTTCGAGACGGTGGCTGATCGCATCGCCGACTATCTCGGCGAAAGCGTACGCCGCCGCGCTATCGCGCAATATATCGCCCGGCTCGTCTCCGCTGCGACGGTCACCGGCATGGACATGCCGGGGGCGGCCGAATATCGGGTCAATTGAGGATAAACGAATGCTGCTGGGCGATCTAATTGCACGTTTCGACGATGAAGCGGTTGTGGCCGAAGCTCTGCTGTCGTTGGGCGATTTGTCCCTGACAGTGCGTATCTGCGAAGTTGCTGCGCGGGAGGGGTTGACCGTGGGCGGCTTTGCCAGCGCTGCCGTGCAGCAGTTTTCTTCGTCTGCCAGCGACGAGGAATGGGTCACGGTCATCGGCCAGATGGGGCCATCGAACGAACCGGGACTGGTGCTGCTGCGCCGGAGTCTCATCTGGGCGCTGTCGGCACAAAAGGCCCCTTTGCAGAGCTGACTGGATGATCGATCGTCGGAGCAAAACGCCAACGATCGGTTGATTGGATGCCCCTCAAAGGGCAATTTTCGGGCACGACCTCCCTATCAAGAGAGCTGAGATGCCTTTGATCACCTAGGCAGGTGCCTAGTTGTTTGTGCGTTCCCCAGGGCCCTAATTACAGGGACCAAATGTGCATCCAGAGATGCGGCGGTTGGGGAGAACATGAAAAAAGGTGTCCGCAGGCGAACTGACTTGTCGGTATCCGACGCCCGAGGGGTCGTCATGCTGCTCACCGCCGCCCGGGTGTCGGCGAATGCGTCATGCGGCGATGGATTGTGTGTTCATCTGATCGACCAATGCATCGCGCATCTCAGCGAACAGTATGACCTCCCGTCGGTCGAGCCGGATGAAGGTGAAATGTGGACCGAGGGCAGCCTCGCCGCGTTGGTGCGCCTCGTCATCTACGTTCATGCCGAAGTATCGGAAATCCTGCACGATCGCCGGGCCGAGAATCTCCTCAAGCAATGCATCGATCATTTGCTGCAAATACACCTGCCTTACAGCCAGCAGCCAGATGAGGGGGCGCTCCGCCTCACTCACTGAATGCTGGCGACGCGATCCAGAACGGCAGAGTGTGGCTCTCGAAAATTTCGGCTGGCCAAATTCAGGGTGGGAGGCGTTGGAATTTCTGCCATCTTTGCTCCAGGCGATGGCCGGCCGATTGTATTCCTGCATGGCAATTCATCGACGAAGGCCGCTTGGGCCAAGCAGATCCAGCTCATGCAGAGCCACGGCCACACCGTTCTGGCCCCCGATCTGCCGGGCCATGGCCAATCGGAGAATGCCGTCTGCCCTGAAAGCACCTACAGCTTTCCGGGATACGCCGCCATTATCAGTGGACTATTCGATGCGCTCCATTGGGACTGCGTAGATGTAGTTGGGTGGTCGCTGGGAGGGCATATCGGGCTCGAACTGCTGGCGACCGAGCCTCGCGTCCGCTCGCTCCTTGTTGTGGGCACGCCACCAGTGTCATTGGGCGAGGTGGCGCTTGCCGCATTCTTACCAGGCGAGGACATGCATCTCGCCGGCAAGGCCGAGTTTTCGGAGGCGGAGGCGCTGAATTATGGAACCGCCATGATGGGTGGGCGGGAATTCCTGACGCCGGAATTGCTGACGGCCATAAGACGCACAGACGGGAGTGCACGCAAGTACATGTTTTCCAACGCCCTCAATGGTGTCGGCAGCGACGAGCGGCGGACCGTTGCGATCAGTTCCAAGCCAATCTGTGTTGTCCATGGCGAAGGGGAGCCGTTTGTGCGTCTGGATTACCTAGCGTCGCTGAGCTATCGCGCCCTGTGGCGGGAGCGGATATTCGTGATTCCGGGCGCCGGGCATGCCCCGCACTGGCAGCAGCCGGAACTGTTCAATGAAATCCTGCTGGATTTTCTTGGGCTTGCTCCTCTTCGGCAGATTGGCGGGCCACGCCAAATTACACCGTTGCATTCTCTGCCCTGAGCAAGCGATAGTATAAGAGTAGTGACAGCGCCTAAAGGGGAGGCGGTGTTGCATTTTGAAGATTTCGTCGAGGCAAGCCAGCGCGCCACGACGTTTGACGAGCTGAGACGCCTGTATGCCGAAGAAGTCGGCAAACATGGCTATGAAAACTGCGTGTTGACCTCGTTGCGCGGTCGCAAGGTCGAGCATATTGCGTGGTTTGACTTCCCCTCGGGCTACCTGGATGCCTACCTTCAAAATCGGTGGGATCTCATCGATCCGATCCTGGCTTGCTCGGTGCGGGCATCGAGGCCTTTCCTTTGGAGCGACGTTGTAGCGCAAACTCGACTATCGAATGCGCAATTCAGATTGATGGAAGAGTGCCGGGAATTGAAGGTCCATTCCGGGATCGCCTTCCCGTTTCACGGCCCCAATCAGCAAAACGGCCTGATGAGTATCAGTCGACGTGTGGCCGATGCTCCGAATCTCGAGGCAAGACGCCTCCTTCATGCGATTAGCGTACAGACATGGAATCGCCATCAGGAACTGGCGGGAGAAAAGTTATTTATCGGGCCAGAAATTGTACTCACCCCGCGCGAGCTTGAAATTCTGCGTTGGTGCAAGGACGGCAAAAGTCGGCCGGAGATTGGCGACATACTTTCCATATCGACCAAGACGGTCGAGTTCCATCTGCGCAGCATCATGGACAAGCTGGGCGCCAACAACCAGATTTCGGCGGTTGTCATTGCGCTTCAAAAAGGCCTGATCGATTTGTGACGGCCCACCTAGGCACCAGCCTAGTACATCGCTCCTTCGCTCTATGTTTCTCTGCTTCACGCATTTCGTGGGCAGAAATGATCGAAGCCTTTTCACTCAAGACCGCTCACTATTTTGGCGATGCCTTGGCATCCCAGGCCAGATTGCGTCATCGCGTCTTCGTTGAGCGGCGCGGATTGACGCACAGTTCCTACGACGGGATGGAATACGACGAGTTCGATACCCCTGCTGCCGTCTATTTGGTCTGGCGCGACCAGAAGCTGGTTGTGCGCGGATTGATGCGAATTTCGCCGACATCCATGCCTTACATGCTGAAAAGCTACTGGCCTTTCCTTTGCCAAACACGCGAATTGCCTTCCTGTTCCGATGTCTGGGAAGTGACGCGCGTCTGCGTCGACCGGAACTTCGATCCGTATCGGCGAAAGCAAATCTTTCCGGAACTGCTATGTGCGCTGCAGGAATTTTTCCGGATGCGGTCGATTGAAGCTATGATCGGCGTCACTCGGCCGCCGCTGCTCAATCATTTCCTGCGCCGAGGCGTTCAATGGCTGGGCGATATCGCCGAAATCGAGGGAGAGCTCGAGGCCGCCTTCTGGGTGCCCACTGAACATTTGAGGCCGGACGCCTATTGCCGCGCCTATGGCATCGCGCATCCCGTGCTGACGCTTGAACCTGTCTTTCCCCGGATCGCCGCCTGATGCGCCCGGCACGGCAGCAGCTGAAGCACAAGGAGGACGTATCTGCCGTGGCGACTGCGCGCCACATGGCCGATGCAGTCGATTTTCTCACCCGGGTCGCTCGCGAAGCAGGATTGCGCGGCATTGCGCTCAAGCTAGCGCGAATCCGGTCAAATCTGTTGACCGTCGCCGCAACGGATCGCGCCACCGGACATCCAATGCGTACCACTATTGCCAAGGACAAACGTCATGCCCAACGCAAGGCTTCGTGACAGCGCGATAGCGGATTTTGAGGCGAGCGAGTCCGCCGTCAGATATTACTGCCGGGAGATGCCCGCCGTGTTTGCGCGCGCAGCCAATGCCCGGGTGTGGGACGAGAACGGCAACGAGTTCATCGATTTTATGTCGGCTTGCGGCTCCCTGAATTACGGGCACAACCACCCTCGGATGAAAGCTCGCATGATCGAGTATCTTGCGGATGACGGCCTTGTGAACACGCTTGACCTGCATACGACTGCAAAGCGCGAATTCATTCGCGATTTCCGCGAGACAATTCTGGCGCCAAGGGGGCTCAACTATCGCATTCAGTTCACCGGGCCGACCGGTGCGAATGCGGTGGAGGCGGCACTGAAGCTGGCGAGAAAGATTACCGGAAGGCGTTCGGTCGTTGCATTTACCAATGCCTTCCACGGAATGTCGCTCGGCGCACTCGCCGCTGGCGGCAGGCAGTCGCATCATCGCTCCTCCGGTATTGAACTGAACGGCATAATACGCTTGCCCTATGATGGATATTTGGGCGCAGGCACCGGCGAGCTCGACCGTTTTGAAGCGATGGTGCGTGATCCCTCCGGCGGCGTGGAGCCGCCGGCGGCATTTCTGGTCGAGGTGATTCAGGGCGAGGGCGGCCTGAATGTGGCGAGCGTGGAATGGCTTGGGCACCTTGCCGAGCTGGCCCGGCGGCTCGATGCGCTTTTGATTGTCGATGATGTTCAGGCGGGGTGTGGGCGGACGGGAAAATTCTTCAGCTTTGAAGATGCGGGTATTGTCCCCGATATCGTATGTTTGGCCAAATCCATCAGCGGGATCGGGTTGCCAATGGCGGCGCTGCTAATCAAACCCGAACGCGATCAATGGGCGCCAGGGGAACATAACGGTACATTCCGCGGCAACAATCTTGCCTTCGTTGCGGCGACGGTGGCTGTGCGCCTTTGGGGCGATCCGCACTTTCTCAAGTCTCTGGCGGACGCGGGTGTACGTGTCCGCCAATGGATTGAAGCGATGTGCGAGAAATTCGGCGCTACATCCGTGAGAGCGAAGGGCCGTGGCCTCTTTTCAGGACTGTCGTTTGCGGATGTCGCCTGGAGCCGGGAAATAGCTCGATCAGCCTTTGAACGAAGACTGCTGATCGAAACGTCAGGACCTTATGGCGAAGTGATCAAGATCATGCCGCCGCTCACCATCGAGCCGGAGACCCTGGAGGAGGGCCTTGAGCGGCTGCATTCCGCTATGGAGATCGTCCTTAACGACGGCCGCTTGCGGTCCGCCGCTTAGCAGAACCGTTCGTGGCTGCCTGACTAGCTGCGATCCGCTCCACCAGTTCGACAACAGACCGGCGAAGATCATTGTCGGTGATTTCGGAGATGGCCTGAACAAGGCGTAGCGAATGCGGCTCCGCCAGGAGATCCAGCATGGATTCGCCGGTGCCGGACTGCGCATCGCTGCCTTCGAATAGCGCCGTAAGCGGTATCCCAAGTATGCATGATATCTGGTGGAGCCGTCCTGCACCGACGCGGTTTGTCCCTTTCTCGTATTTTTGGACTTGCTGGAAGGTCAGGCCGAGCGCTTCGCCCAATCGTTCCTGGGACATGCTCTTCCTCAGCCGGTGGATGCGGATATTTCGACCGACCAGCTTGTCAATAGGGTTTGGTTCCTTGCGCGGCATTGTGTGCTCCCGACCAGATTTCTGCATCACTGTCCCCTGTGGTCTGTATGTGGCCTGTAAGGCTACGGATTCAAAATACAGATTAAATTCGGGGTTCGCAGTAGCCGATTGCCGCAGAACCGGCATTTCTGTGCATGGCCTAGGATGTGAGGTTCGCATAAGCGACTGAAATCCTCAGATTATGCCTTGCCAGCGGGCTGATCCGCTCTCGCCGGAAATCGCGGCATTTCCCGCGAACGGCCGTTGCAGGTCCCTCCGGCGGATGAGCCGTTCGTATCCGTGCATGCGCCTGGCTTTGCGCGGGCGGGCTACATGCCAGAAAAATTATTTGCATTTGATAATAACGTCCATTAGGACGGTTTGGAGCTTGTTGTGCGGCGCCCGAACACGCTCGCCGGCAATACAAATCGATCAGACAAGGCTCGGGAGGATGCAGTGCAGGGCAAGATAGCGCTGGAAGAACATTTCGCCATTCCGGATACGCTGCAGGATTCAGCCGGCTTTGTTCCGGACAATTACTGGAAAGAATTGAGCGCGCGGATACTGGACATTCATGGCCAGCGTCTTGATCTGATGGACAAGCATGGCATCGAGATGATGCTGCTGTCCCTGAATGCGCCGGCGGTTCAGGCCATTCCTGATACCAAACGGGCCGGCGAAATTGCCCGGCGGGCAAACGATTTTCTCGCCGAACAGGTCGCCAAGAGACCCGATCGCTTTCAGGGATTGGCGGCGCTACCGATGCAGGATCCCGATCTGGCGACGAGGGAATTGCAGCGTTGCGTCAACGAGCTCGGCTTCAAGGGTGCGCTCGTGAACGGGTTTTCCCAGGTCAACGACCCCAACAGCGCAATCTACTATGATCTGAAGCAATATTGGCCGTTCTGGGGGGAGGTCGAGAAGCTCGATGTGCCCTTCTATCTGCATCCGCGCAATCCGCTGCCCAGCATGGCGCAGATTTACGAGGGACATCCTTGGCTGTTGGGGCCGACCTGGGCCTTCGGTCAGGAGACTGCGGTGCATGCCCTGCGGCTGATGGCCTCCGGTCTTTTTGATACATATCCGCGCCTGGCCATCGTTCTCGGCCATATGGGCGAGGGACTGCCTTACAGCATGTGGCGGGTCGATAACCGCAATGCATGGGTCAAGGTGCCGCCGCGTTATCCGGCCAAGAAGAAGCTTGGCGAGTACTTCCAGACCAATTTCTATCTGACGACGTCCGGCAATTTCCGGACCCAGACGCTCATCGACGCCATCCTGGAAGTGGGCGCAGACCACATCCTGTTTTCGACCGACTGGCCGTTCGAGAATATCGATCACGCGGCGGATTGGTTCGACGCGGCGAGCATCAGCGAAAGCGACCGCCTGAAGATCGGCCGGACGAATACACAAAAGCTGTTCAAGCTGAAGCTTTAGTTCGCTTTGCTGCACTTCGCTTGGCCGCATGCTTCCTGGCGTGCGGCCGTTTCGCCGCCTTGGCTGAAAGAGCTTCCTTGTCCGCGGCCTCGAGATTGAGATAAACCTTCTTCAGCAACTGCTTGAGCTGCTTGACCTCCCCCTCGCTCAGCCCGCCCATCGCCACATCCTCATAATGCAGCGCCAGGGGGGCGATTTGCTCTGTCAGCTCCAGTCCACGCTCCGTCAGGGTAAGGCTTAATGCTCGTCCGTCGAGGCCTGAGCGGCGGCGTACGATCAGATGCTTGCGTTGCATCGCCATCAGAAGGCGCGAGAGCGTCGACAGATCGATGCTAGTCCGCTCCGACAATTCGCCGAGACGATGATCTCCATTGTGCCAGAGTTCGATCATCACGCGCCACATCGGCAGCGTCACATCGTAAGGCTCGATGTCGCGGGAGAACATCAAGCCGATCCGCAGGCCTGCGCGATTGAGCAGGTAGGGCAGAAAATCTTGGAGAACGAGCTTCCGAGACATGGCCAACCCGAGAGGTTGGCTCGGAATAGAGCCGTTATTTGCGATAAGCAAGAAAAATCCTGCCGAGACTTGTGGCTGCATTCACATAAGAGATGCAGCCAGCATAGCATGCTGCAAACGGAAGCGTCATGCCTTAGTGTTGCACTGCACTCAGTTTAGTTGCGAATGGGAATAATATGGAGGTGTGACGGCCGATTCCTCCCACGCTTTTTGAAGATTTTCGACCATTTCTTGCTGCGCTGCAATTAGTATCTCTAAAATACTTGCAAATGCAAATTAATGCTTGGCTCGAGCCGGAAGCGCCGCTACATTGCGGCGGTCCAAGGGAGACATGTCATGGCACTTGCTGCAGCGGCCGATCAGGGCATTGCGATCCCGAGCGTGAGCGAGTTGTTGCAACGAGCGCAGCGCATTGGCGCGATTGCCAGAGAGCGGGCGGTCGAAACCGAAAAAGCGCGCCAGGTTTCTGCCGACCTTGTTGACATGATGCGTGAGGCCGATCTCTTCCGGATCATGCAGCCGCGCGCGTATGGCGGGTTCGAATATGGCTATGACGTCTTCGTGGAGGCTGTGGCAACGGTCGCGAGCGGGGACGGATCGACCGGTTGGGTCTACAGTCTCGGCGCCGTGCATCAATGGCTGATCGCCTGTTATCCCGCGGAAGCGCAGCACGAGGTCTGGGGCAGGAACAGCAACGCGATTGCGGCCGTGTCCTATGCGCCGACCGGCAAGGCCGTGAAGGAAGCCGGAGGCTATCGGCTGACAGGCCGGTGGAGCTTCGGCAGCGGCTGCGACAACGCGCAATGGGGCATCCTGGGAGGGATGATTCCACTGGCCGACGGCGCCAAGCCCGGCTTCTTTCTGGTGCCGCGCGCCCAATTCGAGATCGATGACGACTGGAATCCCATGGGGCTTGCCGGGACTGGCAGCAAGACCATGGTGGTGAAGGATGCTCTTATTCCCGAATATCGCGCTGTTACCTTTGCCGATCTATTGACTGGAAACGGACCCGGAACCGCAGTCAACGCGAATCCGCTTTACAGGCAGCCGATGCTGGCGGTTGTGCCGAACTGCCTGAGCGCCCCCGCGCTAGGTATGGCGCGCGGCGCGCTGGCGACTTTCGTGGAGCAGGTGGGCGGACGGACAACGCGCGGCGCCGTGGCCGGCGGCAATAACCGCATGGCCGAATTCACCACCGTGCAAATGCGGGTGGCCGAGGCGACGGCGAGCATCGACGCCGCCGAACTGATGATCCATCGCGATCTGCGCGAAACGGGTGCGATGGTGGAGCGCAAGGAGCCGGTCGGGGTCGACGTGCGCATGCGCAACCGCCTCACGCATTCCTTCAGCACGCGTCTTCTGGTGCAGGCGGTCGATGCACTGTTCCTGGCCGCTGGCGGTAGCGCGCTGGGATTGCAGCATCCGATTCAACGCTTCTGGCGCGACATTCATGCTGCGAGTTCGCATATCAGCCTGAACTGGGATTCGGTGAGCACCATGTACGGACAATATGTCTTCGGGCTCGAGCCCAAAGGCCAATACTGATCTGAAAACAAGAATTCAAATTTGGCGCCGTCCCTGAGATGGGCTTGCGTCATGCTAGGGAGAGGAAGATGAGATACGTCATCGCAATGATGGCTGCGGCCGTCCTGACGCTGTCGCCTGGCGCGGGTGCGGCGCAGACTTTCACGATGAAATTGTCGTCGCCGACCGTCAACGACGTCACCCAGGAATGGATGAAGGAGTTCAAGGCGGGTGTAGAGGCGAGGTCGAACGGGCGAATCAAGGTCGAAATCTATCCGGCCAACCAGCTTGGCCAGATACCGGCCACCGTCGAAGGCACGGCGCTGGGCACGATTGAAGTCACCGCTCCCGCCTCCGGTTTCCTGGTCGGCTTCGAGCCGCGCTTCCAGACCTTCGATGCGCCGGGCCTGTTTGCCGATATGGCGCATGCTCAGCGGGTGTTTGCCGATCCGGAGGTGAGGGCGCGCCTCGCCACCTTCGGCAACTCGAAGGGCATGGAACCGATTGCCGTCTGGCCGCACGGGCCCCTCATGCTGCTTTCGCATAAGCCGATTAGAAAGGTGGAGGACTTCAAGGGCCAGAAGATCCGCGTGCCGGGGGCGGCTCCCCTTCAGGTCGAGCCGTTCAAGAAGCTGTGGGCCTCCCCGGTCTCGATGCCGCTCGGCGAGGTGCTGTCGGCAATGCAGAACCGCACGATCGACGGCCTTATCGCCAGCGCCACGGTTTTCACCGCCTTCAAGTATTACGACCTCGCCAAGGGTCTGACGGCCCTGCCTGGGTCGTTCCTGATCGTGCCAGCTATGGCCAACAAGGCCTTTCTCAAATCGCTCGGCGGCGAACTCGAAACCATTGTGCGCGAAGAGGCGCTCAAGGCGCAACGCAAGGTCGAGACGTTTGCCATCGAGGACGCGCAGCGCACGGTCGAGATCTGGAAGAAGAATGGCGGCGAGAATATCGTGCTGTCCGGCGAGGAGGCAAAATTCTATCTCGATCAGGTGAAATCCGTCGTTCCTGCTCTCATGCGGGCCAACCCCGCAATGAAGGATGACTATGACGCCTTGAGCGCAGCCGCGAAGCGCTTGGAAAACAAATAGACGGGACCGGGCAGGTTCGCGGTGGTATACTTCCGCGCACCTGCCCGAGGACATGCCGGATCACCGACTGCGATGGGCCGTCACATGACCAGAGTGGAGAAAGTCGCGAACGCTGTCGCGTTCGCCCTCGAGCGCATTCTCGCTGTCGCGCTGATCGCCGGCATTGTTCTCAATTTCATCAACGTCGTCGGTCGCTACCTGAGCGGCTACACGCTGATCGGTGCCGATGAGATAGAAATCTACATTCTGATCTGGATTGCGTTCTTGGGCGCAGCGGTGGTGACTTGGCGCGGGGACCATCTGAGAATGGACGTCCTGCTCAGTAGCTGCCCGGTCCTCGTCCGGCAGATCGCAGCATTTGCTGAAATCTGTGTCATGCTGGTCGTTGCGGTTTTCGTTGCATATCAATCATTTCGCTATGTGGAGAAGATATACGCGTTGGGCGCCGTGAGCGACATTGCGCGCGTGCCGACGTGGTTTCCGCATAGCGCCGTTTTTGTGTGTTTTGCCACTGTTTCGCTGATCATGGTCGTGCGGGCCGTGCAGCATCTGGCCCGGCTGGCCGTGCCGGAGAGCGAACGTCCGGTCGAGCAGGAGGCGCATCGATGAGTTTTGCGTTGGGCGTTGTTCCTTTGGTTCTGCTGGTCGCAGGGTTCCCAATTTTTCTGGTTTTGCTGACGGCAGCTGCCGTGGCGCTCGTATTTCTCATGAATATCCCGCTCGCAGCGCTGCATCAGAATCTGTTCGGCTCGATCAACGCATACGCTCTGCTTGCCATTCCCTATTTCATCTACGCGGGCGAATTGATGGGGCGCGGCAGCGTGGCGCAGCGTCTCGTCGATTTCGTGCAGGGCGGGGTTGGTGCGGTTCGAGGCAGCCTTGGTGTAACGACGGTCGGTACGGCCACGATCTTCGGCGCGATCTCAGGCGTGAGCGCCGCCGCCGTCGCGACTATCGGGAAAGTCATGTATCCGTCCATGGTTCGCGCGGGCTATCCCAAGCCGTTTGCCGCCGGGCTGATCACCGCAGTCGGCGCCATCGACATCATCATTCCGCCCAGCATACCGATGATCGTCTATGGTGCGGCGGCGCAGGAATCCGTGCCGCGCCTCTACGCGGCCGGCATTTTGCCCGGTCTTCTGATTGCAGCGCTGATCGCCGGCTATGTCGTGTGGCGTGCCTGGTCCGCAAATTTTGGCGCCGGTGAGGCTTTCAGCCTCAATCGCGTGCTGATCACGACCATGCGCGGCCTTTGGGCCCTGGGTGCGCCGGTGATCATCCTTGGCGGAATTTATGGTGGTGTCTTCTCGCCGACCGAAGCGGCTGCGGTCGCTTGCGTCTATGCAGCCTTTGTGACCCGTTTTGTGTTCCGGGAGTTAACGTGGCGGGACTTGCTCGAGGCTGCGGTCGCCACCGTGCGCTTCACTGCGCAGATCCTCATCATCATTGCCTGCGCCGGCGTTTTCTCCTGGCTGCTGACCATCAACCAGGTGCCGGCCGCGCTGGTGGCCTGGATCCAGCATTTCGAGGTTTCGCCCTGGATGTTCCTTCTGTTCGTGAATGTCATCCTGCTGGTGGTTGGCTGCTTCCTCGATCCGCTCTCGGCAATTCTGCTGCTGACTCCGCTGCTGATCCCGGTGGTGAAGGCGCTCGGCATCGACACGGTGCATTTCGGCATTGTCATCATGGTCAATCTGGCGATCGGTCTGTTTCATCCGCCTTTCGGCATCAATATCTTCGTCGCGCAGTCCGTCCTGGGGATCGACCTCAAGGTCATTTATCGGGGCATCCTGCCGTTTGTCGTGCTGTATCTGATCGCGCTTGCGCTGATCACGTATGTTCCGGATATCTCCCTCGTCGGCGTGCGCTACCTGCTGAATTGATCAAATAATGTCGGCCCGCCGGGGAATATCGACGGCGCGCTCCGGGCAGGCCGGCAACGCGGTGCCGGCGCAGTTGCGCCATTGCTGCATTGCACGCTATGGCATGCAGGCAACGCCTTGAGCTTGCCTGTTTGCCCGCAGGGAGGAGCGATGAAGCTGCCATTGGGCGGTGGGTGCCAGTGCGGACTTCTCCGCTATGAGGTCCGCGCCGAACCTATGTCCGTCTACGTCTGTCATTGCACCGAATGCCAGCGGCAGTCAGGCAGCGCATTCGGCATGTCTGTCATTGTGCCGCGTCCTGCCCTGATGTTCGTGTCGGGGGAAACGCGCCGATGGTCGCGCACGACCGAGCGGGGCAATGTGCTGGACGGGGATTTCTGTCCAACCTGCGGCACGCGCATCGTTCACTATCCGCGGGTAAACGAGGCAGTCGCGATCCTCAAGCCGGGTACCCTCGACGACACGCGATGGCTGCAGCCGGTCGGTCATATCTGGACCCGCAGCGCGCAGCCCTGGGTCACGATCCCGAACGATACGGTCAATTTCGAGACGCATCCCGACATCGCACAACTGATCGGGGCATGGCAAAAGCGGAGCGTCTGAACGGCTTGGTCCGGCTCACTCTGCCTCGACCTGCGCCATCAGCAAGTCGTAACGCTCGATGACGATCGACTGGCGGGCGACCGTGATGATTCCCTTCTTCTGGAACTTGTCGAGCGTCATCGTTACCCATTGCCGCGTCGAGCCGACGATGGTCGCGATCTGGTCATGCGTGATCTTGCGTTCGATGAATAGCCGGTTGCCGTCGCGGCGCCCGTGATTCTCGGCAAGGATCACCAGCAGCTGAGCCAGCCGCTCCACCACCGAGCGGGTGCCGAGCATCTGCGCTAGTGCCGAGTAGCATTTGCCCTTGGCGACCAGCCCTTCGATCAGACAGAGTGCGAAAGAAGGCTGCGTTTCGATCAAGCCGCGGATGGCGCCTGCCGGCAGATAAAGCAGACGGCAAGTCTGGCTCACGTCCGCTGACCAGATATGCTGACCGCCGCCGAAAATCTCCGGACCGCCGACGAAATGGCCTGCGGTCCAGTAGGCGAGGGTGATTTCGCGGCCGGACGGTGCGGCATAGAAGGTGCGCACGACACCGTCTTCGATCAACCAGATGCCATCGTGCTGATCGCCTTGCATGAAGACGCTGCCACCCGCCTCGACCGTAATCGAAGTTCCCTGACGGCGCAGAACCTGCCAGGAGTCGTCGGAAAGCTGTGCCAGGAAGTTGGCCCCCTGGTTCAGGTCGTCGAGTGTTTCGGCCAGGAACAAGGCCGGCTCGGTCGGTTCGATGGCGACAGATTTTTCCATCATGATTGCGGACGGTTGCGGACGGTTCATGGCCGGGTCTCGTGCAGATCGGGATTTTGCGACAGGAGGGCTGCGAGTCCGGCAATGTCGGCATCGGACAGCGTTCGGGCGATCTTCTGCATCATCCCGTCAGCGTCGTTGCTGCGCCGGCCGTCACGAAAATCCGTGAGCTGTTTGACGATATAGAAGTCGCGTTGACCGGCAATCCGCCCGGCTTCGATCTTTGGCCGGTCGGCGAGTTCAGGAGACAGGGCACTGTGGCACGACAGGCAGGAGGGAAATCCGTCGGCACCCTTCGCCGCCAGCTGGCGCACGCGCGGCGAGTCAGGAACGTCTTCCAGCGTGGGCTTTGGCCAGGCCGGGGTCTGCTCGGCAAACCACGCGGCGATGCGCTCGATATCCGCCTTCTGGAGGCCGGTCATCATCTTCTGCATTTGCCCGCCATCATTCTTGCGATGCCCGGCCCGGAAATCGTGCAGCTGCTTCACAATATAATTCGGCTTCAGGCCCGCGATACGCGGAAATTTGACCCGGTTTCCGGCGCCATCGAGGCCGTGACAGTCTCCGCATCCTTCCCAGGGCTCCATTCCGCTCGTGTCTGTCATGTCGGCGAAAGTCTGTGTTGCAAGCGATATGCCGAGCACGAAAACTGCGGCCGCTGCCGGAAGATGCCGACGAGATGCCCGGGTGAGCATGACCTTACCGGTTCTGTTGCTCGAAGGCTTTCAGGCTTTCGGCCCGGATCTGGGCGATGCATTGTCGCTTCAGTTCGGCGAAAGCCGGCTCGGCCGTCACTTCCGGCTGCCGCGGCCGCGGCAAGTTGACGGACAGGTCCGCGATGATGCGGCCGGGGCTTGCGCTCATGACAAGAACACGGTCGGCGAGGAAAATCGCTTCCTCGACATCGTGCGTGATGAACAGCACGGTGATTCCGAATTCGCTCCATATCTTGAGCAGATTTTCCTGCATCATTACGCGTGTCTGCGCATCGAGCGCGCCGAAGGGTTCGTCCATCAACAGAACGCGAGGATAATTGGCGAGCGCCCGCGCGATGCCGACGCGCTGCTGCATGCCGCCCGACAATTCGGAGGGATAGCGGTCGGCAAAGCGGGTGAGGCCAACCATGTCGAGAAACGTATTGGCGACCGGCTCCGCAGCGAGGCCGGCGATCTTCGGACCGAAGGCGATGTTCTCCTTCACGGTCTTCCAGGGAAACAGTGAATACTGCTGGAACACCATGCCGCGATCGGGCCCGGGCCTGGTGACGGGTTCGCCGTCCACACGGACCTGGCCCGTATTGGGCTTCACATAGCCTGCGACGGTGTTGAGCAGAGTGGATTTGCCGCAGCCCGAAGGTCCTAGAATGCAGACGAATTCACCCGGCTCGATCCGGATCGATGTTTCCTCCACCGCCTTGTGCGCCTGGCGGCCCTTGCCGAAGACGATCGAAACACCATCAATCTCGATCAGTCCGGTCTGCACATCGGGACGCGTTCTGTGGCGCAGGGCTGCTTCGGCGGCCTTTCCGCGCATCGAAATCACACTGCTCAGCATGGCGCGGGCTCCTTCTGCCAATTGGCGCTCGATTCAGTCGAGATTCTGCCGTCCCGAACGGTCAGCCACGCGGACAATACAAGCATGGCAACGCCTGTCAGCGATACGACGGGGCCAACGGGTTCGAGAGCGAGGCTGGTCGAAACCTCCACACCCAGAATGGCAAGGCTCACGACCCATGATGGGCTCGAGTGGCACACCACCCAAAACAGCGCTATCCCCACTAGACTTGCGCACATGGCGCCGATGCTGGTCATCAGTCCGCAGCGGACGGAGCGAAGGCTTTGCTGGAATGTTGTGCCCGATAATGTCCGCTGATCGGCCACCAGTGCGAAATTCAGGCCGATCAGCGCACCGATTGCGGTCAACACGGCAAGTTTATGCGGAATGATCAGCAAACTCCATTCGGAGACGCCGTGGCCATAGGCGTAGTTCATGTAGCCGAACTCGAGCAGCCATTCGTTGAGGATGATCGGCAGCATGTCGGAAGGCGATCCCGTACTCGCAACGATCCGCGCAACTCCGGAAAACCAGTTATAGGCGGTGACGTAATTCGGCAGATCGCCGAAACGCACGACCATCACGGCCAGCAAAATCAGGTAGAAGCAAACTGGGAAACCGAGCGTGACCGAGAGAAAAAGGGTGCGTTGACGGCCGATCGCTGCGCGCATGATCCGGATGGCGCTTTCGCCGCGATGGGTCGAGACGCCGGAACCGACGTGATGCGCTGCCAGAACGCTCATCGCGATTTCCTCTGCCACGACAGCAAGGGTTGCATGAGCTTGCGGACCGCCTGGGTCGATAAGGTTCCAAGAAACCCGATCACCAGCATGCCCACCACAATGTCGGGATACTTGATCAGCGAATAGGCGTTCCAGGTGAAGTAACCGATGCCGTATTGTCCGGAGATGATTTCGCCGGCGAGCAGCGAGAACCAGGACACACCCATCCCGATGGCGAGGCCTGTGGCAATGGACGGCAGGGCCGCCGGCATGACCACATGCCAGAATATCTGCAGCGATGAAGCGCCGAGCGACTGCGCGGCGCGGACCAGCACGTCTGGGGTCTGCTCGACGCCATGCACGGTATTGAGAACTATTGGGAACAGGGCGCCAAGGAAAGTGATGTAGATGATCGAGGATTCCTCGGTCGGCCACATCAGAATCGCCAGCGGGATCCAGGCAACCGCAGGGATGGGCCGCAGGATCTCAATGTACGGAGTGACGAAGTCGCGCGCGATCCGCGAGCGACCCATGACGACGCCGAGGCAAATGCCGAGGCCGGTTGCCAGTGCGAAGCCGATCAGGATGCGCTTAATGCTGACCGCGATGTGCACGTAGAATATCGATTCGTGCAGATGCCCAATGAAGGCGCTGAGGACGACCAGCGGCGCTGGCACATTCTCGAAGTTGATGAAGAATTTGAACTTGCTGACGCACAAGACGTGCCATATGGCCACGCCGACTGCCAGTGAGAGGAGGCGCAGGGACCAGCTCTTGGCGATGTCGGACCAGTCGATGCGCCCCAGATGTTCTGCCACAGGATTGGGCGCCGGGTCTGCATGAGCGGTCTCGTCCACAGGTTGATGCCTGTCCAGGTCAGCGCGAGCGTGGATATCCGATGGTGCGGTCTCTTTGGTTCCGGGTTCAGTCAGTACCGCCAATGTCGAAGTCTTCATGAGGAGTTCCGTCATCGCTTTGGTGAGCGCTGCTCTCGCGGAAAAGCGGACCCGCTGCCGGAGCAGCGGGTCCGAAGTCCATGTCATGACGAGAAAGATCCCCATGCTTCGTCATAGCTGATGACGGTACCGCCGACCTTCTTGGCGTGCGCTTCCGCTTCGCGCTTGCGCAGGAAGGTGGTGAAGGTTCCGTCGGCCGCCTTCACGTAGAAGGCGGTCTTGCCGAACAGCTTCAGGCCGGTTTCGACGTCATAGACATAGGTGGCGTTCAGCTTGGCACCTTCGGCATTGTATTTGGCCACCGCCTTGAGAAACTCGGCCATGGTCGGGAAGGTCTTGATGCCGTCGCGGGCGTGCCAGATCTCCATGGGGAGGCCGGCATTGGCCTTGACGGGGTCGACGATTTTCGCCTTCTCGGCTTCGTAATCGAGCTTCAGGTCCTTGTAGGCGGCTTTGACGTAGCTCTCGGTGATCCAGGCGTCGAAATTGAGTGGAGGAATCGCCTGCTCCTTCTGCAACACCTTGTGGTCGAATTTCAGCGCGTCGACCCATTGTGGCTTTATCGTCGGGTCAAGCGTGAGATGACCGCCCTTGGAGAAGTACATATAGAGCACTTCCTTCTCGACGCCGCTCCACTTTTCCATCAACTCGACCGCACGCATCGGATCTTCCTTGATCCAGACGCCTGCGTCGTAAATCGCCTTGATGAAGGCGACCACGACTTCGGGATATTCCTCAGCGAAGTCCTTGCGGACGACAAGGCCATGCAGATAGGGCACGCCGGTTTCGGACCCGTCATAGATTTTCCGGCCGGTTCCGCGAAACTCCATGATTTCCGTCCATGGACAGAAATCGGCATGCGCGTCGATCTTGTTGGTTGCGATATTGGCTGCACCGACCGCGGGCGCCTGGTTCTTGAGCTGATAGGCGCTGGTCGGGATGTTGCTGTCCTGCATGGCCTTGAGCAGCATCCCCCAGGCGGCGGAGCCGACGGGCGTCGATACGGCTTTGCCCTTGAGATCGTCGATCGAGTAGATGTCGGACTTGACCGGGACCACGATCGAGTTGCCGGAGCCTTTCAGGTTGTACCCTGTGCCTGCAACATAAAGTGTGCGCAAGCTCTGCGTTTCCTGAAATTTTGCACCGTTGACGATCAGCGGATAGTCGCCCATCACGCCGAAATTCAGCTTGTTGGCGAGCATCTGGTTGGTGATCGGCCCACCGGACGAATAATCGCTCCAGCTCACCTGAAAGTTTGCGTCCTTGTATTTGCCGGTCTTCGGCAGGTGCTTTTCCAGGAGCTTCAGTTCCTTGACCACGATACCCGCCGTGTAGGTATCGGTGCACATGCTCTGGTGGCCAATATTGATCTCGATTGTCTTGGCATGCAGCGGCGCCGCGAGGGCTAGGGAAAAGGCCGCTGCAAGCAGGACTTTGGAGCGCGTCATGATCAGATCCCCTTGTTTTGAGCCGTAACTTGTTCGGAGCTCGGGGAAGGAAGCCGCAAATGGCGTGCCAATTCCGCAGGCAGCCCCACAAGTCGGTCTAGGTCCTTGCTTTTCATTGGTTTTCTTAAAAAGTTGTGGAGGCCGCCGGGACCCCTGGCGACAGGGCGCTGCTCAGCCCTTGGGCGGCGCGGCGCGTGGCCAGCGGAAGGAGCAGGCAGGCTGGCACAACGGGATGATACAAGTTGCAGCTGCGGCAATGGCCGGTATGGCAGGCCGCCTGTGCCGTGATGCGCCGAGACCGGCGCTGGCCTCACAACACGACACACCATTTTTGGGCGTCTCCGGCGGAGGCCGCGACCAAAGATAATGGGAATCTGAAAAACTGTTCCGCGGCGCTGCCAAGCGCCTCAGGCTGTGCGAGGGGCGCCGATAGTTGACGCTCAGAGCATGGATCTCAACTGCGCTTCGATAATCGGTGCACGCCAATCGCGCTCGCCCAACGCGCCGAGGCGCAGGATTCCGTTGCGGTCCAGCGCATAGGCGACAGGCAATCCACGAACGTGCCAAGGTGCGGCTGCGGTCTTGTCGTGGTCGCGGAGAACCGGAAGGCTGGGCGCAGGGTGTTCCTCCAGAAATTTTGCGATCCGTTCGGGTTTGTCGCCGAGATTGACCGCAAGAATTTCAGCGCGGGTATCCGCAAGACGCGTGCGCAACTGTGCAAGCGCCGAGAGTTCGCGCCGGCACGGCGCGCACCAGACCGCCCAGAATGCGACCACAACCGGACGCCCGCGATAATCCGACAGACGATGGATAACGCCGGCGAGATCGGGAAACGCAAAGTCAGGTGCCTCGACATCGCCGGGAAGGTCGACCAAGGGAAGCGGACTCGCGACGGAGGGGGCCGGCAAAAGTGTTGCCGCAAGCCACGCGAGAACGCGGCGTCGGTTTGTCGTCATCGACGCGGCACCCGCACTTTGAAGACATGCGACTCCGGCAGCCCGTAGACATATTCGAAGTCGATCGGAAATCCACGGCGGTCATGCGTCAGCCGCGTCAGCTTGAAGATCGGCGTGGTGACCTGCACGCCCAGACGCTGCGCTACCTCGTTCTCCGCCGGTGCGACTTCGATGGTGACGTCGGCAAAGCCAAGCGGGACGCCGAGCGCGCGTTCGAGCAGGACAAAAATGTCCTCCCCGGCGAGATCCTGTTCGACCAGACGCCGGCCCACATCCAGCGGAAAATAGCTGAGGTCGTAGGACATTACGCGTCCGCCGGCAATGCGCAGCCGCGCAATGCGCACGACATGGCTTTGTTCGGGCAGGCCGAAGGCGCTCGATACGGCTTCCGGCGCCAGGCATTCCACCAGCTCCAGCACCTTGGAGCGTGCATTCACGCCCATCGGCGCGAGCATTTCGCCGAACCCTTGCAGCCGGCCAAGATTTTGCACGGCGCAGATGCGGCGCAGAAACCAGCCCTTGCCGTGATGGCTTTCGATGATGCCGTCATCGCGCAGCGATTCCAGCGCCTGCCGCACGGTGACGCGGCTGACATCGAAGCGGCGTACCAGATCGCTTTCGGACGGCAGCTTGTCACCGCGCGTCAAGCCGGACGAGAGGATGTGCTCCATCAGCCAGTCGCGCAGACGGATATATTTGGGTGCGCTCTCCGATCGCATAACCGGGTTGTCGACACCCGCAGCCCGGAGGCGCTGGCTGGGTCCAGATCGTGTCTGGGAGGTCATCCGGCGGTCCTCAGGGCGGAACATGCGATCCTCAGTTTTCCCGCAGCCGGCCGATGGCCCAGCGGACATTCTTTCGGACATCCGGGTCAGGGTCGTCGACGTGTTTCTGCAGATAGGCGAGGGCGGAGGGGTGTCCGATCTCGCCGAGAGCGGCGGCGACTTCCTTGCGCAGATTGCTGACATCGTGGTCTAGCAGCGGGCCGAGCGGCGCGACCGCGTCGGTCACCCGCAGCTTGCCGAGACTGCGCGCCGCCTTCAGCTTGACTTGCCAATAGGGGTCGGCCAGAGCCGCGATCAGGCGCTTTCCGGCATCAGTTCCCTTGGTGCGCGATAGCGTTTCGGCAGCGATCTCCCGCACCATCCAGTCGGAATCGTCCAGCGCCGCGATCACCGCGGTCGCAGCATGCGCGCTGGCGGAAAAGCCTAGCGCCGACACGGCGGAACGGCGCACGATCGGCTCCGGATCGCGGCTGGCGCCGATCAGTGCCGGCAGGGATTCTTCCAGCTTCAGCCAGCCGATCACTGCGACGGCCTGTTCGCGTACCGAAGCATCGCTGTCGCTCAGCGCCGTGACTGCAGGCTTCAGCGACTCGGGCCGGCGCAATTCCTTGATGCCGCGAAAAGCCGACATGCGTACGAACGGCTTGTCATGGGTGAGATAGGCAAAGAGCGGATCGGCGGCCGCGGGGTCTTTCAGCTCAGTGAGCGAATCTGAGGCCGCTCGCGCCACCGATTCATCGGTGTCGGACAAGACACCGGCGAGTGCCGCGGCAACCTCAGGACCATCGAAGCCACTGAGTGCGATGGCCGCCTGGAGCCTCACCTCGGAGGCCGGATCTGAAAGCGCGCGGGCAAGATAAGGGATGGCCTCGGGTGAGGCCGTGTCGGCAAGGTCCAT
>Ga0073934_10000948_pt1 | contig 75381 bp, 85 predicted proteins | sample LarsenN4metaG_FD_76834 | JGI IMG/M metagenome (GOLD analysis project Ga0073934, IMG submission 76834) | Hot spring sediment bacterial and archeal communities from British Columbia, Canada, to study Microbial Dark Matter (Phase II) - Larsen... ...
CCGCATCGGGCTCGTGCCTCGAGGCCAGGCGGAGCGCGGCTCCGTCGTCGAAGCCCATCCCGCGGAACTCCGCCTCTGTGTCGGGCCGGGGTCCGAGCGGCGCGTCCCGGGTGACGCACCGGAGCGGGCGACCGAGGCGCACGCAGACGCGATCCACGACCTCCTCCGCCATGCCTCGCTGCGTGGTGAGCTTCCCTCCGAGGACGGAGAGGAGCCCGTCGCGGTCCTCGTAGATTTCGTGCCGCCGGGAGATGTCGGATTCCGCTTCGCGGGAGGACGGCCCTCGGACGAGGGGGCGGAGGCTGGCGTAGCAGCTCACCACGTCGCGCGCGGTCAGGTGGGCCTCGGGGAACGTCTCGTTCACGCTCTCGAGGAGGTAGCCGAGTTCGTCGGCCTCGGGTAGGACGCGGTCCGGATCCCCGACGTAGTCCGTGTCCGTGGTCCCGACCAGTGCGAGGTCGTTCCAGGGGAGCACGAAGAGGGTGCGCCCATCCCGTTTCGCGCTCATAACGACGGCGCCGCGGTTCCCGACGCGGTCCCGGGGCACGAGGACGTGGATCCCTTTCGTCGGGCGCGCCGTCGCGGCCCCCTCCCGATGGGAACGGAGGCGGTCGAGCCATACGCCGGTGGCATTCACGATGGCCCTCGACCGCACCTCGAAGATTCGTTCGGCGATGCGGTCTCGCACGCGCGCGGACGTGGCCCGGCCGCCCTCATGGAGGATCGCGAGGGCCTCCGCGTGGTTTGCGACCGCCGCCCCTGCATTCGCCGCCGCGCGAATCACCGCGAGGACCAGGCGCGCATCGTCCGTGACCGCGTCATGGTAGATGCCACCACCCTCGAGGGCCTCCTTTCGCAGTCGCGCCTCCCGCATCAGGACGCCCTCCGGGCCGAGCCAGGCGCGTCGCGGGAGGACCTTGTCCTTCGAGAGGGAGTCGTACAGGAAGAGGGCGAATCGGATGGAGGTCTTCCCGGGACCATGGCCCCGGTACGCCGGGATGAGGAACGGGAGAGGACGGACGAGGGCCGGGGCTTGGCGCAGGAGGAGGTCGCGCTCCCGCACGGCCTGGCGGACGAGGCCGATCCGCATGTGCTTCAGGTAGCGCAATCCCCCGTGCACGAGTCGGGAGGTCCTCCCGCTCGTTCCGCTCGCGAAGTCCCCGCGCTCGACGAGGGCCGTCCGGAGCCCGCGGGTGGCGGCATCCCGGGCGATGCCGGCCCCGACGATGCCTCCGCCGATGACGACGACATCGAACGTCTCGGAGGCCATCCGCATCAGGTTCGCGGCGCGGGCCCTCGGCGACAGCTCCGACGTCATCGAATTCCCGTGAACAGCTTCCCAGGGTTCATGATTCCCTCGGGATCCAGGGAGCGCTTGAGCGCCCGCAACACGAACAGGCCGTCCTCCCCGATGACTTGGCCCAGAAAAGGCGAATGGTCCGCGCCGATCCCGTGGTGATGGCTCAGGGCTCCGCCCGCGCCGAGGAAGGCCTTCGTCACCGCAACCTTGATTCCCTCCCACTGAACGAGTTCGTCTCCTTCCCGCTGGCGGCCCATGAACGTGAAGTAGAGGGAGGCGCCGTCTCGATAGGCATGGGAGACATGACAGAGGACGAGTCCCGGCTCTCCGGCGGACCCGAGGGCAGCCTGGAGCGCCGCGCGGCCCGCTTCGTAGACGGTCTGCAGTCGGGACCAAGGGGCGGCGGTCTCGACCGTGTCCACGAGGATCCCGTGGTCTAGGAGGGAGTCCCGCAAGTACGGGAGGCGGAACCGCTCGGCGAACCACCGCTCGGCCGGGGAGGCGCCCAGGTCCGCCGCGGGCGCCGCATGGTCGAGGGCTCGGCTGCGCCGGTGGGAGACGCGGCTCGGCGAGCCTTCGAAGCCCATCAGGAGGAGGCTTCCACTCTCGAGGGAATAGCCGCGGAGGGATATGAGCCTCAACCCCAAGGGCGCCTCGCTCACGGCGCCGGGCCTCGGGTCGATGCCCGCATTCGCCGCCGCGAACCGAGTCTCCTCCTCGTCGCCCAGGTACGCCATGTCAGGCAAGGACGCGTCCCGGGCCATCGCACGAAGGGCCGTGAGTCCTGCCGCGAAGGATCGGAAGAGCCGGGAGGCGAACTGTCGAACTCGGGGCCTCGGCTGGACTCGAAGCGTCGCTTGCGTGATGATCCCGAGGATGCCCTCGGAACCGAGGACAAGTTCCTTCAGGTCCGGGCCGTGGGACATCCCTGGGAGCGGCGGGATCTCGAGGGTCCGGGTCGGCGTGACGAGACGCAGTCCGACGACGATCTCCTCGATCTTTCCGTACAGGTTTGACAACCCACCCGCAGCTCGCGTCGCGATCCATCCGCCGAGGGTGGAGAACTCGAAGGACTGGGGGAAGTGGCCCAGGGTGAGGCCTCGGGCCATGAGGGCGTCTTCGAGTTCCGGTCCGAGGATGCCCGCTTCCGCGGTCACATAGCCGGAATGGTCATCGATCTCGAGGACGCGGTGCATCCGTCGCAGGTCCACGCTGAGGGAGGCCGCAAAGCCGCCTTCCGGGGAGGGTTCCACGCCGCCCACGACCCCCGTCCCGCCGCCGAAGGGGATGACGGCGTAGCGCCGTTGGCGGGCGAGATCCAGGATCCGACGCACGGCTTCCTCGTCCGTCGGGTAGAGGACGACATCCGGGGTCCGGCGGACTTGGCCCGACCGGAGCCGCACGAGATCCTTGTACCCCTTCCCCAGGGCATGGACAACGCGGTCGGCATCCGCGATCGAGACCCCTTCGTCTCCGGCGACCTCTCGGAACTCGTCGAGTTCGCGCGGGGACAGGAGGGAGACCGGAACTTGGATCGATTCCAGCGGGACCACGCGGCGCAAGACGTTCGGGTCGGCCTCGAGACGGTCCAGCAGATAGCTCCAGAGGACCGGACGGGACTCGATGGGGAGCGACGTGTCGTCGAACCCCCAACCCCACCACTTGAGCCTTCTCGGCTCCATCGGGGGTCGCGAACCGGATTCTGGATAAAGACGTTTATCCCCAGGCACACAGGGTCGCGTGCTCCGCGCAGGCGCGAGGGTCTCGCGTACCTCCAAAGAATTAAGGTCGCCCGGCCCATGGGCCGGCCACCGGCGGAGACCGTGCTCGAACGCGAAGCCATGGTGAAGATCCTCGAGGGGTACGACCGGGAGGCCCTCCGGATTGCGACGATCGGATCGCACTCGGCCCTCGACATCTGCGATGGCGCCGTCGAGGAAGGTTTCCGCACACTCGCTGTGTGCGAGCGCGGCCGCGAGGGCCCGTACGCGCGATATTTCCGAGCGCGCCGAGATGCCGCCGGTCGGATCCAACGCGGCATGGTCGATGAGGCGATCACACTGCCGAAATTCTCCGAGATCCTCTCGGAGAAGGTCCAATCCCTCCTGAGGGACCGCCATGCGATCTTCGTGCCCAATCGATCCTTCACATCGTACTGCGACCTGGACGCGATTGAGGACCGCTTTCGCGTCCCCCTCTTCGGGAGCCGGAACTTGCTCCGCACGGAAGAGCGTGACGAGGAACGGAGCTACTATTGGCTGCTGGAGAAGGCGAAGCTCCCCGCGCCGGAGAAGATCGAGGCGCCCGAGGACATCGACGGGCTCGTGATCGTGAAGCTGCATCACAAGGTCAAGAAGCTCGAGCGCGGCTTCTTCACGGCGGCCGACTACAAGGAATACCGTGAGAAGTCGGAGGCGCTCCTCCGGCAGGGCGTCATCGCGAGGGAAGACCTCGCGGGAGCCCGGATCGAGCGATACATCATCGGCCCCATCTTCAACTTCGATTTCTTCTACTCCCCCTTGAACGAGGAGGAGAAGGTCGAGCTGCTCGGGGTGGATTGGCGCTTCGAGACGTCCCTCGACGGCCACGTCCGCTTGCCGGCACTGCAGCAGATGACCCTCGCCGAGGACGAGAAGTGGCCCGAGTACGTCGTCGTCGGCCACAACAGTGCGACCCTTCGGGAGTCGAGTCTGCGGGATGCTTTCGACCTCGCGGAACGCTACGTCCGCGCGACGCAACAGTTCTTCCCGCCCGGCATCCTCGGTCCCTTTACGCTGCAGACCGCCGTGGACAAGGATCTCCGGTTCTGGATCTACGATGTCGCACCTCGGATCGGCGGCGGCACGAACGTGCACGTCGCCATGGGCCATCCGTACGGGAACAGCCTCTGGCGGCGGCCGATGAGCACGGGGCGACGGGTTGCGCTCGAGATCCGTCGCGGGGTAGAGACCGGTCGCCTCGCCGAACTCGTCACGTAGCTGGCTTGGACCCAAGGACCGACGGCTAGAACACCGCGCCGCAGCGCACGCACGTGAGGCGTCCGTCGCCTCGGGCCACGAGCTGGCCCCCGCACTGCGTGCAGAAACGCATCTGCGGCTTCAGTCGGCCCTGGTCGTCCCACTGATGCTGCGGCCATTGGCTCCTCAATGGCTGCGTTCCGGGCCACCCGCCCGTCTGCGAGGGCGACTCCGCCGGCCCAGGGGCAGCCGGGATTGGTGCCGTGGGAGGAGGCGCCGACGTCGGCGGCGCGCCTCCCGGGGGTACGCCAGCCGCGGGGCCGTACGCGCCCGGAGGCGGTGCCTGCGGATGCGGGGGAGCGTGCTGCATCATCCGGAACTGTTCCTCCATGTAGGCGAGGTGGTCCACGCGGGTGACCGTGGTCCCGGCGATCCGGTCCATGTATCGCTGGCGTGGATCGCCCGGGGTGAAAAAGGCGACGAGGAAGTCGACCGCGAAGGCGGGCCAGAAAATCTTCGTGACGTTCCGAATCAAGGCACGAACCGCGTCCATCTCCGCACCGATGGCGACCGCCCGGAGGGACACGAGCTTCTTGCCCACGGTCGCGCCGATTGTGGCCTCGAGGCCAACGGAGTAGAGCCACCAGAGGACGCCGAAGAAGAATGTCTGGATGAGCCAGCCCAGGAGCAGGATCGGGGGGACGAACGCGGCGATGAGGATGACGACGACGAGGACGATGATGATGTCGACCACCATGGCGAGGACCCTGCGGATCCAATGTTCCTGCAAGGCGGAGTTGCGACCAATCTCGTCCATCGCGGACCGCATGATCTCATCCCTTCTGGGCCCGCGATATCTCCGGTCCCATCATAAAAGTTAGCGTGGCGCGGCACGCGCCCTTACAGCGACACGTCCGAGGGTTCTTCTGAGGGGGGCAGCTCTTCCTCAACGCGCTGGGACCGCTGCAGGTATTCCCCGGGGATTTCCTTGGAGATGTATACAGTCTTCCCAGCCTTCTGAATCACGACGCCAGCGTTCCGCGCCGATCGCGCATCGACCTCGAGGATCACGGGAGCCTGCGTCCGCACGCGGCCTGCCTCGAGCGCAGCCTCATATGTCGAGCTGAGGTGGACCATCTTTCGATCCGCGGGTCGGAGACCGGCGTCCATGACGATTCGGTACTCTTCCTCCGTGGTCGGGTAGTAGAGGGTGTCGGGGATCCCTTCCGTCGGCAGGTCCAAGTCCACGTCGAGGGAATGCCCGTACGTCGCCCGGATCTTCCCGTCCTGGTGCTGGTAGCGTCCCTTCGGGTCCGTCTCGACGAGGCCGATGATGTGGTGGGGTCGCAGGAACCGGAACCGCTTGTTTCGAATCTGGACGGCCGTGATGAAATCCCGCAAGTCCACCCATCCGTGCGGGTCCATCTCGAGCCCGTAGCGCTGCGGGAAGTGGCGGAGCACGCCCGCCATCGTCCGACCCAGTTGCTCGACCTCCTGATCGCTGAGGAGGAACTTCGCCTCGCTCCCACAGACGGGACAGTACTGCTCCCGGAAGTAGCCGTGGGAGCCGCACTCCTTCAACACGGAACCCCTCCTGACCGGCTCCGAATCGTCCGAGGCACTATGAACCTTTGGCCTCGGGCAGGACTTCCAAATCTGTCTCGCGCACGACGCGCAGGCCCAAGGCCTCGGCCCTCCGTTCCCAAATTCGCGCGGCAGGCTTCGAGAGACTCTTGCGGTGGAGGTACGCGAGAGTCGCCCTCGGCGTCTTCGCGACCGCTCGCGCGAGGACGTCTTCGGTTCCTCGTTCGAGGACGTAGGTGGCGAGGAGATGGCCGAACGCGATCCGCCGCTCGAGCGCGAGGTCCGTGTGGCGCGGCACGTAGTGGCCTCCTCCAAGGCCAATCGCGACGGGCGCATCGAGGGCTTCGAGATCTAGCAAGGCACGCGCGATGGCTGCCGAGGCCCGCGGATCGTTCCATTCCCGTTTCGTGCTCCCTTGCTCGATGTAGAACGTTGGTGCCTCGAGGTAGGGGCCATGGTGGGTCGCCTCGAAGGTGACGGCATAAGGTAGGCCGCGAGCTTCGCGGCGCAAGGCCCGAAGCGCCGCGGTCATCCAACTCGGAGCTGCGGTCACGAACGCGCCAGGGCGCCCGCCGAGGTCCGCACCGTGAGGATTCCCAAGGGGATGAACGGTGAGGCTCGGCGTGCGACTCTCCGATCGGTGCTTCGAGAGATAGACAACGAGCTCCGGCACTCCGAACCGATTCGCGAGGTCCTTATCGAGGTCGTCGCGGTACAGGTGATGCTCCGGGATCGTCACAAGGATGAAGTCGCCGCGTCGCCAGGCCGGCGAACCGGCGAAGGTATCGGATTCCTCCCAGGGCGCGGCACGCACGATGGCGTCACGCTGGTTCACGCTCGCCTCGTCCGAGGTCGAAGCCACGAGGAATCGCATCGAACCGAGGATCGCCGTTCGAACGAATGTGCCTTGCCGTCCGCCGCGCACAAAGTTTATCCACGCCGGACTTTTTCGGGCGGCGGCGCGCCGATGACCGAGGTCGTCTTCCTCGCATCCCTTCAGGATTACCAGGCTTCAAGGATCGAGGAGATCTCGAGTCGGCTGAAGGCAGAGCGCCCCGATCTCCAGGTCCGCGTGCTGTCGCCCCGGGAAAGCACGGAGTTGCTCACGAAACACAAGCTGAAGTTTGGGCCGGCAGTCCTCGTCGATGGTCGGCTCGAGTTCGTGGGCGTGCCGCGGTACCGCATGCTCGTCGACCGAGTCGCCAAGTCGACGCGGCCGGCCCCGGCGGCCCCGGCTCCGGGCCTTGCCGTCGCGGCCGCCGGGAATCCCGAGGACTCGGACGCATCCTGAGGCAGGAGCCAAGGTTCGCCTCGGGGCGCTCCTCACGGGCGAGATCCGGTCCCGCCGGCGGGCTGCGGCTCGTTCCGCGCCCCTTCGCGAAAACTATAAAGGGACCCCGGGCCATTTTTTCCTCGGTGGGTTGGCCTAAAGGTGAGGGGCCGCGCGCATGCGGCTCGTTGGGGAAGGAGTGGGTCGACAGCCATGGGCGTTGAGGGCGATTTCGAGGAACTGAGGCGCGCCCTTCAGCGCATGCTGAAGGATGCTTTCGAAGGGAAGCTGGGCGTGTTCAGGGAGCCTTTTGTGTACGGCTTCACGGCCCGGAGCCGGGACGCGCGCGGCGATGCGACCCGTCCTGTCGTCGAGGACCAGCCGGTCACGCGGGACCCTCTCGCGGACGTGAACCTCACGGAATCCGCGATTTTTGTGACCGCCGAACTTTCGGGCGTCCGGGCCGAGGAACTGCGGGTCCGCGTTGACCAGGGGAGACTCGTCATCAAGGCCGAAGGGGAGCGGCGTTACTTCACGTCCGTGGATCTTCCCTCGGACGTGGATCGCGATACCCTGAAGTACACGTTCACGAACGATGTCCTTGACATCGTCATCGCCCGAAGCCGCTCGGTTGCGAGTCCGTGAGGCCGCCTTCACGGTCGCTCGGAGGTGAAGGAGCATCACGCTGGTCAAGAAGATCGACACGAAACTGCGGCACCTCCGTCGTCTCGAGGCCGAATACCGCGCGGAAATCCGGAGGGCCAACGAAGCCTATCGGATGGATACCGTCGACGCCGTCCGGGCGAAGAGACGGTACGAGAAGACCCGCGATAAGTACCAGCGCAAGATCGACCGACTCCTGCCCAAGATCCACGATCTTAGCGTGCGACGCGAGCGGCTCAAGGCCGAAGGCGTAGGGAAGGGATAAGTGGCCGACCGGACTTGGGGCCGCCGTGGGTAGCGCGGAGGAGCGGACGGAGCGGTTGGAGGCCCTCGCCGCGCAGATTCGCGCGTGCACCGCGTGCCGCCTCCACGAACACCGAAACGCGGCGGTGCCCGGGGAGGGGGCCTTCGACGCCAGCGTCCTGATCGTCGGCGAGGCGCCCGGCCGGGAAGAGGACGCGAGTGGGCGTCCCTTCGCCGGAAGCGCGGGCGCCATCCTCGACCGCGCCCTCGCAGCAGCGGGCCTGGGTCGAAAGGATGCCTTCGTCACGAACGCCGTGAAGTGTCGACCCCCAGAGAATCGTACGCCAAAACCCGATGAAATCGAGGCGTGCCGGACCTACTTGCTGCAGCAGATCGATTGCGTGCGACCCAAGGTCATCCTCGCCCTGGGCACGAGCGCCCTGCGCGGTCTCGTGGGCCCGAGGGTCGAGCTCCAGCAAGTGCGATCCAGGGAACTGCGCTACGGGGCGGTACCGGTCATTGCGACGTACCATCCTGCGGCCGTCCTTTATCGACGAAGGCTCGAGCGCGAACTCCGACGCGACGTCGGGAAGGCGGCGCGCACCCTTCGCCTGCCGCGGCCACGGGTGCGGAGTGGCCCGCCTCGGGAAGGCCGTCCCTCCGAGACCGCGATCTCAAGTGGTGCCGTCGTTGCGAATCCGGACGGACGAATCCTTCTGCTGCGACGGGCGGACGAAGACATCTGGTGCCTCCCGAAGGGAACCGTGGAGCCTGGCGAGACCCTCGAGGCAACCGCACTCCGGGAGGTCGAGGAGGAGTCGGGCTTGAAGGTGAAACTCCTTCGACCGCTCCTGACGATTCACTACGCGTACTACTGGCCTCCGCGGGACGTGAATGTCGACAAGACGGTCGCCTACTTCTTGTCCGAGCCTGTCGGCGGCCGGCTGAACCCTGAGCACGGATTCGACGAGGCGCGTTGGGTGGGCGGAGGGCAGGCCCTCCGGCTCCTTCATTGGAAGAACGACAAGGATGTCGTCGGCCGCGCCCTGGCGATCCTAGGGGCGCGCGGCGCTACCGGAAGAAGGATCGGACCTCGTCCACAGGCCAAGCGTTCACGAGGTCCTCGCGCGTGAGCCACGCACGGCGGGCCGTCCCAATCCCGAACCGCATCGCTTCGAGCTCACCCACCGAGTGGCTGTCCGTGGCCAAGGCGAGCCGGCAGCCCAGCTCCTTCGCCCTCCGCGCCTGGAAGCCCGTCAGGTCCATCCGGTGCGGCGACGCATTGATCTCGATCGCCGTCCCGACCTTCGCGGCCGCGGCGAAGACCGCCTCGAGATCGAGTTGGATGGGATCCCTCTGCCCGATCAGTCGGGTCGTCGGATGCCCCAGGATGTTCACGTACGGATTCTCGACAGCAGCGACGACGCGGTCGGTCATCTCCCGCTCCTCCAGGGTGAACTTCGAGTGGATCGACGCAATGACGAAGTCGAACTCTTGCAGGACTTCGTCCGCATAGTCGAGCTCCCCCCCGTCGAGGATGTCGCATTCCGTGCCGAAGAGGACCTCGAAACCGTCCGCCTCGCGGTTGATGGCCCGGAAGCGATCGCGGCGCGCGAGGGCCTGCTCCGCGGTCAGGCCGAAGGCGACGGTCGCTGAGACGGAGTGATCCGAGATGCCGACGTACGCATAGCCGCGCCTTCGGGCGGCACCGACCATGGCCTCGAGGGTGTCGACGCCGTCGGTCGCGTTCGTGTGTACATGAAAATCGCCCCGTACGTCCGAGGGCTCGATGAGCCGCGGCAGCCGCCCTTCCTTCGCGGCATCAATCTCGCCTTGATCCTCCCGCATCTCGGGGGGGATCCACGGGAGCCCGACGGCCGCATAGACGCCTTCCTCGGTGGCCCCTGCGATCCGCTCGTCCTCTCGGAACACGCCGTATTCGTTGAGCTTCAGCCCCTGCCCCTGGGCCATGCCCCGCAGCCGGATGTTGTGATCCTTCGAGCCCGTAAAGTACTGGAGTCCCGCGCCCCAGCTCGCGGCGTCGAGGATGCGGAGATCGACCTGGATCGTGCGCGGGCGGTCTTCCGCCCAGTCTGTGTACTCCATGATCACCGTGGCCTTCGTCTCGCCGGCTTGAACCACCTCGCGGAGGCCCGGCATCGAGGTGAAGGCCCGGCCGACGGCCCCGTGGTCCTTCGTGACCACGAGGATATCCACGTCTCCGACGGTCTCCCGCATCCGGCGGAGGCTCCCCGCGGCTTCGATCCGCTCCACAGGACTGTTTGCCTTCAGGTAGGCGATCACGACGTCGGCGACGCCCGCCGCGTCCCACAGGAGCGCGCGGGCCTGGCCTTCCTCGAGGAGCTGGATCCCCCGCAGGATCTTCTCCTCGGATTTCTCGCCGAAGCCCTTGACACGCTGCAGGCGATGCGTCTGGGCGGCCTTCCGCAGGGTCTCGAGGTCCGTGACTCCGAGCTCCTGCCAAAGGACCCGGACCCGCTTAGGCCCGAGGCCGGGCACACGGAGGAGTTCGAGGACCCCGGGAGGGAACTTACCGCGGAGTTCCTCGTGGTACCCTATCCGCCCCGTCGTGACGTACTCCTCGATTTTCTCCGCAATGGCCGAGCCAACGCCCGGGATCTCCGAGAGGCGGCCTTGGCGCGCGAGGCCCTCGACGTCCTCCGTCGTGGCCTCCACGGCACGTGCGGCTCGGTGGTAGGAGATGACACGGAACGTGTCTTCCCCGAGAATGTCGAGCATATCTCCGATTTCATTCAGCCGGTTCGCGACCTCCGGGTTCTTCACGGCAGGTCGCGATGACCCGCGACCGAATTTATAGTTTCGCGGGGCTTATTGCGGGCCCGTGATCTGGGTCGGCACCTGCGGCTTTGGCCGCCGGCAGGCGGACGCGTTCCGGGATCTCCAGGCCGTCGAGACCCAGGAGACGTTCTATCGGCCGGTGTCCGTCGAGAGGGCGCGCCGATGGCGATCGGCGGCCCCCGAGTCCTTCACCTTCACGGTCAAAGCCTCCCAGTTCATCACGCACCCGTCGTCCTCCCCGACGTACCGCCGGTCGGGCCGCGTGATCCCCGCGGACGAGCGGGATGCCTACGGAGGTTTTCAGGACACCTTGCCCGTGCGAGAGGGATGGCAGGCCACCCGCGCCGTCGCCGAAGCGCTGCGCGCGACCGTCGTCGTGTTTCAGTGCCCGAGTTCCTTCGGGCCTACCCCGTCGAACGTCGCGGCCCTCTACCGGTTTTTCGAGGCGATCTCCACGGACTGCGTGAAAGCATGGGAGCCCCGGGGCCCGTGGCCGTCCCACCTCGTCGCGAAGGCGTGCGAGGACCTCGGCCTCGTGCATGCCATCGATCCGTTCGCGGCGGAACCTGCGACGTACGGACTCGCGTATTTCCGCCTTCATGGGAGCCCGCCGGGCCCGCGCCTCTACCGGCACACCTTCACGGACGAGGAACTTCGACGTCTGCGCGCGATCTGCGCCGAGTACGACGATGCGTATGCGATGTTCAACAACGTCACGAGCCACGACGATGCGATGCGCCTCCGTACTCTCCTGGAAGGCTTGCCCGAGCGCGCGTGAGGGGAAGAATCACGGAAAAGGAAAGAGGCAGAAAGGTTTCTATAGCGGACCCATCCGTTTCGACCCTGGTGAGCCGCTGAAGAAGCCGGGCCGGATTCCTGCCGAGATCATCGAGTTTTTCGCGGCGCCCGGGGGCCACTCCCTCATCGTGAAGGGACCCGCCGGGACCGGCAAGACGACGTTCGCATTACAGCTCACGGAAGAGCTCGGGGAGATCGGCGCATCCCACTACCTGAGTTCGCGGGTCTCCGATGAATCCTTGTTCAATCAATTCTCGTGGCTCCGCGGTCGTCTCCAGCCGGCAGGGCTTGAGACCGGGGTCCGCCCCGTGGGCGGGGCCCACCGCGTGGAGAGGAAGGCTCTCGATCAGCTCCTGGGCAAGGTCGAGGCCGGCGAGGAGGGTGGCGAGGAGGAGGGCGAACGACCCATCGGTGGCGCGGACGTGAAGCACGGTTTCCTCGAAGTCCCGATCGGCTTTGACCTCCCGGAGGTCGAGAAGGCCTACGACTTTGTCGAAGCTCACCTGCCCGAACGTTCGGTGATCCTCATCGATTCGATCGACGCCCTCTCGGAGCACTACGGGATTGCCGCCGGGAAGCTCATCAACGTCTTCCAGCGGGATCTCGTCGAAGGGAGCCGGCAGAACGTGCTCTACGTCCTCGAGGCCGGCGGCGAGACCCGCCTGGACTACCTCGGGGACGGCGTCGTGAGCCTCCTCTCCGCGCAGCACGAAGGCCGCCGGGTCCGGCTGCTCTCGATCGAGAAGCTGCGGGGTCAGCAGGTCCGGCAACATCAGTATGTCTACACGCTCGATGGCGGGCGGCTGACCGCCTTTGGCGTGTATGAGCGACCGAAGCCCGGCAAGCCTAAGCCCTGGACGTCGCGCCCGGATCCCTCGCGGGAGGCCGTGAGCACGGGCATTCCGTCCCTGGACGCCCTCGTCGGCGGCATGGCCCGCGCCCGCGTCATGGCGTTTCGGATTTCGAACAGCGTCCCCGCGGAGTACGTGGACTGGCTCCGCGCCGCGATGATCTGCAACTTCGTGGCCCAGGGCCGCGGCGTGGCGCATGTGCCGCCCAGGAAGGGCACCGCGGATTTCCTCCGGGAGCTGCTGGCCCCCCACCTCAGCGCGGAGGCCATCGAGACCCATGTCCGGGTGTTCGAGACGGCCTCCCTTGGCGGGGTGGAGGAGTCGCGAAACGTGCTTCCCCTTGAAGGGACGAACGTGGAGGCGGACCTCAAGTGGTCGAACGTGGAGTACCGCCTCCCGCACTCGGACCGCCCTTTCCTCGCCCTGATGGCCTTCGATACCCTCGAGTCCGTGTACGGGGAGAAGGTCCTCGAAGAGATGTCCGGGGTCCTCGCCTCCGTGCGCCGGGCCCGGGACGTGTTCGTGGGCTTCGCGACGCCCCAGAACGCGTCCACGGTGAAGCTCGCGAATCTCGCGAGCGTCATGCTCCACGTCGAATGCATCCAGGGATCTGTCGTCTTGTACGGCGAGAAGCCCTACACGGGCCTCATGAACCTGACCTTCGATTGGTCCACGGGAATCCCCGAAGCTCAGCTCCTCCCGATCGTGTAGACCGTCTCAGCCCTGATAACCGGATGCAAACGGAATTAATATCTAGGGCTGAATCCGCACGCAATGCGAGAAAAAGACATCTCGCGTTTGCTCACGGACGAGTACGCGGAGCGTATTCTCGTCGCCACCCAGAACACGGCCCGCTCCGTGCAAGAGATCAGCGACAAGTACGACATCCCGATCGCTGCCTGTTACCGCAAGATCCACGAACTCGAGGAGGCAGGGTTCTTGAAGGTCGCGGAAATCGTCACGACTCCGAAAGGCAAGACGATGAAACTCTACCGATCCCTCCTCAAGTCCGCGATCCTCGTGTACGAGGACGGGGTCTTCAAGGTCAAGTTCGAGTTCGATTACGAGAAGGACATCAGCGGGAAGTGGATCGAACTCAATTCCGCGCTGAATGGCTAGTCGCGTGCGTGGGTTCCGCGCGCGCTGGTAATCATTCGCGAGAGCGAGTCGCCGCACTGATAATCGAGGGCGATATCTTAAATAGCCTCCACCCGCATCGTCCTCGCACCTCATCTGCGGGGTTCCTCCGTGGAGGAAAACGACGAAAACTTGGAACGGATGCCAGAACCGACGACAAGGTTGCTGACACCCCTTGAGGCATCCCAGCTTCTCACGGACGAATACAGCGCGAAGATCCTCCTGGCCACGTACAAGAGGAAGATCAGCGCTCAGGAAATCAGCCAGCGGTATGGCATTCCGATCGCGGCTTGCTACCGCAAGATCCGCATCCTTGAGGAAGTCGGCCTCATCCAGTGCGTCGAGCGAATCCTGACCCAGAAAGGAAAGCGGAAGAACCTGTACACGTCGTGCCTCCGCAACGCCTACATCTTCTTCGAGAACGGGAAGCTGCGGGCGCGATTCCAGCTTGCCACCGGGCAGGTGCAAGATTTCGGCGGCGACTGGAACGGGTTGGATGTCCTGCGCCAGTAATCCTGGCGTGTGACGCCCGCACCTCAATCCTTGAGCCGCCGTAGAGCCGTGCCCGATCATCGGCGCGAGGAGCCAAACCTCGTTATCATGAATCGCACCCGAGAATCAGGTCTTCGCGTTTCTTATTCTCACTTCGCTCTCACACTCTACAAGGGACGATGCGCCTCCAGTTCCACAAGATCCTATCCGAGGGACGGAGCGTGAAGTACGATCGCACGGAGGACGAGGTCATCCACCTGAATGTGATCGTGACGGAGGAGGACGTCCGGCGCGCGCGTCGACGGACATCGCCGGCTCAGGGTCGCACCGTGTGACCCACCGGGTCGCCGCGCACCCTCCGACGAGCCGGCCGGAGGACAGCGTTTTCCGGATGAGGATTTTAAGGCGCCTTGTGCCTTCGGGTCGCAGATGGCCATCACCGTTACCGACCCCTTTCTCCAGCTCACGATGCTCCTTGTGCTCGCGACCTTGAGTCACTTCACGTTTCGGCGGTTCCGACAGCCGACAATCCTCGGGGAGATCGCGATTGGAGTCGCCCTGGGGCCCACGGTCCTCAGCGCCCTCGGGATGTACCTCTTCGGTCAGGAAATCATCCTCTTCGACGAGACGTTCATCGGAATCTTCGCGAGCTTGGGTGCGATTTTTCTGCTGTTCGTCATCGGCCTCGAGATCGACTTCCGGGCGGCGTACACTCGGAAGAACTTTTTCGTTGCACTCGGCGGTGTCCTCCTGCCCCTCGTCGCGGGCTTCATCGCGGCATACCTCATGGTGCCGTCGTCCGCGTGGGGCGCCTCGGGGAACCAGGCCCTCGTGGCGACATTTGTCGGCGCCAGTCTCGTCGCGACGAGCACCGCGATCGCAGCTGCGGTGCTTCGTGAACTCGGCCTCGTGCGGCTCGAAGTGGCGAAGACGATCATGGGCGCCGCCCTCGTGGATGATATCCTGGGGCTACTCGTCCTCTCCATGGTCGTGGGCATGTCGGCGGGCGCGGTCGATCCTGTCGCGCTCGCCATAGTGGCGGCCACGGCCGTCGTGTTCGTCGTCGTGGCGATCCTCGTGGGCATTTACTTCTTCAGCCGGATCGTCATAAGGATCCAGGTCGCAGGGTTGCGGCTCGGGCTGAAGCATGGCGGTTTCTTGATCGCGCTCGCCATCGCGTTCCTTTATGCCTTCGTCGCGGAACTCGTTGGTCTGTCGGCGATTATCGGCGCGTTCCTCGCGGGAACCATGTTCGCCTCTGCGCCTCTGCGCGATGACTTCGTCGAGGGGACGGGCTACCTTGGGGCCGTCTTTACGCCGGTCTTCTTCATCGCCCTCGGCCTCCAAGTAAATGTTTGGGCGATCGACACCGCTCTCATCGTCTTCGCTGTGGTCCTCGCGGTCACCGCCATCATCACGAAGTTCTATGGCTGCGGCATTCCTGCGAAACTCACTGGCCTTTCGAAAAACGAGGCCTCCGCCGTGGGCTGGGGCATGACCCCTCGAGGGGAGATCGGGCTGATCGTCGCGTCCACGGCCCTGACGGCCGCGGTGATTGGGGACGGCCTCTTCAGCATCATCGTGCTCGTGATGATCGTCATCAGTGTCGTGCCGGCCCCGTTCCTGAGGAAGACCCTGCTTCGCGTAGCACGAGAAAAGCAGACCCTGGAGCCAGCACAAGCGGAGGCGCCAGCGAACTAGGCGCGCTCGATGACCTTCCCGTCTCGAACATCGACGGCGAGCAGCGTTTTGATCCGCAGGGCGAGCTCTCTCTCCATGCGAGCTTTTTCCCTCGTTTTCTCGAAGACGACGAGCGCGTCGACGACTTCCGCGCCGACGGAGCGAAGGGCCTTCACGATGGCCACGAGGGTACCCCCCGTCGAGATGACGTCGTCCACGAACACGACACGGTCCCCCCGGTGGATGTTGTTGATGAACATGTCCGTCTTCGAATACCCGGTCGTTTGCTTTAGCGAGACTTCGCCCGGCAAGCCGTACTGACGCTTGCGCACGAACACATAGGGCTTGCGGACCCGCAGGGATAGCCCCGCGGCAAGTGGGAAGCCCATGGATTCAGCCGTGACGATCTTGTCGCACCGCGACCAGTCGCCAATCCGGGCGAGTGCATCGAGGACCTCATCGAGGACCTCGGGGCGGCCCAAGGGGATGCCGTCCGTGATCGGGTGGACGAAGTATTCGTATTCGCCAAATCGCACGACGGGGCATTCCCCGAGGCTTGCCCGGAGCCGCTCGAGCGCCATCTCATGCCCTCGTCGAGATGTCGTCCGCGACCCTCGCAGCTTTCTCGAGGATCTCCGCCTCGCCCTTGACCCTTCGGGCTTTCATCAACACCTGGCCGTCGCACACGACGGTGTCAACGATGTTGCCGTGGGCCGCGTACACGACGTTGCTCAGGACGTCGTGCTGAGGCAGGAACTCGGGTCGTCGGGGGTCGATGAGGATGATGTCCGCGAGGCGGCCGACCTCGAGGAGCCCTGCGTCGATCCCGAGGGCCCGGGCGCCGCCGAGGCTCGCCATCTCGAAGGCCTCTCTCGCGGGAAGCACCCGTGGGTCACGGTGGGCGTGTTTCTGGAGGATCGCCGCGAACTTCATGGATTCGAACATGTCCAGGTTGTTGTTGCTCGCCGCCCCGTCCGTGCCGAGGCCGATGACGATACCCGCTTCCCGAAGGGCGGGGTACGGCATCGTCCCCAGGGCGAGTTTCATGTTTGAAACGGGGCAGTGGGCAACCTTCACCCCCGCTCTCGCGAGGAGTTCGATCTCCGCCGGCTCGACCCAGCAGGCGTGGGCCGCAATGACATTCCGCGTAAGGAAGCCGATACCATCAAGGTACTGAGCCGGACGGACGCCGTGCCGCGCCACACATTCATCGACCTCGTTCAAGGTCTCTGAGAGATGCATGTGGATGAGGTATCCCATCCGGTCTGCGAGGTCCTCAATCGCATGGAGGGATTCCTCGGTGACCGTGTAGATGGCATGGGGCCCCAACACGGGGACGATCCGCTCCAGCCGCAGGGATTCAATCCTCCGGTTGATTTCCTCCGTTCGCCGGAGCATCTCGCGGCCCACCGAAGGGTCATTCATGTCAATGAAGCCCTCCGCGAGGAATCCGCGCAGGCCCATTTCCTTCACAGCCTTCGCCGCCTGGTCCATGTGGAAGTACATGTCGCTGAAGGTCGTCGTGCCCGTCTTGATCATCTCGAGGCATGCGAGCTTGGTCCCCCAGTAGACATCTTCGGGTTTCAGCTTCGCCTCGGCGGGCCAGATCTTTGTCTCGAGCCACATCCTCAGGGGAACGTCGTCCGCATACCCGCGGAAGATGGTCATCGCTGCGTGGGTGTGCAGGTTCACGAGGCCGGGCAGGGCAATCTTGCCCTTTCCCTCGATCACGGTGTCCGCCTCGCGGACGGCTCCGATCTCCTCGATGCGATTGCCCTCTACGTAGATGTGCGTCGTCTCGCGTCCCAGCTGGACGTCTCGAAGGAGGAGGCTCACGGGATCGCCTCGAGGGCCTTCTGCACGATCGCACGCAACGCGGTCGCGTTCTCGGCCTGGGTCTTCCGGATTTGCGCATAGTCGAGCGGTCGTTCGACGATTCCGTTGCAGTAGTTATCCACGGAGCACAGGGAGGCATAGGGCACGCCAAGCTCGCAGGCGAGGGTCGCCTCGGAGGCCATCGTCATCCCGAGCACGTCACCGACGGTTCGGAAGAGGGCAATCTCCGCTCGGGTCTCAAGACGCGGACCCGTGGTCTGCACGTAGACCCCTCGATTCCGCCCGCGCTCGCCCGCCGCCCTAATCGCCTTCGCCAGGAGCGACCGGAGGTTCTCGTCGACGGCCGGTGTGACGTGGCGGACTTCGTCGTCGAAGTAGGTGGGGACATTCCAGAAACTGACGAAATCATCGGGGACGACGAACGTCCCCGGGCGGATCGTAGCTTTCAGCGATCCGGTCGACGATGTGGAGAGAATTGAGGTCGCGCCGAGTTCCTTGAGGGCCCAGAGGTTCGCGCGATGGTTTAGGCGGTGAGGTGGGATTCGGTGATCCCGCCCATGACGGGCCAAGAAGAGGACGCGCACGCCCCGGTAGAAGCCGGAGTGCACGGGACCGCTCGTCGTGCCGTGAGGCGTCATGACGACACGGTCCTCGCCGGGACCCTCAAGGAAGGGAGCCTCCGACAGGGCGGAGCCGCCGATAAGACCTACGACCGCCTCCGTCATTGCGCGGCGCAATCGACGCGTTTGAATAAAGCTTCCGCCGATGTCGATCGCGCGCCGCGTCTCGTCGCAGGAACGTCCCTCGAGCCCTCGTGAACGAACTAGCTCTCATCTTCGATAGCCTGGACCATATGTATAAAAACGGACCTTTCGATGGCGCGGCGGTAGCGGTGCCCCTCCTTCCATGGGCCCTCCTCCTCAGCCTTGGGGAGGACGACCTTCTTCGATCCCTCCTCTTTGGAAAAAGGAAGGATCTCGAGCAAGGTCGCTCCTATCTCGTGAAGGAACGAAAGCCCGAGCGAGCCCTGGCGCACTTTCGACGTTCCATCGAGCGAGGGGCTCGTCCCCTCTATGTCACGCGTCAGCATCCGAACCACGTGCAAAAGGCGCACGCGGGAAAGGAGATTCGCGTCATCTGGCTTTCCACGACGCTCGGCAAGGACTACGTCGACCCCCACAATTTGAACAGCCTGAGCACGCTGATCTCCAATTTCGTCGCGGACGGACCCCACGCCGCGATCCTCCTGGATGGGATCGAGTACCTGATGACGAACAACGAGTTCACGAGGATCGTACGCTTCCTGCAGTTCGTGAACGAGCAGGTCGCAATCAGCCGTGCCACGCTCCTTTTGAGTCTCGATGAGCGTACCTTCGATCCGAAGGAGCTCGCCCTCATCGAGCGCGATATGGTCGTCCTCGAACAGTGAAGGGCTTATCCGCGAGCCCGCCTTTTCGCGGCGTTCATGTTTGAAATCCTGGGCCACGGGGGACTCGGCCGCACAGGGAGGTGGACCCGCGGCGGGCAGGCGCTCCGGACGCCGCTCGTCTTCTACGTGCATGATCCCACCCGGCCCGCGCCCGGCTTCGCGGAGGCCCTCTTCGTATCCGAGCGCGTCGAGGACCCACGGTTCCAGCTGCGGGCGAGCGGATCCTTCTTCTCGCCGCGGCCGCGCGCTTCCTCGGACGACCTGCCGCCGTCGAAGGGCCTTCCTCGCTCGGTCGCAGACATCGAACTGCCTCAGGAATCGGTGGCCGGAGACCTCGCCATCCTGACGACGGAAGCAGAGCTCCCAGCGGGAGTGTCTGCAGAGGCCATCGTCCTCGCGAACGGGATCGAATACCTCCGGGACCCTCGGGGTTTCGTCACCGTGATGGCTCGCATCCGGGAAGTCGCTGGGCCGAGGGCCATCGTGGGCGTCCCGGGCATCGCGGCTCCGTCGAACCTCGCCCTCCTCGTCTACGCTGGCGTGGACTTCGTCGACTCGAGCCGGATCCTGCTTGACAGCGCGCGGGGGCTGTTTCACACGGCCGATCGCGTTGCGCCGCTTGCGGAAGTGGATCGTGCGGTTTGTGACTGCCAGCCGTGTGTCGCGGGGGAGGATGTCGGGAGGCACAACGAAGGCGCCCTCTACCGCGAGATGCTCGTCATCCGGAATCACATCGCGCACGGCCGCCTGCGGGAACTCGCCGAGCGCCGCCTCGCGAACGACCCGTGGAACACGGCAGTCCTCCGGCATCTCGACCTTCGCCAGGGAGAACTGCTCGAGGAATACACCCCTGTCGTCGGTGGGAAGCTCCTTGCGTATTCGCGTGAGTCCCTTACACGCCCGGAGGTCCTTCGTTTCCGGCGTCGAATCCGAGAACGCTACGCGAAGCCGGCCTCCGCTCGGGTCCTCCTCCTACTCCCGTGCTCCGCCCGGAAGCCCTACTCGATGAGCCGGAGCCACCGACGTTTTCGGGAAGCGATCTTCGCGTGCAGGAACCCGTCCGTCGTCCACGAAGTCATCGTCACGTCGCCCCTCGGTCTCGTCCCGCGGGAGCTCGAACGCTTTTATCCCGCCGGCGCCTACGACATTCCAGTCACAGGCGACTGGAGCCGCGACGAGGCCGCGATGATCGTCGAGGACCTGCGGGCCTATGTCACGGCCAACCGGTACGACGCCGTCGTGGCCCATCTCGGCGCTGAGGCCACTCTCGTGCGCGAAGCGGTTCCCGGTGTCGTTGTTCCCTCCTCGGAGCGACCGGCTTCGGAACCGGCGCTCGGGGCCCTGGCCCGGGTCTTGTCGGACGTCACGGCACCCTTCGATCGGGTCCCCCGGGGCCTGCGGTTCGCGGAGGAGATGGCGAACCTCGCTCGTTTCCAGTTCGGCTCTGCAGGCCCGTCCCTGACGAAGGGTGCGACGTTCCGGGGCCGGTTCCCGGATGTCCGCGTCGTCCGCGAAGGCGTCCAACTCGCCTCCCATTCGGCGCGGGGTCTCCTCTCGTTGACCCTCGACGGTGGCCTCGTCCTTTCCGAGGCGAATGTCTACTGCGTCGAGATCGAAGACTTCGTACCCAAGGGGAACCTGTTCGCCGTCGGGGTCACGGACGCTTCTCGCGAGATTCGGGTGGGGGACGAAGTGGTCGTACGCCATGACGGGGAGGTGCGGGCGGTCGGCAGCGCGCGGATGAACGCCCGCGAGATGATCGACTGCGTGCGCGGCGAAGCGGTGCATATCCGGCATGCGGTCGCACCGAGGTCCTAGGCCCGGGCCCCTGATCGGTACTTTCACTCTGCCAGCCGAGTACTTTCGCGGACCCCTCCCGCGCTTTGGCTTTTATCGTTCCCGACCGTGCGGTTCGCCGTGGACATCCAGACCCATGCGGACATCGGTGACGTCGCCATGACGGAAGACCACTTCAGCTGGGAGGACGTCTACCGGGCCTACGGCTGTTCCGTCGAAATGGAACCGGAGGACGACGGCGGCTGACTTGCGCTCATCCATCCCATCCCGATCGGCGGGGCGGGGTCGCCTCCGTTGCCCCGCCGGTCCCCCCATTTTTGTTCTTCCCCAAGTAGTCGTCCGCCGCGCAAGATTAAAGCGAACCCGCCCGCTTCGTGCCGCGCCGCAGGGATAGTCTAGCTGGTCAAGACATCAGCCTTCCAAGCTGATGACCCGGGTTCAAATCCCGGTCCCTGCACTCTTCGCGAGCGGACGATCCTCGCCGACGGTCAAAGCTCGCTGGGCGCATTGGGAGGCCCGCGCGGCCCGCCCGATCACAATGCATCGACGTCCGCGGTCGGAGGGCCCACGAGGATCCGGCCTAGGGCCCAACCGGCGCGCGCCCAGACCGGCTCTCGACGTTTCCCGAGTCAATCGTCTTCCGGCGGATCGTGCGTCGTGCGGGCATCGGGTGCCGATTTACAATGGCTTCCAGCTCGGAGAGCGACGCGCGAAGGGCGGTGACGTCTTCCCCGACGTTCTCCAGGTCCGCCGCGATGGCGCGCACATCCTCGACCGTGTGGGACGCGAGCCAATCCCGTGTCTCCTTGCGCATCGCCGCGGGGCCAGCGTCCTCATTCGTGTCCACCGATTGACCATCCCTCGTCCGACGGTTGTCCGTCGAACCGCCTCGGAGTACTTAGCTCCTCCGACCGCACGCGTATCCGCTTTGACAAACGGGGGCGGTCCATAAAGTAGCAAACGTCCGTCCCGCGTCCGCCGCGTCCTCCTTCGTGGGGTTTGGAGGAAACCAGTCAAGGAAGTGGCGGCAGGGTCGATGAAATCGGCTGAGAGGGTCGCGGCGATCCGGGCGTGATCGGGTCCAAACGTGGGCCTCGGGATCGTCTTGGTCATCGTCAGCATCATTGCGATGGCCTTTCCGTTCTACTCGACCGCGTTCTTCGCGGTGGTCATAGGCGTGCTCTTGGTCGTCGCCGGTGTCGTCGGGATCCTCGTCATGAACGTGGCGAGGCCACGGAATCCGGCCGTGCCCGCCGTCTCTCCGTGGCGACATCTATAAAGCGTCGCACTTCAATGTCGGCCGACTGTCCGACAGGTGCCTCGCGGGCCCGTCGGCGGGATGGGATGTCAGGGATGCGGGTCTTGCTCGATCGAGCCGATCGCGAGGAGCGCGTCCTCTCGAAAGCGATTCGGACGCTTGAGAAGGGGGTCGCTCACCTCAACGCAGGGTCGTCGCGGCGCGCGGCGGCCGCCTTCGGGGCTGCCTTGGCCGGGCTCGAGTTGAACCTCGCACGGGCCGGTGCGCGCGCGGACGAGTGGGCGGGCGTCTACGCCCGCGTCGGGAACGGATTCCTCCTGGTCGGGGACTTGGAGCGCGCCCAGGCCGCCGCCTCCCGCGCTCTGACCCTCGGCGCAACGAACCCCCGCGCACTCGGCCATCAGGGAGACGTCCTTCTTGCCGGCGGCAAGGCCTCGGAGGCGCTCCCGTATTACGATGCCGCCCTCCGCTTCAACCCGAAGGCGAAAGACCTCTGGGAGCGAAAGGGCGACGCCCATGCCGCCCTCGGAGACCGGCCGGGCGCCATCCGCGCGTACGTCCAAGCGGTCAATCTCGACCCAGATGATGTCGACGGTTACGCGCGCCTCGTGAGGCTCCTGCCCCAGGACGTCGACATCTGGGTGCGCAAAGGGGACGCCCATCGGCGCCGTGGCGAGGGGGACGAGGCCCGTGAGGCCTACGATCGAGCCCTCCGGATCGCCTCGGACCGCCGGGACGCGTTGGAAGGGATGGCCCAGGTCTACCTCGCCTCCCAGGAGCCGGACCGGGCCTTGCGTTGCCTCGACCGCGTCCTGGAGATCGAGGAGCGGGACCCGGACGCGTGGAAGCTCCGCGGGGATGCCCTCGTCGCGGCGAACCGGCTCCCGGAGGCCCTCGACTCGTACGACATGGCGTTGCGCTACCGCGACGGCTTCCTCGCCGCGTGGGCGTCGCGCGGAGCCCTCCTCCGCCGCCTCGGCCGGGAGGCGGACGCCCTCGCGGCCTACGACCGCGCGATCGCCCTCGCTCCGAAGGCCCTCGAGCCTCACGTCGGCCGCCTTTCCAGCCTGCGAGGGCTCGCCCGCTGGGACGACGTCCTCAGGGAGTGTGGCCGCATCCTCACCCTCGACCCGCGGCACGCGGCCGCACTCCAGGCTCGCGCCGAGGCCCTCCGGGCCCTCGGCCGCTCGGATGAGGCGGTGGTGGCCTTCGACGAATTCCTCGCCGTCGAGCCCATGTCGCTCGATGGCCTCGAGGCGAAACGCGAGCTCCTCGGGTCCCTCGGGCGCTGGTCCGAGCTCGCCGCGACCTGCGATCGGATCCTCGCGGTCCATCCTCAAGATCGCCGAGCCCTCCTCGACCGCGGACGGGCCCTCCTTGCCCTCGAACGGCCGTCCGAGGCCCACGCGGCGTTCGCCAGAGCCCTCGCGGCGTGGCCCGACGATCTGGATGCGATGCGAGGCCAGCGGGATTGCCTGCGGGCGATGGGAAATGCGAAGGCCCTCCTGCGTGCCTGCAACGGGATCCTCGAGCGGGACGGAAGGGACGCCGAGACCTGGCTCGCCAAGGGCGAGGCCCACGAGGCTCTCGAGCAGCACGAGCCGGCCCTCGCCGCCCTCGAGAACGTGCTCCGCCTCGACCCGAGGAACGGGCCGGCGCGGGCGCGCAAGGCCCGACTGCTCTTCGCTCGCGAGCGGTACGAGGACGCCGCCCGGGCCTACGACGGCGCCCTCGACATCGATCCTGCGTCGGCGGAGCTCTGGTATGCCAAAGGTCGCGCACTATACCGCCTCAAAGCATTCTCCGAGGCCGTCGAGGCCGCCGACCGGGCGACGCGGTACGCTCCCTCGGACCGGAAGGGATGGTTTCTCCTGGGCGCGTCCCTCGAGGGCGCGAAGCGGTACGAGCAGGCCGTCGCCGCTTACGACCGCGCCATCGCCATCGACCCTAAGGACGCGAAGTCCTGGTACGGGAAGGCAGCGGCCCTCCAGTGGCTCAGGCGACTCGACGAGGCTGTCGCCGCCTACGAGCAGACCGCGACATTGGACCCCTCTCACCCGACGGCCGCCGCCCGGGCGGGCGCTTGCCTTCTCGAACTCGGCCGACCTCAGGAAGCTCTCGCGGCCTACGACCGCGTCCTCTCGATCCGGGCGAACGACGTCGATGCCTGGCAGGGGCGCTGCGAGGCCCTCGAAGCCCTCGGTCGGTTGCCCGAGGCCCTTGAGGCGAGCGCACGGCTGACGTCGATCCATCCGAAGGACCCGGACGCGTGGCTGCGGCGCGCGCGCTTGGCCCGCAAGGCCGGCGCGGGCAAGGAGACCCTCGCGGCCGCGGGCCGCGCCATCGGCCTGGCCCCGGAGCGGGCGGATCTCCTGAGGTTCAAGCGGGACATCCTCGTCGCGAACGGCGCGCACAAGGCTGCCATGGACCTGTGCGACCGGCTCCTCGCCCTCGACTCCCGGGACGCAGACGCGCTGCGCGCGAAGGCCTTCTGCCTCGACCGCCTCGAACGGACGGAGGACGCCCTAGAGGTCCTCGACCTTGCGGCCCGCGTGGATCCGATGGACCGGCACACGTGGAACGACCGTGGAGACCTCCTCACCCGATTGGGGAGGCCCGAGGAGGCCCTCGTCGCGTACGAGCGCAGCCTGTCCCTCTCTCCCGGGGACCGCCGCGCCCTCGCGCGGAAAGGTCGGGTCCTCGTCGACCTCGGACGCACGGACGCGGCCCTCCGGACCTTCGAGGATGGCCTCGCCCTCGAGCGGGACAACGTTGACTTCCTCAACGGGAAGGCGATGGCCCTCGCCGCCCAGGGCCACTACGACGACGCCCTCGCCGTCCTCACGACGGTCTTCCAGAAGGATCCGAACAACTTCGAGGCCTTCCGCACGAAGGGGCTCTGCCTCCTGAGGACGGACCGCGCGACGGACGCCCTGCCCTGCTTCGACTTCGCCCTCAAGGCCCACCCCGTCGACGCCACCCTCCTTGCCTGGAAGGGCGAGGCCCTCGGGGCCCTTGGCCGCACGGCGGAAGCCGTCAAGGCCTTCGAGGCCGCCATCGAGGCGGACCCACATCACCCGGACGCGTGGCGGGGGAAGGCCCTCGCGCACCTCAAGCTCGAGCAGTTCTCGCAGGCCGCGGACGCCCTCGCGCACGCGACGGAACTGCGGCTCGGCGACAAAGGGCTGTGGTACTTCCGGGGCTTTGCCGAGGAACGCTCGGGGCGGCTCGAGGCTGCTGCGGAAGCGTACGATCGCGCGATCCGGCTCGATGCCCGCGACAAGTCGTCCTGGAACAGCCGGGGCCTCGTCCTCCTGGCCCTCAAGCGGAACGAAGAAGCCCTCAAGTGCTTCGAGAACGCGCTCGCCCTCGACCCCGGCTACGAGGCCGCCCAGCAGGGGAAGAAGACCGCCGAGGAGCGGCTGCACCTCGGCCAGGTGGAGGCCCTCGCGGAGAGCGTCGTGCGCTACGAGAGGCATCTCGCTCGCCCGGCGACTCGCGAGGAGGTCTTCCGGTACTGCTCCGTGCCGATGGAGCTCCTCGATGAAGTCCTGCGGTACGTGAACGAGCCCGCGAGCTTGGCTCCGGAGGCTCTCCAGGCCGACGAGCTACGGAAGTACGAGGCCGTCGGGGCCACGATCCTCAAGCGGTACGACGATCTCGATAGCCTGAGGCTCGCGGACGTGAGCTCCGTCCTGCCGAACCTCGATGTCGGGGAAGCTCGCACGATCTGGGGTTACATCGATTGGGTGCGCGATGCTCGCCTCGAGCCGAATCCGGATTGGCACAACGACGACCTCGTTCGGCGTGCCCTCGACCTGCCTCGGGAGGAACGGGATCTGGTGCACCTCGCGCGACGCCTCAAGCTTGGGCCGTATGAAGCGAAGAAGCTCGAGACGTCATTGCGGATCTTCCAGGGCGGTGCGTACCGGATCACGCGCGAGCCGGAGCCGGGGACCGAACCGGCATCGCGAAGCCCGAAGGCGCGCACGCCGGGAGGGCCCGAGAAGGCGGGCGCAGGAAGCGATGGTCCCGAGGCGCCCCTTCCAGCGGGCCCTGGACCCAAGCCGCCGAAAGCCCTGACGAGGGTCGTCCCCGATCCGACGGCGAAGCGGTGCGTGCCCCATCGGGAGGCAGGAATCCAGCGCCACGAGTGCGGGGCGTGGCTCTGCAAGGTGTGCATTGAATCGGCCGAGGACTGTCCAGCCTGTCACGAACCGATCGGCCTGCCGGTTCGCGTTCCGACGAAGCGAGAGAAGGAGCGAGATCCCGGTCGGGATTTCACGAGACTCTAGCGGGTGCTCGGCCCATCGAGGCGAGCGCTCGCCGACTCGGTCCACGGGCACGCCGGGCGGGTCACTCGAAGGCCCACTGGTCCCTCCCTCGAAGCAACCCCCGCAAGATCCGCGTCGCCTTTGCCGAATCGACCCGGAGGAAGAACGCCCCGAGGTGCTTGCAGAAGAGCCGCGCCTTGGCCCGGTTCCTCTGGAAATCGACGCAATCGTGGTCGATGCGACGCTCCCGCAGGTCGATCCGGACGGCATAGGCCTTCACGCTTCCGGAGAGGAGGGTCGCACTCTCCTTGTCAACGGACACCAGTTCCGGGACGATCCCTTCCGCGGAAGCGAGGCGATTGCGGCCGAGGAAGACGAGGAGGAGTTCCCGCAGGCCCATGCGGTCGATGTCTTTGTCCATCGGCACGTCGGCCTGGATGATCCCGGCCTCCTCTTCGATCTCTCCGCCGCGGACCTTGATCGCCACGCCGAACTTCTCGAGGGCCTCGTTGATTTTCTTGTCGATGTACGCCTGCTCCTCCGGCGAATACTTCCCGCGGTTCTCGGGCTTGTTGAAGTACCTCCGCGCGGCGCGTGCGTGAAACGGTGTATGGATCGGGTACTTCCAGTTCGCCGGGTCCGCGTACTTCTCCGGGTCCTTCGGGTAGCCTTGGGGCGGTCCGGGTCGACCATCGCGCTTTCGACCGGGCTTGACGGGGCGGACCACAGCTCCGCGCATGGACTTGCCTCCGAATAAAGGATGTGAGGATGCTGCGAGCCGGGGGGACGATGGAGGGCGAGGTGTCATCCGGACCGGTTCGAGTGCCACGGCTCGCCGGCATCATGCGCCGGCAGGCACCTGCCAGCACGGCCTTGGATTTGGGCTAACAGCCTTACGCCACGCAGATGCATGCGGCCCAAGGCTGGGACAGACGGCTTGCGAAGGCCTCCTTCGATCACGGTCTGGCTTGTTGTTCTCTCGGGAATTCTGATCACGCAGGCCCTCACACCGATCATGGCTGCGGGAGAAGCGGGGGTCACGCCCCCCGCGCCGAAATATGTTTCCCATGCCCCGATCCTCATCAAGGGGAATCCGGGTTCCGGGCGGAGAACGGAGTCCGGGGGGGAAGCGGTATCCTCGGAGACCCCTATCGAATCGAAGGATGGGAGATCGCGTTCCCCCACGGGCCGTCAGGGGGTGCGATCAACATCATCGACACGGACGCCTTCTTCGAGATCCGTGACGTCGAGGTCCATTCGCCTGGAAGCATCGGGATCTATCTGAACAACGTCACGAATGGCCGGATCTCAGGGATGAGGGCCACGGAGAACAGCTTCGCGATCTCGGCATGGCGGGTCCGTCAGGTGACGATCTCCGGGAACAATCTCTCGGGGAATCTCAACGGCCTACTCATTGCCCACTCGGCGGATATCAACGTGTCCGGGAACGTCGTCTCCGAGAACGCAGGCCAAGGCATCCAAGTGCTCGGGTCGAAGAACGTGACGATCTCGGAGAACGTCGCGTCGAACAATGGCGACATGGGGATCACGAGCTTGGATTGCGACTCGCTTCGGATCGTGGGCAACATCGTCTCGTCCAACATGAACGACGGGATCGGTCTTCGAACTCCTTTCCGAGTCACGAAGGTTGGTGACATCATCGTCATCGCGAACACGGTGACGGATAATGACTGGGGCGTTTTCGCCGCGCGCCTCACCAACACGAGCATCCTCGACAACTTCGTCGCGCGGAACCGCGTCGGCATCAGCCTTGGGTCCTATGGTCTCGTCGCGCACAACACCGTAGTCGAGAGCGCGTTGCACGCGGTGAGCCCTGTGGGCATCGGGAACGGGACGTGGAGCCGAGGCTATCCCGAGGGCGGCAACTATTGGTCGGACTATGCCGGCACGGACCGGTGTAGCGGCCCGCTGCAGAATGCCTGCACGGCCCCGGACGGTATCGGAGACACACCTTATCCCATCAATGGCGGCCCGCAGGACGGCTACCCGCTCATGCGTCCTCGGAACACACTTCCGATCGCGTCGCTCAACGTCTCACCGTTGGCGGGTGACATTGCGACAGAGTTCGTTTTCGATGCCATCCCCTCGCCGGGCGTCGGAACCCCGGTCGAAACCTCGTTGGTCCGATGGGATTGGGAGGGCGACGGTCGGTGGGATACTGAGTGGGCGGAAGGAAAGACGGCCCGCCATGTGTACGAGCAGCCGGGGACATACACGGTGCGACTCGACATCAAGAATCCGGCAGGGCTTCGCTCGACAGCGGGCAATCGGATCGAGGTCTCGCCCGACCTGACGAAGCCGATTGTCACCATCCTCTCCCCGAGCGACGGCGCAATTCTTTCATCGAGGTCCGCGGAGATCGCGGGCACGGCGGCGGACAACGCAGCGATTGAGCGGGTTGAACTCAGCGTCGACAGCGAGAATTGGACCCTCGCGAACGGGACGTACGATTGGTCCGGGTTCGTGAGCCTTACCGAGGGACCGAATGTAGTTTACGTCCGCGCGGTGGACGCCTCCGGCAACGAAGTTACGGTCGCGATCCACGTGACTGTCGAGATCGCGACCGCTGCCCTCGGGGGCTCAGCGCTCGAGTGGTCCGTGGCCATCGCAAGCGCGCTCGCCGCTCTTGTCGTGGGCCTCGTGATCGCCGTGCGGCTGCGGCGAAGACGCAAGCCTTGAGCGTCACCGTTTCAGGAGCTCGCGCGCGATCACGAGCCGTTGCATTTCGCTCGTGCCTTCGCCGATCTCCGTCAGCTTGGCGTCTCGCATCATCCGCTCGACAGGGTAGTCGCGGATGTATCCGTATCCGCCGTGGATCTGGATCGCTTTGTTGGTCACGAAGGACGACGTCTCGCTCGCGTAGAGCTTCGCCATGGCGGATTCTCTCTTGAACGGCAGGTCCCGGTCCTTCCGCCAGGCCGCGTAGTACGTGAGCATCCGAGAGGCCTCGATCCGCATCGCCATGTCCGCGAGCATGAACTGCACGGCTTGATGCTCCGCGATGGGCTTGTCGAACTGGACGCGTTCCTTCGCGTACTTGACCGACTCCTCGAAGGCGCCTTGGGAGATCCCGACCGCCATCGCCGCAATCGAGATGCGGCCCCCGTCCAGGGTCTTCATCGCGTTCGCGAAGCCCTCGTTCTCCTTTCCGAGGAGGTCCTCGTCGGGTACCTTGCAGTCCTCCAGGATGACCTGGGATGTCGCGCTCCCCCGCACGCCGAGCTTGTCCTCGACCTTGCCGATGTGCAGCCCCGGGTTCTCCCGTTGCACAATGAACGCGCTGATGCCGTGGTTCCCCTTCGTCGGATCGGTGACGGCCAGGATGACGTAGGTCCCCGCCACGGGGGCGTTCGTGCAGAGGTTCTTCGTCCCGTTGAGGATCCATCCCTTCCCCGTGCGCTTCGCCATCGTTTTCATCGCGGCTGCGTCGCTTCCCGATGTGGGCTCGGTAAGGGCCCAAGCGCCGATCTTCCGACCGCTCGCCAGGTCCGGCAGGTACCGCGCCTTTTGGGCATCGTTCGCCGCGATGGCGATGTTCCCCGTGCAGAGGGAATTGTGGGCCGCCATGATCAGGCCGTGGGACCCGCAGACCCGGGAGACCTCCTCGACCGCGATCGCATAGGAGACCATGTCAAGGCCGGCGCCCTCGTAGGTCTCCGGGACCGTCATCCCCATCCAGCCGAGGGAGGCCATCTTCGCGATCGTCGACCGCGGGAACTCCCCCGTCGCATCGACGTGGGCCGCGACCGGTCGAATCTCACGCTCCGCGAACTCCCGCACGGTCTGCCGGATCATCGCGTGCTCGGTCGACAGCTTGAAGTCCATCCGGACGGCCTCGACCTTCGACATGCGCTCGCCGTTCTTAGGGCTTCTGCCGCGGTCGTAGGTCAACCCTTGCGGTCCGATTTTCAAGGCGGCCCATTTGGGCCGTCGGAGTTAAGTACCGAGGCCTGGCTCGACCGAGGCCTAGGGTCGTGCCGTGGACACCGCCGTCCATCAGGTCCTGAATTCGCTCCTCTCGATGCCCCCTGTCGAGGGCGCCCTCGTCGTCACGCGGAAGGGCCGGATCCTCGCGGCGTGCGTGCCCGGGGGCACGGATGTCAAGTCCCTTGCAAAGGAGTGCCGGACGGTCCTGAGCGCAGGCTCCGAGGCGATCGCCCCCGCGGGGGACGAGATTGTCCGGGTGGACCTGCGGGCGGAGAGGGGCAGCACGGTCGTGCTGCGCGCCGGGCCCGATGCGATCCTCGCCGTGCTGACGACGACGCGCACGCCGGAGTCCCTGAGCCTCGAGCTGTCCCAGGCCGCGGCCGCGGTCGGACGTGCGCTCGCCTAGGCTTTCCGTCGGGCGTCCCCGAGGGGAACGAGGACGTCGCGGGCGCCATGCAGGATTTCCAGCGCCGCATTCCGCTCCCGGGTCACGTATTCGATGATCTCCGCATAGCGGCCTTCCCGATACATCGCGGGCACGCGGGCCCCTCGCTCCTTGTCGGAGAAGGCATGCAGGCTCGCGCCGGCGAATTCTCCTCGGTTCATGAGCACGAGGAGGGGCTGGAGGTCGAGGAGCGGCTTCGTGTACCAGAAGTACAGGATTCGGGCCGGGTCCCATGCGAGGAGCTGCCAGCGGGTCGCTCGTTCGATGAGGAACGTCAGGTCGAAGCGCACGCGGTTGCCGACGGGGACGAAATCCCAGGTCGGCTCGAGCACGCCCTTCTCGAGGATCATGTAGAGAATCTGCTTCTCCCCCCACTCCCACTCCGCCATGATCTGGAAGGGCCCCACGGGCGCGAGATCGTCCCCGAGCTGCTGATACTGGATCGAGACGATGCGATCCTGCTGGGGATCGTCACCGGTCGTCTCGACGTCGAGGTAGAACAGCGGCAGCCTAGGACCTTCCTTGGCTGACGATGCCGCGGGCCGGCTTAAGCCCTTCCGCGGCCGCCGGCGGCGGGCCCGTATATGAGAGTATATTCCTTGGGGAACTGCAAGGACGGTGGGGCTTAGCGGGCCGAATCCATCGATGCGCCGAGGGCCCGGCATGGAGCGCATGGACCATGACATCGTCATCCTCGGTTCCGGCCTCGCCGGGCTCCGCGCGGCCCTCGAGGCGTCCCGCGTCAGCCGCGGTCGGCTCGACATCGGGATCGTGACGAAGGTCCAGGCGATGCGCTCCCACAGCGTTGCGGCCGAGGGAGGCACCGCGGCCGTCCTGTACCCGGACGAGGGGGACTCCTTCGAGTCCCACGTGTGGGACACCGTGAAGGGATCGGACTTCCTGGCAGACCAGGATGCGGTGGAGCTCTTCGTCCGGACGGCCCCCGAGGAGATCCGGCTCCTCGAGCGCTGGGGAATGCCCTGGTCCCGCCGGGCGGATGGCCGGATCGCGCAGCGTCCCTTTGGTGGCCACGAGTTCCCGCGAGCGACGTTCGCGGCGGACAAGGTCGGCTTCCACGAAATGCAGACCCTGTACGGGGCCCTCCAGGCCTTCCCCAACGTCACCTTCCATCACGAGTGGTTCGCGACCGCGATCCTCCACGAGGCCGGGACGTTCCGCGGCGTGACTGCGATCGACCTCGCGACGGGCAACTTCGTCGTCGTTGGCGCGAAGGCGGGGATCCTCGCGACGGGCGGCGGCGGACGGATCTACGGGTTCACGACCCACGGCCATCACTCGACGGCGGACGGCCTCTGCATGGCGTACCGCGCGGGCCTCGGGCTGAAGGACATGGAATTCGTCCAGTTTCATCCCACGGGGCTCGTGCCGAGCGGCATCCTCATCACGGAGGCGTCTCGGGGCGAAGGAGGGCATCTCGTCAACGCCAACGGCGAGCGGTTCATGCAGCGGTATGCCCCGAGCAAGCTGGAGCTCGCGCCACGGGATGTGGTGGCGAGGAGCGAGATCATGGAGATCCAGGGCGGCCGTGGGATCGAGGGTCCCGACGGCACGGCTTGCATCGGCCTGGACCTCCGGCACCTCGGCAAGGAGCGCATCCTCGAGCGCCTCCCTCAGATCCGCGAGGTGACGATGAAATTCCTCGGGATCGACCCCGTGGACGAGCCCATTCCGATCCGACCCGCGGCCCACTTCACAATGGGCGGTGTCGCCACGGATGTCCGGGGCGCCACTGAACTCCGGGGGCTCTGGGCGGCTGGCGAGGCCGGCTGCGTGAGCATCCATGGCGCGAACCGGCTGGGCGCGAACTCGACCGCCGTTTGTCTCGTGTTCGGCCGCATCACGGGCGCGGAGGCGGCCGCGTACGTGCGGGGATGGCAAGGGAACGGCGTCCCCAAGGAGCAGGTCCTCGCGGAAGAGGCGCGGGTCTACGATGAGACGTTGCGGGGCAACGGCGATGTGAATCCCTACGACGTGCGGGATCGCCTCCAAGCGACGATGGATGAGAATGCGTATGTCTTCCGGACAGGCGAAAGCCTCGCGAGCGCCCTGAGGGTCGTGCGAGGGCTGAAGGCGGAGGCCTACCGAAACGTCGCGGACCAGGAACGGTCGTACAACACGAACCTCCTGCATGTCCTCGAACTCGGGTCCCTACTCGATGCGGCGGAGATCCTCCTCATGGCCGCCCACGCGCGGCGGGAGAGCCGTGGCGCCCACGCCCGCCTCGACGCGCCGAAGCGGGACGATGTGAACTGGCTTCGGCACAGCCTCGCCCACCGGACGTCCGAGGGCCCTTCGATCACCTACGCGCCCGTGAGGATCACGAAACACCCGCCCGTCGAGAGGAAGTATTGACATGGTCGAGGGAGTCGTCGCGATCGAGGAGGCGAAGGTCCCGCGAACGGGCTCCGTCGCGAAGCAGTTCGCCTGGGCCTTCCGGCGGCCGATGAACCTCGAGAAGGTCGCGCTCCTCGCGCAGCGGGTCACGGGCGTCGCCCTCCTGGTCTACCTGTTCTTCCACATCTTCGTTACCGGGACGATCACGAGCGGCCGGGCCGCCTGGGAGGCGATCATGTCGATCCTCACGAGTCCATGGGCCCACCTCGGCGAGCTCCTCGTCGTCGTGGGGGCCACCTTCCATGCCGTCAACGGGATCCGCGTGATGCTCCTCGAGACGACCACCCTCGTCGGTCGACCGCTCCGCCCGGACTATCCGTACCGCGCGCAGAGCCTCGGCAAGGGCCAGCAGACGATCCTGTACACCGCGATGCTCATGGCGGCCCTCTCGACGGTCGCCGGTATCTTCATCCTCTGGGGGCTGTGACGTGCGCGAGTCCACCCTGCGGCTGATCAACTACGGGATGGTCCTCGCGCTCCTCGTAACCCTCGCCCTGCATCTCGCGATGCAGGCTTTCCTCGGTGTCTCCGGCTACGAGGACGCCCTACGCTACGACACGTCGCTCGCGCGGTATCGCGAGCCGCTGAGCGTGAGCCTCCTCACGATCCTCCTCGTCGCGGCGACGTACCACGGGCTCTTCGGGCTGCGAAACATCCTTCTCGGCGCGCTTCCGGGGGCTTCCTGGAACCGATTCATCACCGCGACGGTCCTGGCCCTCGGGACCGTCATGCTCGGCTGGGGCCTCCGGACGATTGTCCTCGCCTTCGGGGGGTTGTGATCCATGGTCCTCGAGGTCGAGCGGGGGGCTTCGCAAGAGAAGGTCCTTCATGTCGAGGTGCCCGAGGAACCGGCTAGGACGATCTTGCTTCGGGTCTTCCATCACCGCCCGAGGGCGGAGCGGGACGTGCCTCGGATGGTCACCTTCCGCGTGCCTTGGACGAAGGGCCTCACGGTCCTCGACGCCTTGCTCTGGGTCAAGGAACACGTGGACCCGGGCCTCGCCTTCCGCTACTCCTGTCGCATGGGCATCTGCGGCTCCTGCGGCATGACGATCAACGGCGAACCGAGACTTGGGTGCGAGACGCAGGTCGACTCGCTCGGCACAAACGTGATCGAGGTCGGTCCTCTGCCGAACTATCCCATCCTGCGGGACGTGGTGACGGACTTCACGGATTTCTTCTCCCATCACCGCACGATCAAGCCCTACCTCCTCCGGAAGGAGAACGGGGAACCGCAGACCATCCCGACGGAGCTATGGCAGACGGAACGGCAGAAGCTGGATTACTACCAGTTCACGATGTGCATCATGTGTGGCCTCTGCAATGCGGCGTGTCCCATCGTGGCGATGGACCAGGAGTTCCTCGGACCCCAAGCCCTCGCCCAGGCTTATCGGTTCGCCGCAGACTCGCGGGACGACGGTTGGCGAGAACGTTCCGCGGTCGTGGACTCCCCCCGCGGATGCTTCCGATGCGAGCTTGCGGGTTCCTGCAGCGCGGTCTGTCCGAAGGGTGTGGATCCAGCGCTCGGGGTGCAGCTCCTGAAGCGCAGGGTGCTCGAACGGCGGTTGGCCCCGCGCTAGGGCCCCTTCGTCGCGACCCGACCGCGGAGACCGTCGCATCAGATCGCGACTGCGGAAACCATCTTACCTTAGGGCCAGGATACCTCGTTGGTGGCTCCAAACCCTAGCGAGGTAATCAAATGCGAGGTTTGTGGGAGCGAGCTACGACCGGTGCCCGTTGAACGGGTGAGTGGCGCGGACGGTGAAGTGGAGATCGTCTTTCTCGGGACGCCTAGTCTCGCATGCCCGCAAGGCCATGAAAGGAAGTACATCAATCCGAATTTCGGGGCGGAACTCGCGGAGGCTGTCGCCGACAAGATACCCAAGACTACCGCGAAAGGAATCGTTTCCAAACGGCATTCATGTTCGAGCTGCGGAGCCCCGTTGGAGCCTGCAGCAGCCCAAATAGGGACGATCGGAATTCCTTTGCAGCTCACGAGGGGTGGACCGTTCCGGCTGGAAATCCGAGCACCTCTGCTTAGGTGCCCATCCTGCCGCCACGAGCAGATGAAATCGGAACTCGAGCCCCAGGCGTTCGAGGCTATGGCTAACGCCTTCGGCGCCGCCAAATTCGGATGACCTTCAGCGCTAGACGGGGTGCCCGGTTTGCGGCGACCCTAAGTAACGATCGCGCCAGATCGTCGCGGCTGGCCGCGCTAGCGGTGCGGCCGTTCCAAGGAAATCGTCTTGCCAGCCTGGATTTGTCTCCGCGACCGCGCGATTTCTCGCTTTGTTGCGAAGGCCTTCTGCTGGATATCAACAATGATCTTTCGGCCCACCTTCGAGACTGCGACCTCTTCGTCGCCTCGGATGCCCAAGCTTCGCTCGATGTCCGAAGGGATGCGAAGGACCGTCCCGCGCCCGCTTCGCGAGAGCTTGCGGCGGAGTTTGAGGGGCTCCCCCCAGAGGCCCAATCGTCGGGCGACCTTGATCATCCGCTGGCTCTCCTCCTCCGGGATGAACTCCTCGCCGCACTTGGTACAACGGCGTCCCTGCTCGACAAACGTATAGCCATCGATTTCAGATACGATGTCGTCCGCGGGCACGAGCTCCCCTTTGCCGCAGACGGGGCACCGGCGGTATTGCCTACCCTTCGGCCCCCGTGATAACGAAGACTTCCTTGGTTTGCTCATCATAGACTATGACCAGCTTCTTTTCGCCTTTCTTGCGGATGAAGACTTCCCATTTTCCCTTCCCTGCTTTTGATGTCCGAGAGGCCTCCGGCAGCGCTTCGCGGAGGTCCACCTGATCCCAATCCCACTTTCGCATCCACGCATTTCGAAAGTGCTTGCTGACATCGATCGGTACGGCGTCGATGGCGAACGGGAGCAAGGAGGTTCACTGGCTTTTGTGATGTAATTCATCCACCCGAATCTACTGCCGAGGGGCGCGAATCTGCCCGATCATGTGGCCTTGTCCGGAGAAAGAGCGCCGAACCCAGCGGTGTGACAATCACCGTGAACCGCCATCGTGTCAGGATTCGAAACTGGAGCGATGAGGGGTGTGGAAGGGCGGGATTCGCACACTTCGCCGACTTGGGCCGGATGGTTGGATCTCTCCTTACTTGGGGGATTCTGGACGTGGCGATTCAGGCGTTCGCGCCTGGTCAACCCGTCCTCTCCGCGTCGCGCGCGCCAACAACCGGTAGAGGCTCTGGAAGGGGCGCAGGATCGCCGCGCGGCGAGCTTGTCGCCTCATTTCCCGCTGTCTCGCCAAGAGTGCGGCCCGCATTCGACGCCCGACGACCTCTTGCTTGATGACATAGGCGCAGTTCGACGCTCTTGTGTGAATTGTGGTCCCGCGGAACCGTTTCACGGTCCAGCCCGCCCGGCGAAGAACCCAGTCGCGTTTGCGGTCGTGCCGTTGGCGGGCTGGATCTCGGTGAATTGCCCCATCCGCTTCGACGGCCACGCGGACGTCGGGGAAGGCAAAGTCGGCGTAGTAGCCTTGGATGTAGAATTGAGGGACCGGATCCAGCTCCTCCTGGCGCATGGCTTCGTAGAGCTTGAACTCAATTGGCGTCATCCAGATACTCCCCACGGGAGTCTGCACCAGCCTCGATTCGGGCCTCGATGCCGCTTCACTTTGCAAACGCGCAGAGATGTATCTACGCTTCCCCTCCCGAGCAATCGCGCGGAAGATCACCCGGCCGAGCTTCATTCTCGTTAGCCGCCGAAATGGATTCCGGGCTGCTTAAGCCATCGCCCCAAGCCTCCAGTGACCACCCGCGCGGCCTCGGAGATATCGGTGGCCTACGTGACGATAGCTGGGAAGTGTCACGGGAATTGAACCCACCCAATCCATCGACGGTTGTCCTGTCATCGCGAGCCTGTCCTGCGACAAGGTTTTGAACGTGGTCGCAATCCCCGCCCCGGGCGCGTGCCCCAGAAGGGAGGACATGCGGGTCGGCATCATTGGCGTCGGGATGACGGCCTTCCGCCCCTCGAGCCCCGAGTACAGCTGGAAGGAGCTCATGTTTGAGGCCGCGAGCCGCGCCTACGCGGACGCGGGGGTCGATCCGAGGGAGGATGTCGATTCGTTCCTGACCTGCGCGGAAGACTACTACGAGGGCTTCGGAATTTTCGATGAGTTCGTCCCGGATCAGCTTGGGGCCGCCCTGAGGCCGACGTGCACGGTGACCGGGGACGGACTGCAAGGCCTCGCCAACGCGTTCATGCAGATTCAGACCGGACTCGTCCGCGTCGCGGTCGTCGAGGCCCACAGCAAGGCTTCGGACATCGTCACCCTCGAGGGGATCGTCGAGCACGCCCTCGACCCGATCTGGAATCGGCCTCTCGAAGCCCATCCGTACGTCGTCGCGGGCCTCGAGGCGGACGCCTACCTCCGCTCGAGCCGGACGCCTCCGAAGGCCCTCGCGTCGGTCGTGTCGAAGAACCGCCGCAATGCCCTTCGCAACCCGCACGCCGCGTACGGTGCGGACGTCGATGTCGACCAGGCCCTGCGGTCGGAAGTGCGGTTCTCTCCCCTCCGCGCCCTCGATATCAGCAACCCCGCGGACGGTTGCGTAGTCCTCGTCCTTGCGTCCGAGGAAGCTGCGCGCAAGTTCGAGGGCAGGCCGGTGTGGGTCCGCGGAATCGGTTGGGCGAGCGATTCACCGACCCTCGAGACTCGGGATTGGGCGGGGGCCACCTACGCGGAGCTCGCGGCGACGATGGCCTATCGGCTCGCGAAAGTGCGGCGCCCTTCGACGGAGGTCGGCTTCGCCGAGGTCGACGATCGCTTCTCGTACAAGGAACTCCAGCATCTCGAGGCCCTCGGCCTCGCGAAGAAAGGCGAGGCGGGAAGGCGCGCGATGAAGGGCGAGTACGACCCCGGGGGTCGGCTTCCCGTGAACGTGTCTGGTGGCTCGCTCGGCTGCGGGAACGTCTTCGAGGCGACCGGCCTTCACCGCGCCGCGGAGGTCGCCCTTCAGTTACGAGGCGACGCGGGGTCGCGCCAGCTCGACGGGGTGAACACCGGCGTGGCCCAGTCCTGGCGATTCGTGCCGACGGCCACCGGGGCGGTCGCCGTCTTAGGGGTGGGGCGATGACCTCGAAGGTTGGCGTCATCGGCGCGGGCATGACCCTCTTCCGCCGGCGGCTGCAGGAGGCCCCGAAGGAGCTCTGCTACGAGGCCGCGAAGATGGCCCTCGATTCGGCGGGCCTCACATTGGCCGATGTGGACATGGTCGTGAGCGGCTCCGCGCCGGACGCCTTCGACGGCGTGCACATGAAAGGCGAGTACTTCCTCGACGGCTGCGGCGGCTACCGCAAGCCGTACACGCGGGTCTTCACGGGAGGCGGGACCGGCGTGTTCAGCGCCATCGCAGGGTGGTGGCACGTCGCGTCGGGCCTCGCGGACTGCGTCCTCGTCGTGAACGAGGAGAAGATGTCCTCGTGCCAGCCTCACGCCCAGAGCGTCTTCGCGCACATCTGGGATCCGATCCTCGACCGACCGCTGCGGCCGAACCTCATCTGGATCTTCGCGATGGAGATGAACCGCTACATGACGATCCACAAGGTGGCGAAGGAGGACATCGCGCGCGTCGCGGTGAAGAACAAGCGGAACGCCGTGGGCCACCCCTGCGCCCAGCTCGCGGACCCGAACATCACCGTGCAAGATGTCCTGAACAGCGAGGTCATGGCGTGGCCCGTCCAGCGGCTCGATATCAGCCCGCCGAGCGATGGTGCGGCTGCCGTCGTCCTTGCGTCGGAGGACTTCATCCGGAAGCGCAGGATCCGAGACCGTGCCTGGATGTCGGGCGTGGGCTGGTGCATCGACTCCACGATGTGGACGGATCGCGACCTGGTCTTTCCGGAGTACGTCGCGCGGGCCGCGAAGATGGCGTACCGAATGGCGAGGATCGAGGCACCGCGTCGGCAGATCGACTTCGCCGAGCCCTACGATCCCTTCGACTACAAGGAGCTCCACCATCTCGAGGGCCTGCTCCTCGCGGACAAGGGCGAGGCGCCGAAGCTCACCCGGGAGGGTGTGACGCAGCGCGACGGGGATCTGCCCGTCTGCCCCTCCGGAGGGCTGATGGGCGTCGGCAATCCGATTGCCGCGACCCTGGGCATCAAGATCGGCGAGCTGTTCTGGCAGCTCACGGGTCAAGCCGGCAAGCGACAGATTCCGCATGAGGTCCGCACAGGGGTATGCCAGGCCTGGGGCGACCTCATGCAGTATGGGAGCGTGGTGGTGATGCGGGCATGACCGCGCGCATCACGAAATGGCCTGGGGTCGAGCTCAGCGCGAAGGATTTCTACGGCAAGGTCACCGCGGTCCGCTCCCGCCCCGAGGCGAAGTATGCCTGGTCCGCGGGGGAGGCCATGAGCCGATTCCTCGAGGAACTTCAGGCCGGACGGTTCATCGCTCGGGCCTGCGACGGATGCTCGCGCGTCCTCTTTCCGCCGCGGATGTTCTGCGAGGAATGCTTCCGGCCGACGGACCGGTGGACCTACGTGCGGGACACAGGCACGATCGAGACATATTCGGTCTCGTACATCGATACGGACGCGAAGCGGATCGAGGAGCCGATCTTCGTCGGAGTCGTGAGCCTCGACGGCGCGTCCCCGAAGATGGGACTCATGCACTACTTCGGCGAGATGACGAAGGAGGAGATCCGGATCGGCATGCGGGTCAAGGCCGTCTGGAGACCCCCGGAGGAGCGCAAAGGGAGCGTCCTCGATATCGCGTACTTCCGGCCGCTGCGGGAGGGAGACGAATGACGTTCCTTGAGCGGACGACGGACGCGCGGCGTCTGCGACACTGGGAAGGGGACATGGAGGCGGATTACGTTTACACGACCGGCCTCGCGGGGGAGCGGTTCTTCACGGCCCTGCGGGACGAGGGCCGAATCCTGACGGCGCGATGCCCATCTTGCGAAGTCCGATACCTTCCGCCTCGACTCTACTGCGAGCGGTGCTTCTCGGAGCTCTCGGACTTCGAGGACGCGCCCGCGATCGGTCGCGTCGCAGCCTTCACCGTCGCCCATGTCGATCGGCGTGGGCGGGCGCTGCCGAAGCCGGAAGCGTGGGGCCTCATCACGTTCTCCGGCGTGGAGGGTGGGCTCGTCCACCGCCTGCTCCTATCTACGGAAGCGATCCGCCCCGGAGCCCGCGTTCGCGCTCGGCTCCGGGCCAAGGGTGCGCGGCTCGGGGCGATCACGGATATCGAAGGGTTCGAGCCCGCGGACTCAGGATGACTGTATCGCACTGTGGAATCTCGGCCAAGCTTTCATTAGCGCCCCTTGCTATCGGCCCTGAGAACAGGGTTTCTCCATGGGCTCGTCGGCGAAGGCCATCAAGCTCAAGGTCTGCCTCATCGGCGAGGAGGCCGTCGGGAAGACGAGTCTGATCCACCGCTTCGTCTCCGGCGCCTTCGATGCGTCCTACATCCGAACCCTGGGGGCGGTCGTCTCGAAGAAGACCGTCGTCCTGGGCGACGTCCGTGGCGGGCCCTTCCACGTCGACCTCATGATCCTCGACATCATGGGGAAGCGGACGTTCCTTCAGCTGTTCCGCGACGCGTACTTCAACGGCGCGAGGGGGATCCTGGCCGTCTTCGACGTCACGCGCAAGGCGTCCCTCGAGGGCCTCACGGCGTGGATCGACGGGGTCCGGGAGTCCGTCGGTTCGGTCCCGGTCTACGCCCTCGGGAACAAAGTCGACCTCCGGGACCGGCGGGAGATCTCGGTCGAGGAGGCCCAAGGAGTCCTGCGGCCCTACGAGTGCCCGATCGTCTACACCTCCGCGAAGACGGGCGAGAACGTCGAGGAAGCCTTCCTCGGCCTCACGAAAGCGATCGTCGGGCCGACCCGCGTGTCGAAGGACGCAACCGTCTTATAGCGACCAATCCTTGGAACCCGAGGCAGCCGCCATGGCGGAAGCGGAGGACCTCAGGACCCTAGGAGAGAAGCTCCGGCGTTGGGAATCCACGACGCTCAAGGAGGCCCTCGCGTCCATGCCCGAGCGCCGTCGCGAGTTCGTGACGACATCGAGTCGGCCGGTGCGGCGTCTCTACACGCCCCTCGACCTCGCGGGCAAGCCGTACGCGGAGCGTCTCGGCAATCCGGGCGAGTTCCCCTTCACCCGCGGCATCCACCCGACGATGTACCGCGGTCGTCTCTGGACGATGCGGATGTTCGCCGGCTATGGGAGCGCGGAGGACACGAACCGGCGGTTCAAGTATCTCATCGGACACGGCGAGACGGGCCTCAGCGTCGCCTTCGACATGCCGACCCTCTACGGCTACGACACGGACGATCCCGAGGCGGTCGGGGAGTTCGGGACCTGCGGCGTGGCCGTGTCGTCCCTGGACGACATGCGGATCCTGTTCCGCGGGATCGATGTCGGATCCATCAGCACCTCGATGACGATCAACGGCCCTGCGAACGCGATCTGGGCCATGTACCTCGCCATGGCCGAGTCGAAAGGCGTGGCCTGGACCCGGCTCCGCGGGACGATCCAGAACGACATCCTCAAGGAGTACCAGGCCCAGAAAGAGTGGCTCTATCCGCCGGAGCCCTCGATGCGGCTCGTCGTGGACACCTTCGAGTTCGGATCCAAGCATGTGCCCCAGTGGAACACGATCTCGATCAGCGGGTACCACATCCGCGAGGCGGGCGCGACGGCGGCCCAGGAGCTCGCCTTCACCCTCGCGAATGGATTCGAGTACGTCCGGTGGGGGATCGATCGCGGCCTCCGCGTCGACGACTTCGCGCCTCGCCTATCCTTCTTCTTCAATGCCCACAACGACCTCTTCGAGGAGGTCGCGAAATACCGCGCGGCCCGGCGGATCTGGGCGCGGGAGATACGGGACGCCTTCGGCGCGAAGAACCCGCGGTCCTGGCTCCTCCGATTCCACACGCAGACCGCCGGCGTATCCCTCACGGCGCAGCAACCCGAGGTCAACATTGTGCGCACCACCGTCCAGGGCCTTGCGGCCGTCCTCGGCGGGACTCAGTCCCTCCATACGAATTCCTATGACGAGGCCTACCAGGTCCCCCACGAGAAGGCCGTGCGCCTCGCCCTTCGCACCCAGCAGATCCTCGCTCACGAGAGCGGCGTCGCGAACACGGTGGACCCCCTCGGGGGCTCGTACCATCTCGAATGGCTCACGGACCAGCTCGAGGAAGACGCGTACCGCTACTTCGATCGAATCCAGGAACTCGGCGGGGTCATCGCCTCGATCCGGAAAGGGTTCTTCCAGCAGGAGATCGCAAACTCCGCGTACCGCTACCAGAGAGAGATCGAGGACAAGGAGCGGACGATCGTGGGCGTGAACGACTTCCTCGTCGACGAGCAGCCCGAGGTCGAACCGCTCCGCATCACGGAGGCCTCGCTGCGGGCCCAGCTCGAGCGGCTCAAGCGGATCCGGCGGCGCCGGGACGCGAAGAAGCACGCGAAGGCCCTCGATCGGCTCCGCAAGGCGTGCGAGGGAGACGAGAACACGATGCCCTTCATCCTCGATGCCGTCCGGGCCCAGGCGACCCTCGGCGAAACCTGCGACGTGATGCGGGAGGTCTTCGGCCTGTGGGAGGAGCCGCTCCTGTACTGAGGGCGCGTCGATGGCGAAGAAGATCCGCGTGCTCATTGCGAAACCCGGGTTGGACGGGCACGATCGAGGCGCGAAGGTCATCGCCCGCGCCCTCCGCGACGCAGGGATGGAGGTCATCTACACGGGTCTACGGCAGATGCCGGAGGACATCGTCGAGGCCGCGGTCCAGGAGGATGTCGATGCGGTCGGCCTGTCGTGCCTCAGCGGGGCCCACATGACCCTGTTCCCGGAGGTCGTGAAACTCCTCCGGCGCCGGAAGGCGGGGGACATCGTCGTCGTCGGCGGCGGGATTATCCCGGAGGAGGACATCCCGAAGCTAAAGAAGGCCGGCATCAAGGGGGTCTTTGGACCTGGCACGCCGCTCGAGGAAATCGTCGCGTTCTTCCGCGAAGAAGCGAAGGGCCGGTGACGCGGCGCCCCGCCGCGCCCCGAAGCCACGAGCTCGCGAGACCGTCGTGGACCACGTGCGCCTCCTGTTAGCGGGCGACAAGCGTGCCGCGGCGAAGCTCATCTCGCTCATCGAAGACGATGAGCCCGAGGCGATGGAGGCTTTGGCCCGGGTCCACCCGCATACGGGCAGGGCCCACATCGTGGGCTTCACCGGGCCGCCGGGCGCAGGGAAGAGTTCCCTCATCAATCGCCTCGTCCGCGTCTTCCGCGCACGTGGGAAGAAAGTCGGGGTCGTGGCCGTGGATCCCACGTCGCCTTTCACGGGAGGCGCCGTCCTCGGGGATCGCGTCCGCATGGCGGATACGGGGACGGACCCGGGTGTGTTCATCCGCTCGATGGCGACGCGCGGCCACGCAGGCGGCCTGGCCCTTGCGACGTTCGACGCGGTCCGCGTCCTCGACGCGATGGGGATGGACGTCGTGTTCGTGGAGACCGTCGGGGCCGGTCAAAGCGAGGTGGACATCGCGGCGCGGGCCCACACGACCGTTGTCGTCGAGATGCCGCTCTCCGGCGATGCCGTGCAGGTGATGAAGGCCGGGCTCCTCGAGATCGGCGACGTCTACTCCGTGAACAAAGTGGACCTCACGGGCGCAGATGACTTCGTGGCGAACCTGAAGTTCCAGGTCACGCCCAGGGACGGATGGACGCCGCCCATCCTTCGGACATCGGCCTCGGAGGGCCTGGGAATCGAGGAACTTGCGAATGCCATCGAGGGGCATCTCGCCCATCTGAAGTCGACGGGCCTCCTGGATCGAAAGGAAGTTGCTCGTGCCCGACAGGAAATCTTCGAGAACGCCCAGCGCCTGTTACAAACCAACGTTCGGGACAACGCGAAGGTCCAGGTGGGGTTCGACCGGCTCGCAACGCGGGTTGCGAAGCGCAAGATTGATTCGAGGGCGGCCGCCCTCCTCGTCCTCAGGTCCGCTGGTCGGTCGTGATTCTTCCGCAAGGGATGGCGCGGGACTTGGCCCTCGCCTCGAGAGCCCGGCATCGTCCGAGCTCGCCGGCGGCCATGGGCTAAGTCAAGGGCAGAAGTTTCGGATCGGGACCCCTGGGAATCCCTCGGCAGGATTAAGGACCGTCCCCTGCATCCGAGATGCTCGGGTTCGGAGCTGGATGCGTAGTCACGTAGTAATCATCGGAGTGGTGCTCGTCGTCCTCAGCTGGGGCAGCCTGGGAGGGGTTGCGGAATTGCTCTATCGCCCGGCCCAGGCTGAATACCAAGTCGGATGCCTTCCCGCGGGGAACGCGTCCCTCGACGCAGCGACCTGCGCGCGGATGAGCGCGGAGCTGGACCGCATGGCGCAGGCCGCGCTGTACCTCGGGGTCCTTGGGTTTCCCGGAGTGCTCATCATCCTCTTCGGTCTCGCTCTCCACGAGACGATTCCGCGCCTTCGCCCCCCGCCTCCGGGCCGGTCGGATGCCGAGGTCCTCCGGGCGGAGTGGGAGGAGAGGACCGTTTCTCGGAATGTGCGAGTCGTCGCGTTCGCGGTCATCCTCGCCTTGGTTGCAGCGGTTGCATGGAGCGCCCTTGTGTCCGCGATCGTCCTCGGCTCCTTCACCTCCCTCCTCCTGGCCTTCTGGCGCCGCTTGACTCCGCGGAGGCTCAATCTTTCCTTCGCGTTTTCGGCAGCTCTGGCCCTTTTCCTCGTTGGCTATTCTGTCTGGGGGATTCTTGGTGTCATCGTCGCGGGGAACGTCGCAGCGATGGCCTACGGCATGCTAGTTTTACTCACGGCCGGAGAATTCTAGCCGGCACAGCTCCCTTCGCTCCCGCGGTCAGCGATCCCGTGAATCCCGAGGGAACCAGCGCTCCGCGTGGGGTCGGAATCGGCCCCCGGCATCGGAAGTGAGCGGACGCGCCGGGATTTGAACCCGGGACAACCGGCTTAGGAGGCCGGTGCCCTATCCATGCTAGGCCACGCGTCCCAACATCCCCACGCCGTCGGCCGCCATTAATTCTTCGGGCAGAGCGATCGAGCCCCACGGACACGCCGGTCAATTAGACCGACGCGCTGAGCGCACCGACTAGAGTTCTTCGGGCGCTTTCTCGGACGGGGGCCGCTCTTCCGGAGGGATTTCTTCCTCCACCCGCGCCTTCGTCGCAGGCTCAGGCTTCGTCGGCTTCTTGGCTTTCCTGGGTTTGGGTGGCGCGATCGGCTTCTCCGCTGGCTCTTTCTCCGTGGGCTTCTCCTTGGCGGCAGGCGTCTCCTCCTTCTTCGGCTCCGCCTTCTTCTCGTACTCCTCGACGAATCGAATCGTGCGGAGGTCGGTGAGCTCTCGCAGGTCGGCCACGACGCGGAACTTCGAGACAAACCACTTTTCATCCGTCTTGCAAATATCGGGTACGCGGATCTCGGCGTGCTCGCCTTTCTGGTCGATCTTGAACTGATCGGCGAGTCCGTAGTCCATCTCGAGGATCCCGAGAATTCGCTCGAGCGGCGTCCCCGCCTTTCGGACGGCTTTGAACGAGTACTTGAGGGTCTTCCCCGCGAGGGGGTTGTTGAAGTCCACGCGGACTCGGCCCGCGGCGACCGCGGTGATCGTCCCGCGTCGGCCGCTCAGGGAAACTTCCATGCCGACCTCGGGGTTGATCTCCTGGCGCAAGAATTCCCGCTCCGTCTTGAGTTCGACGAGCCGCGGGTCCCGTGCCCCGGCGCCCTTCTCCGGTGGGATCACGACCTCCTTCGCGTCCCCGACCTTGGCGCCCATGAGGGCCTCCTCAAGGCCGGCAAAGAGCCGACCGTGGCCCACGACGACGGGCACCTCGGCGTAGACTTTCTTCTCGTCGAACTTGTTTTCCTTCTTCGCGACCTCCGCATGGGTCGTGTCGAAGAGGGTCGTCGTCCCGTTCGGGTTCACGGTCCAGCCGTCGTACTCCAGCCAGACGATGTCGCCTTTCCCGACGGCCTCCGAGGTCACGGATTCACCGAAGCGCGGTTCGGAAGAACCGCTCATCCTTAAAGATTGCGGGCCTCCTCACCTGATTGGCCGCGAGGCCTATTTCGCCATCCCGATGGCGACCGAAATCCGCTTGTAGCGGTTTCGGATGGTGACCTCCGTCACGCCCGCGACTTCGGCGACTTCCTTCTGCGTCACGGGCCTCTGCGACAGGATCGCCGCGATGTAGATCGTCGCCGCGGCCACGCCCGAAGGCGCGACCCCGGACGCGAGCTCCTCCTTCTCCACAAGATCGAGGATCTCCTTCGCCTTCCGCTGAGCATCCATGTCGAGTCCCAGTCGATTGCAGAATCGCGCAATGTAGTCCCGTGGGCTCTGCGGCAGCAGCTTCAGGCCGAGTTCGCGGACCAGCGTCCGGTACGTCCGGCCAATCGACTTGCGGTCCACGTTCGATTTCGAGGCGACCTCGTCGAGGGTCCGAGGAACTCCGCACTGTCGGCAGGAAGCGTACAGCGTCGCGGAGACGACCTCATCGATCGACCGTCCCCGAACGAGGTTCTTCAACGAGGCCTTCCGGTACAGCACAGCGGCGCTCTCGCGCACATGCCGCGGGAGCCCCATCTTCGAGGCCATCGTGTTGATCTCCGCGAGCCCCTGCGCGAGGCTCCGTTCGCCGCTCTTTGAGGTGCGAATGCGGTGCTGCCACTTCCGGAGCCGGTAGATCTGGGCCCGAGACTTGTGCGGGATCTGTCGGCCGTAGGCGTCTTTGTTCCGCCAGCCGATCGAAGTCGAGAGACCCTTGTCGTGGGCCATGATTGTGCTCGGCGGTCCCGCGCGCTCCCGCGACTCCCGCTGCTCCGAGTCGAAGGCCCGCCACTCGGGACCCTCGTCGATGATCATGTCGTCGAGGACGAGCCCGCAATCTTCACAGACGATCTCGGCCCGCTCATAGTCCCGAACGAGGTGAAAGCCTCGGCATTCCGGGCACGTCGTGACGATCTCAACCTCTTTCAAGTTACCCAAACTCCTCCCCCGAACGGAGAACCCGAGCGATGCTACGAATCTTGGTCTATATAAGTCTATGTCTAGGCCATCGTGCGCTCGCCATCGCTATCGTCAAGTTCCGGTCATCCTCGGAGTCGACGCAGCCGTTTCGCACGGGCAGGGAGAGAAACCAAACGAAGGTCAGAGGGTGGAACGGAATTCGACCCACATCGTGGCACTCGCGGTCGGGAAGTCGATGCAGAGTCCCGAGGGCGTCGTGGTCGCCCGAGCACCGGATGTTCTACTTGCGTTTGACTTGGAGCGTCGCCTGATCAACGGGCCAGAGGTCGAGTCCGGAGCTTCGTGCGTCATTCCAGATTTGTGCCTCCACCGGAAGACCGGTTATGTCCAAGCATTCCTCGCCGGGTTGCAGAGTTGTATTCGTGAAGCAACCTTCGCGTGGCGCTGAGCCCGGGTTGAGACGGTAGCCAGCCATAGCCACTATGCTCCTGTCAAGCAGTCGATAGACCATGAATGTCCCATAGCCGGTCCGGGGATGACGGGGGTTTCATCGTCGCGAGTCGGGATTGGACTTGAGGGAGGTGGTGCTAGAGTGCCTAGTAGGCTGAGGGCCACCACGGCCACGACGAGCGTGATCATAGCAACGATTGTAGACGTCCTGGCGTTCTGATTAGGCGATCTACCTATCACCGCACCACCACTCCTCCGTTACATATATGATGACCCGGCGAAGAGCGTGTAGCACTGGCTCCGGGCGTCGGTATTGTAGACGCTGATCGGCCCATCGCTACCCCTCGCGAAAACCAAAGCGGCAACTTAGGTCTGAGTCATTTTTCCATTCCATTCGGAGCGGAATCGAACCATGGAGCCTCCCGGTACGACCGCGAAGGGAGGGGAGCGCTTTTGGTGGCACCGCCGCTCGGACTTGACCGATCGCCTCCACGATCGCGCCGCAATGAGTCGCTCGGCAGTTCGCCTCCCCCCGGCAACCCTGAGCTGGCCCAATGCCTGCCTCGCTGGCGAGAGGATCGTTCGGAGCGGTCCACGGCAAACGAAGCCCCGGAGCGGGCCTTACCCTGGTGCTGCCACCTCGAGGAACTCTCCGTTCCGAAGCATGCGCCATCGGCCGGGGAGGTTCGGCAGGACCTCGGAGCAGATCACTTGCATGCCGTCGACCTCCGTCACGTGGAGGGTGTAGTACGGCACACACGTGCGCGCATCGCGGTGCGCGATCACGTGGTTTCCGTCGACGAGGACGAAGGTCAGGGAGCTGATCTTCCGGGGCCACTCCTGCTCCAGCCCTTCCTTCGCCTTCGCCAAGGTCTGCTTGAGTTCCGTGAGTGGCCGTCCTGAGTCCCCCAGGGCGACGAGGAAGCGTTCGAAGATTTCCTGGGAGTCGATTCGGCCGTTCCGGATCCCATACCCTTCGATGCTCCCGTTGTGGGCGAAGTAGACGACGCGTCCGTCGAGTTCGCGCCGGAACGGGTGGCAGAACTGCTCCCGGATGCTGTCCCGGACGGAGGCCCGCCGCACGTGGGCGAGGAGGACGACGGGCGGGATGACCGTCGCGCCGATGCGGCGGAGTGCGTCCTCGTATGCCGAATCCTCCGCCGCCTTGCGTGGGCTCCGCGCGTACACCTCTCCCTCGGCGCCGACGCAGGCGATGCCCCACCCGTCGGGATGGGCCGGCTTCGGGTTCGCCTGCGGGCAGCCGAAGTCTTTGTACGTCTTGCCCGTGGCGGAGAGCTGCCGGAACGCCATGAGGATGTCCGCCGGGATTGGCCTGCGGCTTACCACGGCGAGGATCCGGCACATATCAGCCCAGTTTGTATCCGATCTTCCGGAGGAAGTCCATGCGCTCCTTCCGGTCCTTCTCCGTCTCAAGTCCTTTCGATGTCTCGCCATCGACCACGCCGAGGACCCCTCGCCCCCGCGGGGTCGAGGCGACGACGACATCGATGGGGTTCGCGGTTGCGGCGAAGATCGTCACCACCTCGGGGACCTCCCGGATCGCCCGGAGGACGTTGACCGGATAGGCGCCCTTGAGGAAGACGATGAAGAAGTGCCCCGCCCCCACGGCCAGGGCGTTCTTCGCGGCGAGGTCCTTCAAGTCCTCATCGTTGCCCTCGACGCGGACGAGGCAGGGTCCCGATGCCTCGCAGAAGGCGACGCCGAACCTCGCGCCCGGTACGGCGTTCACGAGGGCCTCGTGGAGATCCTCCGCGGTCTTGATGAAATGGGTCTGACCGAGGATCACGTTGAGGCTGGCCGGATTCAGGATCGGGACGAGTTCGAGATCGAGGGCCATCGCCGATGTATCCGCCGTCCGCGATAAAAGTCTTGTTCCGGCTTGCGAAGTCACCGCGAGCGATCGTGGACCGCACGTACGCTACAGGCACGCGCAATGCACTCGGCTTGCGTCGCGCGTCGCGGGGGCATGCACCTCTCGATGGGGCTCTGGGCTGTCCTCGCCGAAGTCGAGGATCCGGAAGAGCGACAAGAGCTGACCTTGGTCGTCGTCGTGATCCAAGTGCACTTCGCCGGAAGGGTCGTCCGCGAGCGGGCTGTCGTCGAATTCATGGCCGAGCGGTGCGGTTGGTCTCCTTCGAAGACCCGCCGCCGTCTCGAGTCCCTGGTCGACCGCGGGGTGCTGCGCTGCGGGAGAGACCTGGGGGACCACTGGACGAAGATCTTCGAGGTCCTCGACCGCCCGCCAATTCCGGCCGCCTTCGCGCTGGAGATGGGCGGCTGAGGTTCGTCTATCTCCGCTTCCGTATCCGCCGTCGAGGGCCTCGCACGGGCCCCAGGAATCCGGAGGACCACAGGGATCGGTAGGAGTGAAGGAAGAAGTCCGAGGCGACGAGGGCGAAGAGTTCAGGAGGGACGGCCCGCATCGATCGCGTGCGGATTGCGCAGATCTCGGAGGCGGGATCGAATGCGAAGGGAAGCGCCACCCGCTCGCTCTCCCGGACGAGACGGCGCACGAGGCTGCGCGGCCTCGAAACGACCTCTCGATGGAGGGCCGAGGCCACCGGCTTCACGAACACGTACGTGACGGCCTCGGGAGGGTCCACCGCCGAGGGGACGACGCCGTCACCGAGGATGAAGCCGACGGCGAACCCTAGCACAGACCGCCCGCGGGGCCGGGTGAACCGGTAGCCGATGAAGTTCTTTGTCGCCACGCGGCGGCGACGGAACCGCCCCGTAGGCCATCGAAGGGGACGACCGATCCGCGCAAAGGTCTCCTCGATGTCCTTCCGGCGATCGGCCACAGCCCGCGGATAGAGTCGAAGGCGATAAGGACAGCGGCCACGGGATTTCGTACACGGCTACGCTCCGGACGCGATCGGACGCGGGTGGGCCCTGTTTCCCTCCGCTGCGCTCCCGCCATTCCGGCGCCGCCGTTAACTACATAGTCGGCGCGGCCTTCGCCTCGCCTCCGGAAAGGTGCGAACCCATGACGCAGGACCCCCGCCTTCCTACGACCGTCCGCCCCGAGAAATACACCCTCTGGCTTCGACCCAACTTCCAGGCCTTCACGTTCGAGGGCACGGCCGAAACCCGGATTCGCATCCTGGAGGCGACGAATCGCATCGTCGTCAACGCCTCGGAACTGAAAATCCACGAGGCTCGGGTCACCCTCCCCGCGGGAGTCGTCGTCGAGGCCCGCGATATCCAACTCGATCCGAAAGCGGAAAGGGCGACGTTCGTCTTCGACCGAGCGCTGCTCCCAGGACCCGCGACGCTCTTCGCCCGCTTCACGGGGATCCTCAACGACCGCCTCGCGGGTTTCTATCGGAGTCGCTACGAGACGCCGGGGGGCGAGGCCCGCTACATGGCGGCCTCACAGTTCGAGGCCACGGACGCGCGGCAGGCGTTCCCGTGCTGGGACGAGCCGGCCTTTAAGGCCAGTTTCGAGGTCACGCTTGAGATTCCCAAGGAGTTCGTCGCCGTCTCGAACACGCCGGCTGCGGAGGTGAAGGACCTAGGCGACGGGACCCGGCGGGTTCGCTTCGCCGAGACACCGCGGATGTCGTCCTACCTCCTCGCCCTCATCGTAGGGCCCCTCGAGGCCATGGAGGCGAAATCCGCGCGGGGGACGAGGATCAGGGTCTGGGCCCTCCCGGACAAGATCCGCCACGGCGGGTGGGCCTTGGAGAACGCGGTGCGGATCCTCGACTACCTTGATGACTACTACGGGATCCCCTATCCGCTCGAGAAGCTGGATCACATCGCCCTCTCGGACTTCGCCGCGGGCGCCATGGAAAACTGGGGGGCGATCACGTACCGCGAGCGGATCCTCCTCCATGATCCCGCGACCTCTTCGGCCCTGACGCGGCAGCAAATCGTGGATGTCATGGCCCATGAGACGGCCCACATGTGGTTTGGCGACCTCGTTACGATGGCCTGGTACGACGACCTCTGGTTGAACGAGAGCTTCGCCACGTGGATGGGCACGAAGGCCGTGGACGCCCTCTATCCCGATTGGGAGATGTGGACCCAGTTCCTACACCACGACGCGATCCGCGGGCTCACGCTGGACGGGCTGAAAACCTCCCACCCCATCCAGGTAGAGGTCGGAGATCCCGCGGAGATCCGCGAGATCTTCGATGAGATCAGCTACAGCAAGGGAGCCTCCCTCCTCTGGATGCTCGAGCGCTTCCTCGGGGAGGATGTATTCCGCCGCGGACTGCGGGACTACTTGGAGCGTAGCAGCTACGCCAATGCCCGGACGGAGGACCTGTGGGCCGCCCTCGAGAAGGCCTCGGGACAGCCCGTGAGGGCCCTGATGAGCACGTGGACGCGCCAGACCGGCTTCCCGCTCCTGGAGGCCGACGTGGAACGCACGCGCGCCGACGCCCGCCTCGTCCTCCGCCAGTCTCGCTTCCTTTACGAGCACATCTTGGGCGCGGCGGACGAAGGGGTCCTGTGGAAGGTCCCCGTGCACATCCTGCGTGCGGGCGCCGCCGAGCCGACGACGTTGTTCATGGAGGAGGCCGAGATCGCCCACGACCTCGGGAAGGGTCTCCGCGCGGGCCCCGACGACTGGATCAAGGTGAACGCGGGACAAGTCGGTTTCTATCGCGTGAACTACCCACCCGCGGAGTGGGAACGCCTCGGTCGCGCCGTGGAGCGAGGCGAGCTATCGGGCCGAGACCGCCTCGGGCTCCAGAGCGACGCGTACGCCCTCATGCGGGCGGGCTATCTCCCCGCCACGACGTTCCTGCGGCTCGCGGCGTCCTACCGTAACGATTCCGACGCGAGCGTGTGGCTCGGGCTGTCCGAATCCCTCCAGGGCCTCGAGGCCCTCGTGGCCGACCGGCCCTATTTCGATCGCTTCCAGGCCTACGCGAAGGATCTCTTCCGGCCGGTCGCGGACCGCATGGGATGGCAGCCGCGGCCCGGAGAAGGCCACCTGGACGCGATCCTGCGGGCCACCGTCTTGACCAGGGTCGGCCACTACGGCGACGGGGGGGCGCTCCGGGAAGCCTCCGAACGGTTCCGTCGGTACCTGAAGGACGCGACATCCCTTCCGCCCGACCTTCGGGACCCGGTCTTCGCCCTCGCCGCACAGGAAGCCGACGACGAGACTTACGAGACCTTCTGGGACCTCGAGCGCAAGGCGACCCTCAGCGAAGAGAAGGTCCGTCTCCTGCAGGCGCTCACCCGGACCCGCCGGAGGAACCTGCTCCAGGAAACCTTGGAACGGTCTCTGAATGAGAAGCAGGTCCGCCCTCAGGACGCCGTCCCCGTCATCACCGGGGTGGCCGCGAATCGGCCGAGCGTCGGCAGGGACCTTGCCTGGGACTTCATCCAGAATCGATGGACGGAACTGTACCGGCGCTATGCTGGGACGGGATTCCTCCTTCAGCGGCTCGTCCAAGTCTCGGGGGCTTTCGCGAGCCGCGAGAAGGCCCGCGAGGTCGAGGCGTTCTTCGCATCCCATCCCGCCCCCGAGGCCCACCGCGCGGTGAACCAGTCCCTCGAAAGGATTCGCACGAACGCGGCATGGATCGAGACGAATTCACAGGAACTCGCGCGGTGGTTCCGCTAGCCTTCGGGCTCCGTCGGGCCCGGGGGTGTTCCGTGCTCTTCCGTGAGCCGCTGCTCGAAGGCTATCGTGTCCGACTCCGGAGAAATACGAGGATCGAGACGATCAGGCCTGCGAGGGTGCCCAGGACGACGGTGGTCGCATCGAACAGCGGCCGGCTCGGGTCGGCGGCAAAGTTGAATCCAAGGAGAAGGCCGACGCCAAAGCCCACGAAAGTCCACACCCAAGCGAAGCGCGCGGCCATCGAGGTCCTGTGGTTGGAACCGGGCCCGATGGCATAAGCGTGCCGGCGGCTCGAAAGGTTCATTGTTGCTTGACGCCTGCGCCGAATCGTGTTCGACGTCCGCGTGAATCGGAGGCTCAGGCCGGGCAAGTATGCACTCCTCGATGTCTTCCCGTCTCTCGACGAGTCGGAGGCGCTCCGATCCATCTTCACGGACGGGGCCCGAGAGGAGACCTTGCGCCGATGTCGGATCGACGTTGTCCGCGAGGACGCCTACATGTACGTGGACGCCGAGGCGGGAAACGTCGTCGCAGGCCTCGAGTACCTGCGTCACGGGGAGGAACGGATTCTGTACCTAGACATCCTCCACGAACTCGTCCACATTCGTCAGTGGCGCGACGGGAAGGAGCTGTGGGATCGGCGTTACGCGTACGTGGACCGCCCCACGGAAATCGAAGCGTACGGGGTCGCGGTACGCGAGGCGCGTCGGCTCGGGATGACCGAGCGGGACATCGCGGATTACCTGCGCGTGGAGTGGACGAGTCGAGCCGACCACGAACGGCTGTGCCGCCGTCTCGGCGTGAACAGCCCAGAGTCTCGGGCCCACTGAGTCGGCAAGGGTCAAATCGCGGGTCGACCATCAACGGGTCATGGCCGAGGCTCCGAAGACGATCGCCTTCGAGGACTTTCTTAAGGTCGAGATCCGCGTAGGCCGGGTTGTCGACGTACAGGACTTCCCGGAAGCTCGCAGCCCTTCGTACCGACTCTGGATCGACTTTGGATCGCTCGGGATCAAGAAGTCGTCCGCGGCGATTCGTGCATGGTATCGTAAGGAGGACCTTATGGGTCGGCCTCTCCTGGCCGTGACGAACTTCCCCCCGAAGCAAATTGGCCCCTTCCAATCGGAGGTCCTCTGCCTCGGAGCGGTCCAGTCGGACGGCCGGGTCATCATGCTGCGGCCCGACGAGGAGGGGGAGCTTGGGGCGCGGGTCGCGTAGCCAGCGTGGGGCGCCGGTGCACATCCGTCGCCTGCGGCTCGCAGACTACCTGGATGTCGTACGGCTTCTGGACATTGCGGGCCTCCACCCCCGCGTCGGTGGACGCGAGAGCCGCCCCGCGTTCTCAAGGCAGCTGCGGGCGAATCGGCCCTCCTACCTCGGCGCCTTCGATGACCGCCGCCTCGTGGGTGTTGTCCTCGGCACCCACGACACCCGAAAGGGATGGATTAACCGGCTCGCGGTCCATCCGGATTACCGTCGACGCGGTATTGCCGCTCGCCTCGTCCGCGAATGTGAGCGTCATCTACGTCGCCGAGGGATCGAAATCTTCGCGGCGTTGATCGAATCGGACAACCCCGGTTCGGTGGCCCTACTCCACAGGCTCGGCTACGAGGCCACGGACATTGTGTACGCCCGACGGAAGCTCCGCCCCGACATCTAGGGGATGACCTTGAGCTCCTTCCCGATCCTCTCGTAGGCGTCGAGGGCTTCATCGAGGTCCTTGCGGGTTAGCCCCGCGGTCACAATGTTCCGAATCCGGGCCCTGTCCCGGGCGACCATGGGGAACACGATCGGAAGCGCGAACACGCCCTCCTCGAACAGCCGCTCGCTAAACCGCTTCGCGACTGCGGACTCGCCCAGCATGACGGGCGTGATCGGCGTCTCGCTCCTCCCAATGTCGAAACCGAGGGAAACGAGCTGCTTCTTGAAGTAGCGAGTATTCGACCAAAGTTTCTCCACATGGCGTGGCTCCGTTTCGAGGACGTCGATCGCCGCGATGCACGCAGCCGTGGTCGCGGGCGGATGGGAGCCGCTGAGGAGCCAGGTGCGCGACTTGTTCAGCGCGTAGTTCCGCAGATCGTTCGATCCCGCGACGTAGCCGCCGACGACGCCGAGGGCTTTCGAGAAGGTCCCCAGTTCGATGTGGATCTTCTCCTCCACATGGAAGTGCGAAGCAACCCCGCGCCCACCCTCGCCCAGGACGCCCTCGCCGTGGGCGTCGTCGATGAAAACCATGGCTCCGAAATCCTCGCCGAGCCGCGCGATGTCGCCTACGGGCGCGATATCCCCGTCCATCGAGAACACCCCGTCACTCACGATGAGGATCTTCCGGAACTTTGGGTCGGCCTCCTTGAGGCACCGCTCGAGGTCGCTCGCGTCATTGTGCTTGTAGATGAACCGCTGGGCCTTCGTGAGGCGCACCCCGTCGATAATGCTCCCATGGTTGAGCTCGTCCGTAAGGATCGCGTCCCCTTCCCCCACGAGCTGGGGGATGAGGCCGGCGTTCCCTGCGAAACCGCTCATGTAGTAGAGCGCGGCCTCCCGTCGTTTGAACCGCGCGATCCGCCGCTCGAGCTCCTCGTGGAGGTCCATGTTCCCCGCGATGGGCCGCACGCTCCCACTCCCAGCGCCGTGCGAGCGAATCGCCTCCCGTGCCGCGCGCTTGACCTTCGGATGTGTCGAGAGATTCAGGTAGTTGTTCGAGCAGAGCATGATGACCTCCTTCCCGTCCACGATGCTCCGCGGGGCGCTGGGCCCCTTGACGACACGAAGCTTCCAGTCGAGGCTCTGCGCGACGAGGCTCTCGTACTCCGCTCGCATCCATCCCGTCGGATCGCGTCGCTGCGTCGCCTGCATGCTCACGCCTCCATCGGAAAAGCGACCTTGCCGCAATTTCCGCTCCGCATCACTTCCATCGCCTCGTTGTAATCATCGAGCGGGAACTTGTGGGTGAAAATCGGCTTGAGGTCGACGTTCCCGCTCTTCAGGATGCCACCCATGTCGTACCACGTCCGGTACATGAGCCTTCCGTGGATGCCGTGGATGGAAACCCCCTTCGTGACCATCGCGGACAGATCAAAGCTGACGGGCTTCGAAAAGAGGCCGAGGACGTGGATGCCTCCGGCATGTCGTACGATCTTGATCGCCTGTTGAATGGCCTCTGCGCTCCCCGAGAAGTCGAGGACCTCATCGACACCTTCCCCCGACGTAAGCTCCATGACCTCCTCGACGAGGCTCTCGTTGGACCGAAGCACATGGTGAGCCCGCAGCTTCTTCGCCAAGCTCATGCGATACTCGTTGCGGTGTCCGATGGCAATGACCGTCCGCGCCGCCAGCCCGCGGCAGAGGGCGAGGGCCATGAGGCCAATGGGTCCCAGGCCGAAGATCGCGACGGTCTTGCCGGGCACATTCGCGTTCATCACCGTATACACGGCGTTCCCGAGAGGGTCTTGGATCGTCGCGAGCTCGAGGGGCAGGTCGTCGTCGTTGATGATGACATTCGACGCAGGCGCGGTGAGGTATTCCGCGAAGGCCCCGTCACGGTCCGCTCCGATGATCGAGACAGATTGACACACGTGGGCGTTTCCCGTGCGGCACATCTTGCAGCGCCCGCACGCGATATGGCCTTCCGCGCTCACGTATGCCCCTTTCTCAAGTCCGGATACATTCGAGCCGAGGCGCTCGATCTCTCCCGCGAACTCATGACCTTGGATGAGAGGCGGCTTGATGCGGGCGGCGGCCCACGCGTCCCAGTCGTAGATGTGGACGTCCGTGCCGCAGATTGAGGAGATCCTGACCCGGATGAGGACCTCGTCCGGCCGCGGCGTCGGGATCGGGACACGCTTGACCTCCGTGCTCTTCGGCGCGGGCTTGAGCTTCACGGCCGCCTTCATCGTCGCCGGCATGGCAATCCTCGGTCCCTCGCGCCACGGATGGGTTGGCGGTATTTCAAGCTTGTATGCATGCTGGCGATTCCCGGATCACCCTCGGATCGGATGCAGGCGACTCGTGCGGTAGCCGACGATGACGAAGAGGTACTCCTTCTTGACGAGCTCCTCGTCGAGATCGGCGTCTCCGGTATCCACGCGAAGGACCGGCGTCGCGTCGAGCTTGGAGGGCGTGGAGATCACGATGAGATTATGAACCCCGATCCGTCGAAGGACCGCCGGGCTGAGCTGAAGGTTGCCCCTCCCAAGGATGAAACCTTGGACGCCGATGGGGCTCACGAGGAGCCTCGCCTTGCGATCTCCCGCGAGGAGGGCGAGGAGCCTCGCCTCGTTCAGGTCCGTTTCAATCGTCTTCCGGTCCAAGACCGCGTCGATCCCGAGCAGGGTCTTCTCAAGGCCCAGCCGCGTTGCGATTGCGTTCATCGTGGAGCCCGGGCCCAGGATGAAGACCGCGTCCCGCTCCTCCTCGAAAAGTTCGGAGACGTGGTCCGCGAGTTCCGTGAGAATTTCGGCATCGGAAACCTCCGCAAACATCGCTTTCCCGGCCGGCACGAGGTTCGCTTCCGACAGGCCTTGGGCGGATGCGTAGAGGCGGACCTTCCATACGCCCTTCCGATAGGCGTCCTCGTCGAGATCGAGGATCTCGGCCTCCGCCGTCCGCAATTCGCCCCGGAGATAGGCGGCGAGGAGTTCCGCGGCGGCCGACGGCGTCGCGGCGAAGATCCCCGAGTGCATCTTGACGCCCGCGGGGATGCCGAGAAGGGGCACGGCATTCGACGCGGCCGTTGCGACGTCCCTCGCCGTCCCATCGCCTCCGCAGAAGAGGATGAGTTGCGCACCTGCGCCCACGGCGTTCGCCACAACGCGAATCGTGTCGTCGGCCGTCGTCGGCGAATGGACCTCGTGGACGACTTCGATTTCCGCCTTGGCGAAACCGGCGGCCGCGAGGGCCTCCGCTCCCATGGGACCCGAGGCTGTGAGCCACTCGACCGAAAGGGAGGCATCCGCGGCGCGCCGGACCTGAAACGCTTCAAGGAAAGCGCGGGCCCGGGGGGGTGCCACGGGCTGCGCGCCCGCGCGTCGGGCGTCCTCCGCGACCCCGTCTGTCCCCTTGAAGCCCACCCGGCCGCCCATGCCGGCGATCGGGTTGATAACGAAGGCGATCCGAGCCACAACGGGGCCACGCCGGAAGACTATTTCGTCCTTCCGTGCTCGGCCGGCGAGGTCCGACGCCAGGCCCGCGCCAGCTCCGCCGGAGGCGCGACCACCGCGAGGTGAACGACGTATCCAGCGGCCGCGATGGGGAGGAGCGGCCATAGGAACGGTGCGAGGACGACGGCGGTGGCCAGGCCGCCGGCGATTCCGAGCTGGATGACCTGAAGTTCGTGGCGGGTCGTGGACCTCAGGTCGGTCGGGTCCGCGCGGGCGTGAGCCCAGGTCGCGAACACGGCGAACACAGCAGCCAAGGCGAACGCGAAGTGGACGAGCCACGCGAGCCCCGCGTATAGGATCGCCGCACCCGCCGTCACAAGGATCGCATAGCGTCGGGCTCCTCGCGGCCCCAGGGCGACGACGGTCGTCCGCTTCATGGGCCTCGAGTGCGCGTCCGCGGCCACGTCGAGGTAGGAGTGCATCGTGAGCATCCCAACGCAGACGAGGGCGTGAGCTGCCAAGGCAGCGACGGCGACCCAGGAAATCGCGAGGGCCTGGATCGCGTAAGCGCCGAGGCCCGCGATGATCACACCCGGGAATCCGCCGAGCCATTCCCCGGCGAAGGGTCGGTAGGATGTCGCGAACGGCGGCAACGTGTACACGACGCCGAGGACGTATCCCGACGCGACGAGGAGGACGAGCCAGGCCCCTCGGAAGATGGCCACGAGGATGGACAAGGCGACCACCACACCCGTGGCGAAGGCGAAGAGGACCCAGAGGTCGCGTTCATCGAGGAGTCCCATCCGGACGACTTTGCTCCCTCCGGAAAGGGCCCGGGGGCTCCCGTCCTGGTCGGTCCCGCTGCGCCAATCGTAGATCTCGTTGATGGCGTGGGTAGACCAGCCTTGGATGAAGCCCGCCGCGGACAACGCGACGGCGAGCCAAAGGGCTCTGAAGGATCCCGTCTCCAAGAACGCGACGCCCGTGCCCAAGGCCACCGCGGTATAGGACCACAGGAGGACGGGGATGAGACGGAATTCGAGGAACCAACCGAGCGCCTTCCGTCCCGCGCCTCCCACTGCCTGACTATCACGATAGTAATATTAGAACGTTATGCGGTCCGGGCCGCGGGACCCGCCGCGCGACCGCCCGGCGGTCCCCGTAGGTCGAGGGCGTGGACAAGCGACTCTGGTACCTCGTGGCCGGGACGCGAGGCGGCGCCAACCGCGCGCGGATCCTACACGCGCTGCATGGAGGGCCTCGGAACGCAAACGATCTGGCGGGCGCCCTTGCGCTCGACTACAAGACCGTGCGCCACCATCTCGAGGTCTTGCGGCAGAACGATTGCGTGATGCTCGTGGATCACCAAGCGTACGGGTCGCGCTATGCGCTCTCCCCGCGCCTTCAAATCCACTACGAAGACTTCCTTGAGATCTGGCGACGAATCGCAGAGGGCAGACTTGGGGAAAAGTAGATATCGTACAGGGTGGCCAGGAGGTTCGTTGACGTGCCCCTCGGCATGCTTTGGATGTTGAACATCGCGCTCGCAGCGGCCGCCGCAGCGTTGCTCCTCGGTCTCGTCATCGTCTATGGACGCAACGCCCGGGACATTCGATCGCGCTTCACGATCGGCCTCCTGGTCTTCGGACTCGCCTTTCTCGCGCAGAATGTGCTGGCGATTTGGGTGTACGTGTCGATGAATGACCAGTTCCTCGGCGCGAATGTGGCAATGCCGCTGCTCGTTCTGAATGCCGCGAGCCTGGCGGGTTTCTCCGCGTTGTTCCTTGTCACCTGGCGGTAATCTCGCGCACCACCCGAGCCCGCAAGGCCGGAGACCATGGCCCGGGCCTCCGGATGGCGCATCCTGAGATCCGGGCGACGCCGCCCCTCGGAAGGTTCAGGAGGGACCAGGGGTTCACGGAGACGGCGGCCTGCGTATGATCCTCGGATACCTCGATACGGACGAGCGCGCATACGACCTAGGGTTCGCGACCCTGCGGTTGCGGATCCGGTTCGACCGGGATTCCGCGGGGGTTCCGAAGCTTGTCTTTTCGTCAACCCAGCCCCCCGGAGAGAGGGCATACCGCATCTCGGGCGAAGCGGCGGTGAGCGCTTTCGTGGCGATGGACCATGACGGTGAGCTCATGGCCCTTCTCCGTCCCGTGGACGGACGGCTTTGGCGCCATGAACGCGGCGCTTTCTTCCTCGCGGCGCCAGCCACTCGCCCGCCTGAGGATCCATCCTATTTTCTCGTGAAGGTCCGCGCCCTCCCGACGGCGGTCCAGTTCTTCTTCCGGGATCAGGGCGGTACGGAGTTCATCTCCATCCCGGACGACGAGATCCTCTCCGTCTCCGCCAACCGGGAACGCGTCCGCGTTTCCGTTACGGCCGCCAATATCGCCCTCCCGAAGGAGAAGCTGGCCTACGCGGTCGACTTCCGACCTGCCGCCAAGGCGGCACCACTTCTCGAGGGCCTCGGGTTGTCTCGCGGGTCGCAACGAAACGCTTAAGGGCGGCGCGCTTGCTCGCGGAGCGGAGGTCCGCGTGTCCTACGATCTTGGTGTCTTGGACCTCAAATCCGGGCAGAAGAAGAAGCGGACGCGCTTGTACGCCGCGATCGGGATCGCGATCGCGGTTGTCGCCGTCGTTGTCGTCGTTATCGTCCTGCTGGGGTAGGCGGAGACCGCGCGGTTCCTTGAGGCTTCCCCCGGTTCATCATGGAATCGGCGTTGGGAATCAGAGGGGATAAGGACGACAGAATCCTGAACCGCTCCGCGGCCAAGTGCGCAGCCGCAGCTGTCATGAAGGCGCGGCTCGATCCGGCCACGGAGCGGATCCTCCTCTCCATGCTCGGTAGCCCGAAGACGCCGAGCGAGGTGAGCCGGATCCAGGGGATCCCGGTCTCCATCGTGTGGCAGAAGGTCCGCTGGCTTGAGACCGTGGGGCTCCTCCGCGAGACGCTCTCCTTCGTCGACTCGTCCGGATCCGTGCGAACCTACTTCGGGACCACGCTCCCGGTCGATGAAGTCGAAGAAGAGGAGATCGCCCTCCCGGAATAGTCTCGGGAGAGGGCTGCGTCCTGGGACAGATGCGACCGCCCGGGGACAAGCATGCGCATCCGACCTCCGCCATTTCTACCGAGGCCCGTTGTCTTCCTCCTCATTGCTCTCGCCTCCGGAGGAACCGTAGGGATCGTCTTCCTTGCCCTGCCCGCGCCGGATGCGGAGCGACCGACCCAGGTCATAGGCGTGCGCGTCGAGGATCATCTCGACGGCCGTATCGCGCTCGCATGGAGACCTGCCACGGATGATCGCGGCGTCGTCGCGTATCGCGTGTATCGGGACGGCCGGGCCGTCGGCGACGTGGCCGCTCCGAGCACATCGTACGAGGACGTAGGATTGCCTGTGGACGTGACCTTTCTGTACCGCGTCGCGGCCGTGGATGGGGCAGGGCAGGAAGGCCCGGCCTCGGAGCCTGTGTCGGTGGAGTCGGTTCCATCGCCTCCCGAGGTGTTCCTCGGGGGATGGTCCGAGGTCGAGCCAGCCACGTGGTGGCTCGGCGTCCTGAATGTCTCGCGGGCGCTTAACCTGAACCGATTCGAGGTCATCCTCATCGTGAATGGCTCCGTCGTTGCGATCCCCGTGACGCCCCTCGCGGAGCTCCCGAAGATTGGAGAGAGCGTCACCCTCGCCTTCGTGGATGGGCAGGCGGACGGGCGTTTCTCCACCGGGGACTTCTTCCTCCTCCAGGATGTGCGACCCGGTGTAACGTACGCCGTTGATCTGATTTACGGCCCCACGGCCGACCTCCTCTCAACGGCCTCCCTCATCGGTTGAGAAGGGCTGAGCGCGAGCGCGAACGGTGCCGGGCCCGAGCCTAGGCAAACAAGATTTATATAGCACGGCTTGCTTGCTTTGAGCGTCCTTTTCGATACCTTTTGGCGGAACGTGTTCCAATGGCAGGCGTGTCTAAGGAAGTGGAGACCGGGACAACGACCCTGGGCCTCGTCTGCAAGGACGGGGTCGTCCTTGCGGCGGATCGCCGCGCGACGGCGGGCACGCTGATCGCCCACAAGCGCACGAAGAAGATCTACCGGCTCGACGACAACCTCGGCCTGACGACCGCGGGCCTCGTCGGGGACCTCCAGACCCTCGCCCGGTACATTACGGCCGAAGTCGAGCTGTACAAGCTGAAGCGGAGCACGCCCATGCCCGTCGAGGCCTGCTCGACCCTCATGGCGAACATCCTCTCGGGCAGCCGCTACTTTCCCTATTGGGTACAGATCCTGATCGGCGGCGTCGACCGCTCGGGCGGGCACGTTTTCTCGATCGATGCGGCCGGCGGCTCCTTGCCGGACAAGTTCGTCTCCACCGGATCCGGCAGCCCGTACGTGTACGGCGTCCTCGAGGACCATTGGAAGGAGGACCTCTCCACGAACGACGGGGCGGACCTCGCGATCCGCGCCGTGACCGCCGCGATGAAGCGCGACGCCGTCTCCGGCGAGGGTATCGATGTCGCTATCATCACCAAAGACGGGTTCAAGATGCTCGACGACAAGGATGTCGAGCGACGCAAGACCGCGATGAAGTTGGCCTGAGCCGTCCCGGGCTCCAGGCCCAAGTGATATTCGATGAGCATCGACGACATCTTGGCCGACGCGAGGAGCGTGGTCAAGAACACAGTCCCAGACCATGTGGAAATCACGGAGGTCGACTTCGAAGGCCCCACGATCGTGATCTACACGAAGAACATGGAGGTCTTCGCCGAGTCGAACGACCTCGTGCGCCAGATCGCCCAGCAGCTGCGCCGGCGGATCATCGTCCGTCCCGACCCCTCCCTGCTCGCCTCCCAGGAGGACGCGGAGAAGGTGATCCGGGAGGTGATCCCGGCGGAGGCCCAGATCACGGGGATCTACTTCGAGACGGAGACGGGCGAGGTCGCGATCGAGGCCCTCTCCCCGGGCATGGTTATCGGTCGCCACGGGGCGGTCCTCAACGAGATCAAGAAGAAGATCGGTTGGGCCCCGAAGGTCGTGCGAACCCCGCCGATTCCCTCGAAGACGGTCGAGGAGATCCGGCAATACCTTCGCTCGATCCAGGACGAGCGGCAGGGGTTCCTCAAGCAGGTGGGCCGCCGTCTCGCCCGGGAGATGCCCGCCGGCGAGAACTGGGTGCGGATGACGGCCTTGGGCGGCTTCCGCCAGGTCGGCCGTTCGGCGGCGCTCCTCATGACCCGGGAGTCGAAGGTCCTGGTGGACTGCGGGGTCCTCATCTCGGAGGACAACGGATCGCCGTACCTGAACGCTCCAGAGGTCGCGCCCCTCGGCTCGATCGACGCGGTCGTCGTTACCCACGCGCACCTGGACCATTCGGGCCTGATCCCCGCCCTCTACAAGTACGGCTACGAGGGGCCCATCTACACGACAGCGCCGACCCGGGACCTCATGTCCCTCCTCCAGCTTGACTTCATCAAGGTCGCAATGGGCGAAGCCCGAAAGCCGCCCTACGAGTCCAGCCATATCCGGAAGGCGGTCGCGAACACGATCCCGCTCCGGTACGGAGAGACGACGGACATCGCGCCCGACGTGCGCCTCACCTTCCAGAACGCGGGACACATCCTAGGCTCGGCCCTCGCCCACTTCCACATCGGCGACGGCCTCTACAACGTCGCGATGTCGGGGGACATCAAGTTCGAGAAGACCTGGCTCTTCAACCCCGCGGTGAACAAGTTCCCGCGGATCGAGACCCTCGTCCTGGAGTCGACGTACGGCGGGTACCACGACGTCCAGCCCTCCCGCCACGACGCGGCCGTCCAGCTTCGCGACGTCCTGAAGCGGGTCCTGAGCCGAGGCGGGAAGGTCCTCATCCCCGTCTTCGCGGTCGGTCGCTCCCAGGAGGTCATGCTCGTCCTCGAGGAGGCCATTCGAAACCACCAGATTCCGGAGGTGCCGATTTACCTCGACGGCATGATCTGGGAGGCGACCGCGATTCATACGGCGTACCCGGAGTACCTGAACAGCCAGCTGCGAACGCAGATCTTCCAGACGGGCGAGAACCCCTTCCTGTCCCAGGCCTTCAAGCGGGTCGAGACGGGGGACATGCGGTCGAACATCTGCGACGACGTGGAGCCATGTATCGTCCTTGCGACGAGCGGCATGATGGCTGGCGGGCCCGTGCTCGAATACTTCAAGGCGTGGGCGGACAACCCCTTGCACGCCCTGCTCTTCGTAGGCTTCCAGTCCGAGGGCTCCCTCGGTCGGCGCATCCAGCGGGAGGCCCGCGAGGTCACCCTCAGCGATCGGGGGCAGCCCCTTAGCCTCCCGATCAAGATGGACGTGGAGACGATCGACGGCTTCTCCGGACACTCCGACCGCCTGCAACTCCTGAACTTTGTGGCGACGATGGACCCGCGGCCCGAGCGTGTCATCGTGAACCACGGCGAGGAATTCAAGTGTGCCGAGCTCGCGTCCGGGCTCTACAAGAAGTTCGGGATCGAGACGCGGGCGCCGATGAACCTCGAGACGATTCGGCTCAAGTGACGGTTGCGGCATCCTCGCTGAGCGGCGCAGATCCATCGCAGGCTCCGAGGCGGCGACAAACCTTTTCCGTGGCTCCGCGTTCGCGCGGCTCGTGCAGCGCCCCCATTACGATCGGGTGAAGGACCTCCTTTCCCCAGAGGCTTTCGACGCCCGCGTCGACGCCACGATTGCTGAATGGGACGGCCTGCTCGACCGCGACGCGGCGTCGCTGATCGTCGTGGAGCGGCTCGGCCGCAGTGCGGCGACCTTCCATCGGATCGCCGATGCCCAAGAGGGCATGGAGGTCAGCGTCCGGGCGCGTGTCACGGGGATCTCGCCCGTGCGCGAGTTCTCGCGGTCGGATGGTTCTCGCGGCCGCGTCGTGAATCTCGAGCTTCAGGATGAGAGCGGCTTCTGCCGCTTCGTCCTGTGGGACGAGGACGTGGCCCTCCTCGAGCGGGGAAAGGTCGCGGTCGGGGCCCGGGTGCGTGCCCTCGACTGCTATGTGAAGCGGACGAAGTTCGGACTTGAGATGTCGCGCGGCAAGTTCGGCACGCTCCTCGTGGAGAGTCGCTGACATGGCCGGCTCGAACGGTGCGGCGTGGGCCTACGTTCACGGCTGGCGCATGCTCTTCGCGTTCTTGGGAGTCGCCCTAGTCATCCTCGGCATTGGTTTTCTCCTCGTGCTCGGCGCGGGACCCGAGGGGGCTTTCGGCGCCAGCATTCTCCTCGCTCTCGCGGTCTTCCTTGTGCTGTTCGCCGTCCTACTTTTCGTGCCGCGGATCGTCCGTCGCGGTGCCCAAACGTACCGACTGGTCGCGGAGCGTCCTCCCGAGGAGGTCGAGGAGATGGTCCGAACCGTGATCGAGGAGCGCGGTTACCGCGTTCTCGTTGAGGCCGTGCCCTCGCGGTCAGGGCATCCGACGAAAATCGTGAGCGTCGATGGCCAGCCCGTCCGGTTCGTGCTCACTCCGATCGTCCGGCGTCTGCGCAGGAAGGAACCTCCGGGAGCCACGGATGTGCTTCAGATCGGCGTGACGGGAGAGTCCGACCCGGCGGCGAAGGATTTGCGGGATCTCGTGACCTCGCGGCTCGTCCCTCCCCCAGAAGGCTCGGGCTGAGCTTCACATCCCGGGCATGCCGCCCATCCCACCCATACCGCCCATGCCGGGATGGCCTTCGTGCTCCCCCGGTGGCGGGGTCGGCGGCGCCCGCCGCGAGGCGATGACGTCGTCGATCCTTAGGATCATGTTCGCCGCTTCCGTCGCAGACTCACGGGCCTGCACCTTCACCCGGAGAGGCTCGATGACCTGGAGCTTCTGCATGTTGTCGGCCTCCCCAGTGATCAGGTTGATCCCCGCGGTCGCGCCACCTTTCTTGCCATGAGCCGTGCGGAGTTTCAGGAGGACATCGATCGGGTCCAGCCCCGCGTTTTCCCCGAGCGTTCGAGGGATGATCTCCAAAGCGCGCGCGAAAGCTTCGATTGCAAGTTGCTCCCGCCCACCCACGGTCGCCGCGTAGTCTTTGAGCCGCGAGGCGACCTCGATCTCGGCCGCGCCCCCTCCCGCCACGGCCTTCCCTTCTTCGATGGCGACTCCGACCACCCGGAGGGCGTCGTTCACGACCCGCTCGACTTCATCGACGACGTGCTCCGTGCCGCCCCGGATCAAGACCGTGACGGAACGGGCGTTCTTGCATCCAGTCACGAAGGTCATCTCATCGGACCCAACCTTCCGTTCCTCGACGAGGTCCGCATGGCCGAGCTCCTTCGGGGTGAGGTCCTCGAGGTTCGTGATGATCCGTCCGCCCGTGGCCTTCACGAGCTTTTTCATGTCACTCTCCTTCACGCGCCGGACCGCGTAGATTCCGGCCTTCGCGAGGAAGTGCTGAACGAGGTCATCGATGCCCTTCTGGCAGAGCACGACGTTCGCCCCCGAAGCCTCGATCTTCTCCGCCATGCTCCTCAGGGTCCGCTCCTCTTCGTCCAGGAACTTCTGAAGCTTCGTCGGGTCCCGGATCTTGATCTCCTCGCTTACCTCGGTCTTCTTGACCTCGAGGGCCCGGTTCACGAGGGCAATCTTCGCTCCTCGGATGAATTTCGGCATCCGCGTCTGGACCCGCTCCTTGTCGAGCACGATGCCGTCGATGAGGGCGGTGTCCCGGACGTTCCCCCCGTGCTTTTTCTGCACGAGGATGTTCTCCGTGTCGGCCCGCGTCTCGCCTGCGACCTTGTCGACGATGGCATCCACGGCCTTCACCGCGATCTCGGCGAGGAAGCCGACGCTCTCTCCGATGCTCCGACCCGACATCGCGGTGATCGCGATGGCCTTCAGGGTCGCCATGTCGTCCCGCTTCACATCGAAGGCGATATGCTGGAGGACCTTGATCGCCTCACCGGATGCGATCCGATAGCCGGCGACGATGATCGTTGGATGGACCTCCTGGTCGATGAGCCCCTCCGCCTGCTTGAGGAGCTCTCCCGCCAAGACCACAGCGGTCGTCGTCCCGTCGCCGACCTCCGCGTCCTGGGTCTTCGCGACTTCGATGATCATTTTCGCGGCGGGGTGCTCGACCTCGATTTCTTTGAGGATGGTGACCCCCTCGTTCGTGATCGTGACGTCCCCGAGGGAATCCACGAGCATCTTGTCCATCCCCTTCGGGCCTAAGGTGGACTTCACGGAATCCGCGACGGCCCGCGCGGCGGCGATGTTGTTCGCGGCGGCGCCATGTCCCTTCTCGCGCGTGGTCCCTTCCTTCAGGATGATGACGGGCTGACCGGACATCATGGCAATCGGAGGCCCATGGAGGGCGCGTATATTAAGGGTGTGCGTTGCAACTTGACCATCCCGGCGGCGATGGACCGATCCAGGCAGTTCCGCGACGTGGGCCACACCACAGCAGGTCGCCGATGAGTTCAAAGGCACCGATCTCCCCCTAGGCCATCCCGGGAAGGCCGGTCGGGAGCCACCGTATCCTCAGGTCTTCGAGGAAACCTCGAATTGCATCGAGTTGGTCGACGATGCGGTGTGCTGTTTGTGCTTGGCGAGGGTAGGCGAACAGCGCAACCACAGCCCAATCGGCCGCGACGGGGTCCGCAGGTCGGCCGTCGGGACGCCGGAAAAGGAATGCCCAGGCCCACCGGCTTCCGAGTTTTTCGCGGAGACTCTCGAGTGCGACGCGAGCAGTATCAGGGCCCTGATTCCGGCCCACCTTGCTCACGGTTTTCATCCTCCACAAGCCCCGCCGCTGGAGCAAGGCGTTTCGTGCGGTGAAGGCGGCGACCGGACCGGCAACGGAGAAGCGCAACCCATAGTCGGCTGCTTGGTAGACGAGACCGTTGTCGAAGAGGACGGTCACGCCGCGCAGGCCATGGACATCGACATCCTTCATTCGCGGACCGAGTTGGCTGTAAAACTCGTGGGAACGACGGAGTGATCGACGGAGGACCAAAATCCATAGGGCGGTGCCTGCCGAAACCGCGATTGCCAGGTACACAACGAGCAACGATGGGACTTCGCCGAGCTTTGCTAGCGTATAGAAGCCAGCCTCCAGCGCTCCTACCAACCCGCCTCCAATCCCGGCTGCGAGCAGAATACGATAGGTTCGACGCAGGTGGGACTCCAATCGCGAGAGAGGGGTTCCAGACAACTTGCTTCGCTGGATTGGCCCGAACGGCCTTCAAGGTTTTGTGCGACGACTGGCACACGCGGCCGACGCTGAACAAAGGCATTCGGTCCCAGCATAGGCGGGACCGTGTTCGCAGCCCGTCTTGACGCTCGTCATCCGATCCGCCGACGCGTCGCCGGCGGAACGCATTGCCATGAACGTTTATATCCGACCATCCAAGTAGCCTTCATGGCGGAGGTTTCCTGATGCCCGATCACCCGATTCACATCACCGACGTGGACTTCGACCAGGTCATCAGGGACACCCCCTACGTCGTCGTCGACTTCTGGGCGGAGTGGTGCGCCCCCTGCCGCGCGATCGAGCCGATAATCGAGGAACTCGCGCGGAAATATGACGGCAAGGTTACATTCGCGAAAATCAACAGCGACGAAAACCCTCGGAAGGTCCAGGAGTATCTGATCATGGGCATCCCCACGATCCTGTTCTTCAAAGGAGGGAAGCTCGTGGACCAGGTCGTCGGCGCGATGCCTCGGGTCCCCTTCGAGGAGCGTGTCAAGAAGCACCTCGCATGACGGCACGTAGAAATAGCCGCGATGCATCCTACGGGCAGTCGTCAATGAGTACCGTCCTCGAGATGCTTGCCAATCAGAAACGGAAGGCGCCGGCCTCCGAGGCCGCCACGATGGAGCTGCCCGTCCTCAAGAAACGCCACGAAGGGGCCTGCGGCGCTGGTTGCAGATGCGGGGACGACCGAGAAGAAGGCTCCTGCTGCGGCTGATGGCACCGCTCCATCGGCTCGTTTTCCAAGTTGAGAATCGCAGCGGATAATTGGCTCCTGTCGGTTAAATAACCTCCCGGGCCCTCGATTCTGGGCGAGGAGGCAAGGACACGGACCCCTTGGAAGCATCACGTCTTGTGACGGATGAGTACTCCGCGAAGATCCTCGTTGCCACGTTCAAGAAGGCCCGGTCGGCGATCGAGCTGAGCCGGGAGTATGGGATCCCGATTGCGGCCTGCTACCGGCGGATCCACGCCCTCGAGCGCGCTGGCCTTATCCGCTGCACGGAGCGCGCCCTCACCCAGAAGGGCAAGCGCATCTCCCTTTACATGTCCCAACTCAAGAACGCGTACATCTTCTTCGAGAACGGCCGCCTGCGGGTGCGGTTCCAGCTGGCGACCGGCGTCACGAAGGACTTCGGCGGCGACTGGAGGGCCGTCGATGTCGCGGAACCGACTGTCCTGACCCCCCCATCCGGCTAACCCCCTCCTCCACAACCCACAGGCAGGACCGAGAACCCCTCGTCCTGCCTCTTTATTTCTGTCTCGGGTCAGAGGGGAAGCCGTCGGCTCCCCGAGGCCGCATTGACAAAGGGCCGCCATCGCGGCCGCGTTGAGTCCGCCCCGTATCGTCTCAGCGCGAATACGGTTGACAATTTCGTCTTATACGGGACGAAATCATGCATCGGCGGCCATGGACCGCGAACGGATGAAGTACCTCTTCCGCGAGATCCTCGGCGTCGATGTCGACGAGGTCGTGAAGCAGGTCGTCGCGACGATCGCCGTGGAGCGGGCGAGGCAGGCTCAAAGGAACACCCGGGACTGGAAGCGCTACATGGCCTCCGAGGGCGGGATCGTGCTCCTGCCCCCGCACGTCACCCAGTTGGGGAAGAAGGGCCCGAAACCGTAAGCGGCTGGCGGCGGATTCGCCTCGACCACCCGCACGCGCGGGATCGACCCTTCGGGTATTCTTTAAGTCGAGCCTCCGGATATCCCGCGCGATGGCGAGCTTCCGGGGGAGGGACCTGCTGTCGATCCGCGACCTCTCGCGGGCCGACATCGAACTCGTCCTGAAGGCCGCCCGTCGGATGGTCCCCTACGCGATCGGGAAGAAGGTCTCGCGCTCCCTCGAAGGGAAGATTTTGTCGACGCTGTTCTACGAGCCGTCGACGCGGACGCGACTGTCGTTCGAGTCCGCGATGAGCCGGCTCGGCGGACGGGTCCTCGGTTTCAGCGGCGCGGAAGGGACCTCCGTGGCAAAAGGGGAGAGTCTCGCGGACACCGTCCGGATGGTCGAGGCCTACAGCGACGCCCTCGTGCTGCGCCATCCCCAGGAGGGCGCGGCCCGCTTGGCCGCGGAATTCTCGTCGAAGCCCGTCATCAACGCCGGCGACGGCGCCGGGCAGCACCCGACCCAGACCCTCCTCGACCTGTACACGATCTGGGATGAGACGGGCGGCTTCGAAGGCCGGAACGTCGTCCTCGTCGGGGACCTGAAGTACGGTCGGACAGTTCACTCGCTCGCCTTCGCCCTCGCCGAGCTCGGGACGAACCTCACGTTCGTTAGCCCGCCCACCTTGGAGATGCCAAAAGAAATCCTCGAACACGTGAAGGAGCGGGGCCTCACCTTTCGCGCTTCCCATCACCTCGACGAGGTCATCCGCGACGCCGACGTGCTCTACGTCACCCGGATCCAAAAGGAACGATTCCCGGATCCCCAGGAGTATGAGAAGGTCGCGGGGTCCTACCGAATCGACGGCGGCCTCTTGCGGGACGCGAAGCGCGACCTGATCATCATGCATCCCCTCCCGCGGACGATGGAGATCGCGCCCGAGGTCGACCGCACCCGCCACGCCGTGTACTTCAAGCAGGCCTTCAACGGCGTCCCGGTGCGCATGGCGCTCCTCGACCTCATCCTCGGGGGCGAATCGTGAGGGAACTCCGGGTCACGCCGATCAAGAACGGGACCGTCATCGATCATATCCCGGCGGGGATGGCGTTGAAGGTCCTCAAGATCCTGAGCATCGGGGACAACGTGTCCTCGACGGTGACCGTGGCGATGCACGTCCCGAGCCAGGCGATGGGCTGGAAGGATATCGTAAAAGTCGAGGATCGGGAACTCGGGGCGCGGGAGATCGACAAGATTGCCCTCATTGCGCCGACGGCGACTGTAAATGTGATCCGGAACTACAACGTCGCGGAGAAGCGCAGGGTCACGCCCCCCGACCGCGCCGTCGGGATCCTGCGCTGCGCGAACCCGAACTGCATCTCGAATACTCGTGAGCCGGTGGAGTCCGAGTTCGTCGTCCGATTGAAGGCGCCGCTTCGCGTGTTCTGTCGATACTGCGAACGTGAACTCGAAGACATCCCGGCCCACATCATATGAGGCCGGCGGCGCGCAAATTCTCACGGCGTGCCAGCGGGCGTGCTCAGTGGACTCGAGCCTGAGGATGCGAGGCCTCCGCCCCACGGAGGTTCGTGCCTACGGCGTGTTCCAGCCGACGGTCTGGATTTGTGCGCCGTCGCTCCAGAGCAGGTACAGCGTAAAGCTGCTGTTGCTCGGCAGCGCTACGCCGTCGCCCGTCACGCGGAACGTGTCACCCGCGTTCAGGGTGCCTTCGCCACCGATGTCCGTCCATCAGATTCGGTAGGTCGTGCCACCGATGGTGATGCTCGCATAGCTGCCGCTCGACGGCATGGCCTGAGCCGCGCCCGTCGACGCACCGACTTGCAGGTTCAGCCAGTAGTTCGACGGCGAGACGGTCTGCGAGACCTGCGCCACCGTGATCGTGGCGTTGCCCTGCGCCAGCTGCGCTGTTGAGAACGTGACGAACGGCCTACTCGGGCCCGGGCCTGTGAGCAAGCTGGAAACCATCCCGTAGAGGATTGCGGCGACGATTGTCGGCACTGCCACGAGGACCACGATCACAATAACGATGATGAGGAGGGTATCGTTGCGACGCGGTGGGGGTGGATAATAGGGGTATAGGGGTACGGATAGTAAGGGCCTCCGGCCGAGGGCGGTGGAGAAGGCGGGGCCGGCTCCGGCGTCACGGGCCCGCTCGCGAGCGCAAGCTTTTCCACGAGGTACGTATCGCCTTCCCGTTATACAAAAGCTCCTTGAGCCTGCCGCCAGCCCATGGGTCAGTCTCTGGAGAGGTGGAGCGGCGTCCAGAGAGGTCCCGCGTGGCTTGCATTTCGAGCGCAACGGGCACATCGTTCCGAAATCCCGTTCGGTCGCGGAGGCCGGCCCTATGCTCTACAGGCCTCGCGCTCCGACGGTGTGCACTCGCGACCCGCTGTGGCGTGGGATTTAGGAGCGGAACTCAGACGGTCCTCTCCGCCTGAGCCAGGATCGTCGAATCGAGCCTCCAGGCGAGGAAGAGGGTATAGGATCCGGCAGCCGGGGGCACCTCGTCGCCGGCCACACGGATGAGGTCGCCGTTCGTGAGGAAGCCGCCTCCATCGACGTCGAGCCGGGAGATCCGGGAGACGGTCCCCGCACCGATCGCGATTTCGTAGCCCGGGGACGTTTCTAAGTTGACGACCGTGCTGGTCTCTCCGTTCCGGAGGAGGGAGGCCTCGAAAAGAGCTCCCAGCCGTCGAGTCGAGACGGACCCGACGGAGAACGAGACATTGCCGGCCGATAGGTCCACGCCGCCTAGGACGACCGCGGGCTTCTGCGTCGGGAGCGTGGGGAAGATGGGGGCGAAGAAGGTGGCGAAGACGAATGCCGCGATGATCATGCCGGCGATGATCACGGCCACAACTGCGACGACGATGATGATCGCGCGGTTCTGATTCGACCGCCTTGGCGAAGGCGGCAGATAGTACGGATACGGAGGGTACGGATACGGCAGGGCGGGCTGGGAAGGAGGCGGCATCGGGGTGGCGGCTGGGCCGTCGAAGCGATCATACGGCCGTCCGGGAAAAGGCTTCCGCGCGAATTCGATGGCGCACCGAAGTGTTTAAGAAGCGCTCCCAGGATACATGGCCCCGAAGGGATGGTGGCTCGTTGCTCGAAGAGATTTCCGAAGTGATAGGGCTCCAGGTCTACACGAACAACGGCGTGTTCCTGGGCAACGTGAACAACCTCGTCGTGGACATCGACAAGGGGGCCGTCGACGGCATTTTCATCGGGGAGACCAACCCTCTCCTCGTCGAAGGAAGCCGGGCCGTTAGCGTGCCCTATCGATGGGTGCAGAGCGTCGGCGACATCGTGATCCTGCGTTACTTCCCGAAGCGCGTGAGCATCAAAAAGCCGGTCCTCGCGGCGAGCAAGTAGCCCTCGGCGACTTACGTACGACAGATTTATCGGGCCACCTTTGGATGTCTGCCCATGGAGCGGGACGGCTCGTCGCCCCGGGCCACGCCCGCCCTGCGTCTTGAGATCCTCGACATCGATCGTCTTCGTTCCCACGAGGCGGTGGAATCAGGTCTTCTCCGACAGACCATCGAGGAGATCCGCAAGGATGGATGCCTCAAACGACCGATCCTCGTGGCGGACGGGGACAATGTGATCCTCGACGGCCATCATCGATTCGAGGCCCTCCGCACGCTCGGGTACCGCCGCATTCCAGCTTACGTGATCGACTACTCGTCGGACCTCGTCGAAGTCACCACGTGGCCGCAGGCGACCGTGAAGGAAGTCACGAAGCAAGAAGTCCTTCGACGGGGCCGCACGGGGGAGCTCTTCCCGCCGAAGACAACGCGGCACATATTGCGGACGCCGCTCCCCGAGATCTCCATGGATCTCAAGGACCTGAGGTAGGGGGGCCAAGCGCGGGTGGCGATGCGCGTCGACGACGGCGCCATACGATGGCGATGGTCGCACTAGCACCCGCAGCGACCGCGGCCACGATGCTCCATTGGAGGTACGTGAGGCCGAGGGCCGTCACGGGCTCGCGCGCCTGATAGCGGTATGACTCCAGGTTCGTGGAGCCAACGAGCCGCCCATTCGCATCGTAGGCCTCCGTCCGCACATTGTTCCCGACGTCGGACGAGAAGAACAGGAGTTCATGGCTTCCGTCCGGCCAGATCTCCCGCAGTCGGAGCGCGGAGAAGGGACCCAGGGGCGTTTGCACGGTTTCCCGCGCCTCGGCCAAGAAGTCGATGCGTCGGATGGCGCGGCCGCTCGTTCGGCTCGCGTCGCTGACGAAGCCGTACTGGATCGCCACGTCCTCCGTCCAGTTCGCCTCCGCCCGCACAAGCCCCGAATCCCCAACGTCCACGGGGAAGCGCCAGGTGTCCTCGAGGATGTCGAACGTGGTCGTGTTCTGAAACCGCAGTGCGAAACGCTGCGCGATGGGGTCGGTATGGAGGGTCCCGTTCGCCCGAAGGTCCAGGACGCTCGAGACGATCTTCAGGCCGTCGATCGCCAGGGCCTCCTCCCCGACGATTCGCCAGGATCCGGTGGCAGCGACGTGCCCGAATGCCGTCTCGATGGTGCCCATGGCGACGCCCTCTCCACCGACGGAAACCCGGAAGACCTCAACGGGACTCCCCTCGATCGTGATCGTGGCCCGACCGGCGATCGTGAACGTGATTGGGCCGATTAGGTAGAATCCCTCCGTGGCCGTTGTGTTCGTCGCGTACGTCCAGAAGTCGCCGATCGAAATAACCGGCTCTTCTTCCGCGCTGGACGGGACCGCGACGCCGGGGAGGGCGAAGATGGCGATGAGGAGCGCGACGGTTCCCGCTCGAAGGGCCACGCCATTTCCATCCGGCGGGTCGGCCATAAAGCTTGGCAGCTACCCCTCGGCTTCGATGACTTCCTTGCCGCGGGCACTCGGCTGGATCTTCAGTGGTCCTCCTAGCTTCCGTCGAAGTCCCTCCCCGCGGAGGAGCCGGTCCAGGAAGACGGCGACGGCGGCCACCTCCGAGTGGGGCTGGTTCCCCACGGCGACGTTCCAGTCGACGAGGCGGAAGACGGCCGCCGGGACCTTCTCCGCGCCGACGACGACGAGGAGACCGTCCTTCGGGATGTCGGGGAGGACGTCGTCGATCGGGAGACCGTACATCGTCAGATGGACCTTTGGGCCCGGCCATTCGCGAAGCGTGCGTTGCCATGGAATCCCCGTTTCGATCACGAAGTCCCCGCCAAACCGGCGGACGACCTCGCGGACCGTTGCCTCGA
>Ga0073934_10000949_pt1 | contig 75346 bp, 58 predicted proteins | sample LarsenN4metaG_FD_76834 | JGI IMG/M metagenome (GOLD analysis project Ga0073934, IMG submission 76834) | Hot spring sediment bacterial and archeal communities from British Columbia, Canada, to study Microbial Dark Matter (Phase II) - Larsen... ...
CTGTCCCCGCTCATCGAGCTGCACGTTCTGCGTCTCCAGCCACAGTGGAGCACCACCCTGGTGTTCCGCGTAGATGGCAAAGGTCAGCCCCACCGCGCCGCTGCCGTTACGCACGGCTCCGCTAAAGCGGATCACCCGCGGAACGGACCGCTGTCCATCGCTGGCAGTCGCGGAATCTTCCGCCAGGGCGGCCTCGGTGTATGTCTGAGCAACAGCTAATGAGAGCGAAAGTGAAAATAGGGAAAACAGCGAGAGAAGTGCGCGCCGAAGGCCCATGGAGGTCTCCTTTCAAGGACCGATCGATTTTGTAACGGTACAGAAGGTAAGGCAGGGGCCCGGAGGATGGTGAAAGGAGTCTACCGCCGAATGCTTTGAAGTCAAACGAATTTCTGCGTGGGACGGGCGTCCCACGCAGACTCGGTCAATCACCTTAGTGGATGTCGAACTGCTCCTGATGCTGGGCGGGGTCGCTCTTTACGATGATGCTCTTGCCGGTGAGTTCTTCCATCTCCACCAGCCAGCGTCCCTGGTTCTCCTTCAGCGCCTTGGCCACTTCTGGATGAACGCGCAGCATGATCTGGCTGCCTTCCAAGTGCCGGCTCATCTTGCGCATCTCCACGTAGATCTCGTTACAGACCGTGGCCACGCTCTTCGTCATGCCGGTGCCCGTGCAGTAGGAGCAGGGTGTGCTCAGCGTCCGCTCCAGGGACTGCTTCACGCGCTTGCGCGTGATGGCCACTAGGCCGAAGTCGTTAAACTGCAGCACCTTCGATGGCGACCGGTCATTCTTCAACTCGGCCTCCAGCGCCTGCATCACCTTCTGCCGGTTCTTGCGCTCGTCCATGTCGATGAAGTCGATGATGATGATGCCGCCCAGGTCGCGCAGCCGGATCTGCCGCACGATCTCCTTGATGGCATCCAGGTTCGTCTTCACGATGGTGTCTTCGAGCCGGCCCGTCTTGCCCACGTACTTGCCGGTGTTGATGTCGATCGCCACCAGCGCCTCCGTCTGGTTGATGACGATGTAGCCGCCACTCTTCAGCCACACCTTCGACTTCAGCGCCTTGTTGATCTCTTCGGTGATGTTGAACTGCTCGAACAGCGGCGTGTCCTTGGTGTAGAGCTTCACCCGCTTGACCAGCGAAGGCTGGAACCGGCTGGCAAAGCGCAGGATGCGCTCGTACTCGGGCTCGGTGTCCACCCAGATCTGGCTGAAGTTGGAGGTCACCTGGTCGCGCAGGATGCGCTCCACCAGGTTCAGGTCGTGATAGATCAGGGCCGGGGCCTTGCTGGACTCAGCGCGCTGCTTGATCTCGCCCCAGAGGTTGATAAGGAAGCGGATGTCGGCACGCAGGTCATCTTCGCTTGCTCCGGCCGCCGCCGTGCGCACGATGAAGCCGCCGCTGCTCTGTCCCTTCTCGCTGAGCAGGATGCGCTTCAGCCGCTGCCGCTCTTCGTCGGAGCCGATCTTGCGCGAGACGCCGGTGTGGTTCACCGTCGGCATGAAGACCAGGAAGCGGCCGGGCAGCGCAATGTGGCTCGTGATGCGCGCGCCCTTCTTCGCCATGGGCTCCTTGGCGATCTGCACCAGGATCTCCTGGCCTTCCTTCAGCAACTCTCCGATTTGCGGCATCGGGCCGCGCGGAATGTTGCGACGCGGGCCGCCCCGGCGCATCGGGCGACCGCGGCGTCCGCGGTCCCGGCGCTGCCGGTCGAATCCTCGTCCTGAGCGCTCCGGGCGCTCAGTGCGCTGCTGGAACCCGGCGGTGCCGGCTACGCCGCGCAGTTCGGCGCGTCCGGAGTAGTTCGGGTCTTCAGGATCGACGGCTTCTGGCTCCTCGCCGCCATCGTCAGCAAAGACCTCTGCCTCGTCGGCCTCTAGTTCTTCGCCTTCGTCCAATACTTCTTCTTCGTCGTCGTCTTCGACTTCCTCTTCTTCTTCATCGGCCATGTAGGTCCCGGCGTCGGTGGCCTCTTCCTGGCGGCTGCGAACAAAGGCTTCCGCCAGCCCTTCGCCGGCGGCGATCATCTCGTCTTCGCGCTGGTCTTCCAACGTCTCTTCTTCCAGTTCCTCGAACTCGCCCTCTTCCAACTGCTCGCTCAACGGCGCGAATTCGTGCTCCTCGTCCTCAATTTCTTCTTCTTCCACCACGCCCTGCCCCGGACGGAAGCCATACGACTCGGACTCTGCTTTCTCCCTTTCGGCCGGTTCCACACTCGGAGTTACCGCCTCGACGGGTGCCGGCTCGGTGCTCTGGACGGGCACTGGTATGGCTACGGGAGCTTCCGCTTCCTCTGTCTCAGCCAAGGGTGCGGCAGCTACCGGGCGCCGCTCTTCTTCACGCACTCGGGGCCGCCATTCTTCCTCGCGCATCTGCGGACGCCGTTCTTCGGGCTGCGCCTCCGCCGGACGGTTGCGGTACTTGGCCAGCGACTCACCGGCAAGTAACCCGGCAGCGGCAAATCCCGTGGGCGCGGTGTATTCAGTAGACGGACGCGGGAGCGCGGTGCGACTTTCTGCCGCCGGTGCTCCGGTAGCGGGCTTCTCTTCTTCGACCTTGCGTCCGAACTTGGCGAGCGACTCGCCCGGCAGGACTATCGGCGCCGGTCGCGGACGCTCAATGCGCTCCGGGCGTCGCTCCTCCCGAGCTTCGTCCCGGCGCTCGCTCCGCGGGCGCTCTTCGTGCCGGCTCGGTGGCCGTTCGTCGCGCACGGGTGCCTCTACCGCCGATGCGCTGACTTGAGGCTCAGCTTCCGCTACCTCTCCGAGGAAGTGGGCCTGGGAGTCGGTATCGACCTGCTCATCCTCTTCGCTCTCCTGATGGAGCGCGGCTGGCTCGCTGCCTTCAACTGCTTGCGGAGCGCCACCTTCCGACTGCGCAAACTTCGACTCCGGTACTCCGCGGCGCCGGCGGCCCCGGCGTCCACGCCACCGGCGACCTCCCTGCCGTTCTTGGTCCCGCTCCGAACCCGCCTGTCGCTCTCCTCCCACAGCGTCGACTGCCGGCGAAGGGGCTTCTCCTTCCTGAAGGTCGGCAGCAGCCGACATCTCAGGTGCTTCATCCGCGCCTGCCGTGGAGTCATGCTCGAGCGTGAAGCTGCCTTCTTCCGCTGCCGGAGCCGCCTGCTGCTGTTGGTTCCGGTCAAGGCGGTGGCGACGCCCACGGTCCCGTCCGCGCCCGCGCTCGGGCCGCTCGCCGCGCTCAGGCCTTTCGCCACGCTCGGATCTTTCGCTCCGTTCGCCATCAGCCGGTGCCGCTTTGGCCGTCTCGGTATCGTCTTCCTCCACCTCTTCCAGGAAGTCGGTGACGTACAGGAAGGCGTCGCGCTCCAGGCCGATGTCGACGAACGCCGACTGCATGCCAGGAAGCACGCGCGTGACTTTGCCTTTGTAGATGGAACCGGCGAGGGTGTACTCGTTCTCGCGCTCGAAGAAGACTTCTACGAGCTGATCGTCGTCCACGACCGCAAGTTTGGTCTCGTGGGGGGTAGAGGTTACGTAAAGCTCTTTGGACATCTGGCTCCCTTACGGAGCCGGTTCAGCGGAGGTGTGCCGGAGGGCGCAGAAAGACGCGGAAGACGCGACGCGGCTCAGACACGATGTGTCCTGCCGCTCTTGGTTGTACTGGGAGTCTGTTGCGCAGAATCTTTGTACCTGCCTTATCGCGCCGGCACTCCCAAGGTGTGGCCACTCATACGGGGCCGTTACCCACCGGGATGCCGCGAAACTCTGTTACCGTCCGGTCCGGCGCCTTGCGCCAATGAACCGGTTTCGCCTTCTTACACGTGAAGGCGCAACGTGATTTGCAATCTCGTGCCCGCGAACGGGCGTCTGGCGGCCTAATTCACGAACCGGCGCATGCGTATGTTCATCACTATGCCTAACGCCAGGAACGTAAACATCACTGCTGAGCCGCCATAACTCATCAGTGGTAAAGGGATTCCGGTCACCGGCATCAAGCCCACGACCATCCCCACGTTCACCAGGATGTGGAAAACCCATATGGCCACCACACCCATGATGATCATTGCTCCGACCCGGTCCGGCGCCGTTTGGGCATTCTGGACCAGCCGCATCAATACGATAAAGTATAGCAGCAACACCCCGGTGGCACCCACAAACCCATGCTCCTCGGCAAAGGAGGAGAAGATGAAATCCGTGTGGGTCACCGGCAAAAACATGCCCTGAGTCTGGGTTCCCTGGGCCATTCCCCGCCCAAAAACACCCCCATTTCCCACCGCGATCAGCGATTGCTGGATCTGGTACCCCGTGCCCCGGGGGTCGTTCTCCGGATGAATGAAGTTCACCAGCCGCTCCTTCTGGTACGGCTTGAGGGCGAACTTCCAGGCGATCGGCACCATCAGGACCCCCGCCACAAGGAACACGGCGAAGTGCTTCCACTTCATCCCGCCCAGGAACAGCCCGACAAACAAAACCGGCAGATAGGTGAGCGAGGTCCCCAGGTCCGGCTGCTTGTAAACCAGCACCCACGGGACCCCGACCAGCAGAATGCCCTTGAGGATGTCCGGCCACGTGACGTCGCGCTGATTGAGAGACGCGAAGTACCGCGCCACCACGATGATCAGCACTAGCTTCACCCACTCGGAAGGCTGGAACAACCCCACGCCGGGAATGCGCAGCCAGCGCGTCGCACCCAGCGCGCGCACGCCGACAAAAAACACGGCTAGCAGCGCCAGGATGGAAGCGATGTAGGCCCAGTGGCTCTTCTCCACCAGGAAGCGGTAGTCCACCACGCTCATGATGAACATGGCCGCCACCCCCGCCACCAGCCAGTACATCTGCTTGACGTGGACCCCGGCGAACTTCGTGTTGGCGCTGGCGCTGTAGATCTGCACCACGCCGATGATCGCGATGATCATCACGAAGCCGAACAAGACCCAATCAAAATCGCGTAATGAAAGGAAGCGGCGCATCAGTCCGTTACTCCCATCGGCGGCATCGCCACCGCTGGCAACTGCGCCGCGCGCGCCGACCCTCGCGTCCCGCGCACCTTCAGGTCGAACCGCCCGCCCTGCAGACCTGCGTCCGGTCGGCCCCAGATGGCCGCGACTTCCACCTTGTGGCTTCCCGCGCCCTGCGCCGTCTGCGCGGTCTTCGGTTGGTTCGCCCGCTTCTTCTCCACGTAGGCCTTGATCACCTTCGCCGTCACGCGCGCGGCTAGATATCCGTGTTCGCCCTGCTCGATGAGCGTCGACACCACGATCTCCGGATTGCGGCGCGGCGTCACGCCCGTGAACCACCCGTTGTCGGCGAACTCCCGCCCTGTGAGCTTGGCGCGCGCCGTATTGCTGACCACCTGCGCGCTGCCCGTCTTTCCGGCGAAATCAATGTCCTTCAGATGCGCACTGGGCGCTGTGCCCACCGGATTCACGACGTCCGCCATCGCATCCGTGATCAGCTCCCAGCCCTGCTGATCGATCGGGATCACGTAGCTTTCCTTGAAATTCGGCAGGTTACGGCGGAACTCGGGCTCGAATTGCTCCGGAAACACCGCGTGCGGTCGCACCAGCCTGCCATCGCTGGCGATCGCTCCGATGGCCCGCGCCAGCTGCAGGGGGGTCGTCGTGATGGCGCCCTGTCCGATGGAAACCGAGATCGTCTCGCCCGCGTACCATTTTTGCTTGAAGTTACGGACCTTCCATTCTTCTGACGGCATCACACCCGTCGTCTCTTCCGGCAGGTCGATACCCGTGCGCTGCCCGATTCCGAACGCCTGCGCATATTTCGCGATGCGCCCGATCCCCAGCCGCTCGCCCAGCGTGTAGAAGAACGTGTCACATGACTGGTAGATCGCCTTCGAGAGGTCCACCGTGCCGTGCGTGCGCCGCTCCGACTGCACCCAGCACTTGAAGAACCGGCCGTAGAACTCTTTGCCGCCGCCGCAGTTCACCACCATCCCGTCCGTCACGTGCTCCTGCACTCCGGCCACGGCCATGATGATCTTGAAGACCGACCCCGGCGCCAGTTGCGCCTGGATGGACTTGTTCATCAGCGGCTTGGCGGGGTCATTCACCAGCCGGTTCCACTCGTCGCGCGAGATCCTCACCGCAAAGTGGTTGGGATCGAACGTCGGCCGGCTGACCATCGCCAGGATCTCCCCGTTGCGCGGGTCCATGGCGACGATCGCCCCATTGTGTCCTTCCAGCGCCTCTTCCGCCGCGATCTGCAGGTCCAGGTCGATGGTGAGCCTCAGCTCTTTGCCCGGAGTCGCCGGCGCGCGGCTCAGTCGCCCCACCTCGCGGCCGCGCGTGTCCACCAGGATGCGGCGAGCCCCGTCCTGACCGATCAGCACCTCGTTGTACTGGTACTCCAGCCCCGTCTTGCCGACGATATCGCCCTGGTTGTACAGCTCGAACTGCGGCCGGTTGAGGTCGGTTTCGCTCACCTCGCCTACATACCCGATCAGGTGCGCCGCGAATCCGTCCTTCGGATACAGCCGCCGGTGCACCATGATGGTGTCCAATTCGGGAAGTTCATTGCGATTCGCCTCGATGAACGCCACTTCATCTGGCGTGATGTCCTGCTTGATGATCGCAGGCTCGGATTTCGGCCGCCCCGCCATGCGGCGCAACTGCGCGCGGATCTCCGCCTCATCCAAGTTGAGTCCCGCGGCGATCCGCGGCAGCTTTTCTCCCAGGTCGCGCGTATCTTCGCGGATCAGCAGCGCGGAGAAAGAAGGATAGTTGTCAACGATGATCCGGCCTTCGCGGTCGCGGATCTTCCCGCGCGGTGCCAGGATGGGAATCGTGCGGACGCGGTTCTGCTCCGCCAGCGTCTCGTAGCGAGAGCTGCCGAGTATCTGCAGGCGCCACAGCCCGGATCCCAGGATCAGGAACACGGCGAGGATCACGTACTGCACCACCGTAAACCGGCTGGCGGGGATCTTTTCTTCGCGGGGGATCGGCATCTTCTAGTCGGACAACCGCCGTGCGGGCTTATCCATGCATAGTATGAACTTTTCCGCGCGGAAGTGCATCCGGCAGACTCCCTATATTCAACGTCTCAGCGGGCCCGCTGCTTGAACCGGTCCAGCAGGAAGAAGAGGATGACCGCCAGGAACGCGTTCGCGAATGCTGCGCCCAGCGCGCTACCCCAATTCCACTCCACCGGCAGTTGCGCCATGCTCCGCGCCACCACCTGGTAGATGGCCCCATGCAGCAGGTAGAAGGCGAACGTCATGATGAGCCGCGAACCCGGGTTCTCCACGTCGATCCTCACCCCGATCGACGACGCCGCGTATCCCACGAACGTCTTCGCGATGCCGAACAGCCCGATCGGCTGGTGCGTCAGGCTGTCCTGCGCCAACCCGATCACGCATCCCGTGACCGTCCCGACGATCTGGTTGCGTCGCGCCACTGCAAAGAAGATGGTCACGAGCAGCGGCAGGTCGAAGATGGCGAAGCTGGGAAAGCGCAGCGGGACTGACGCCTGCAGGAATAGTGCGAACAACGGCACCGCTATCGAGACGAGCCAACTGAATCGATGGACCTCGATGCCTTCGCGGGATAACGAAGCGCGCGCCACTTACTGAGGTCTCTCCTCTGGTGGCGGTGTGGGCTTCGCCGGCGTGGGGTTCGTCGCCGGTTTCTGTGGCGTTGCTTGCGGCCGCGCGGTGCTCCCTGCCGCCGGCGCCTCTTCCACTTTCTTCTTCACTGACGGCAGCCGCTGGGCCAGCATCTCTGACGCCGTCCGCGGCTTCTCTTCTTCCGCCACCGCCGGCAACCGCTCGCCCAGTTCGGTCACGACCAGCACCTCTTCCAGACGGCTCAGGTCCGCCGCCGGCTTCACCTTGATCGCCAGGAACGGATCATGCTCCGGGTCCGGGGCCACATGTGTCACCGTCCCGACCTTGAGTCCCTTCGGGAAGACCCGGTCGCCACCCGTCGTGATCACGCTGTCGCCCACCTCGATGTTTTCGCCGATCATGACGTTCTGGATCACCGGCACACCCGACGCGCTTCCCTTCAGCACTCCGTTCAGCCGCTGGCGTTCCAGCAGGACGCCCGCCCCGCTCGACGGGTCGGAGATCAGCAGCACCTGCGACGTCCGCCGGTCCGCCCGGCTCACCTTGCCCACGATGCCGTCCGGGGTGATCACCGCCATGCCGGCCGCCACCCCGTCATTCGTCCCGCGGTCGATGTAGATCACCCGCGAAAGGTCCGTCCCGCTCGTACCGATCACCTGGGCTGCCAGCGTCTTGGCGATGTAGGTCTGCTTGAAGTCCAGCAGCGCCTGCAGCCGGCGCGCCTGGTCCACTTCCTGCTGCAGGCTGGCTTTCTCCAGGCGGATCTGGTCGAGCTGCTTCTGCAGTTCCTGGTTCTGCTCCCGCACATTCCGCAGGTCGATGTAGTTGCTGAACACGCTGCGCAGTCCCGACCCGGTATAGACAAAGAGCTTCTGGAACGGCGTCACCATGTTCACCGCCCACACGCGGATCAGGCGGCTGCTCTGCCCCGGCTCGGCGCCGGGCTTCGGCACGCGCACCTGCGTCGCCAGCCCGATCACCTGTGCGAACAGGATGGCGACCAGCACCGTCTCATTCCGGTAGCGGATGAAGAAATTTTCCATGCTCTAACAAAATTCGAGGTGGGGCGCCTGCCCCACCTCAAGTCTCTTGCTCCATCGTGCCGCGCCTTAGGCGTAATCGATGGAGATCTTGCGCAGCAGCTTGAAGTCGCTGAGCATCTTGCCTGTGCCCAGCACCACGCTCGCCAGCGGATCGTCGGCGATCGAGACCGGCAATCCCGTCTCTTCGCGGATGCGCTTGTCCAGATTCTTGATCAGCGCGCCGCCGCCCGTCAGCACGATGCCGCGGTCACTGATGTCGGCGCTCAACTCCGGCGGCGTCCGCTCCAGAGCCACGCGGATCGCATTCATGATCGTCCCGATGCACTCGCTCAACGCCTCGCGGATCTCGCTGTCGTCCACCGTGATCGTCTTCGGCACGCCCTCGATGAGGTTGCGGCCCTTGATCTCCATCGTCAGCGGCTTGTCCAGCGGGAACGCCGACCCGATCTCCATCTTGATCTGCTCCGCGGTGCGCTCGCCGATGAGCAGGTTATATTTCCGCTTCAGGTAGTTCATGATGGCCTCGTCGGCCTGGTTGCCCGCCATGCGCACCGACCGCGAATACACGATGCCGCTGAGCGAGATGACCGCGATGTCCGTCGTTCCGCCGCCGATGTCCACCACCATGTTGCCGCTGGGCTCGGTGATCGGCAGCCCCGCGCCGATGGCCGCCACCATTGCCTGCTCCACCAGGTACACTTCGCTGGCCTTCGCGCGGTAGGCCGAGTCCATGACCGCGCGCTTCTCCACCTGCGTGATCTCGGACGGCACGCCGATCACGATGCGCGGATGCACCAGCATCTTCCGGTTGTGCGCCTTCTGGATGAAGTAATTCAGCATCTTCTCCGTCTGGCGGAAGTCGGCGATCACGCCGTCCTTCATCGGCTTGATGGCCACGATGTTGCCCGGGGTCCGCCCCAGCATCTCCTTGGCCTCTTTGCCCACCGCCTCGACCTCGTTGGTCGCCTTGTTCACGGCGATGATCGAGGGCTCGTTCACCACGATGCCCTTGCCCTTGGCGTACACCAGCGTGTTCGCCGTGCCCAGGTCGATGGCCAGGTCACTGGAGAACATGCTGAACAGGGAGCGGAAATTGTTGATGCGGGAGGTCTGGTTACCGTTCGACGACATAGACTGCTTTTTCTCTTTCTCTACCTTGGGCCCCGGCGTGGCGCCGGCTGGGAAACCTGTTGGATGGTTGAGCGTGCTGACCTGGGGTCGGCGCTGCTATTGGATCACGACTTTCTTGGTCTGCGTGTTGACGCCGCCCCGGCTGTTTTGCGCCGTGACCGTGATGACGTTCTCGCCGTTAGGCAGCGGCGGCGTCAGGTAACGGAACCGGCCGTCAGCCCCGACGAATGGCACTTCCCCGCCGTTCACCATCACGCGCGCGCTGGCGTCGGTCTTGCCGCGCACCTCAATGATACGCCCATGTTGCACAAAGGGCTCAAGCTCCAGGGCCAGGTTGCCGTCCGTGTTCTTGGGCACTACGTTGAACTTGTTCCGCTCACTTTCGATCGATTCGCGCCCGCGGTCATCGATGGACTGCACCGACCAGTAGTAGTTCCCCTCAGGGAACCCGGCGACGGTCAATTCCGGCTGTGTCACCCGGCGGTCCAGCACCATCTGCGTGAAATAGGGGTTCTTCGCCACGCGGATGTGGTACTGCTTCACGTTGTCCACCGGGGTCCAGGAGAACTTCACCTGGGCGGTCCCGGTGGCGAAGATCGGCAGCATGTTCGAAGGGTCGATCAGCGTCGGCGGCCCCACCTCGCGATCCTTCGTCATCTTCGGTGAATCGGCCTTGAAGGAGACTTTGTCGAAGCTGCTCAGGCTCACGATCTCACCGGCGCGGCTCACTTCGCCCGCGCCCTTGGTCACCAGGATCTCGCGCTGGTCGGCGCGCGGGTCATTCTTGACCACGGCGGTGCTGTCCGGCGCCAGCGTTGCAGTCGCCCCGGCCACGATGACCTGAGACTTCGATCCCTGCGAGTACGTCGCGGTCGATAGGTCGACCATGCCTGACGTGACATTCACCGCGACCCGCGTCTGCTGCGACTCATTCGTGGAGTTCTCTTCCACCACGATGAGCGAATCCTGTTTGACGGTATAGCTGGTCTGGTCGGCAAACACCACCTTCGCCATGCCTTGCGGTCCGGTCTGCACCACATCGCCCTTTTCCAGCGGCAGATCGTACGCGGCCTCGACCCAGGTGTTGCTGTCCTTCTTCTTCACTTTCACCGTTCCGTCCAGCATGGTGAAGGAAGCTTTCTGCTCGCCGATCGGCTTTTTGTCTTTTGCGGGTGTCGAACCGCTGCCCACCATGCTGCCCATCTTGCTCAGCAAGGCCTTGGTCTGGTTGGGGAAGGCGAAGTAGGAAACGATGCCGGCCAGCACCACCACCGCCAGAATAGCCAGGAATACGCTGCGATAGGTGACTGTTACCCAGCCTATCGGGCTGTCATCGTCTTTGCGCGGTCGGATAGGAGGCACTTGAGTGCAGCTTTCGCCTAGGTTAAAGGTGTTCTCAAGATACCATAGGCGTTCTCCCGCCGGAAATAGGTAAATGCCCTCAATGTATTCAGTTAGGCAACTTTGACGATGGGCCGTCGGCTGCTCGTGAGGGGTGAAATCCACCCCGGTTTCCTGTACGATTGAAGGTTTGGTACCCCACGCAAGGATTCCCCTGTTACATGCCCGCGAAAGTCTATAAAAACCTCATCGGTGGCGAGTGGGTCGACGCGCGCACCGGCAAGACCTTTGAGAACCTCAACCCGGCTGACACCACGGAGGTCGTAGGCATCTTCCAGGCCTCCGGCAAGCAGGATGTCGACGACGCCGTCTCTGCCGCCAAGGCGGCCTTTGAAAAATGGCGCCTCACCCCCGCTCCCAAGCGCGCTGAGATCATCTTCCGCGCCGGGCAGATCCTGGAGCAGCGCAAGGAAGATTGCGCCCGCGACATGACCCGCGAGATGGGCAAGGTCCTCAAAGAGACCCGCGGCGATGTGCAGGAAGCCATCGACACCGCCTACTTCATGGCCGGCGAAGGCCGCCGTCTCTTCGGCGCCACCGTTCCTTCCGAATTGCCCAACAAGTTCGCGATGGCCATCCGCGTTCCGCTCGGCCCGGTCGGCATGATCACGCCCTGGAACTTCCCCATGGCGATTCCCTCCTGGAAGATCTTCCCCGCGCTCGTCTGCGGCAACACCTGCGTCATCAAGCCGGCTGAAGACACGCCGCTCTCCACTTACAATCTGGTGCGCGCGTTGATGGATGCCGGCCTCCCCAAAGGTGTGGTGAACATCGTCACCGGGTTTGGTCCGGACGCCGGCGCGCCGCTCGTCTCACATCCGGCCATCCGCGCGGTTTCCTTCACCGGCTCGTCGGAAGTCGGGCGCATCATCGGCGAGACGGCGGCACGCAGCTTCAAGCCGTGCTCGCTCGAGATGGGCGGTAAGAACGCCATCATCGTCCTCGATGACGCCAATATCGACCTCGCCGTGGACGGCGCCGTGTGGGGCGCCTTCGGCACTACCGGCCAGCGTTGCACCGCGGCCAGCCGCATGATCGTGCAGAAGGGCGCGCACTCCGAGTTCGTCGCCAAGTTCGTGGAGCGCACCAAGAAACTCAAGGTCGGCGACGGTCTCGACGAATCCAACGAGATGGGCCCGCAGATCAACCAGCAGCAGGTCGAGACGACGGAGAAGTACGTCGGCATCGGCAAGGGCGAAGGCGCCAAAATCCTCGCTGGCGGCAACCGTCTCACCTCCGGCTCCACCGCGCGCGGCTGGTTCTTTGAGCCCACCATCCTCGGCGATGGTCACGCCAAGATGCGCGTCGCGCAGGAGGAGATCTTCGGCCCTGTGGCGACTATCATCCCAGTCGGTTCGGTGGAAGAAGCCGTCGAGATCGCCAACGGCACCATGTACGGACTCTCGTCGGCGGTTTACACCCGCGACGTCAACAAGGCCTTCCGCGCGATTCGCGACATCTACGCGGGCATCACTTACATCAACGCCCCGACCATCGGCGCCGAAGTGCACCTGCCCTTCGGCGGCGTGAAGGCCACGGGTAACGGCCATCGCGAAGGCGGCCTGGGTGCAGTCGACTTCTACACCCAGTGGAAGGCCGTCTACATTGATTACTCGGACAAGTTGCAGCGGGCCCAGATCGACAACGCAGAATAATCCTTACGCAGAGGCACACATAACATCATGATCATTGGCGTTCCCAAGGAAGTAAAAGACAACGAATACCGCGTCGGCATGACCCCCGCGGGAGTCAAAGCCCTCGTCGATGCCGGGCACAAAGTGCTGGTCGAGACCAAGGCCGGCGCCGGTTCTTCATTCCCGGACAGCGAGTACAAGCAGGCCGGCGCCACCATCGCCGCCAGGGCTGCCGATGTCTGGCGCAAGGCCGACATGGTCGTAAAGGTCAAGGAGCCTTACGCCGATGAGCCCAAGCTCTTCCGCGAAGGCCTGGTCTTGTTCACCTACTTGCATCTCGCTCCCATCCCCGATCTGACCGGCGAACTGCTGAAGAAGAAGGTAACGGGCATCGCCTATGAGACCGTCACCGACCGCAATGGCACCCTGCCGCTGCTGACCCCAATGTCGGAAGTCGCGGGGCGCATGTCGGTGCAGGTCGGCGCGTCCTACCTGGAGAAGGAAAAGGGCGGACGCGGCGTCCTCCTCGGCGGCGTCCCCGGTGTTCCTCCCGCCAAGGTCGTCATCATCGGCGGCGGCATCGTCGGTACGCACGCGGCCAAGATCGCCCTCGGCATGGGCGCCGACACCACCATCATCGACATCAACCTCAACCGCCTGCGCGAGCTCGATGACATCTTTGGAGGACGGGTGCGCACCCTCGCCTCGAATTCCTACAGCATCGCCAAGGCGACCTCGGAGGCCGACCTCGTCATCGGCGGCGTGCTCATCCCCGGCGCGGCCGCACCCAAGCTCGTCACCCGCAAGATGGTCTCCCGCATGAGGAAGGGCGCAGTAATCGTCGACGTCGCCATCGACCAGGGCGGCTGCATCGAGACCGCGCGGCCCACCACGCACAGCAACCCCTCCTACGTCGTCGATGGCGTGGTGCACTACTGCGTCACCAACATGCCCGGCGCCGTGCCGCATACTTCCACTCTCGGCCTGACCAACGCCACTTTCCCCTACGTCATGAAGCTGGCGAAGATGGGTGCAAGCGCCGCCATCAAGTCAGACAATGGCATCAAGGAAGGTGTGAACACTTACAAGGGCCACCTGACCTATGCCGCGGTCGCCGAATCGCAGCAAAAGCCCCATAAGGATGTGCTGAAACTGTTGTAAAAAAGCCACGAAAAACGGTCCAAGGCGCGCCCCGGCGCGCCTTTTCCCTTCTATAATGGCCGCAAAGCTGTGGCTTCTTTACCACAACCCGCGCGCCGCCGGACCCCCATCTTCATCGGCTTAGGGATTGCCGTCTTTCTGCTGTCGCTGATCCTCTTCTCGCAGACTTCGCTCAACCTGGATTTCATCCAGCCCAGTCCGCAGCAGACTCTGCTCTTCGCGGCCCTCTCGGCGCTCATCTTCCTGCTCTTCGTCGTTCTTACCTTCATCCTGGCGCGCAATCTGCTCAAGCTGCTCGCCGAGCGCCGCATGGGAGTGCTGGGCTCGCGCTTTCGCACCCGCATGGTCATCGGCGCGTTCATTCTCTCGTTCCTGCCGGTCATCTTCATGTTCCAGTTCGCTTACGTGCTGATGAACCGCTCCATCGACAAGTGGTTCTCCGGCCCGGTGGAAGCTCTGCGGGAAGACTCCGAGCGCCTCTCCAACCTGCTTTCCACCTACGCCACCACCAACGCCCGCGCCGAGGCGCAGGCCCTCGCCGCCGATCCTGAACTACGTCGCGCCGTCCAGCAGAACAATGCAGACGCCATCCTGGCCCAGCTTGAACGCCATCGCGCCGGACTGGAGGGTGGCTTCGCCCTGGTCCGCATCGGCAGCCAGCCTGCTATCGGTTACCGCACCCCGGCGCCGCTACGCGAGATGGCCACAGCCCTCGATCCGCTGCTGCGCGCCTCGGCGGACCAGAAGCCCCGCATCACCTGGGGCGACGTCGAATACCTCGCCGGCAGTGAAGCCATCGGCTCGGACGCTCGTATCTACGTCGCCATGCCGCTGCCGCCCGGCCTCGCCGCCACCATGAAAAGCATTGAGGCCAACCACATGCGTTACTACGAGCTCGGTCGCGACCGTCGCGCCGCGCGCCGGCTCTTCATGCAGCAGTTGCTCCTCATCACGGTCCTGGTCCTGTTCGCCGCCACCTGGCTCTCGCTCTTTGTCTCGCGGCTAGTCACACAGCCCGTCGCTGCTCTGGCCGCTGCCACTAATGAGATCTCGCAGGGCCATCTCGATTACCGCGTCCAGGTGCGCGCCACAGACGAGCTTGGCGAACTTGTCTCCTCGTTCAACCGCATGGCCGCCGAGCTGGAGGCCAATCGCCGCCAGATCGAGCAATCGCGCCGCGAACTGGCCGACACTAACGTCGCTCTGAAACAGGCCAACGATGCCATCGAGCACCGCCGCCGCGAGATCGAGACCATCCTCCAGAACGTGCCCACCGGCGTCCTTTCGCTCGACGCCGCCCAGCGCGTCACCCACACCAACGGCGCCTTCGCCGAGATGTTCGGACGCGAAGGCACGGACCTGAGTGAACTCTTCGAACCTCCTGTCGCTTTCGACCTTGAGCGCCTGCTCCGCCGCGCCGACCGTATGGGTACCTCATCGCGCGAGATGCAGATCCTGACCGCGCGCGGCCCCTTGCAGCTGGAAGTGACCGCCGCTTCGCTGCAACACGATCGCCAGCGGCAGGGCTATGTGCTCGTCTTTGAAGACCTCAGCGACCTCCTGCACGCGCAGAAGCAAGTCGCCTGGCGCGAGGTCGCACGCCGCGTCGCCCATGAGATCAAGAATCCGCTCACGCCCATCGCGCTCTCGGCCGAGCGCATCCGCCGCCACCTGGAGCGGCACGACGCCGGCGTACGCCCCGACGGTAACTCCATGGCCGTCATCGCCAGCTGCGCCGAGACCATATCCAGCGCCGTGGAGACCGTGCGCACTCTCGTCGACGAGTTCTCCACCCTCGCGCGCTTCCCTACTGCCCAACCGCAGCCGACCAACATCAACCAGGTCGTCGAGAGCGCGCTGCAGCTTTTCGCCGGCCGCCTCGACGGCATCTCGCTCCGCACCGAACTCGACCCGCGCCTGCCGGAGACCATGGCCGACCCGGAAGGCATCAAGCGCGTCGTCGCCAATCTCGTCGACAACGCCGCCGAAGCCATGCGCGAGTCGCTGGTCAAGGAGATTCACATCCGCACTTCGCTGGTCAGCGATGCAGGCCATGACGCCGTCGAGATCTGCGTCTCGGATACTGGCCACGGCGTCACGGCCGAGCTCAAGGAAAAACTCTTCCTTCCCTATTTCTCCACCAAAGACCGCGGCACCGGTCTTGGCCTGGCCATCGTGAACCGCATCGTCGAGGAGCATCGCGGCTCGGTGCGCGTCGAGGAGAACCGCCCCGCGGGAGCGCGCTTCATCGTGGAACTGCCGCTCACCAGTAAACCCTTACCGAAACCGGAAAGCACTCATGTCTAACATTCTCATCGTGGATGACGAACCTGAAATACGGAAGTCGCTGCGCGGCGTCCTGGAAGACGAAGGCTACAAGGTCGCCACCGCCGAAAGCGGCGAAGCCTGCCTCACCGAGCTGCGCAAGCGCCCCTTTGACCTCGTGCTCCTCGACATCTGGCTCCCCGGCATCGACGGCCTGGAGACCCTTGAGCAGATCAAGAAGAGCGACTCATCGCCCGAAGTCATCATGATCAGCGGCCACGGCACTATCGAGAGCGCCGTCCGCGCCACCAAGCTGGGCGCCTTCGACTTCCTGGAAAAGCCGCTCTCCCTCGACCGCACCCTCATCCTGGTCAAGAACGCCGTCGAAGCCCACAAGCTCCGCGGCGAAAACAAGGAATTGAAAGGCCAGGTTCAGGCGCGCAGTGAGATCGTCGGCAACAGCGTCCCGATGAAGGCTCTGCGCCAGCAGATTGCGCTCATGGCGCCCACTACCGGCCGCGTGCTCATCTATGGCGAGTCCGGCACCGGCAAGGAGCTCGTCGCCAAGGCCATCCACGCGCAGAGCCCGCGCAAAGACAACCTCTTTGTCGAGGTCAACTGCGCCGCCATCCCCGAAGACCTCATCGAGAGCGAGCTCTTCGGCCACCGCAAGGGCTCGTTCGCCGGCGCCACCAACGACAAGGAAGGCAAGTTTCACAAGGCTGACGGCGGCACCCTCTTCCTCGACGAAGTCGGCGACATGAGCCTCAAGACGCAGTCCAAGGTCCTGCGCACCCTCGACGAGCAGCGCTTCACGCCGGTCGGCGGCGAAGAGCCCATCTCCGCTGATGTCCGCGTCATCGCCGCCACCAACAAAGACCTGGAAGAGGAGATCTCGCGCGGCAATTTCCGCGAAGACCTCTTCTACCGCCTCAACGTGATTCCCTTTTTCGTTCCGCCGCTGCGCGAGCGCAAGGAAGACGTTCCCGCCCTCACCCGGTATTTTTTGAAGGAGATCTCCGCCAACTACAGCCGTCGCATCAAGGAGATCACGGAAGACGCCATCGAGACCCTGATGCGCTACTCCTGGCCGGGCAACGTGCGCGAGCTGCGCAATGTCATCGAGCGCGTCGTCATCATGAATCCCACCGTGAACAAGATCGACCGCAAGCACCTGCCGCCGCTCGTCTACCGCGACGGCACGCGCAAGGTCGCCTCCGATTTCTCTACGCTCCACCAGGCTCGCGCCGCCTACGAGCGCGATTACATCCTGAAGAAGCTCGACGAGAGCCACGGCAACGTGAGCCGCGCCGCCGAGGTGCTCGGCCTGGAGCGCAGCCATTTGTATCGCAAGATGAAGACGCTGGGTATCAGCGTGAAGGAATGATCATTTCTTCTTGAAGGTCACGCCCAGCGCATTCGCCACTGCGCGCTCGCGTCCGTCCGACGGCCGGTTCATCACCTTCAGCGCGCCGCTCTCGTCGCGCATCACCAGCGTGGACGATCCGCCGCCATCCAGGTTGATCGCCGTCCACGCGCCCAACCGGACCATTTCCGCCGCGAGCTGCCCATACGTCATGCCGCGCGAAAGCTCGCTGCGCCCATCCACCACCAGCAGGATCAGCCGCTTGCCGGACTTGTCGATCCCGACCGCCGTCCGCGGATTCACCCCGCGAAACTCTCCCGGCTTGTAAGTAACGCCTTCATCGCTGAACCGCGCCTTGCCCTGGACGACCAGGAAGTCCCGTCCGCAGATGACCTGCGCGGCATCCGGCGGCGCAATCGCAACGTCGGCCAGCCGGACGCGCTGTTTGCGGTCAGAGATCAGGCACTGCCGCTCCCGTGCCGGCTTCGACCACGCCCGTCCGTCCGTCACCGCCGGCCCGGTGACCAGCGCCGGCACGCCGCTCGCGTTCAGGGCCTTCGCGGCTTCCGCTTCCTCGCCGCGCGGTATCGCATAGAAGTCGCCATTCACCGCGATGTCGAACCCTTCGCGCTCGGCCATCTTGCTCGTAGGCATCAGCACCGTCTGCCATTTGCCGTCGCCGTCCGGATCCGGCCCCGCCGGCACTGCGCGCAGCTTCACCCGCTTCAATTCGAGGATGACGCTATGTATCTCCTGTCGCGGCTCCGTGCGCTTTTCGAATGTGTACGCAGCGCCTCGCCACGGATGGCTGACGGTCGTCTGTACGGCGGCGCTGGCCACCAGCGCCATGCCAAGGCACGCTGCTCTCCAGAAGATTCGCAACCAACCTCCTCGCCGGCCAATCTAAGTAATAGGGGTACTTATGCAAGCCGCCCGCATGAACGCGCACGAGATTCGCGACCCGGAAGACCGCCCTACGTACACACGCGCCGAACTGCGCGAAAAGATGCTCGACAAGACCATCGCCGACTCATTCCCCACCAGCGATCCGCCCTCGTCTCTTCCGGACCCCAGTGCCGACGACTCACTCTGCGTTGAAGACGAGGCCGACAAAGCCGCCTGAGCAAAATAAAACCCTGACGGTTTCATCCCGAGCGAGCACGTAAGTGCGAGCCGAGGGACAATGTATTTGACTTTTAAAGCCGCGTAGCGGCGGCACCTTTTTTGGGACGCAGCTACCTGGAGTTCAATCTTTCTTCCCTGCCAGCCCCTCCAACTGCTTCCGCCAATCCAACTCCTCGATGAACTGCCGCGACCGCCGCCAATCCGGCACCACCTTCACGAACAGCTCCAGGAACACCTTGGTGCCCAGCAGCCGCTCCAGGCTCAGGCGCGCGCCGGTGCCGATCTTCTTCAGCATCGCCCCGCCTTTGCCGATGAGGATGCCCTTCTGTCCTTCGCGTTCGCAGTAGATGGTCGCCGATATCTTGACCAGCTTCTTTCCTTCTTCGTAGTGCTCGATCCGCACCGCCGTCGCGTATGGGACTTCCTCCCCGGCGGCGATGAGCACCTTCTCGCGGATGATCTCAGAAGCCAGGAAACGCTCCGGCTGGTCGGTGTACTGGTCGTCAGGAAAATATTTCGGCCCGCTGGGCAGCGCGTTCACCACGTGCGTCAGCAGCCGGTCCAGTCCGTCTTTCTTCGCCGCGGAAATGGGTATCACCTGCTCGAACCGGTAGCGCTGGTTGTAGTCGGCGATGAGCGGCAGCAGGCGGTCTTTCGCCAGCAGGTCGATCTTGTTCAACAGCAGGAAGACCTTGCCACCGGCATCGCGGATCAGGTTCAGCACGAATTCATCGCCGGTGCCGAACTTCTGCGTCGCGTCCACGATCAGCAGGATGAGGTCGCGCCCTTCCAGCGCGTCATAGACCTCCTGCATCATGCGCTTGCTGAGCTGCGACTCCGGCTTGTGTACGCCGGGTGTGTCCACGAACACGATCTGCCCCGCCGGACGCCCCTTCGCCGCCTTCACGTTGACGATGCCCTGGATGCGGTCGCGCGTCGTCTGCGGCTTGTGGGTCACGATGGCGACCTTCTCGCCCACCAGCGCATTCAATAGTGTGGATTTTCCGGCGTTAGGACGCCCGATGATGGAGACGAAGCCGGAGCGGAAGTCGGACATGGATTCGGCGTCTAGGCGCGGAGCTGATTAGGCTCGGCCGGCTCCTGGGCTTCTTCGGCCGTGATGCGCAGCCGCTCCACGCGCCGATCGGTGGATTGCAGCACCTCGTAGCGCAGGCCATCGTCCTGGATGACCTCGCCCGGGCTCGGAATGCGCCCCGCCAGTTCGCTTACCAGCCCTGCGACGGTGCTCGCCTCTACCTCCGGCAGCACGCCGAACAGCTCATTCAGGCGGTCTACGTCCATGTTGCCGGGCACGATATACGAACTGTCGCTTTCCTTCACCACGTCCGCGTGGACCTCGTGCTCGTCGCGTATCTCGCCCACGATCTCTTCCACCAGGTCCTCGATCGTCACTACGCCGGCCACGTTGCCGTACTCATCGATCACGATCGCCAGGTGGACCTTCAGCTTCTGCATCTCGCGCATCAGGTCCTGCACCTGCTTGGTCTCCGGCACGAAGTGCACCGGCTTCATGATGTTGGTGACCGTCTTGGTTTTTGCGTCCACGTCGGTGATCTGCAGCACGTCGTGCGCGAACACGATGCCCTTGATGTTGTCGATGGAATTCTCGAACACCGGCACGCGGGAGAACGGCTTGGACCGCAGCATCTCCGTGAATTGCTCGACCGTCGTCTGCGCGGAGACGGCAAAGATCTCCGGCCGCGGCGTCATCACGTCCCGGACGGTCTTTCCGCGGAACTCCACCACGGACTGGATGAGCTGGCGGTCGCCTTCTTCCAGGATGCCCTCTTCCTGCCCCGCTTCGATCAGCGCATCCACCGCCTCACTCGTGCTCTCCGCCTCTACCGGCTCCTTCGGTTCAGCCAGCGCCGCGATCTGCAGGCTGAAGCCCAGCACGATCGTGATCGGCAGCAACAGGTAGACCAGCGTGCGGATCACCGGCGCGAATGGCACCAGCCATTCGCCCTTCGTCCGGGTAAAGAAGACGAACGGCAGGATGCGGTTGCAGACCACGACCGCCACGGTCAGCCCCAGCAACCCCTCGCCGATCTCCTGCCAGTTCCAAACATTGTCCGCCATCACGATAAACAGAAACACCATGGCGATGCCGCCGGTCGTCAACTGGGTCAACACGGACATCGAGAGTTGCGCCCGGTCCCGGGCCGAACCGAGCCGGGGCTCTACCTTTACCTCGTAGGCTTCTATGTTTTCCTGGAACTCGCGGGAAAGGAACTTCCCCATCTCCGTGTAGATCCGCTCCACATAAGAGGCTAGGGTCAAAACGGCCAATAGGACCGCTAAGAGAATGGCTAGGGCAATGGTCATCGGGTGGTGGCGCTCCGGCCTCGCGGGCTCTTCCGGCGGCCAGTAGCAGCGGCTCGGGCTTTCTCTATTTTACCGGGTTTGCGCGGGGTGCCGGGTCTTTTCCCTAAAGTCCTTTTAATCAATGCGTTAGGCAGCCCCAACCGCTGCCGAAGATGGTCTTCAAGCCCCGCCATCTCCCCCGAGTCGGACTCATGGTCATACCCGCCCAGATGCAGCATCCCGTGCAGGATGAGGACCTTGAGCTCTACCGGGTGGCTGTGCCCCAGGCGTTTGGCATTCCGCTGGGCGATCTCGGCCGATATGGCAATGTCCCCCGCATGGTCGAACTTGGCGTCCCCGGGGAAAGAGAGCACATCGGTCGCGTAGGCCCGCTGCCGGTACCAGCGATTCAGCTCGCGCATGCGCCGGTTGGTGGTGATCAGGATGGCCACATCCCCCGCCAGCCCTATCATCTTGAGCGCCCGCGCGCCGAATTTCCGCAGGTCGGCGGGGTTAAACCGCCCTTTGGCGTCGATCTGGAGCGTGACTGCCATCAGCAATCAAAAAGGAGGGCGACGTGGACCTGCCCTCCCTTGCTATCCATGATTCTTATTGTTCGACCGCTGGTTGGCTGGGCTTGTTCTTGCCCACGCTCGGCGGCGCATCCAGCTCCAGCTCCATCTGCCGGCTCATCCGCTCCTTGTGGTCGTCGTACGCGCGGATGATGCGCTGCACCAGGTGGTGGCGCACCACGTCGCCTTCGTCGAAGTGGCAGAAACCGATGCCGTCCACCCCGTCGAGGATTTTCATCGCCTCTACCAGACCGCTTCGCTTCGCGTTCGGCAGGTCGATCTGCGTGATGTCGCCGGTGATGACCGCCTTCGAGTTGTTGCCCATGCGGGTCACGAACATCTTCATTTGCTCGGACGTCGTGTTCTGCGCTTCGTCCATGATGATGAACGCATCGTTGAGCGTGCGCCCGCGCATGAAGGCGATCGGCGCGATCTCGATCACGTTCTTCTCCAGGAACTTGTCCACCTTCTCCTGGTCGATCAGGTCGTAGAGCGCGTCGTACAGCGGACGCAGGTACGGGTCTACTTTCTCCTGCAGCGTGCCCGGCAAGAACCCCAGCCGCTCTCCCGCCTCCACGGCCGGCCGCGCCAGCACGATGCGGTTGTACTTCTTCGCCAGTAGCCCGCTCACCGCCATCGCCACGGCGAGGTACGTCTTGCCCGTGCCCGCCGGCCCGATGCCGAACGTCATGTCGTTGTTCTCGATCATCTCGAGATAACGCCGCTGGTTCAGGCTCTTGGGCTGCACCACGCGCCGCACCCCCTGCGAGCGCTGCTTCCCTGCCTCCGCCAGCCCGCGCAGCGTCGCGCTGGGGTCGGCGACCAGCACCCGCAGCATGCTCCCCAGGTCACCGTTATGGAAGGCGAATCCGCTCTTCCGCAGCGACTCAAAATCGGCAAAGATCTGCTCCGTGCGCAGCACATCCTCCGCCGCGCCGGAGACTTCCACCGAGTTCGAGCGCAGGTCGATGGAGACGTCCAAGCCGTCTTCCATGATGCGCAGGTTCTCGTCGCGGGTACCGAACAGGGCTTCGATGTTGGGCGTGATCTCCAGGTTCTTCTTCAACGGGTCCGGGCCTCCTGGCCTACTTCCGGGTTTCCTTGCGGCACACTGCGCGGGTCACGCGCTGTGCTGCATTGCGACGCACCGCCGCATGCCGGCACGTTTGGGCCGGTTTACGACAGGCATGGTTGTTGGGTTTGGGGTCGACTGCGGGTTTGCGCTGCTCGCCGCGAGGCGTGAGCACGTCCATTGAGGCCAAGGTTATGACGAATTGCCGCGCCAAGTCAACGGTTTGTTCGCCATCCCAAGATTTTTCCGCCGTGTACGTGACCGCCTCCTCCGCATATTAGATGCAGAGTGACCCGCGGGAGATCGGTCTCTAGGTAGACGCGGCGCCTGCATCCGCCGCCGACGCCGGCACCGCCCGCTGGCTCGCCCACGCGCGCAGCTTCCCGATGTCTTCCTGCCGCGTCCGGCTCAATGGCACCGTGTTCCTGATCTCCGCCAGGATGATCTCCGTGCTCATCGGCTGCTTCTCCGCGAAGCACGCGTACATCGCCGACTGGAGCGCCGCATCGATCTCCGCGCCGCTATATCCGTTCGTCGCTGCCACCAGCTTCACCAGGTCGAACTTTGCCGGGTCCAGCGTCCGCCGTTTGAGCTGGACTTCAAAGATAGCCTTCCGCTCCGCGATGTTCGGCAGGTCCACGAAGAACAGCTCATCGAAGCGCCCTTTGCGGATCAGCTCCGGCGGCAGCACCATCACGTTGTTCGACGTCGCCGCCACGAACACCGGCGCTTTGCGGTCCTGCATCCAGGAGAGGAAGGCGCCCAGCAGCCGCGACGACGTCCCCGCATCGCTCGACGCCGAATCCGGCCCGCTCCCCGCGAACACCTTCTCCAGCTCATCGATCCACAGCACGCACGGCGCCAATTGCTCGGCCACGCGGAACAGCTTGGCGATCCTCTTCTCCGTCTCGCCGATGTACTTGTCGAATACCGCCGACGCGTCGAACTTCACCAGCGGCAGCTTCCACTCGCCCGCGATGGCGCGCGCGCACAGGCTCTTGCCGCACCCTTGCACACCCAGGATGATCACGCCCTTGGGCGGCTCCAGCCCCGCGGCCTTCGCGCCTTCGTCGAACGCCGCGCGGCGCTTCTTGAGCCAGCTCTTCAGGTTCTCCAGCCCGCCGATCGCCTTCAGGTCGAACGTGGTGTCCACGAACTCGAGCGTGCCGGAGCGCTTCAGCATCTCGCGCTTCGCCTGCAGCACCTCCATGACCGACTCCGGTACCAGGCCGTAATGCGAGATGATCGCCTGCGCCGTTGCTCGCGTTGCCTCTTCTTCCGTCAGACCACACAGGTTCGCCGCCATGGCATCCAGCCCGGCCGCATCCAGCTTGTTGGCCAGCTTGCGCTTTTCTCCCAGCCGCTTGAACTCTTCCTGGATGATCTGCTTCAGGCGCGCCTTGTCCGGCAGCGGCAGGTGCAGGTACTCGACCTCGTTCTGCAACTCGGGCGGGATGCCGATCGACGGCCCCACCAGCACCAGCGTGCGCCGGTCGCGACAGAACGCCTGCGCCACCTCCCGGATCAGCCGCAGCACGATCGGGCTGTCCATGTGGCGGTGCATGTCTTTCATCACGAACACGCCTTCCAGGTTCACCATTTCCAGGTGCTGCAGGACTTGCGCCGCCTCTTTCGTGTTGTAGACCGGCGCCGGCGCGGCCGTGTTCTCGTACTGGTCCTTGCCGGTCACGATGCTCAGCGGCGGCAGATTGGCCTGGATAAGACTGGCGTTGACCGCGGCCAGCTTGCGGTCCATCTCCGTCGGCTCTTTCGCGCCCGAGCCCGGAAGCGGCGGCGGCGTATCGGAGCCGGCCGGCGTCGCGCCGGACCGCGCCAGCCCATCGGCGATGCTCCACTCGAACACCGGCAGTTGCAGCTCGTGCGCCGCCTCCCGCACCGTCCGCAGCGCGCGCAGCTCTTCCACCGTCTCAATGATGACGACCGGCGTGCTCGAGTCAATGATGACTTTCAGGCGCTGTTTCGGGTCGGATTTGCTGAGGGGCCGGGTCATGCCAGGTTTGACCGTACTGCCGTGTTTTCAGTACAATAACCTATTCACGGCATACCCGGAATCACTTTCTAAGGACATCCAGACAAGTCATGGCAAATCATGTTTCGGCGTTGAAACGCGCCCGTCAGACCGAGTTCAAGACCGAGCGCAACCGCGCCAACACCAGCCGCCTCCGCACCGCCCTCCGCACCATCCGCGAGGCCATTGCCGCCGGCGACAAGAAGAAGGCCGAGGAGATCTACCGCTCCGCCGCTTCCGCCATCGACAAGGCCGTCCAGAAGGGTGTCCTGCACAAGAACACCGCCAGCCGCTACAAGAGCCGCCTCAAGGTCCGCGTCAACAAAGTCGCCGCCAAGTAGTTCAAGCCAGGCGAAGTCCCGGCAAGGTAGTTCAATTAACAATTTTTCTCTCAGAACGCCGAACGGCAGGCCCTCAAGCCTGCCGTTTATGCTTTTCTGCCCTTGAGCAAAGGTTTTGAAACTCGAAACTTGAAACCTCCTAGCTTTTCCTCCGCTCCCGCCGCAGCAGGGCTTCCTTCCGCCCCACTCCCCACCGGTACCCGCCCATCCCGCCATCCTTCCGCACCACCCGATGGCAAGGCACCAGCAGGGCCACCGGATTCGAGGCGCATGCCCGCGCCACTGCCCGCGTCGCTTGCGGACGCCCGATCCGCGCCGCCACCTCTTCGTACGACCGCGTTTGCCCGTATGGGATCTTCTGCAGCTCCTTCCACACGCGCAGTTGGAACGCCGTCGCCCGGATGTCGGCCGGCAGGTCAAAGCTCGTCCGCTCGCCGCCGAGGTATTCGAGCACCTGCTTTACTGCCATGCGCAGCGTGCTTACATCACGGCTGATCCGCGCTTTGGTGAACTCGCCATACAGCGAGTGGATCAGCATCTCCTCGTCGTCGCCCAGCGCGATGCGGCAGATGCCCTTCTCAGTCGCCGCCACCAGCACCTTGCCCAGCGCCGACTCCGCCACCGCATACGCGATCTCTTGCTCGGCACCACCCTTGCGATACGCCGCCGGCGTCATCCCCAGCTTCGCGTGCGCGTTCTCGTACAACCGCGAGCTCGACCCGAACCCCGCCTCGTACGTCGCCTCGGCGATGCTGTTCCCCGCCCGCAGTGAAAGCTTGAACGTCGCCATCCGCTGCGCCTCGGCGTACTCATGCGGCGTGATGCCCGTCGCCTGCTTGAACACGCGCTGCAGGTGGAACGCGCTCATCCCCACCGCCGCCGAGATCGTCTTCAGCGTGATCGTCCCTTCCAGGTTCTCGCGGATGTAGTCAACGACCCGCCGCACCGTGGCGTCCGCCGCATGGCTCGCTTTCAGCCGCGGCTGGCATCGCCGGCACTGCCGCAAGCCGGAGCGCTCGGCGGCATCGGCGGCGAAGTAGAACTCAACGTTCTCCCGCCGCGGCCGGCGTGACGGGCACGACGGCCGGCAGTACACGCCCGTCGAGCGCACGCCGTAGTAGAGAATGCCGTCCATCCGCGCATCGCGGCTCGCCACCGCCTGCCACAGCAGGTCGGTCGAGGCAACGGTAGCGGGTTTGGCTGCGGTTGTGGGCATCGGGGCTTCAAGTAGCTGGATCGCTGTGTTCATGATGCCCCAGCTTAGGCCATCCTGAAAACCCCATCTATCCGGATATTGCGGTCAAAGTGATTTTGGCTTTTGGCTCTTGGCTTGAATCGCCTACCAGCCTAGATTTCAGGTGGCACAGCCGCCCTCGGCTGTGCGCACCCCGCTTGGTCGCGACCTTCGTGCGTACTTCTTGTCCTTCGTGTGAAACGGCTGCCTACACTTCCATCAGCGCCTGCTGCAAGCTCGGGGGCGGCGCGGGCGGCTCGCTGGCCAGCTCCAGCACCAAGCGCTCCAGCACCAAACGCTTCGACGGCGGATTCGACCGGAGCTCCAGGTCCGCCCGCGCGATCAGCTTCAGCGCGCGCGTCAGCTCCCGCCGCGACTTGTACCGCCGCGCCTGCCGGATGATGTCTTCCGCCGCGAACGGCGGCACGCGGAAGCCCTGCCACAGCGCCTGCCAGATGGCGCGTGAGTCGCGCACCTGCTTCTCCTGGATGACCAGCATCTGGCGAAAGGTCTTGGCCAGCATGAACAGGTGGCCGATCGCCGCCTCGTCGCCGTCGCTGGTCGAAAGCAGCGCGTGCAGCACCTCGAGCGACCGCGTCTTGTCTTTGGCCGAGATGGCGTCGGTCAGCTCATACAGCGAGCGCTGCTTGGCCGCGAGCACCATCGTCTCCACATCGCCCAGGGTGATCCGCTTCTTTTCCCCGGCAAACAGGATGAGCTTCTCGAGCTCGTTGGCCACCAGCATCATGTCTGAGCCGAGCGCGTCCACCAGCTCGCGCGCCGCGTCGGGGTCGATCTTCACGCCTTGCGCCTGCGCCGTGTCAGTGATCCAGCGCATTCCGTCGGCTTCGTCGACGCGCGCCAGCTCGATCACCGCGCACCACTCGCCCAGCGTCTCGCGGATGCGCTCATAGCGGTCTTTGTCCTGCATCTCCATGCGCCGCACATCCGCCGGGATGCTCAGGTGGTCGGCGACGAAGATCAGCACTGCATTCGGGTTGGGATTCTTGGTGTACGCCTCGATGGCCGCGAACTCCTCTTTGTGGGAGCCGCGCGCGTACAGCGTCTTCACCCCGCGGATGAAGAACACCTGGAACGGCGCCATCAGGCTCGGCGTCTGCGCCCGGTCCAGCAGCTCGGCCACGCTGGTGTCGTTCAGGTCTACGTCGTGCAGGCTGAAGTCGCGCAGGTCGGCCGGGACCAGGTGCTGGATCAGCGCCGCGCGGCAGCGGTCGCGGAAAAAGACCTCGTCGCCGATGAACACATACGCCGGCTTGAGCTTCCCGCCCGCCACTTCGGCGATGAAACGGTCACTCGCGGCAAAGCTGCGACCTGCCATCTAGTAATTCTCCAATATGTCGGCCACCAGCGTGCGCGCGAGGTCGCGCGCCAGCCGCTCCACCGCCGGCGCCTCTTCCTCGAAGAATGACGATACCTCGCGCGACACCTGGTACTGCTCGCGGAAGACGTAGTTCGGGTTCTCGTAGATCACGCGCCCGTTGCGGTCGGCCAGCGTGACCTTCATGTTCACGGTGATCAACGCGCTCGACGCCCGCCCGGTCTGCGAGTCGTAGGTCAGCGGCGAAAGCTGCGTGCTCACGATGAAGCCCTTGAGCGTGGCGTCGGCCTCGCGGCTCTCTTCGTTCAGCACGCGATACTTGGTGCGGCTGATGAACTCGCGCACCACGGCGGCGGTGACCGTCTGCTCGATGCGGTAGGTCTGCGTTTGGTTGACGAACGCGGGAATGGCGATCGTCTGGATCGTCGGCGGGATGCGCACCGCCTGCCCCGCCTGGTGATAGCCGCAACTGGTGAACACCAGCGCGAAACACGCGATGGCGACAGCGGCGGGCTGGGAGAGGCGGCGTCTCATGCGGCGCGAAGAAATAGGATTCCATTCTACAAGCGGAAACGACAAGTGCTTACTAAGGAACAATGGACCCCTCAGGTTGCTGTTCCCCCTGCCTTCTCATCCGTGCCGCAACCATGGAAACCAACGCCACCAAGAAACCCGCAGTCCAGAAGACAGCCGTGGCCAGGGTAAGGCCAGAAACCCAACCGAGACCGGGCTGCCAGATCCGCAGACCAAGCCTGCACCCCAACGCGGCCCCGCCTAACAACAAGACCGCCCGGTCTCTCCCTGACGCCGACTAAAAAGCGGCGACCATTACGATGAAAAAGCTGATCGCCGCAAAAACCAACAAGAAAGCATCGCTCTCCATTGGTTTCCCAAGAAGGTACCAAGCCTTAACGGAAGCAAACAGGAAAAAGCCCGTTACCAGCCAGCCGGTTTTTCCACGCAGCAGCATCAAGCTGAATCTTACTTCCTGGAAACGGGTCGACTGCATCAGGCGCTTCTTGCGCCGCCGCCCCAACGGCGGTCACCTGGTTCCACCCACAGCCCCACTCTTGTCATCCCGAGGCTATCTTTTGGCCGAGGGACCTTGCGTTTCGTAAACAACATCCGTAACCTCTCACCTCGATGGCTAACTTCTGCTGGCGCTGCGGCAGGGCGCTTGAGCCCGACTCGCAACAGTGTTTTGCTTGCGGCGCTCTGGCCGCTCGTGCGACAGAGCTGCGTCTTGGGCTACCAGCGCCGGCTCCGACCCAGGCCTTTCCGCTCGATTTCCCTCTCCCAGTGGCAGACGACCTCGGCCGCGTCATGGATCAGGGGTGGAAGCTTTATCGCAAGCACTTTTGGATGCTTGCCCGCATCAACCTCTTGATTTGGGGTCCAGCGTTCTTGGTCCAGAATCTGGTCGTGTACCGCTGGGACTTGCAAGACGAGTTGGCGCTTACCTTCCTTGCTAGCTTGGTTCAGGCCGTCCTTTGCGGAGCACTCGTCGGACCGGCGCAGATTTACTCTCTGCTTTCCGCACAACGAACGGGTAGTGCGCCACCGCTGCGCCTAGCTCTTGCTTGGGGCGGGACTCGGTGGTTTCGTCTGGTGGGCTATGGTGCGCTCGTCACGCTACTGAGTTTTGCTGGCCTGATTGTTTTCCTGGTGCCCGGCGTGATCATCTGGTTGATTTGGGTCTTTGTGAATGAGATCGTTTCCGTCGAAGCTCCCGGCGCCAAGGCTTTGGCTCGCTCACGCCAATTGACCCGGGGCATCCGGTTGCGCCTCCTCGGCGCAGCCTGCATCGCCGGCTTGCTTATCAGCGTGTGCTACTTGGCTGTCAGCATGCCTTTCCATCTAACGAACACTGTAGACCGCGTAGACAACTGGTGGGCGGCCACCCTCTTCGATGCCCTTGGCAGCCTCGCCTACCCATTCCTCTCCTGCATCCTTCTAGTCGCCTACCTTGACGCCCGACGAAGGGAGGCCGTCGCTGGCAGAAGATAGGGGGACGCGAAACGAGAAACCGCTACTGTATCTTCCCGCTCGGTCTCCCCGCCGCGAGGGCCAGCGCGCACTCCAGCGCGGTGATGGCGGAGATCTTCAGGTTGTCGCCGGCGGCCCAGAGCCAGAAGCCGCGCGACTGTGACCGGTCGGCGCGGAGGCTGACCAGCACTTCTTCCTGTCCGGCGGCGGTGACGTTGCTGGGCCCGTCTTCGTCCTGCGCGACGACGGTGACGTGGTCGCCGGTCACGGCGGCCTGCAGCTCGGTGACCGTCGTCTTCCCTTCCGGCTCGAAGTAGAGGGAGAGCGCGTGGGCGTGGAAGGTCGGCGCCTGCAGCACCTGGAGCGCGGGCAGCGGCGCTTTGCCGCGGGTGATGTGGGTGAAGTGGCGGGCGATGCGGTCGGTGACCTGCTCCAGCGACGCCTTGGCCTCCTCGCCGTACCGCGAGAGCATGTTGAAGGCGACCTGCATGTCGTAGATCTCTTTGGGCATGGTCTGGAAGGAGAGCAGGTTCAGGGTCTGCTGGTGGAGCTCGTCCATGCCGCGCTTGCCCTGCTCGGAGACGGGGTCGAAGACGATGGCGCTGGCGGTGCGCAGCGGCACGGCGCGCGTGAGGCGCGTGAGGAGCAGCGCGAGCATCGTCGCCGCCGGATGCGCCGCGACCACGGCGGTGGCCTCCAGATCCACGCCGACGCCGACGCCCAAGCCGCCGACGACGGGCATCGCGGCCTCCGGACGCAGCTCGCGCTCCAGCCACGGCGAGCGGACGCGCATGGTGCGCTCGACTTCGAGCGCGTAGGAGAGGTCCACGATTCCGGCGCCGCTCTTCTGCGCCTGCTTCCAGGTCTTAAGGGTGAAGTCCTCATTGGAAGCGAAGAAGACGAGGTCGACATCGTCGAAGCTGTCCCGGGCAACGGCTTGGATAAAGGTGACTTCGTCGCCGATGGCGTCAAGCTGGCCCTGGGCGTCGTCGTCATCGAGCAGGATGACGTCGCCGGAGGGGAAGTTGCGGTCTTCGAGCGTCTCCTTCAGCTCCTTGCCCTTGAGGGTGGAGGCGCCGACGATGGCGACACGGTGCAGGCCGTGCCATCCGGCGGGACGAGAAGGGCGTGCTTCGCTCATGGCTAGTCGGCGCTCACGGGGCTTTCGTCAGGCGGATGCGAGGGCCGGCGGACGGCGTACGACAGGCGCGCCAGCACGCCGGAGAGCATGTAGGTAATGGCGATGAGGAAGAGCACGGGCCCAGAGAACGCCCACACCGCCCAGACCAGCCCGGCCAGCAGCATGAAGTTGGCGAAGGGGTGCTGCTTGCGCAGGTCGATGTCCTTGAAGCTGTAGAAGCGCCAGGTAGAGACCATCAGGTAGCCGACGGAGAAGACCAGCAGGATCCAGACCAGCGCGAGCCACCAGGTCTCGATGGGGCGTCCGCCGGAGAGGTGGACCACAGCGGCCAGGATGCCGGCGCCCGCCGGGATCGGCATGCCGACGAAGTACTTGCGCCCGGGGCGGCCGGGATTCGAGGGCTGCGGGTTGAGCTGGATGTTGAAGCGCGCCAGGCGGCTGGCGCCCGCGGTAAGGAACAGGAAGGTAACGATGGCGCCCAAGTTCACCAGCTTGGTCTGCCACTCGAGGTTGCCGAAAGGCGCATCGATGAACTTGCAGCCCCACATGAAGGCGAGCAGCGCCGGTGCCACGCCGAAGGTGATGACGTCGGCGAGCGAGTCGAGCTGTTTGCCGAACTCACTGGTGGTCTGCGTCATGCGGGCGATGCGGCCGTCCAGGCCGTCAAACAGGACGGCGAAGCCGATGGCGATGGCGGCGTAGTCGAAGCGGATGAACTCGCCGCCCCAGCCCTGCATCGTCTGCGAGATGGCAAAGTAGCCGGCGGCGATGTTGCCGGCTGTGAACAGCGACGGCAGCACGAACATGCCCTTGCGCACGCGCTTGTTGCGGCGGAAGTCCTCGATGCGACGCATGGGGCGGACGTTCATCGCGAAGCTCCGGGGTGGCGGGCAAGGATGGAGGAGCCGCCCGCGACGGTGTCGCCGACCTTGACCAGGACCTCGGCGGCGGGGTCGAGCAGGACGTCGACGCGCGAGCCGAACTTGATGAGCCCCACTCGCTCGCCGCGAGTGACGGTCTCACCCACCGCCTTGTTGAAGACGATGCGGCGGGCGAGCAGTCCGGCGATCTGCTTGAAGACCACGGTGTGGCCTTCGCCCTCCACGGTGACGATGTTCTGCTCGTTGGCCTCAGACGAGATGGCGCCCATGGCGTTGCCGAACTTGCCGCGCTGGTACTGCACCTGCTTGATGGCGCCGGCGATAGGCGACCGGTTCACGTGCACGTTGAAGACGTTGAGGAAGATGCTGATCCGGGTGACGGCCCGTCCGTTGGACTGGAATGGGCTGACATCCGTGACCTTGCCGTCGGCCGGCGAGACCACAAGGAAGGGGTCAGCCGGGATGCGGCGGTCAGGGTCACGGAAGAACCACAGGAAGAAGCCCGCCAGCAGCAGCGGCGGGATCGCCAGCCAAGGCGAAAACCAGCCCACGGCCAGGGCCACAACGATCATGCCGGCTGCATAGAGATATCCGTCGCGCACCATAGGTAAAGTCCTTAATTATACGCGGATGCGGGCGGCGTCCTGGGCGGTTGGCGGCGGGCCGGGACAGACTACCGCCATTGCCCGCTGGGGCCGAGGGACTGGTGGTTTGTGCGGCTCAGGCGCGGCGCAGGACTTGGCCGCCGAACTGGTGTTCGAGCATGGCCATCTGGTCCTTGAGCCTGAGCTTGAGTTTCTTCAGCCGGACTTCTTCCAGCTTTTCGTCTTCAGAGAGGAAGCGCTTTTGGGCGAGCAATTCGAGGCGTTGTGCGTACTGGGAGTGTTCATGCGCCAGCTTACGAAAGGTTTCGTCGCTGGCTAGGAGCTGATCCTTCTGGGAAGAATCCATGCTTCTTACCTCCTACCCTATGGCAAACCGTACCAAAGGAAGCAACAAGATTCAACCGGTTTTGGCGAAAAAAATGCTGCACAAGAGATTGTGCGGAATTTCGCTTGCATTTCACAGCGCGAGCGAGAGCAGGACAGCGTCTTCGGTAGGCCCTGAGTAGTACGCTGAGCGGCGGCCGACTTCAGTGAAGCCGAGGCTGCGATAAAGTGCGCGCGCGGGAGCGTTGCTGTCGCGGACTTCGAGGTGCAGGCGCTTGGCGCCGGCGCGGCGCAAGCGTTCGAGCAGCTCTTCGAGCAGGGCGTGGGCGATGCCGCGGCGGAGATAGTCGAGGTGAACGACGATGTTCTCGACTTCGGACTCCGGAGTGACGCCGGCGGCGGCGACATAACCGATGGGATCGCCCCGGACCTCGGCGACCAGTACGACGGCGTCGGGGCGGGCGATGAGGTCGGCGTAGTGGGCTTCGGTCCAGCGCACGCCGCGCGGGGCGGCCTGGTCGAGGGCGCGGAGGCGGGGAATGTCGGCGGGGGTGGCGGGGCGGATCAACATCTACTTGGCGAACAGGGCGTCATCGCGGCGCAGGTAGTTGGCGTCGAGGGCGTCGGGGGTGACGGTGTCGCCGGCGAGGAGCTTGCGCGCGCCCCGGAGAGCGATGTCGGCACTGGTGGTCTCAGGCACGACTTCCACCTGCGCACCAGCGGCGCGCGCTGCTTCCGCCACGTTCGGTTGCGAAGCGACGGCGAGGAGACCAGGCCGCAGCGCCGTTTGCAGCTCCGCTGCGGTGAGGAGCGCCTCGCGGACACATGTGAGACGTTCGCCGTCGCGGCGATACTCGCCGGCATAGAACTCCCCGCGACCGGCATCGAGGAGGGCGAGGACAGGTCCGTCCACTTTTGCGGAAGCGGCAAGGGACTCGAGCGATGAGATTGCGGCGATAGGACGCGGCAGGACCTCGCACAGACCCTTTATGCCGGAAAGGCCGATGCGCAGGCCGGTGAAGGAGCCGGGGCCAATGCAGGCGGCGTAGGCGTCGATGCTGGTCTTGTCCAGGTTGTTCTCGCGCAGCAATTGCGCGATGCGCGGGACCAGTTGCGCGGAAAAGGCGCCGCCTTCGATGGAAGCGGTTGCGATCACATCAAATGAAGACGGAGCGGTGGCGCGGGCAAAGGTGATGCTTCCGTTCTTGTGTGCCGTGTCGATGGCGAGGATGAGCATGCCGGTCTACACGCCCGCGGGAGGGTCCTCGCAAAGTTCGATGAGCACGCCGCCGGCGCTGGACGGATGGATGAAGACGTAGAGATGTCCGCCGGCGCCGACTTTGATCTCCTCGGAGACGAAGCGTGTGCCGCTTTTCTTCAGTTGCTCGACGGCGGCGCTGAGGTCAGGCACATGCAGCGCGATGTGGTGGATTCCCTCACCGCGCTTGGCGATGAACTTGCCCACCGGCGAATCCGGCTCGGTGGCCTCGAGCAGTTCGACGCGGCTCTCGCCGAGGGGGATCATCGCAACCTTCACCTTCTCGTGGGCGATGGTCTCTTCCTTCACCACGCGCAGGCCTAGCTGCTCGTAGAGGGCCTTGGCCTGGGCCAGGCTCTTCACCGCGATGCCGAGATGGTCGATGGTGGTCATCAATGTTTGCCGAAGTCGCGCACGATCTCATCCACCAGTGTATATGGGTCGCGCTGGTGGTTGGCGATCTCGGCGGCGTAAGCGGCGATGGCTTTCTCGGTGAGCTTCCGGCTCATGAGCTCATGCAGCAGGCGCTCGCGCAGCATCTCGACCAGGCGTTCGCGCCAGTTGGATATCTTCTTCTCCAGCAGCAGGCCTTTTTCCGAGAGGTACTTCTCGTAGGCGGCGATCGCCTGCGCCAGCTCGGCGATGCCGGTCCCTTCAGAGGCGACGGTGCGCACGATGCTGGGCGTCCACGCGTCATGCCGGAGGGCCAGCGACTGCATCGCGCGGATCTCTTTTTCCACGCGGTCAGCGCCTTCGCGGTCGCTCTTGTTGATGACGAAGATGTCGGCTATCTCCATGATGCCGGCCTTGATGGACTGCACGTCGTCGCCCATGCCGGGGACCAGGATGACGATGGTGATGTCAGCCAGGCGGACGATGTCAATCTCATCCTGGCCGACGCCGACGGTCTCGATGAGGATGAGGTCCTTGCCGGCGGCGTCGAGGGCGGTGGCGACGTCCGCGGTAGTACGCGCGAGGCCACCGAGGAAGCCGCGGGTGGCCATGCTGCGGATGTAGATGCCGTCGTCGGCATAATGCGCCTGCATGCGAATGCGGTCGCCGAGGATGGCGCCGCCGGTGTAAGGGCTGGTGGGGTCAACGGCGACGATGCCGATGGTCTTGCTCTGCCTGCGGTACTCGCGCGCGAGTTGGTCGACGAGGGTGCTCTTCCCTGCTCCGGGCGCGCCGGTCAGGCCGATGATGCGGGCCTTGCCGCTGTGCGGGAACAATGCCCGCAGCAGTTCGTGCGACTCCGCGCTGGAGTCTTCGATGGCGCTGATGGCGCGCGCGATGGCGCGCACATCGCCGGAGCGGATGCGCTCGACCCAGGATTGGACTTGCGTGGTCAGTTTCAGTCCTTCAGCAGTTGGCGGGCAATGACCAGGCGCTGGATCTCGCTGGTGCCTTCGCCGATGGTGCAGAGCTTCACATCGCGATAGTACTTCTCGGCAGGGTAGTCCTTGATGAAGCCGTAACCGCCGTGGATCTGTACGCTCTCATTGGCGCAGCGCACGGCGACCTCCGAGGCGAAGAGCTTGGCCATGGAGGACTCCTGCGTGGTCTTCATGCCCTTGTCCTTCATGTCGGCAGCGCGCAGGGTGAGGAGGCGAGCGGCATCGAGTTCGGTGGCCATGTCCGCCAGCTTCCACTGGATGGCCTGGAACTCACCGATAGCCTTGCCGAACTGCTTGCGCTCCTTGGAGTACGTCAGCGCTGATTCATACGCCCCCTGGCCGATGCCGAGCGAGAGCGCGGCAATGGAGATGCGGCCACCGTCGAGCACGCGCATCGAGTCGATGAAGCCGTTGCCCTCCTTGCCGAGCAGGTTCTCTTCCGGGATGACGCAATCTTCGAAGATGAGTTCGGCGGTGTCGGAGGCGCGGAGACCGAGCTTGTTCTCTTTCTTGCCTGGTCGGAAGCCTTTGGTTCCCTTTTCTACGATGAAGGCGGAGAGGCCGTGAGTGTGCGCCGTCTTGTCCGTAACGGCGATGGCGACGATGACGTCTGCGTAATGACCGTTGGTGATGAAGGTCTTGGTGCCGTTCAGCACCCAGTTCTTGCCTTTCTTCACGGCGGTCATGCGGGCCGAGCCGGCGTCTGAGCCGGAGCCGGGCTCGGTGAGTCCCCAGGCACCGATGTGCTCGCCGGTGGCCAGTTGCGGCAGGTATTTTTTCTTCTGCGCGTCACTGCCCGCGAGGAAGATGTGGTTGCTGCAGAGCGAATTGTGCGCCGCGACAATGATGCCGACCGAGCCATCGACGCGGGAGAGTTCCTCGATGGCGATGACGTACTCGACGTAGCCCATGCCGGCGCCGCCCAGTTCCGTAGGGAAGATGATGCCCATGATGCCCATCTTGCCGAGCTGCTTGATCACGCCCAGGGGAAACTCGGAGGCCTCATCCCACTCCATCACATGGGGCCGGATCTCACTTTCGGCGAACTCGCGGATGGAGCGGCGGAGCTGGTGCTGCTCTTCGTTGAACTGGAAATCCACGTACGGCCTCCTGGGACACGGACGGAGTCCGCGCGAATGGGCAAAACAGGTGATTATAAAACAGTCAAGGGGCAGCCCTTAGCCGTCAGCCCTTAGGAACCTGCGGAAGAGTCTGGGATGAATGGCAGAAGGCTCAATCAAGGGGTGAAAGCGGCTTGGAGGACGGCTTCGACGTGGATGCGGGTGGTGTCGAGGAGCGGGAGGCCGTGGGCGGAATCGGCGCGGAAGAGGAGCGGAAGCTCGGTGCCGCCGAGGATGATGCCGTCGAGCGTGTTGCGCTCCTTGAAGCGGGCGATGATGTCCAGCAGCGCAGCGCGGGTCTCCGGCAGATAGACGCCCTTCACCAGCTCACCCATGTACTTGTCGTGAATGAAGGTGATCTCGTCGGGCGCGGGGCGTAGCACATCGATGGCGCCGCGCAGAAAAGCTTCGGGATAAAAGCGGCCCTGCATGGTGGAGCGCGTGCCGAAGAGTCCCACGCGGCGGAGGCCTCGCTTGCGCGCCGCAGCGCAGGCGGCGTCCACGATGCTGACGAGCGGGATGGGCGAGCGTTCTGCGATCTGGTCAAAGACGATGTGCGGCGTGTTCGAGGCGAGCAAGCCGATCTCCGCGCCGGCCTTGGCGAGCGATTTCACGGCGCCGGCGATGTAGTCGGCGGTCTGGGTGAACTGCTCGGCGGCGATGAGGTCCAGCATCTTCTTCATGTCGATGCTGTAGAGCATGAGGTGGGGATAGCTGCCGTCGCCGACGCGGGCTTTGTATCCCGCATGCAGGAGCCGGTAGTACTCGACGGTGGACTCCGGCGCGATGCCGCCGACGATGCCGATGGTCTTCATGTCCGTGCGGCGGCGAGCTGTTCGGCGCGGGCGCGCAGAGCGTCGAACCAAGGAGTAAAGGCGGCCATGCCTTTTTTCTTCATGTCGTCATTGATGAAGAAGACGCCGGGGCCGGAGAGTTCGATGGCGGCCCGCATCAGGGTGGTGTCGCCGGGCTGGGCGACGAAGTGAAAGGCGCTCTCGATCTTTACGCCCATCACCTCGCTGGTCCAGACCACGCGCTCCGGCGGCGCAGACTCCTTGACCGTGGCCTTCAGCTTGAAGGCGGGCTGCGCCAGTTCGATGACGCCCTGACTGCCGGGCTGCCAGGGCTCGCCCTGCGTCCAGGTCATGCCGGCGAGAAGCGAACCCCATTCGCGCCAGCGGGCGGCGTCGGCAAAGACACCCCAGGCGTCTTCCGGCCGGCACTTCGCCGTCGTGGAATGTTCAAGCTTCATAGTAAAGACTACGAGCGCACTAAGAGCTGGTGAAAGGCGAACTGCCTTCCCGGTCAGTCCTTCAGAGCGCGATGCTCGTGCAGTGTTTGACCGCCACGCACGACAACCCTTCGAACCAATCGTGGAAGATGTGACTGATCACAGCTTTCAGTTCCGGGACGGGCAGCCGCGAGGTGCCGACGATGGCGGCCTCGATGCTGAGGTTCGAGCGGTCCCAGTCTTCTCCCATGAAGTGGATCCAGAGCTCGCCGGCCAGGCCTTCACCATGGCAGAGGAGCACCACTTCATGCGGAGCCGAGCAACGCAGCACCACGACTTCAAGGTCGAGGCGGCGCGGTTGAATGATCTCAATGAAGAAGCGGCTTCCGGGCTGCCACGGAGTACCGTGCACCCAGCCCGACTGGCCGAAGGTACTGGTCCAATCATGCCAATCTTCAATATTGCGGAAGACCTCCCAGAGGTCTTCCGGATGGCACATCGCCATCGTCTTATGTTCGAGTCTTACTTCCATCCCTACGTCTTTATCTACTTTCTTGTAATAGATTCGGGGCCCTGCAGCTATGAAAAAACCGTTCGCAAAGCTTCGACGGCACGCTCACAAGCAGCGCGGTCGACGTCCATGTGCGTGACCAGGCGGATGGTCTGTTGATTGATACCGCTGGCGAGGACGTTTTGTTCCATCAATCGGCGGGTGACTTCGGGCGAGGTGAGCCCGGGGCGCGCGATCTCAAAAATGAGGATATTGGTCTGTACGGAGGCGGGGTCGATGCGGACACCGGGCATCTGGGCGAGAGCGTCGGCGAGGAAGCGCGCGTTGGCGTGGTCTTCATGCAGGCGCTGCGTGCCATGCTCCAGGGCGATGAGTCCGGCCGCGGCCAGGACGCCGGCCTGGCGCATGCCGCCGCCGAGGGCCTTGCGACAGATGCGCGCCTTCTCTATGAAGGCCTTGCTGCCGACCAGCATGGAACCCACCGGCGCGCCGAGCCCCTTCGAGAGGCAGAACATCACGGAATCGAACCCTTTGGTGATCTCGGCGACGGGACGGCCGAGATAGGTGGCGGCATTGAAGATACGGGCGCCATCCAGATGCGTCGCGATGCCGACGGCGCGGGCGTTGCGGCAGACTTCCTCCATCGCTTCCACGGGCGAGACTGTGCCGCCGGCCATGTTATGCGTGTTCTCGAGGACGATAAGGCCGGTCTGCGCGCGGTAGTAGATCTTGGGCGCGACGACTTTGCGGATATGCTCCCAGGTGAGATTACCCGCTTCAGCGGCGACGGGACGGACGAGGCACCCGGAGAAGGAACTCATGGTCGCCATCTCCCAGTTGAAGACGTGCGCGCGCTCCTCGCAGATGACTTCCTGACCCGGCTGGGTGTGGACTTTGATCGCGATCTGATTGCCCATGGTGCCGGTCGGCACAAAGAGCGCGGCCTCGCGTGCGAAGACGGTGGCGGCGGCCTGCTCCAGGCGATTCACGGTGGGGTCTTCGCCGTACACGTCGTCGCCGACAACGGCTTCAGCCATGGCGCGACGCATCGCGGGCGTGGGCTGGGTGACCGTGTCGCTGCGCAGGTCGACTGTTACCGGCCGTAAACGCTCTTCAGATGTGGTTGTAATGCCCAGCGGGGCAGACTGCGATTGGGTCAACGGAACAGCTTTCTAAGGTGAATTGCGGTACTCAGAATTTTAACGTTTTTTAATGAAAATCGGGAGGATTTCCACAGAAAAACTTCCGTGTTGATTGATGAATAACGATTGACAAAATCACACCGCGACGGACGCGGGTTGATGGGATAGAAAGCAGCCGAACACATCATTCGATAGGAGTCGCCCGCGCGGCGTAAGGCGGATCCGCGTGCCGACCTGCTCGAGCAGGCCATCGCGCAGTAGTTGGGCGACGGCTTCGAGCTGGAAGGGCTCCATGGTCCTACGATTCTGCACCGTTTCCAGGTCAATGCCGCGGTTGAGGCGCAGTCCAAGGAAGAACTCCTCTTCGGTCGCTTGCTGGGGCGAGACAGCGGTGAATGCGTGGCCGGGAGCAGCTAGGAACTGTTCGAGGTCGTCGGTGGTGGAGATGCGCGGGGCGCCCGCGGCGGTGCAAAGCATGGAGTGGGCGTCTAGGCCGAAGCCGATGTAGGGCTGGCGCGTCCAGTACTTCAGGTTGTGGACGGACTCCATGCCCGCGCGGGCGAAATTGGAGATCTCATACTGCGGAATGCCGGCGGCGGCGAGCTTTTCACAGGCGCTGGCGTAGAGATCAGCGATCAGGTCGTCATCCGGCACGTGGTGCGCGTGATAGCGCGTGCCTCCGGCGATGAGTTCCCTGCCCAGGCGGGAGTCGTCATCGACTTCCAGCATGTAAACGCTCACGTGGGGCACGCCGGTGGCGATGACCCGCTCAAGGGACTCGTTCCAACTCTCCGCGTTCTGGTGTGGCAGGCCGGCGATGAGGTCGAGATTGATGTTGCCGATGCCGGCAGCGCGAAGGCGCGCGAGATCGTTCAGCGTCACTTCGGCAGTGTGCATGCGGCCTACGGCGCGGGCTTCCTGGTCGATGAACGACTGCATGCCGAGGCTGACGCGGTTCACGCCGAGGCCCGGGAGCGCGGCGATGAGGGCGTCTGAGATCTGGCCCGGGGCGCATTCCATGGTTACTTCGGCGGTGGGGGCGACGTCGAAGTTAGCGCGGACCGCGTGAAACAATCTCTCGAGGAGCGGAATCTCAAGGATGCTGGGGGTGCCGCCGCCCAGGTAGATGGTGTCGGCGGTTGGAGGCAGTTCGGCGTTGTGTTCGGCGGCCAGGACACGCGCGGCGGCGATGTCCGCGACCACGCGGTCGACGTAGCGCTCCATCTTGCCGGCGGAGAAGACGCCAGAGGCAAAATTGCAATAACTGCACTTCGCCCGGCAAAATGGGACGGAGATATAGATTCCCAGCGACATCACTTCAATTATAGGCGGGCGCTTGCGGCGAGTCGTCATTACGGGGATGGGGGTAGTCAGTCCCAACGGCATAGGCCGCGAGGCCTTCTGCCGCGCCATCCTGGCCGGCAAGAGCGGCGTGCGGCGCGTGAGCCGGTTCGACGCGTCAGACCTGCCGGTGCAGATCGCCGGCGAGGTGACGGACTTCGACGACCTGCGCTGGGTGGACAAGCAGCAGCGCAAGCACGTCTCGCGCGTGGTGCCGCTGGCGATCGCGGCCAGCGATGAGGCGCTGCGCGATGCGGGCATCGAGACGCAAGGGATGGCGCTCGAGCGGCAGCGGGAGATCGGCATCGTGCTGGGCTCTGGCGGGGGCGCGCAGGAGTTCAGCGAAGAGCAGTACCGCCTCTGGTATGCGGGCAAGATCAAGCAGGTGAGCCTGTTCAGCATCCCCAGCGGGACGATGGGGACGCTCTCCAGCGAAGTGAGCATGCACTTCGGCATCCGCGGGCTGAGCCACGTCGTGACCACGGGATGCACGTCGTCGACCGACGCGATCGGGTATGCGTACCGGCAGATACAGCTCGGGGTGCTGCCGGTGATGCTGAGCGGCGGGGTGGATGCGCCGATCGCGCCGGGCATCATGAAGGGCTTCACGCTCATGCGGATCATGACGCCGTCGTGGAACCACGAGCCGGAGCGTGCGTCGCGTCCCTTTTCGGCGGACCGCGACGGGTTCGTGGTGGCCGAAGGGTCCTGGATGTTCGTGTTGGAGGAACGCGAGCACGCACTCGCCCGCGGCGCGAAGATATACGCCGAGATCACCGGATACGGTTCCACCTGCGAGGCGTTCCACCGCGTGCGGCTGGCGGAGTGCGGCGAGGAGCCGGCGCGGGCGATCCAGATCGCGATGCAGGAGTCGGGCGTGGACGCGGCGGCGATCGGTTACGTCAATCTGCACGGGACTTCGACCCAGCTTAATGACCGCATCGAGACGCGGGCGCTGAAGCTGGCGCTGGGCGAGCGGGCGGCGAAGACGCCGATGTCGGCGCTGAAGTCGATGATCGGGCACCCACAGGGAGCGTGCGGGGCTGCAGGTATTGCGGCGACACTCGTGGCAATGGAGCATGGCGAGATTCCGCCGACCATCAACCTGGAGCAGCCGGACCCGGAGTGCGACCTGGATTATGTCCCGCACACTAGCCGGAAAGCAGCGGTCGAATACGCCATCTGCAACTGCATCGCCTTCGGGTCGAAGAACTCGGCCCTAGTGCTGAAGCGCGTAAGTTAGAGCAACCGGCGCCGCGCCAGCACGTCTATATAATCGCGATATTTCCCTATGGCCGCCCACCAGGAAGAGGAAGTCCTCGGAAAAGCATATGACAGCCGCTTGATGAAGCGGCTGCTCGGCTATCTGAAGCCGTACTGGTGGCAGACGGCGATTGCGCTGGTCGCCATCATTTGCAAGGCGCTGCTGGACGTGGTGGGGCCGTATCTGTTCAGCGTGGTGGTGGACAAGTACCTGGCGCCGCGGGCGGGGTACACCAGCCTGCTCGACCCCTTCCTGAGTTCGGACGTGTGGACCGGCATTGGGCAGATTGCGCTGCTCTATGTCGGGTCGCTGGTCTTTGCCTTCGTCTTCGAGTTCACGCAGACCTACCTGATGCTGTGGACGGGCCAGAAGGCGATGTTCGACCTCCGCACCCAGATATTCAGCCACCTGCAGCGCCTGCACGTGAGCTTCTTCGACAAGAACCCCGTTGGCCGGCTGGTTACGCGGGTCACCAGCGACGTGGACGCGCTGAACGACATGTACACCAGCGGCGTGGTGGCCATCTTCGAAGACATCTTCGTGCTGCTGGGCATCGTGTTCATCATGCTGCGGATGGACTGGAAGTTGGCGCTGATCACGTTCGCAGCACTACCGCTGATCCTGGTCGCGACGCTGCGCTTCCGGAAGTCAGTCCGCGGTTCCTTCCGGCGAATACGTACGGCCATCGCCCGCATCAACGCCTACACCCAGGAGCACATCAGCGGCATGACGGTGTTGCAGCTTTTCAACCGCGAGGAGCGCAGCTACAACGAGTTCAAGGCGGTGAACAAGCAGCACATGGAGGCGTACAAGGACGCTATCCTGGCGCACGCCATCTACTACCCGGTGGTGGAGGTGCTGTCGGCGGTCGCCATCGCCAGCGTCATCTGGTTCGGCGGCGGTATGGCGGTGCAGGGCGCGGTGAGCCTGGGCGTGCTGGTGGCGTTCATCCAGTACGCGCAGCGTTTCTTCCGCCCCATCCAGGACCTCAGCGAAAAGTACAACATCCTGCAGTCGGCGATGGCCTCAAGCGAGCGTATCTTCAAGCTGCTGGATACGCCGGTGGAGATAACCTCGCCGGCAACGCCGAAGCGGGCAGAGGGCCCGGGGCGCATCGAGTTCGACCACGTATGGTTCGCGTACCGCGCGATGCCGAACGAAGCCGGCGTGGCCCTGAGCGAAGACGAGAAGATGGACTGGGTGCTGAAGGACGTCTCGTTCGCCATCGAGCCGGGCGAGACGGCGGCGTTCGTAGGCCACACCGGCGCGGGTAAGACGACCATCATCTCCCTGCTGCTGCGTTTTTACGATGTGCAGCGCGGGGCCATCCGGCTGGACGGCGTTAATATCCGCGAGATGGAGCTCGGCGAACTGCGGCGGCGCTTCGGCGTGGTGCTGCAAGACCCGTTCCTGTTCAGCGGCACGGTGCGCGAGAACATACGGCTGGGCACCGAGCGCATCGGCGATGAGGCGGTGGAACAGGCCGCGACGGACGTGAACGTGGCGGACTTCATCCGCTCCCTGCCCGGCGGCTTCGACGAAAAGATTCGCGAGCGCGGCAGCACGCTCTCCACCGGGCAGAAGCAGCTCATCAGCTTTGCGCGCGCGCTGGCGCATGACCCGAAGATCCTCATCCTGGACGAGGCCACATCAAGCGTCGACACGGAGACCGAGGTGCGCGTGCGTAATGCCCTGAGCAAGATGGTGGCGGGGCGCACGTCCGTCATCATCGCGCACCGCCTCTCGACCATCCAGCAGGCGGACAAGATCCTGGTGATGCACAAAGGCAGGCTGCGCGAGGTCGGGTCACACCAGGAGCTGCTGGCGCAGCGCGGCATCTACTGGAAGCTGTACCAGCTCCAGTACAAGGACCAGGAGGTCGCCGTCCCGGGCGACGATTAGCATTCTCCATCGGACGGTTCTGCGCCGCTCCAACTAGCCGCCAGCGGCCCGTCCTGTAAGATGGCTGCCGACCCATGCCCAAGTGCATCTTCATCTCCGCCGGGGAGGCATCCGGCGACACCTACGGCGCACAACTGATCAGCGCGGTGCGCAAGACCGGCGCGGGTCACTGGTTCTACGGCCTGGGCGGGCCGAAGATGCGCGCCACAGGCTGTGAGATCGTGACGGACGCGCGCGAGGTCGCGGTCATCGGGCTGGCCGAAGTGGTGCGTCACCTGCCGCGCATCCGCGGTGAATTCCATAAGCTACTGCGCGAAGTGGACCGGCGCCCGCCAGCCGCCGCCGTGCTCATCGACTTCCCGGACTTCAACCTTCGGCTGGCAAAGGAACTGCACGCGCGGAACGTGCCCGTCGTCTACTTCGTGAGCCCGCAGCTGTGGGCGTGGCGCAAAGGACGCATCGGGCAGGTGAAGCAGTACGTGAAGAAGATGCTCGTCATTTTTCCCTTCGAGGAGCAGTTCTATCGCGAGCAGGGCGTGGAGGCCGAATACGTAGGGCATCCCCTAGCGGAGTTACCGCAGCCCGCGCCGATGGTCAGCGAAAAGCCCATCGTGGCTCTCCTGCCGGGCAGTCGCCAGCAAGAGGTAGTGCGGCACCTGCCGGAGATGGTGGGCGCGGCGGCGCTGCTCGGCAGCGACTACCGCTACATCCTGCCGGTGGCCGCGACGCTGGACCGCAAGTGGATGGAGTTCCAACTCGAGGCCGCCACGCGCGGAACCGGCGTGGAAGTTGAGATGGCCGATGACGCGTGCGTGGCCCTCGCGTCGGCCCGCGCCTCGATCGTCGCCAGCGGAACGGCCACGGTAGAGGCGGCGCTCGCGGGAAACCCGTTTGTAGTCGTCTACCGGGTCTCCAGTCTGACGTGGACATTCGGCCGGCGACTGGTCGACCTGCCGCACTTCGCGATGGTCAACCTGATCGCGGGCCGCCGAGTGGTGCCGGAGCTGATCCAGGCCGATTTCACCGCAGCGAAGGTCGCCGAAGAGATGCGGAAGCTGCTCACGGATACGCCCGAGCGGAGTCAGATGTTGGAGGGGCTGGCAGAGGTGCGGGCGCGGCTTCATCCGGCAGCCGGAACCGAGACGGCGGCCGACCGGGCGGCGAAGGCACTACTGGCGGTGGCACCGTAACTAAGCGGTGGAAATGGGGTCTAAGTCCTTACCACTGAATGCAAATCCATCTTTTCGATAGAATTGGTCATCATACTCAACACAGCGGCATTTCTGGAGTGTCCCTAAATATGCGACCCGCACGACCCCTGCGCCGGGCCCCCGCTTTCCGGATCATCCTTTCTGCACTCGCCCTAATGGTGGCGGCTGCGCCGGCTTTTGCCCAGGCGCCGCCAAAGATCAAGGTCGACGATTACGTCATTGACGCGGAGATCATGCCGCGCACGGGCAAGCTCCAGGCCAAGGCCAAGGTCAAGATCACGGCGCTGGAGCCCGTGAGCGTGGCCGTCTTCGAGCTGCACAATGCGCTACGCCCGACGAAGGTCACCAACGAGAAGAACCAGGCGCTCTCCTCTGAGCGCGTGACGCAGGACTACAGCCTGCGCATCCCGCTGCCTGCGGGACTGGAAAAGGGCGAGTCGACGACCATCACCTTCGAGTACGAAGGCAATCTGACTAATGCCGACGATGGCCCGGTGGAAGGGCTGAAGCTCGCATTCATCGACAACAACACCTCGTACCTGCTCTACGCCGGGCGCTGGTTCCCGATGATGGGCTACGGCATCAACCGCTTCACGGCGACGATGAACATCACCGTGCCGTCGTTCATGACGGTAGCGGGCAGCGGCTTTACCGGAAAGGCGGCGGCGCCGGGCGCGGCCGGCCGCACGACGTATTCATTCGCCTGGACACGGCCCAGCTTCCCGGGAAGCATCATTGTGGGCAGCTTCGTGGAGCAGGAGTTCCCTGCCGGCGGCCTCAAGTTTAAGACTTACTTCAAGCCGCTCAAGAAGGACCTGGCGCGGGTCTACGCCGAGACCGCGCAGAAGGAAGTGGAGTTCTTCTCCAGCCAGTTCGCGCCGCTGCCTCCGGGCACGACGATCAATATCGTCGAGCTGCCGGATGACACGGTGCCCTCGGCCTGGGCGCCGGAGATCGCGGCCATCGCGTCGCGCGCGATCGACGAGAAGACGAACTACCGGCTGCTGGCCAACGCCCTGGCGCATCAGTGGTGGGGCGCGTCGGTGAGCCCGGCAAGCCGCGATGACTTCTGGCTTACAGACGGCTTTGCGCGCTATGCCGAGGTGCGCTACGTGGAGCAAGCGGCGGGCGCCGCCGGCTTTGAGGAAGCCACCAAGGACATGGCCGTGGGCGCGCTGGCGTATGACACCATTCCGCTCTCCGGCGCGGGGCGGCTGGACCCGTTCTCGCCCGAGTTCCAGTCACTTTCGACCGACAAGGGCGGCATGATCCTGCACATGTTGCGCTGGGTGATGGGAGACGCGCCCTTCCAGCGCGCCATGCAGACTTTTGCGCTGCAGTTCGCGGGACGCCCGGCCACAGCCGACGATTTCCGCAAGGTGGCAGAATCCGTGCATGGCGACCGGCTCACGCCGTTCTTCGCGCAGTGGCTGGACGGCACGGGCGCGCCGGAATTCAAGAACAAGTACGCTATCTACCGAGTGAACAAAGGCTTCCGCGTGGTGGGCGAGATCGCCCAGGACCTGGACCTGTTCCGTATGCCTTTGGAAGTGCGGGTTGACACCGACGGGCAGAGCGAGATGAAGCGCATCGAGGTGGTGGGTACGAAGTCCCCGTACGCCATCGAGACCTTCGGCAAGCCGCGCCGCATCGCCCTGGACCCGAACAATTGGGTGCTGAAGAACTCCGGCGAACTGAAGGTGCGGGCCGCCATCCTCCGCGGCCAGCAGATGGCGGCGCAGGGCGACTTCACCAACGCGCTCTCCGAATATAAGAAGGCGCTGGAGACGAACACCAACAGCTCGCTGGCACACTACCGGGTGGCGGAGATCTTCTTCCTGCAGCGCAACTACCAGGCAGCAGCGAATTCATACCGCGCTGCCATCGACGGCGACGGCGAGCCGCGCTGGACCGAAGTCTGGAGCTACGTACAGTTGGGCAAGATCTTCGACGTGACCGGGCAGCGCGAACGCGCTACGAACGAGTACCGCAAGGCCCTGCAGACCAACGACAACACCCAGGGCGCATTGGAAGAGGCGCGCAAGTACCTGGAGAAACCGTACGAGCGCGAGCGTGGGGTGTCCGGGAACTAGGCCAGTCGGCGAAGTATGCAAGAGCCGCCCGTTTCGGGCGGCTTTTCTATTCGTACCGCAGGGCTTCGATGGGGTCGAGGTTTGCGGCACGCATCGCGGGCAGCATCCCGCTGATCAGGCCCACGACGATGAGGATGCCCGTGGAGACCACGAGGCTGACCGGCGAGATGAGGAGTTGGATGTCGCCGGCTTCAGCGTTCTTCGCCAGGGCGCTGTATAGCGTGAGGCGTCCAGCGCCGAAGGAGATGGCGTAGGCGATGGCCACGCCGAGCGCACCGCCGGTAAAGGTGATGGCCATGGCTTCGGCAAGGAACTGCATAAGAATGTGGCGCCGCCGCGCCCCCAGCGCCTTCTCCACCCCGATCTCGCGGGTGCGTTGCGAGACCGCGACCAGCATGATGTTCATCAGACCCACGCCGCCGATTCCCAGCGTGAGCGTACCGATGAACGCCAGCAACACCTGCAAGCCGGCGGTGATGATCTCAAACTCCTTCACCTGCTTCATCGCGTTGAAGACGAAGACGGCGCGGCGATCCGACGGGTTGAACGAATGCACCGCCGCAAGCGTCCCTTTGACCATCCGTTCGACCTTCAGGTGCTCGGTGCCTTCGTAGTCGAGCCAGATGGCGTCGAGGAACTCGGTGCTGCGGAGGTCACCCATGGTCGTGAACGGGATGTACATCTGGCGGTTGATGTCGTCGTCGCCTTCCTGCATGCCAGCCCGCAGCACGCCGATGACGGTGAATGACATACCGTTGATGCGCACGGTCTCACCCAAGGCGTACTTGCCGCTGAATAGCTTGGTCTTGGCCTCGGCCCCGAGCACTACGACGCGGGCGCGGCTGTTGGTATCACCGTCGTTGAAGAAACGGCCTTCCTCGACGCGCAGGTTGCGGATGCGGGAGACGATGGCGTAGTTCCCGCTCACCGGGAAAAGATACGACCGCGATTCGTACTGCACCGTGGGGCGGATGCGGACTTCCGGCGTAATGCCCTTGATGAGCGGCACGCCGTTGCGAAGGCGCTCCACGTCTTCTTCCTTCAGGCGGACCGGCGTGCCGGCCTTGACGCCGCCGGCCTGCATGGAGGTGCGTCCGGGAAAGACGCCGATGATCTGGGTGCCGAAGTTGGCAAAGATGTTGTTGATGGCGCGGCCAAAGCCGGCGCCATAGGCGAGCAGCAGCACCACGGTGGCGATGCCCCACGCCATGCCGAGCATGGTGAGGGCGGTGCGGCGCCGGTTGTGGCGCATCGCGCTGTAGGCCTGGCTGAGGACGTCTTTCATCATCACCGCTTACTCCTTGCGCAGCGCTTCCACCGGCTGCAACATGGCGGCCTTCTTCGCCGGATAAAGTCCCGCCACGATGCCGGCCAGCGACAGGGCGCCCATGCTGAGGGCCGCCGACCACGGCACCAGGCGCGGGGTGTCGAAGCCGGGAGGCGAGGGCAGCGTGCCGAGTAATGCCATGATTCCGGCCGCCGCTCCGATGCCGACACCGCCGCTGAGCGTGGTCAGGAAGGCGCCCTCCAGGAAGAACTGCGCCATGATGCTGCGATTAGTGGCGCCCAGCGCTTTCAGCAGGCCGATCTCGCGGGTGCGCTCGGAGACCGCGACGAGCATGATGTTGATGATGCCGATGGCGCCCAGGCCAAGCGTGACCAGGCCGACGCTGCCGAGGAACATGTTCATCGCGTCAAAGATCTTGCCCACCATCTCCGCGCTGCTGATCGTGTCCCAGTCGTCAAAGGCCTCGTCGAGGGTGTGGTCAAAGCCATGGTTGCGGCCGATGACGCGGCGCACATCGTTGCGCGCCTGCTCGTGGCGGTCGCGCGTCACCGGCTGGTAGTTGATGAAGGAGATGGCGTTCTCCGGCAAATGTTCGCCCTTCAGCGGAAAGAGCTGCTGCATGGTGCTGTAAGGGATGAACAGGCGCTGGTTGGTCGCGTTGTTCTCGTCGCGGCCCGTGGTGTCGAGGTACCCGATGACTTCGAATTGCACGCCATTAAGCAGGATGGTGTTGCCGAGCGCCGGGCGTCCAGGGAACATGTTTTTGCGCATCTCGTAGCCGATGACGGCGACGTTGCGCTTTTCAGCGTCGTCCTGGGCGTTGAGCCAGCGTCCCCCGCCCATGGGCAGGTAGCGGATCTGGTTGTAGGCCGGCATCACGCCGAAGACCTGGCCGTTGGTGTTGCCGTATTCGCTGACGGCGCGGATGTCGCCGCGCTGCACGACGGGCGCGCTGGCGCGGATGGACTTCACCTCGCGGTCGATGTCCTGCCAGTCCTGATAAGTGAGCCAGTAAGGACGCGCGCCACCGGTGCTGCCCTCCTGCGCGGGTACGCGGCCATTGAAGATGAACATGATGTCCTGGCCGATGTTGTTGAGTTGGCGCACGTTCCCGGAGCGGAAGCCTTCACCCAGGCCGATGAGCAGCAGCAGCGAACCCACACCCCAGGCAATACCGAACATCGTCAGGAAAGAGCGCAGCTTGTGCGCCCAGAGGGTGCGGAAGGTCTGCCCCAGGATGTCGAAGAACATGCGCATGGCTAGGTAGAAATACGGAAGACAGGCCGCGGCGGTTCCCGGAAAACCGGGACCCGCTGACTGTGAGACGGTCAACCTGTGGGTTTGTTACAACGCGTGCAAGATAATGGTACGTGGGGCTATTGGGCGGCTTCTTCGGTCTTTTTGGCAGCCTGATCCGGGTAGTCGTAGACCCCGCGCCCGGCCTTGCGCCCTAGGCGGCCTGCCTTCACGTACTGGACCATCAGCGGGTTGGGCCGGAAACGCTCGCCCAGGGCCTTGTGGAGGTACTCGAGGATATGCAGGCGGGTGTCGAGGCCGACGAGGTCGACCAGCTCAAACGGGCCCATCGGATGGTTCAAACCCAACTTTAAGGCTTTGTCGATATCTGCCGGAGAGGCCACGCCTTCCTGCAGCATGTTAAAGGCCTCATTGCCGATGAGGACGTTGATCCGGCTGGTGATGAATCCGGGCGATTCCCGGATGACGACGGTCTCTTTGCCCATCTTCTTGCCGACTTCGACGGCGGCGGCGATGGTGGCATCGTCGGTTTCCAGCGCGCGCACGATCTCCAGCAGCTTCATCTTGTGCACGGGATTGAAGAAGTGCATGCCGACGCACTTCGGCGCCCGGTAAGTGACCGAAGCGATCTCCGTGATGCTGAAGGACGAAGTGTTGGTGGCGAGGATGGTGTCAGGCTTGCAGACTTTGTCGAGGAGGGTGAAGATCTCGATCTTCGACTCCATCTCCTCAGGAACGGCCTCGATGACGAGGTCGGCCTCGCGGGCTGCCTCTTCCACCGAGCCGGCGAACTCGATGCGCTTGTAGGCGGCATCAGCATCGGCGGCGCTGACCTTCCCGAGCTCGACGGCTTTGTCGAGGTTGGCGCGGATCTCCGTCTCGGCCTTGCGCAGGCTGGCAGGCAGGATGTCCTCCAGGATGGTGCGATAGCCACCCAGGGCGGCGGCATGGGCGATGCCCCGTCCCATGATGCCGGCGCCGATGACCGAGACCGTCTTGATGGCCGCCATTACTGGCCCTTCTCCAGGCGTTCAAGGACGGCATTGAAGTTGGGGTCGGACTTCTTCATGTACTCGGAAAGCTTCTTGCGCTCATCGTCGGTCATGAAAGCTACGTTGGCGCTGATGCGGCGCAGCGTGGCCGCGATATCGTCCACGTAATTCTGCAGGCGGATGAGTTCTCCCGTGACGGGCATTCGTGTCTCCTCAGTCTGGCTCCCACTCAGTGGGAGTAACTAATCATTCTCGCCTTTGATGCAGGGTTTAGTAAAGCCGCCCGGCCGGGCGCCGAACCTGCATCTAAGTACGGGTACCATGCCGCCTCTTGAAACCACCCTGGATGTGCAGCCCCTGGCGGAGCGCCTGGAGCGCCTCCGGGCGCAGAACTCTGCCCTGCTGCCGGTGGCCACCTACCGGATCCAGTTCCATCGCGACCTCACTTTTGCCGATGCGGCAGGCCTCATCCCCTACTTGAAGCAGCTCGGCATCTCGCACGTGTACGCTTCGCCGCTTTTGCGGGCGCGCAGCGGAAGCACGCACGGATACGACATTGCGAACCATAACCAGCTCAACCCGGAGCTGGGCGACGAAGCCAGCTTCGTGCGGCTGGCAGAGGCGCTGCGCCGCGAGGGAATGGGCCTCATCCTAGACACCGTCCCCAACCACATGGGCGTGGGCAAGGGCGATAACCCTTGGTGGCAGGACGTAATGCGCCACGGACAGGCGTCAGAGTTCGCTGATTACTTCGACATCGATTGGGAACCACTGAAGCCGGAACTGCACAATAAGGTGCTGCTGCCGATCCTCGGCAGCCAGTACGGCAATGAGTTGGAGGCCGGGCACATCCGTGTGGTTTGGAATGGCGAGAACTTCGGGGTGCAATACTTTGAGAACCGGCTGCCGCTCGATCCGCGTTCCCTGCCCCTGATCTTGGCCGCGTTGCCCGCGAGCGCGAAGCCGGAAGGATTCGACCATCTGCTGGCACGGTTGGGGGCGCTGCCGCCGCACTACGATAGCGATCCGCAACGAATCCGACAGCGCCGCGAGAGCGCTCCAGCCCTGACCGCGGAGATGCGGCGCATGGCGCGGGAGCATTCCGCGCTGCAGGCGGCGCTGGAAGAGCGCCTGGCGAAGATCAACGGTCGCTCGGGCGATCCCTCGAGTTTCGACGAGCTCCATGCTTTGCTGGAGGCGCAGGCGTACCGGCTGGCGCACTGGCGCGTCTCCGCCGAAGAGATCAACTACCGCCGCTTCTTCGATATCAACGACCTGGTCGGCCTGCGGATGGAAAACCCGCGCGTCTTTGCCGAGACGCACAAGCTCATCCGGCGCCTGATGGCCACGGGACAGGTCTCAGGCGTGCGCATCGACCACTGCGACGGCCTGCTGAATCCGCGCCAATATCTCATCCGGCTGCAGATGCTCTACTACGCGGCGCAGTGCTTCGGCCCGGAGCCGACGGGCGCGGTGAGCGATAACGGCATCGAGCTGGAGTTGCAGCAGACGCTGACGACGGAGCAACGAATGTCGCCGGCCTTCTACTGCGTGGTGGAAAAGATCCTGGAGCCGGGCGAGTCGCTGCCGGCCGAGTGGCCGGTGCACGGCACGTCGGGGTATGACTTCATCCCGCAGCTGAACGGCCTGTTCATCCAGGCGGCGAATGAAGCGGCATTCACGCGCGGGTATGAGCGCTTCATCGGCTCGACGGTGGACTTCGACTCGCTTCTGTACCACTGCAAGAAAGCGCAGATGCACACCTCGCTGGCCAGCGAAGTGGCAGTGCTGGCCCACCTGCTGGATGAGATATCGCTGGGCGACCGCCACGCGCGCGACTACACGCGCAAGACGCTGCGCGACGCCATCCGCGAGACCATCGCCTGCTTCCCCGTATACCGCTCCTATATCGACGAGCGCGGCGAGATCTTTGACCGCGACCGCGCTTACGTTCAGACGGCCATCCGCCGCGCCAAGCGCCTGAACACCGGCACCGCCGCCGAGGTCTTTGACTTCCTGGGCCGCACGCTCCTCACGGAAAAGCCGGCCGACCCCGGGCCAGACTACCGGCGCAAACTCCACTTCACTCTGAAGTTCCAGCAGTTGACCGGGCCGGTGATGGCCAAGGGGCTGGAGGACACGGCGTTCTACGTCTACAACCGCTTCATCTCGATGAACGAGGTCGGCTGTGTGCCCAAGTCGTTCGGCGCCAGCGTCGCCGACTTTCATCGGGAGAATCTGCGGCGGCATGAGGAATGGCCCAGTGCGATGCTCGCCACCTCCACGCATGACACCAAGCGGAGCGAGGATGTGCGGGCACGGCTGAACGTGTTGAGCGAGATCCCGAGCGAGTGGTTCGCCAAGGTCAGCGCCTGGCGGCGGCTCAATGGCGGCTTGAAGGTGACGCTGCCCGACGGCCGCGTGGCGCCGGACGCCAACGAGGAATACCTGCTCTACCAGACGCTCGTGGGCGCGTGGCCGCTGGCGCTCGACGACGAACAGGAGCTCGCCGCCTTCACTGCGCGGGTGCAGCAATACATGGACAAGGCCCTGCACGAAGCCAAGATGAACGCCAGCTGGATCAACCCGGACCCGCAATATTCAGAGGCGCTGCGGAACTTCATCGCGCAGATCCTGACACCGGCGCGGCCGGGCCGTAGCAACTTCTTCCTCAAGCGCATGGCGTCGTTCCTCCCCGCCATACAGTTCTTCGGCGCGATGAACTCCATCGCCCAGACGCTGTTGAAGCTCACCTCGCCCGGAGTGCCGGACATATATCAGGGGAACGAGTTGTTCGACTTCAGCCTAGTGGACCCGGACAATCGCCGCCCGGTGGACTTCAGGCGCCGGAGCGAATTACTGCGCAGCGCGAGCTTCGTGCCCGGGGAGATGCTCCGCCACTATCACGATGGCCGCATCAAGCTGTGGACGACGACGCGCGCGCTGGAGCTACGGAACCAGGACCCGGAGCTGTTCCGCGCTGGGAGCTACGTACCGCTGGAGGTCACGGGCGAGAAGGCCGCGCATGTGTGCGCCTTTGCGCGCGTGCTTGACGGACGCGTAGCGATCACGATGGCGCCGCGCTTCACCTATACCCTGATGAAAGGCACGCCCCAGCCGCCGTTGGGCGAGGTGTGGGGACGCACGGCTGTCGTTCTACCAGAGGGAGTGGGTTCAAGCTTCCGCAACGTGATGACGGCAGAAAAGCCCACCACCGACGGGACTCTGCTGCCCTGCCGCGAGGTCTTCGCGACCTTCCCCGTGGCGCTGCTGACGAACGATCAGCGCGGCTGACGGTCAGTGACGTCCATCAGCGCGGCGAGCTTGCGCGCGAGCTCCGGCTGAAGCGCGTCGGCGCTGAAGCGCCAACCCCAATTGCCGTTCGAGACCGAAGGCGTGTTCATGCGGGCCTCGCTGCCCAGACGCAGGATGTCCTGCAGCGGGTAGATGGCGAATACCGCCTTCGAACCCGCCGCGGTGCGGATCAGCGCCCACTCCACTCCATCCTTCGGTTCACCGGCATAGGCCAGCACGTTGGCGCGCGCGGCCGCATCGAGCGATGCGAACCAGCCGGCGGTCGTGTCGTTGTCATGCGTGCCGGTGTAGACCACGCAGTGATGGTCAAAAACGTGCGGCAGATAGATGTGCGCGCCGGGGTCACCGAAGGCGAACTGGAGCACCTTCATCCCCGGTACGCCGAGGCGGTCCCTCAGTTCGATGACTTGGTGGGTGATCATGCCCAGGTCTTCGGCGATGAAGCGCAGGTCCCCGAGCTCGCGGCGCAGCACGTGGAAGAGGTCGTCGCGGGGGCCGTCGACCCAGCGGCCGTTGATGGCAGTGGGCTCACTTGCGGCGATCTCCCAATACTGGTCGAAGCCGCGGAAGTGGTCGAGGCGAACGTAATCGCAAACGGTCACCGCCCAGCGCATGCGCTGCACCCACCACCAGTAACCTTCGTTGCGGAGCACGTCCCAGCGGTATAGCGGATTGCCCCAGCGCTGTCCGGTGGCGCTGAAGGCGTCGGGCGGCACGCCGGCGACGACCTCCGGCTTCAGCTCTGCGTCCAGACGGAAGACCCGCTGATGCGTCCACACATCCGCGCTGTCGAAGTTTACAAAGATGGCGACGTCGCCGACGATGTTGATCCGGCGCTCGGCGCAGTAACGCCGCAGTTCGTTCCACTGGGAATAGAAAAGGTATTGGAGCACGCGCTCCACCTGCAGCTTGTCCGCCAGGCGCTGCCGTGCCGCTTCCAGCGCCGCCGGCTCGCGCGCCGCGAGCTCCCGCGGCCACTCGTTCCAGCAGCACCCGCCGTGCTCTTCGCGCAGGGCGTTGAACAGGACAAAGTCTTCCAGCCACCAGGCGTTGTCCTGGCCAAAGCGCTGGAAGTCTTCACGGTGACTGTTGCCGGTGTCCGCGAGAAAGGCAGCGGCAGCGCGCTGCAGCACGGGCATCTTCTTGGCGAAGACCTTTGCGTAGTCGACCTGCGCGGTGGCCGGCCCGAGCGATGTCACGTCCTTCTTGGCCAACCAGCCTTTGTCGGCGAGCTTCTCCGCGCTGATCAGCAGCGGATTGCCGGCGAAGGCTGACGTAGCCGAATACGGCGAATAGCCGTAGCCCACAGGGCCCAGCGGCAGAATCTGCCACAAGCTCTGCTTGGCCGCATGAAGGAAGTCGGCGAAGGCATAGGCCGCCGGGCCAAAGTCGCCGATGCCGCCCCGCGAGGGCAGCGAGGTGGGGTGAAGCAGTATCCCGGATGATCGTTCAAATGCCATGCCGACTCTTGGATGCAGGTTGCGACCGCAAAAGAAAACGGAGCCGGCCCATTACAAACTCCGGCTCCGTCAAAGTCAAAAAACGCTGGGTTAGCTGCCCGTGCTGCCGAAGAGCCGCTTCTCCTCGTTGGGATTCACCTTGATGTCGCCTGCCTTCATCATGCGGCTGCGAGCGTTCTCAAAGTAAGCTTCCAGGATCTGCATGCGCTTTTGCTGGACTAGCGACGCGCGGATCTCCTCGCGCTTCTGTTCCAGCTCCGCGGGCGAGGGGTCCTGCCGCTGGGTGACCTGGAGGACCGCGCCATTGCGTCCGGAGACTACGGCGTCACTCATCTGGCCGGGCTGCAGGTTGAAGGCGACGTTCGCCGCCCCAGACATGGAGCCGAGCTCCGGCACGGTGCCCGATGGAGCCACGAGTTCGCTCGACTTCACGGTAGCGCCCATCTCCTTGGCGGCGGCCCGAAGGTTATTGGTGGAGCGGGCGCGATCGGCCAGCTCCTGCGTGCGGGCATTGAGCATCGCCATGGCGCGCTCGTTGCGATACATCTGTTCCACCCGCGCACGAGCCTCCTCGAAGCTGGGAGAGACACGGCTGGAGGGCTTCACTTCTGTGACCTGCACGATGGCGTGGCTCTCACCGAGCGCGACGCGCTCCGGCGGCGCCTGGGCGCGCAGCGTAAACAGCTCCTGCATGAACGCCGGCGCGTTGCCGGCGCCGGGCAGGGCGCTGGTCTGGGTGAAGTAGTCAGTGGTGACCACCTTCAGGCCACTCTTGGCCGCGGCCGCGTCGATACCCTCGCGGCGCGCGTCATTCAGCACGGTGTTGGCGAGCGCCTCCAGGCGGTCGTGCGCCTTTTCGGCACGGACCACCGGCTCCAGCTCCGCCCGCACCTGCTCCATCGGCTTGAGGCGAGCGTCGCGGCGGGCATCTATCTTCAGCACGTGGTAGCCGAAGCTGGTCTTCACGGGATTGCTGATCTTGCCGACAGGCAGGCTGAACGCCTCCTTGTCGAACTCCGGCACCATCTGGCCCTTCACGACATCCTTATAAAGGCCACCGTTGTCCTTGCTACCGGGGTCTTCTGAGACCTTCTTGGCCAACTCCGCGAAGTTCGCACCGCCTTCAAGCTTCTTCTTCACGTCCTGCGCCTCGGCTTCCGTCTTCACCAGGATGTGGCGGACGTCCACCTGCTCCGGCTCGCGATACTGGTCCTGGCGCTGGGCGTAGGCGCGCTTCAGGTCGTCCTCAGTGATGGTGACCTGGACGCTGGCGGGATCCACGACCACGTACTTGGCCTTGCGCTGCTCCGGGATGACGCTCTCGAACTGCGCCTTGTTGCGGTCGAAGTAGGCCTTCAGCTCGGTTTCGGTGAGCGGGACCTTCTTCATCAGGTCTTCGACCGTGATGTAGGCGTAATCGAACTTCACCTTCACGTTCTGGCGCTGGAACTCTTTTTCGACCTCGGAGTCCGGCACGCTGACGCCGCCCTGCACCACGCTGATGAGCTTTTGGATGAGCACGCCCTGCTTGATGGTCTTCTCAAAGTCCGCCACGCTCATGCGCGTGTTGTTCTGCACCCAGGTAATGTAGGCGTCCTGTCCGATGAAGGTTCCGTTCGGGAAGAGGATAGTGCCGAGCTGGCCCTTCTTGAGCTCTTCGCGCAGCTCTTCGTCGGTGACCTTGAGGCCCATGCGCTTGGCTTCGGCGCTCAGGACGGCCTGTGTCACCAGGCTGTCGGCAGCCTGCCGCTGGAAGTACTGCCGGAACATGTCCGGCATGCCGTTCGGGAAGCGCTGCTGGCCCTGGCGGTTGGCAAGATCGGCCACCTGCTGCGAGGTGATCTGTTCGCCGGCGACGTTGGCATAGATACCGCTGGCGTCCACGGTGCCCGGGTTGGTGAAGTAGTCGCCCAGGTACATGACCATGGCGACGATGAGCGGCACAACAACGATGCCGGCGAAGATCTTCTTGCTTCTGTCCTTTTGCAGGAAACGGATCATCTTTCTGGATACTCCAAGTGGCGGAAAAACTGATGTAATGGCAGAACTATGATTATAAACCAGCGAATCTGCGGGCTTTGGCGGGGAGTGACGGAATGAAAGCCGCCGTCATCAGCCGGCCGGGCGGCCCCGAGGTGCTGGAGGTGCGTGAAGTGCCGCAACCCTCCCCCGGGCCGAACGAAGTGCTGGTCAGGGTGCGCGCGTCGGCGCTGAACCGCGCCGACCTGCTGCAACGCGAAGGCAAATATCCCGCGCCGCCGGGAGCCCCAGCGGACATCCCCGGGCTGGAGTTCGCAGGCGAGGTCGCGGCGCGCGGCGAGGGGTCTGCCCGCTGGACCGTGGGACAACGGGTGTTCGGGATCGTCGGCGGTGGGGCGCACGCGCAGTTCATTACCACGCATGAAGACGCGCTGGCGGAGGTCCCGGAGAAGCTGGACTGGACGGAAGCGGCGGCGGTGCCGGAGGTCTTCATCACGGCCCACGACGCGTTGCGCCAGGCCGGGATGCAAGGCGGCGAGACGGTGCTTGTACACTCCGCGGGCAGCGGCGTCGGACTGGCCGCGGTGCAGCTGGTACGGGCGCTCGGCAGCGTGCCGTTCGGGACATCGCGCACAGCCGACAAGCTGGAGAAAGCCCGCGCGTATGGCCTGGAAGCGGGCCTTCCCGTGCGGGAGGACCTCTCGGCCCTTAAGACCTTTGCAGTGGAACACACCGGCGGCCGGGGTTTTGATGTGTGCCTCGACCTGGTCGGCGGACCGTATGTTGCGGCCACGATTCCCGCCATGGCCCTCCAAGGCCGCATCATGCTGATCGGGACCGTGGCGGGAGGACGGGCGGAACTGCCGCTCGGCCTCACCTTAGGCAGGCGCCTCACGCTCAAAGGCACTGTGCTGCGGGCGCGGCCTTTGGCAGAGAAGATCGAGGTGACACGCACTTTTGCCAAGGAAGTGCTGCCGCTGCTGGCTGATGGACGCGTGCGTCCGGTGGTGAACCGAGTCTTTAAACTGGCGGAGATTGCGGCGGCGCATCGCTACCTGGAGTCGAACGAGTCGTTCGGCAAGGTGGTTCTGCTCATCCCAGACTGATATACTCCGCCTTTCACCGCCCCCTTAAGGAGTGAACCATGCACCGCAGAGCAGTCCTTTTCCTGCTGATCCTCACGACCGCTTCCCTTGCCGCACAAACGGCGCCCGCCTCTGCCCCCACGCCCGCGCCCGCGGCTTCCACCTATATCGACGAGATCCTCAAGGAGCACGACGACCTGGAGAAGAAGCTGGTCGGCCTGGCGCAGGCGATCCCGGCCGAGAAGTACTCTTGGCGTCCGGCAGAAGGCGTGCGCTCGATCGGCGAGGTCTATGCCCACCTCACCGCGGCCAACTATGCGTTCACCCGCAACCTGGGTGTGCGTCCGCCGGCGGGGCTGGACCTGCGGAACATCGAGAAGGCGATGACGGAGAAGGATAAGATCATCGCGGCGCTGAAGCAGTCCTTCGCGGACGCCCGCACCGGCATCAAGAACACCCCGGCAGCCGACCTCGAGAAGGTAGTGAAGCTCTTCGGCAATGACAGCTCTGTGCGCAATGTGCTGCTCATCCTCTGCACTCACAATTCCGAGCACCTGGGGCAGTCCATCGCTTATGCACGCAGCGTAGGGGTGGTGCCGCCGTGGACGGCCGAGCGCCAAGCCGCTCCCGCACCCCCGGCCAAGCCGGCCGAAACGCCGAAAAAGTAGCTAGTAACCGTATCGATATCCAGGGGCCTCCCGTCGGGAGGCCTTTTTTAATTTGATTTGAGCCGCGACCCCTATTTTGAGCGGGGATGAGGCATCCCGCACATAGTAACCACTTTCTTACTACACCGGGAGAGTGACCTAGCCCGACCGGGTCACATCCGGCCGCTTCCGAGTGACCCTGACCCAAGGAGTGTTTATGAAGAAGATTTTTGCTTTTCTAACGGTGCTGGCCCTGTCCACCGCGATGGTCGCGGCACAGGATCCGCAGCCCACGACCCAGAACCAGACAACGCAGACTGATGTTGGCCAGCCGACGGACACCAATGAGCCGGTGTTCAAAGGCTGCCTCAGCGGCTCGAAGGACAACTACGTCCTCACGACCTCTGACGGCAAGAGCTTCCGTCTGCACAGCGACAAGGATATCAACGAGCATGTCGGCAAGATGGTTGAGATCCGCGGCACGATGAAGAAGGAAGGCGTGGACCGTCCGGACGATGCGGCGACGCGCATGAGCGAGATCGACGTGGCTGACGTGAAGAGCGTGGAAGGCGGCAGCTGCCCGCCGGCCTCCGACTCCAGCGCGGCTTCGGCCGAAGCTCCGGTGAAGTCGGACGCGACTGACCAGGCTGCGGCTTCGACCGCGACCGAGCCTGCCGCTGCGTCACAGGCGACCGTGACCGAGCAGAAGCCGGCTGAGCCTGCGGCCACTGAGACGAAGCCCGAGGTTTCGGCTCAGGCCAGCACCACCAGCGAACCGGCCGCTTCCGCGGCGGTGAGCACGCAAGACAGCACCGCTGCCGTTTCCGCCGATCCGCAGACCGGCGTGAACGCGGAAGTGGACGCGAACAAGGCGACCGACACCAATGCCACCGCTTCGACCGGCACTGAGCAGAACGCCCAGGCGGACGCTGCCCAGCTGCCCGAGACGGCTTCTGCACTGCCGCTGCTCGGACTGCTTGGCTTTGCCGCCACCGGCCTCGGCCTGGTGATGCGCCGCAAGTAAGCCTCACGAACAGCAAGCCCAACCAAAGGCCGCCGCAAGGCGGCCTTTTTTATCTCTTGGGCGGCGACTTGGGGACCGCCGGCTCGGGCGGGTTCGGGATGCTGACTTCCTGGCGCATGACGTCGGCATAAGCCGGCACGTCCTTGCCCAGGAGGTACTTATCGAACCAGCCGACGATGTACTGCAGCCGTTCCACACGGTGCCAGGGCTGGCCGGAGCGCGAGAGCTCGTGCGACTCGCCCGGGAAGCGCACCAGCGCCGTAGGCCGGCGCAGGTATTTGAGCGCGCGGAAGAGCTGCTCGCCGCCGCTGTTGGGCGGCGTTCGCACATCGCTGTCACCCAGGATGAAGGCGATGGGCGTCTTGATCTTTTTGACGTAGGTGATGGCGGAGCGGCGCTTGAAGTCCTCCGGGTCCTCGAAGGGCGGGCCTTTGAACCACGATGGATGGAAGAGGGTGAAATCGGCGCTGTACCACCATGAGGTCCAGTCGGAGATGTCGCGCTGCGAGACGGCCGCGGCAAAGCGGTCCGTCTGGGTGACGGCCCAGTTCGTCAGGACGCCGCCGCCGCTGCCCCCGGTGATGCCGAGCATCTTGTCGTCGATGTAGCCGCGCTTGATGAGTTCATCAACGCCGGCCATCAGGTCCTTGTGGTCGTCGCCGGGATAATTGTGCTGGATGATGTTGCCGAAGTCCTGGCCGTAGGTGGTGCTGCCACGCGGGTTCGGATAGAGGACTACGTAGCCGCGCGCCGCCATCCACTGGAATTCGTGGTCGAAGATGAAGCCGTAGGCCGCGTGCGGCCCGCCGTGGATGTTGAGGATGAGCGGATATTTCTTCGCCGGGTCAAAGTCCGGCGGCTTCTGCGCCCAGGTGTGGATCTTCCTGCCGTCGAAGCTCGTGTACCAGATCTCATCCGGCTGCGTAAGGTTGAGTCCCGCAAAGAGCTTCTGGTTGAAGTCGGTGAGCTGGCGGGTGGCGATGCCGCTCACGGCGTAGAGATCGCCGATGACGACGGGCGTGGAAATGAGCGCGGCGAAGGTCTGACCACCATCCACACTGTGGAAGCGCATCAGCGCGTGGTCACCTTTGGTGACTTCGGCAGGCTTGCCGCCCGCCGCCGGGAAGCGCCACAGGTTGAGGCGCCCTTCCCTGCCCACCACGTCGACGATACTCGCACCATCCTTGCTCCACACGGGACGCGTGCCTCCACCCGCGCGCGGCGGGGCCTGGTCGCCGGTGAGTCCGGCGCCGATGTCCCAGTCAAAGTCCGCCGTCAGGTTGCGCGGCTGCGCATTGGGCGCCAGGTCGATGACGCACAGGTCGGTCTGCGAGTACGAACGCACGGGCTGGTTGGCGCTGCTGCGGAAGGCCATGCGCTTGCCGTCCGGGCTCAGGACCGGCGCGCCGATGGGAATGTTCAGCCCCAGTACCTTGCTGGGCTCGCCGCCCGCGACCGCGACCGAGTAGAGGTCTGAGCGCGGGAGTTCGTAGTAGGGCTCTGCGACCTGGAGCGTGGTGTAGTAGACCTTGCTGCCGTCCGGCGACCACAACGGCTCGCCCGCGGCAAAACTGCCGCGCGTGAGCTGCAGCGACTGCGGCTTGTCCTCCGTGTTGGCCGGGATTTTCACTACCCAGATGTGGCTGGGGCGCTTGGGATCGAGATAGCCCTGGTTGTCCTGCCGGTAGACGGCGCGCGTGATGACCCGGACGTCGCTCTCGCGGTCTTCTGCGCAGGCCGCGGCAGCGCTGCCCGGCGCCGGCGGTTCGGCAGTGGCGGAGGCAGGCGCGCCCTCCGGCGGGCAGCGGCGCTTGGCGCGTTCGATGTCTTCGGGTGACGTGGTGCTTTGGAAGGCGATCCACTTCCCGTCCGGCGACCAGACAGGATTGCCCGCGCCCTTGGGCAGGTCCGTGAGCTGGATGGGCTCGCCGCCGCTCATCGAGAGGAGGAAGATCTGGCCGGGCTGCGGCCGGCCGTCGCGCTCGGTGGCGCGGGTGAAGGCGATCCACTTGCCGTCCGGCGACCAGCGCGGCGAGGCGTCGCGCCGCCCGGAGGTCAACCGCTGCGGCGGCTCGGCGCCGGAGAGCGGCACCGTCCAGAGGGAGTGCTCGTAGCCGTCGCGGCGCGCGCTGACGTTGACCTTGGCGAAGGCGACGCGCGTGTTGTCGGGCGAGACTTGCGGGTCGCCGACCCACTGGAACTGGAAGATGTCCTTTTCCGTGATGGCGCGCTTCTGTTGCGCATACAGCGGCAAGGTCAGGAACAGGACGAGAAATAGAAGACGACGCATGCTGCCTCCTGGGATGGGGAGGCAGTATACAAGGCGAACGGGTCATGTAACATTGCATGGATGTCCCGCACGGCAATGGTCGTCATCCTCCTCGTGGCCCTCCCGGGTCTGAGCGTGGCCTGCTGCGCCCTCGATGACGATTGCGGCATCGTGCCGGATGAGCATGAGCAGGACGGAAGCTGCTGCGCGGGCAGCGATTGCAGCCGCCTGAGCGCCAAGAACACACCTCTGAGCAATCTTCACCTGACGGCGGCAGCGGTATCTCCTTCGCCGCCGGTAAACCTCTCCACGGTGCAATCACCTGCATCTCCGGCAGCGCGGCACTTGCCACGACTTCTGTCTAGTTCTTTCCCTGTCCTTCGGATCTGAGAGCGGCCCGTCCCGGCCGCACCTTTTTCCAACTCACCCTCTGGTCCGAAAGGGAGACCCATGAAGTGGATTGTCATTCTTCTGTGCCTGTTCAGCGCGCCGCTCCTATGCGCGCAGGACGCCACGCTGACCATCGAAGTGCGTACGGAAGGCCGAGCGGTGCCGAACGCCAGCCTTACGATCAACGGCGCGGCCTATGCGGCCGACGCGGCCGGCAGCTTTCGGCTTAGTCTTCCGGCGGGAGAGGTGGTCATCACCGCACAATCCGGCGAGTTCGCCCCAGCGTCGGTGACCATCCGCCTGCAGGCGGGCGAGACCCGCACGGTGACGCTCGAACTGGAGCATCACGAAGAGGAGGTCACCGTCAGCGCCACGCGCACCGATACGCGGATCGACGAACAACCGACGCGCGTGGAAGTGCTGGCACGGGAAGAGATCGAAGAAAAGATGCTGATGACGCCCGGCGACATCGTGATGATGCTGAATGAGATGGGCGGTCTGCGCGTGCAGGCCACGTCGCCATCGCTCGGAGCCGCTAGCGTGCGCATACAGGGCATGCGTGGCCGGTACACTCGCTTCCTTTCTGACGGCCTGCCGCTGTTCGGCCAGCAGGTCGGCGGCCTGGGCTTGCTGCAGGTCCCACCCATGGATTTGGGACAGGTGGAAGTGATCAAGGGAGTGGCATCGTCGCTCTATGGGTCGGGCGCGATGGGAGGCATCGTCAACCTGGTCTCCAGGCGGCCGACCAAGCGCAGCGCCGAAGTCCTTCTCAACCAGACTTCCCGCGGCGGGACGGACGCCGTCTTCTTCGGCGCTACTCCGCTGCGGAAGCAGTGGAGCATGACGTTCCTCGGCTCTGGACACGTGCAGCGCCGCCAGGACGTGGATGGTGACGACTGGGCAGACCTAGCCCACTTCCGGCGCGGTGTATTTCGCCCGCGGATCTATTGGGACGACCAGAAAGGCAGTTCGCTTTTCGTGACCTTCGGGGCCACGCTGGAGGAGCGCGAGGGCGGGACGATGAACGGCCGTCTGCTGGGCGGAGTGCCTTTCCGCGAGGCTCTGGGCACGCGCAGCTTCGACGTGGGCGTGGTCGGCCAGAAGGTGGTGGGCGGGAAGACCATGGTCAGCACGCGGTTCGCGGCGGCGCGCCGCAGCCACGACCACCGCTTCGGCGATGTGCGAGAACGCGACCATCACGACACCTTGTTTGCGGAGATCACCGCCCGCCGGACATTCGGACGGCACACCCTCGTCGCCGGCGCGGCCTTCGAGCGGGACGTCTTCCGGCCACGCGACTTCACCCAGTTCGCCTACGAGCACAATGTGCCCGGGTTCTTCTTCCAGGATGAATTCATGGTGGCTGAGTGGCTCAGCATATCGGCGAGCGGGCGCGTGGACCATCATTCGGCCTATGGCACATTCTTCAGTCCCCGGCTGGCGGCGCTGCTGCGGAAAGGCGGATGGTCGAGCCGGCTGGCGGCAGGCCAGGGCTTCTACGCGCCGACCCCGCTGACGGAAGAGACGGAGGCCGCAGGGCTTTCCCGGCTGCTCATACCGCGCGCTTTGCGCGCCGAGCGCGGGCGCAGTGCCTCATTCGACCTGACCCGCACGCAAGGCATCGCCTCCTTCACGTTCACGATGTTCGGTTCACGCGTGAACGATCCCGCGGAGGTCGACCGCAGCACCTACGCGCTGCTGAACCTGCCCCGTCCGACGACGAATGTCGGCGCAGAGTTTCTTTCCACGGTCCGGCAGGGTCCGTTCGCGGTCACCGCTTCGTACACCTACGTGCAGTCGAAGCAGTCCGAGGGGACATCGCGGGTCGAGACTTCGCTGACGCCGCGGCACAGCGCCGGCGTTGTGGCCATGATGGAAGAGCACAACGAATACCGGCTTGGCTTGGAGCTGTACTACACCGGCAAGCAGCGCCTGGACCAGAATCCGTATCGCGACGTCTCCCGGCCATACTTGATCGTGGGTGCGCTAGTGGAGAAACGCTTTGGGCCGATCCGCGCCTTCCTGAACATGGAGAACTTGGGCGACGTCCGGCAGACACGCTGGGACCCGCTCGTGCGGCCCACGCGCGCCGTCGACGGGCGCTGGACCGTGGACGCATGGGCGCCTCTGGACGGGCGAACCTTCAACGGCGGGATAAGGCTGTCGTTCTAACGCGAGACAACGGGGATGAGAGAAAGTGGTGAGCGCGGAAGGAATCGAACCTTCAACCTACTGATTAAGAGTCAGTTGCTCTGCCAGTTGAGCTACGCGCCCACATTGTCAGGAGAGACTTCGTGGAGGGCAAAATAAAATTATAGCAGAGAGTGGGATCAAAACGTCGCACCCGCATCGCGGCGCGCTCAGCGCGCCGCGATGGCATGGATGTATGACGACACGACCAGCGGCGGCGACGCGGGGTCGCTCAACGCGCCGGTGTTGCGGTCGATGCGGCGGATGAGCAGCGACGACGCTCCCGAAGAATCCATGCGGTCTTCCACCGTGGCCAGGTAGCCATCGCCCACGACCATCAGCCGCGGGAAACGCTCGACGGCGATCGAAGTGGCGGCGGATGCGTCGGGCTCGGCGCCACGCATGGGGAAACTCCATAGTTTCAGGTCCCAGTTGGCGATGAACAGCGTGCGCGAATAAGGGTCGAAGATGAGCTGGCGCACGTTGCATCCGGGATGGGCGATCCTCCAGCCCGGTCCGCTGCGCGGGGCGCACGTCCAGGACTGCGACGACGGATACGGGGGATCGAACAGGCCGACGTAGGGGTCCAACGGCCGTGCCGTGCCGTTGTAGGCTTCGCCGGGCTTGTAGGCGAAGATCTTGTAGCCGACAGGCACGCCCTGCATCCGGATGCCGCTAGCGAACGAGTCGGTGAAGGGATGGAGTTCATTGGTCGAGCGCTCATACACGCGGCGGCGCCAGTAGGTAAGGCAGGAGGCGCGGCTGCATTCGGTCTCGTCCTGCCAGAGGTAGAGGCGGCTGCCGTGCTCGTCCACGCCACCGAACAGGCGAATACATTCGTAATTCGGGCAGACGGGCAGGTCCAGTTGTGCGCTCGGCGCAAGGCTGCCGGAGCCACTGTCAGCCTTCAGCCGATAAACGCTCAGGTTGGTGCGCCCGTTGCGTCGACCTGGGATCTCGAAGAGGCGGCTGACGATCAGGAGGTCGCCGGCGGTGCTGACGTCGAAATCCGCGCCCACGTTGTCGAGTAAGGGAAACGGCTCGCCGACAAACATTCCCTCTTTATCCAGCTTCACCGCATGGAGAGGCGCGCGGTGGCTGCCGCCGATCAGCAACAACTCCCCGCCCAGGGCAACGCGCAGCTTGCTCATGCCGGGCGGCCGCGTATGCGCGATCTGGGTGAGCGAACCATCGCGCTCGCCGACCCGGTAGGCGATCAAGTCCCCGGAAGACATGGCGACGTAAAGGGTCTGCTGGCTTCCGGCAGAGCGGGCCGGGCGGGCAGCATCGGCCTCCGCCAGGAAGGCCTCCGGCGCCAGTCCGCGGCAGCCGGAGATCAGGAAAGAGAGAAGCAGCAAAGAGCAAAGAGACAGCAACCGCTGGGGGCCCATCGAGCAGCGGCCTTTCTGCCGCTGCAAGAACCAGATGCCCCCCCATGAGCGGGTGTTGTCTATTCAGTTAATACCGGAAGAGATTAGAAATTGAACGCCACGCCGCCGCGGATGGCGCGCGCTGACTGCACCAGGTAAAGCGTATTGCCGTCGCGGCCGATGAGCGGGATGTAGCCCTGCGAGAGCAGGTTGCGGACGTCGACCAGCGCCTCGATCTTGCCGGGGATGAAGCCGGCGCCCGGCAGCGGCTGGCGGACGAAGACGTTGAAGTACGGGTCCGCGTTGCCGGCTGAGGCGTTGAACATGTCGATGGGCATCACCAGCCGCGAACCGGTGGTCCATTTATAGGACGCGATCCAGCGCGTCTTGGCCTTGGGCAGCGTGCCCGCAAACTTCGAGGTCACGGCATGGTGCTGGGTGGTGCGGAAGACCGGCGAACCGGTCACGACGTCAAAGGACGCCAGCTCCGGCGCGCCGCCGAACGAGTAGTTCAGCGTGGCGGTCAGGCTGTCAGAGAACTTGCGCTGTGCCACCAGCCGGAAGCCCTGGGTCGCATAGTCTTCACCGTTGTAGGTGAAGGTGTTGGAGTAGACGTCCTGAAGGAAGTCACCGCTGGCGAAGAACTCGTCCACGTCGCCCACGCCGGTGAGGGCTGCGTTGCGCACGCGGTCAAAGAAGTAAGCCGCCTGGAAGCTGTTGCTGCCGACGCGGCGGTTGTAAGCGAGCTCGTGGTGCGCTGCGCGCTCCAGCTGCAGCCGGTCATCGCGCAGGGCGACGCGCGGGTTGGTCTCGGTGAGGTCCGCGGGGGCGGTGTCAAAGCCCTTGGCCATGCGCGTGGTCGGGCGTGAGGTGGCGTAGCGATATTCGAGGACGCTGTCCGGCGAGAGCAGCACGCGCGCCGAAGCGAACGGTCGAAAGGCGGTGACGCGCTCGCGATACTGGATACCCTGCAGCTCGCCGCCGTAGTTCAGCTCAACGAAGTCGGCGACGGTGAACCCGTCCGACATGGAGAGCGTCATGGCGCCCAGGGCGGCGCGGCGTGGCGCCGTCTCCGGCGAAGCGAAGCGATGGATGGTGACCGCCATCTCCGGATGCGACCCATTCGCGAACTCATGGCGGTAGCCGGCGCGGATCACGCCGCTGGCCTGACCGCCGTTGTAGCCCACCGAGCCGTTGAACGACATAGTGCCGCTGCGGAACAGCGACTGCTCCACGGTAAAGGCGGTGTGGACATCCGAGCCGCTGAAGCTTTCGCCATTGGTGCCCGCGATGAAGGCGACCTTCGCCTTGAGGACGCGGTCGTCGCCGGCCTCAGACTGCGAAACGACGACCAATGGGCCGTCGTTCTCGAGGACACGCAGGATCGGGCGATTGGCCGCCGAGCGCAGCGTCCACTTCCAGTCATCGGCCTCCGCTCCGGCCCCGCGGCGCGCGGGGACCATCTGGAAGGCTTCAATAAGAGTGTTGAGCGTGAGGTTGACGAGGGTGTTGGAGCCGGGCTTGAGCGAGACGTTCTCTCGCAGTGAAGGCAGGAAGGTGGCAGCCGTGGCCTTCACAAAATACACGCCGGGGGCCAAACCCGCGGCGGTGTAGTACCCCTTTTCGTCGGTAAAGACTTTTACGGGCGAAGTCATGGCTCCGGTCATGATCTCCACCAGCGCGCCCATCTGCGGCTTGCCGGAAGAATCCCGGACGTGCCCGGAGACGCTGGCGCCATCGACCGCAGCCGGCAGCGCGGCCAGCGTGAGTACGAAGACTGCGAGGGTCCCTAGCCGTGCGAATTGTCTTGTCATGGCAGTGCCTCTACCTTCGCGTTCGTCGAACCCTGAGAGAGAATGCCCTTGCCTACTCGACCCGGAACTTTGCCTCCACCGGCGCCATGGTGGTCTTCGCCACGTTGTCGTTCACCTTCACGATGACCTTGTACAGACCCGGCTCGAGGCTGGCCAGTGACATGGATTTCTCGAGTGTCACCTGGTCGCCGGTGTTGCCGAGGTCGGCCGTGGTTTCCTTGCTGGTGAGTACCTGCTTGGTGTTCTTGGCGTCCGTGAATTTCACGATCTCGTACTCGAAGTCCGCCGAGGACTTGTTGGTCTGCTGGTCCACACCCAGGTTGTAGACCTGCATCCAGAAATTCAATCTCTGGGTGCGCTTGAACGACGCCGGGGTGCCGTCAGAACCATCGACGCGCGGACGTACCTTGGTCGTCCCGATGACGAAGTTGCCCGCGCCCACGCTGCGGGTGGGGACCTTCTCCATCACGTCCGCCAGGATGAGCGAGCTGGCCATTACGCCGCGGTCCTCGCCCATGTTGGGCACGAGAAGACCGCGCGACGTGCTGCCGATGCGGCCATCGCCGCTGCCTACGTCCTTCACCACGATGTCCAGGCGGTAGCGCCCGCTGCGCAGCGGCAACGCCTTCCAATACACGGAGACGTTCTCCACCGTCTTGGCCAGCAGCGAGGAAGGCACGTCCACCTGCACCGTGTCTTCGAACGTCTGCGCCACGCGACCCGTCAGGGTGGAGACGCGGCCGAAGATGTTGACCGTGCCGCGCGCCACGCCGTCCTTCTCCGTGAAGGTAATGTCCTTGTTCTTGAGCTGGATCGTGACCGGGACCAGCACCGTGTCTTCGGTGACCTTCACGAAGTCCACGCGGTAATCGAACGGCATGTTGTTGTAGCGGATCTTGCTGGTGACCACTTCCTGCAGGTCGCGGAACTTCACCGCCGGTGGACGGTTCAGCTTGGCCCACAGTTCCAGGCGGTCGAACTGCCTGGCCTGGTTGTTGGCCGTGAACGGGCTCTGCCCCAGCCGCTCCATGTTGCCGCTGAAACGGTCGGCCTTGCTGGTGATGCCCATCTCTTCATAGAGCGAGAGGCCGGCGTTGGGCACGTGCAGGAGCGCGTCCTTCTTGGAGCGGTCCATCGTCATCTCGTACTTGTTGCACATGCAGTCGTCGACGAACTCTATCTCGATCTCCTGCCCGATGCCCTCGATGTAGCGGTACCGCCAGGTTTCGAAGGGGAAGGTCGAGGTGCTGCCGCCGCCCTCTTCCATAGGACGCATGTACTGGCCGCCCGCGGGACGCGAGTCGATCTGGTCCGGCGGCCCGAAGATAACGTAGATGCGGCCGCGGTCGGTGCGCCAGCCCGCGATGCCCGAGGCAAAATGCTCGTTGGCATAGGCGATGCGGCGGTAGTGCTCTTCGCGGAACTCGTTCTCGATGGTGTCCGGGGTCGGGTCACGGCGGAGCCAGAACTGCTCGATGAAAGCGTCGCGCTCTTCGTCGTTGGAGAGCTGCTTGAAGGCCGTAAGCTCTTCCCCACTGATGATCCACTTCACATCATTGTCGAGCCACTTCTTGTAGGTGTCGCTGACCTCCTTCTTGAAGGCCTTGGCGTTGCGCTTCTTCTGCTCTTCGCTGAGCTCGCGCTTGCTGAGGTCCTGGTCCGTGGCGGGAGGGGTCGGCTGCTGCGCCGCGACCGGAAGCCACAAGGCAAGAAGGGCAACAACGGTAACTACGGCACGGGGGGCGATCCGCATAGATGAGAACTCCTGAATGAACCGAAAAAACACTTCGGGTGCATAAATTCTAGGTTCGAATCCAGCCAAAAGCAAGTACATCACCGCCGATTGGTGGGATAATCGGAACAAATCTCTCTATTTCAGTGATTTAACCTAACTCGGAGGCGCGTAAAAAGTCGCGGTTCGGCTTATAATCTTGCCGTCCCCTTTGGCTTCTTACCCGAAAGTCGAGGTGCGGCAGATTTGCCGCACTTGGGGTACTGGCTGCGCACCTCTACGGACCCGCCCCTTTCCATGAAACTTATGACGGGAATCGGACGTATTTAACGGGGACAAGCCACTAATCTCGCGCCCGAGGTGTGCCCCGGGCCAAGGTCTGACTGAAATGAAAAAGAAATACATCTTTATCGGGCTGGGCGTGGTCGTGCTGGCCGCCGTGGTGTACTTCACCGCAACCGCGGGCAGCCGCAATGCTGTGGCGGTGCAGACCGGAGAGGTCGTCAGGCGCGACCTGGCCACCATCGTGAGCGCGTCGGGCGAGATCAAGCCCAAGACCTACGTCAACGTGGGCGCCAACGCCTACGGCAAGATCGTGAAGCTCTACGTCAAAGAGGGCGAGCACGTGAAGCGCGGCCAACTTCTGGCGCAACTGGAGAACGTGCAATCTGCGGCTGATGTAGCCGCGCAGAAGGCCACCGTCGGCGCCAACCGCACCGATGCGATGGCCGCCGAAGCGGCGGTGAGGACCGCCCAGGCGGACCTGAATCGCGCCAAGGCTGACGCGGACCGCGCCAAGGCCGACTTTGAGCGCGCCGAGGGCCTCTTCCAGTCACAGCTCATCGCCAAGTCCGAGTATGACAGCCGCAAGGCCGCCTACGAGGTCGCCCTCGCGCAGGTCGCGCAGGCGCAGGCCCGCATCACGCAAGCCCGCGCGCAGCTCGACTCTGCGACCGGCCGCATCGCTCAGGCGCAGGCGACCTTGACCCGCGCCTCCGACCAGCTCAGCAAGACGACCTATCTCGCCCCCTACGACGGCGTGGTCACGAACCTGCCGGTGCGCGAAGGGGAAAGCGTGGTCGTCGGCATCCAGAACCAGCCCGGCAGCCTGCTGATGACCATCGCCGACATGTCCGTCATCACCGCCGAAGTGAAGGTGGACGAGACCGACATCGTCAACGTGAAGATCGGCCAGCCGGCCGAGGTGAAGATCGACGCCATCCCCGACAAGACCTTCTCCGGCAAGGTCAGCGAGATCGGCAACAACGCCGTGCTGCGCTCCAGCGGCCTGGCGACCACGCAGACCACCGCTGGCAGCCAGGAAGCCAAGGACTTCAAGGTGGTGGTGACCCTCGACAACCCGCCGGATAACCTGCGTCCCGGCCTTTCCGCCACGGCCAAGATCACGACCGCCGCGAAGACGGACGTGCTTTCCATACCGATCCAGGCGCTGACCATCCGCACCCCGAAGGATTTGGAGACCCCGGCCGGCAAGGGCAAGGGGACCGCCCAGGCGGCCGCGCCGGAGGTCAAGAAAGGCGCCAAGAAAGATGAAGAGATCCAGGGCGTCTTCAAATTGCAGGGTAACAAAGTGACCTTTGTGCCAGTTAAGACGGGTATCACCGGCAGCACCGAGATCGAGGTGGTCGAAGGCCTGGCTGAGAAGGACAAGATCGTCATCGGCAGCTATAAGGTGCTGAGAACATTGAAGAACGGCGCCACGGTGAAGGAAGACAAGGAAAGCGGCAAAAAAGCGGAAGAAAAGTCCTAACGGAACCGGCTCCGCGCAGTCTAAAAAAGCTGGAACAAACCGTCCCAGGGTTGCGTTCTTGATTACAGGGGCGGTTTTCTGCCCGGAAGGAGTGTTATGGTCACTTTCGCGCCAGTACAGGAGATCCGCGAGGAAAAGTTTATGACCCCATCTGCCGACACGATGATCAGCGTCCAGGAGCTCTGGAAGACCTACGAGATGGGCGCCGAGCAGGTCCATGCCCTCCGCGGGGTCAACCTGCAGATCGAGCGCAATGAGTACGTGGCCATCATGGGCCCCTCGGGCTCCGGCAAATCGACGTTGATGAACCTCATCGGCTGCCTGGACTCACCCACCAGCGGCAAATACTGGCTAAACGGCCACCTGGTCAGCGACCTAGACGACGACGAGCTCGCGCGCATCCGCAACAAGGAGATCGGGTTTGTCTTCCAGACCTTCAATCTGCTGGCCCGCGCCACCGCGCTGCACAACGTGGAACTGCCGCTCATTTACAACGGCACGCCAGCGGAGGAGCGCATCGAGCGCGCCAAGAATGCGCTGCGGCTGGTGGACCTGGAGTCACGCATGAACCACAAGCCGAACGAGCTCTCCGGCGGTCAGCGCCAGCGCGTCGCCATCGCCCGGGCCCTGGTCAACAACCCTTCGATCATCCTGGCCGACGAGCCGACCGGCAACCTGGACTCGCAGACCGGTAACGAGATCATGGCGCTGTTCGATGAGCTCCATCGCAAGGGCAACACCATCGTGCTGGTCACCCACGAGCACGACATCGCTGAGTACGCCCACCGCGTGATCCACATCCGCGACGGCGTGGTCTCCAAGGACGAGCGCAAGGAACACGCGGTCCGCAACTAAAGAACATTTTTCACTACAGCTTCGGCCTCCCCCACGGGAGGCCGTTCGGCTTTGGCGGCAATAAAGAAGCCTCCCTTGCGGGAGGCTTCTTTCCTTCGGCGGCAGGTCAGTAGTGGTGCGGGGGGCCTGCCGGCCGGCGCGCTTTTAGTTGATCGCGCGAACGTTGAAGGTGATGGCGCCCGACGTGGTGAAGCTGGTCAGCGTGAGATTGCACACGTGCAGGTACGCCCGGGTGCCGCTGTTGTCCACATACGCCTGGAAGGTGTAGGCGTCCCACGCCGAAGGCATCGAGTTCGCCGCCGAGCTCAGCACCGAAGCGACGAGTGTCGATGAACTCGAGAGCGAGCCCGTCGCGGGCGGCAACGGAATGTCCTGGCCAGCCACGAAGTTCGGATACGTTCCCGTGTACGGCGTGGTGCAGGTGTTCTTGACCAGGTTGACGGAGTTGGCCGGGATGGTCACAGGATTGAATGTGGTGTTGTTGCCTGTGCCCAGGCCGTCGCCGATCTGGTTCCAGCCCGTGCCCAGCGAGTTGCAGACATAGACCTGCTGGCCGTTGTTGGAGCCGCCCGTCCAGATCAGCATCTCCTTCAGAGCTGAACAGGTAGCCGGGAAGGTGCTGGAGGCCCGGACCGGCATCGTGACCGCTGCGGCGCTTGCATCCACCGTTCCGGTAAAGGTCTTGATGCCGGCGATGCTCTGGTTCCCGGTGGTGTAGACCCCGTTGGTCACCGTGCCGGCATTGCCGCTCACGTTGCCGGTGACGTTGCCGGTCAAGTTCCCGGTCACGTCGCCCGTAACATTGCCGGTCAGCGGCCCACTGAAGGCGGTCGCCGTTACCGTGCCAGTGACAGTCTGGCTGGCCGAAAAGTTATTGTCAGCATTCTTCACCGCGAAGTTGCTGCTGCCGGACAGCTGACTGGCATCCACCTGGGCGCAGGTCAGGTTTCCGTTGGCATCGATAGCGCTTGCATACTGCCCGGCCGCGCAGTCGGTCGGATTCGCCGCCAGCGACGTGGCGGTGGCCGCGTTGCCGCCGATGTTGCCGGTGATCTTGGAGCCGGCCAGCGAGGTGATGAAGGCCGGGTCTGCATAGCTGCCCGTGGTGTAGACGCCGTCGGTCACCGTCCCCGCGTTGCCGCTCACATTACCAGTGACATCGCCCGTAACGTTGCCGGTCAGCGGGCCGCTGAAGGCGGTCGCCGTTACCGTGCCAGTGACAGTCTGGGAAGCGGTGAAGTTGTTGTTGGCATTGGTGACGGCCAACGTCGTCGTGCCGCTCAGTTGCGCGAAGTCGACTTGGGCGCAGGTAAGGTTGCCGTTGGCGTCGATGGTGGTCGCGTATTGCCCCGCGGCGCAATCGGTCGGGTTCGCCGCCAGCGCGGTCGCCGTCGTCGCGTTGCCGCTGACATTGCCTGTGACGTTTCCGGTCAGGTCACCAGTGACATTGCCCGTCACGTTGCCCGTGAGGTTTCCCGTGACATCACCAGTCACGTTGCCTGTAACGTTGCCGGTAAGATTGCCGGTGACATTGCCAGTCACATCGCCCACCACGTTGCCCGTGAATGTCCCACCGCTCAGCGACGAATCCGTGTAAGCCAGGGTCTTGGTCGTGGTGCCGTCGACCCGCACCTTCAGGACGCCGCCCTCGTTCCAGATGTCGCCTTGGACTGGAGTCGTAGGCGCCACACCGCCATCCACGTTCAGGCTGGCGCCGCCGGTGGTGGCCGGTGCGAAGGTCTGCTTGGCGCTGAAGGCGTTGTCAGCGTTGGTGAAGGCGGTATTGGCCGCTGCCTGCGCCGCCGCGATCTGTCCGCTGCCGTCCAGGCCCGCGTAGCCGCCGGCCGCGTTCTTGTTCGCCACCTGCTCGAAGGCGGTGTCCGCCTTGCCGTTCAGCAGGCTGGAGTTGGCCGCCAATGTCGCCGTGGCCGCGTTCCCCGTGATGCTGCCGATGATGGCCGACGTGAACGTCTTGCTGCCGTCGACCGTCTGCGCGTTGGTCAGATCCACATAGCTGCCGCCCAGGTTTGTGATGCTGCTCTGCACGTTCGTCAGGTCGGTCTGCAACGACGAGACTGACGAGTTCAGGCTGGTGACCGAGGTCTGCAGCGTGCTGACGTTGCTGTTGAGAGTGGTGATCGCGCTGCTCTGCGAAGTCACCGTGCCCTGCAGCGTCGTCAGGTCAGTGCTGAGACCGGAGACTGAGGTCTGAAGGCCGGTCACGTCCGTTTGCAGGCTGCTGATGGAAGTGCCTTGCGACGTCACCGTGCCTTGCAGCGTCGTCAGGTCAGTGGTGAGACCGGAGACCGAGGTCTGGATGCCCGTGACATCAGTCTGCAGGCCACTGATGGCGGTGCCCTGCGAAGACACTGTACCCTGCAATGTCGTCAGGTCAGTGCTCAGACCAGAGATCGCGGTGCCCTGCGAACTCACAGTGCCCTGCAACGTCGTCAGGTCCGTACTCAGACCGCTGATCGCCGTTCCCTGCGAGGTCACTGTACCCTGCAGCGTCGTCAGGTCGGTGCTGAGGCCGCTGATCGCCGTTCCCTGTGAGGACACGGTCCCTTGCAGCGTCGTGAGGTCTGTGCTCAGGCCGGAGATCGCGGTGCCCTGCGAACTCACGGTGCCCTGCAGCGTCGTCAGGTCCGTGCTGAGGCCCGAGACCGAAGTCTGAAGGCCGGTCACGTCCGTCTGCAGCCCGCTCACGCTGGTGTTCAAGGAGGTGATGGCTGTGCCCTGGGAGGTGACTGTACCCTGCAGGGTCGTCAGGTCAGTGCTCAAACCAGAGACTGAGGTCTGAAGGCCGGTCACATCCGTCTGCAAGCCGCTGACGCTGGTGTTCAAGGAAGTAATCGCGGTGCCCTGCGAGGACACGGTGCCCTGCAACGTCGTCAGGTCAGTGCTGAGGCCAGAAACC